>ENA-UOJL01000058-UOJL01000058.1-human-gut-metagenome-genome-assembly--contig:-P47-NODE-58-length-178589-cov-25.809566_pt1 | contig 178589 bp, 155 predicted proteins | sample MGYA00242347_ERZ723894 | MGnify/ENA metagenome assembly ERZ723894
TATGAATTTTTATATTCCTTTGATTATGTTTTTGTTTGGTATAACTGATTTGATATTTTTTTTGTATTTTCTCTGGCTATGGCTCTGGCGATGGCTCTGGCGATGGAATTAAAACATTCAATGGCGACAAAGCATATATCATTGATGATATTCCTACAATTATCAAGCATGTTCATGACAATGTAGCTAAAGGATATATACTGAACGATGACTTTACATTGACTGAGACATTTGTTGCAAAAAGGAATGGGAAATTCGCTCATGGAGAAACATTGCACGAGGCCTTTGCTTCGCTTCAAGAAAAATTGTATGACGATTCAACCGAGGAGGAAAGGTTGGAAGCTTTTAAAAAGCATTTTCAGGACTTTACTAAAAAGGTATCGGCTAAAGAATTGTTCCATTGGCATCATGTGCTGACCGGTTCGTGCAAGCAAGGAAGGCTGTCATTCTGTGCCAATAAGGGAATAGACATTGACAATGATACTTATACCGTACATGAGTTTATAGAATTAACTCAATATTCTTATGGCGGTGATATAATCAGAAAATTGAAGTAATATGTAATTATCCCGTGGCTCTCAATAGATGTTTGAGAGTGGTAAGGCTTAACATCGGAACGCTCACGGGAGCTAACTAAATTGTAACAGCAATGGATACGCTTTTCAATTATATTAATCTATTCTTCGTTTTCTTTCTCGGGTTCGGATGCGGCATTATTTTTGTCTATTTGATGACGAAAATAATAGACAAAGCAATTCACGCATGCTCTGACAATCAAGAAGCCAAATGCAATAAATCCGTAGAAGAAGATATATGTAAGAAAGAAAATCCTTATCACATATCTATATCCAAGATTGTAATTATCAGGAAAGAAGATAAGAAGGGAGGAGGCGATGACGGTACCCGAAAGTAGGAATAAGTATTGGGGGTTATATCGAATTCTTGCCGCTATATACGCAACGGCAACAAAAAGGTACGATATATACACGCAAAAGATAGATGCAGTGGCTGAGAAAACAACCTGTTCATAAAACTCCAAGTTGGCAAACTCGGGTATGTACAGATACAAGACAGTAAATAAGACGGGGAACGATACCGCAAAAGCGGTAAACAAAGACTTATGCTCCATATTGTAGCATTTGATTAATTCTGATAAATCCATATTTCTTAATTTTTAGTTTGGCGACACAAAATTAAGAAAATCCCCTGATAATAACGTGATGTTGCCAATCGAATTGGTTCAGGGGAACAAAGCCTGTAAGGGTGAATAATTCATGATAGCTTTTTAATGTAAATAGTCCCGTCCACGTGCTGGTCGGGAAACACTGCGACATGGTGGAATGGTAGACGCAGCACTCTATGATAGGAATGTCAAACCTTAGATGTGTGGAGCTTGACAACTCGTCCCGGTTCGAGTCCGGGTGTCGCAACATCTTCACTACAGATGAAGTATTTGTTTAGTCGTAGCCGGGCGGTCTGTGAAGATAGTCCGGTTTTTATTTGAAACCCATTAATAACAATTATATGAAAACATTACAATTAAGTGAACAAAAAGCCCGTAAACTATATCGGAGCGGTTCAAAAGAACTAAAAACAGTATTGGAAGAATCCTTTGGAGAGGATTTCTTTTCACAAGACGTTACAGAAAGAGTGAAAACCTACCTTGATGCTTGTCACGAGTTGGGAAGGGAACCACTCGATGAGAAAAAGCTATTGGAGTTAGGCTTGACGGAACACGATATTGCTTATCAAAAGCTGGCTATCGTTACGGAAGCTCTAAATGGAGGTCAGAAACTTAATGTATGCGATGCTAACGTGAAACGCTGGTATCCGTGGTTCAAGCCTAATGGGGCTCCTTCCTCTTTCGCTTTCTGCGATTCGGATTACGATTGTGCGTTTGCGGATGCGAGTAGCGGGTCTCGCCTTTGTTTGAAAAGCGAAAAGCTTTCCAATTATTGCGGGAAGCAATTCATTGATTTGTGGAAACAATTTATTCTATAACCCTATAAACTTACAATTATGACTTTAAATGTAGATAAAAAGAACGCTTTAAAGGCTCGGAGAGAAGCGGACAATAAAGGAAAGCAGATGCTTGAAAATCTATACGGCAAAGAAATATTTGCCAATCAAAACGTAATGGATAGAATCAAAACGTTTGAAGACGCAATGGAAGAAACAGGAAGAAAAGGTGTCCCTGATTTTTCAGATTTACCCAAAGACATGCGCAGGCATTTCATTGCGTTATATAAAATGGAAGTTATTACGGAAGCTCTGAATGAAGGCTGGAAAGCAGACTGGGATAACTCGGATGAGAACAAGTATTATCCCTATTTCATTATGTCTCCTTCCTCTTTCGCTTTCTACGATTCGTGTTACGCTTTTGTGTCTGCGCGTGCGGGTAGCGGGTCTCGCCTTTGTTATAAAACACGCGAACTTGCGGAATATTCGGCAAAACAATTTATTGACATTTGGAAAGACATCCAGATAGGATAAGATAACAATCATATGAAAACATTTGAAGAATTAAAAGAAGAACTCTTGACCCGCGCTAAAAATGCTGGCGCATGCCAATCCGGCTACGCAATGGGGCTAAGAAGCAATACGAAAGCCGACCTTCTAAAAGCCGTGAGAGAAGCGAAGTGCGCACCGCTTCCCTTTAACCTTGTACGGGCGGTTTAAAAACACAATACAATGGAAAATGAACTTGAAGAACTGTACAAGGAGCTAAACGAAGTCAAAGCTTGCGATTTGGACTATCTTCCCAAGTATGGCTATTCTTCAAAAGAAGAAATCATTCAGCTTATAGAGGAAGACATTGAGGAGTTACGCGCAGAACTCGAATGTAATCAATATGATTATACACCTGACGAACTCGAAGACGAAAGGATGTTTCTTTGCGTTAGTCAAGGGCTACCAAGATATTGTTAAACTAAAAAAAACATTTATAATGAGTACAATAACGACAATCCCGCAGCTTAAATCAATGCTTGCGAATGACAATGTGAAAGCACGTTTCAAAGAAATTCTCGGAAAGAAAGCGCCGGGATTTATCAGTTCGATAGTAGCGGTTGCCAATAGCAATACATTGCTTCAAAAGGCAGAACCACAGTCTATCATGAATGCCGCTGTGGTAGCAGCTACTTTAGATTTACCTATCAATCCCAATCTCGGATTTGCTTACGTTGTTCCTTACGGCAATCAAGCGCAATTTCAAATGGGCTGGAGAGGTTTTGTTCAACTTGCTATGCGTAGCGGTCAATATAAGACAATAAACGTAAATGAGATATATGAGGGGGAGATAAAGAAGTCGAACCGATTTACCGGAGAATATGAATTTGGAGAACGCTCTTCTGATAAGATAGTAGGCTATATGGCTTATTTCAGTCTCATCAACGGTTTTGAGAAATTTCTCTATATGAGCAAGGAAGACTGTGAAAAACACGGAAGGAAGTTTTCACAAACGTATAAACGCGGCACAGGCATATGGTCTACCGACTTTGACTCTATGGCAAAGAAGACAGTTTTAAAAATGCTACTTTCTAAGTTTGGTATCTTAAGTATTGAAATGCAACGTGCCCAAACATTCGACCAGGCTATTATAAAGGATAATCTGGCAGAAACCGACATAGACGAAGCCGAAGTGTCGTACAATGATAATCCCGACAATGAGGAAGCCAGACGCAATGCAATGAAAGAGGCTTTGCAGGAAGCGGAAGTTGTCGATGAAAATACAGGCGAATTATTTAATACTGAGACAAAATGATTGAACAGGGTAGTTTTGGATGGCTTCGCCAACGCCTGGGGAACTTTACGGGAAGTCGCATCGGGGACTTAATGACAAGCGGAAAGAAAGGGGAGCTGTTTGGGAAGACAGCCCTTTCATACATGTATGAAGTCGCAGCAGAAAGAAACCTACTCCCTAAGTATATTGAAGATGATTATCTGTTTGAGATATACCAAAACCAGGTAAGCATCAACAACAAGTTTATAGAGTTCGGACACGAAAATGAAGTTTTTGCCGCCGAACGTTACCAGCTCGTCACAAGATGCGAACTTGAAGAGTGCGAAAGTATACAGCACCCTACAATACCTTACTTCTCCGCTTCTCCCGACCGCATAGCGATTAAAGACGGCTTAAGAAAGGTGGTGGAAATAAAATGCCCAACTCCTAAAAAGTTCATGGAGTATATGAATGAGGTTAAGGATAACGATACGCTTAAATCAGTAAATCCTCTATACTTCTACCAAGTACAAGCGGAGATGTCCTGTACAGGATTGAGCAAAGCTGATTTTGTCGTTTTCTGCCCTTTCCTGAAACATAACATTCACATTGTAGAGATAACAAGGGACGATGCCGTAATCGCTGAATTTGAGAGACGGATAACCGAAGCAAACAAAATCATTAATCAAATACTGAATAAAAAATGAATTTAACCGGAAGCGTAAATTTGCTAAAGCTCGAAAAAGCGGGCATAGCAACAATCAAGAATAAGAAATGCGTTGTCATTCCTATAGAAGAAAACGACCTTTATGTAAGTATGGACGAGAACCTGAAAGCAAAAGCCGTCTATCTTAACGTTAATATTAATGAGCGTAGAGAGCCGAGCCAATACGGAAATACCCATTACTGCAAACAATACTTATCAAAGCAGTATAAGGATGCGAACAAGACAGAAGCAGAAGCCAAGTCAAAGGTTTACTTGGGAGACTTCAAGCCTTATGAGTTTGAGGGTTCCGGGAATGCTGCGGCTACGGTGGAAGCGCCAACCTTACAGACCGACGGGGAAGACGACCTTCCGTTCTGATGTGTAACCTATAAACATATAATATCATGCTGTACGAATTTAAGCTAAAAGTAAACAAGGTTAACGAGAAAGGCGATGAAAAGGAAGTCACCGAACATTACATAACCGATGATGAACTTTTCGGTCATGTGGAATTGAAAGGCAATGAGCTATACAACGGTGAGTGTGATGTTTTCGCAATCAGCCGGAGTAAGATACGTGAGATTGTCAATGAGAAGCAGGAAGATGAGTTCTTTTATAAGGTCACTCTTGTTGAGATTTTCGTAGACGAAAACGGGAAAGAAAAAGAGAACAAATATTATGTTCTAATAGCTGCAAAAGACATGGACGATGCCAACAGAAAGGCGGCGGAATACATGAAACAGGGCCTTCAAGACATGAAGCTGGACGCTATTGCAAAGACAAAGATTTTAGACTTGATATAATTAACCGAAAGCCCTCTGCTCACGCAGAAGTCCCGTGAAAGGTTCGGGTTAAGTGATTTAATTTCAGCTAACAGTTAACTATCCCGGTGTGGCTTGACCGCCTATCCGGGAACTATTTGTTAACCTGCCTGCCCGGTCTATGAAGATTGAGCGGGCGAACATGGTGGTATGGCGAAACAAAGAGAGACGCTATTAAGCAGTAGATTGATGCTCTAAGCTGAGGATTATAGGAAATGATAATCGGGGAAGGTTGGCGAAAAGGAGACCAGCATGTCAGGTAAACGAAGCATTCGAGGGTTATTAATCACTCGGTGACGGATACCAAAACCTACAACAGCGAGCCTTATTCATAGTAGGCGATAAAAGATGCAAGTGAGCAGCATAACAATCATGCAGGTGCAAGTCCTGCTACCACCTCATAAATGTGAGCCACACATAAATGGCAAGGGTTAGTAAATAATGGTTGTGCCCCGGAGAATACGCTTCGGGGCTTTAATAAAAAACAGCATGGAAACAAAAGAAATTACCAAGACTATTTACATTGCAAATGACGGGAAAGAGTTCTTAACGAAAGAAGATTGCGAACAGCATGAAAGGTTTGTTGAAGAAATACTTTCACGTATTAAGTATTTCTGTATCAGATATAATCCTGACTTAACAGAAACAGGAAATTTCTCTCATAAAATATATGTGGCTGTGTTTTCTAAACATTACCTATATAAAGATATTGCATTTCAATGGGCTTTAAAGAAGTTTGGTACTTACTTAGGGGAAAGCGTAATGGGATATGGCTTCCAACCCCATTTTAATGTAAGTGAAGTTTCTAAAGAAGAATATGAAGAATGCCCTGCTACTGTTTGGGGAGGCACTCCATTGAAGAGTGAGAAAATATTCCTTAGTCCTAAATCAGTAGAGGGATTTCCTGAAAACATTGACTACATGAAAGAATGGGGATTTAAATAATGCCATACTACATAAAACGAACAAAGGCCAAGAAGAAAGACAAGCCTTTACCTCTGTTTGATAAAGCAGGGATAACAATAAAGAAGAAGCCGGATTTGAAAGCTAAGCTCGACAAGGAGTTTTCCCTTTTTATCCGGCTTCGTGATGCAATGCCAAACGGATATTTTAGATGTATCTCGTGCGGGCAGATAAAACCGTTTACACAAGCAGACTGCGGGCACTATTTCAGTCGTACACATTTGGCAACACGGTTTGATGAGAACAATTGCCATGCCGAATGTCGACACTGTTTAACACCGGATTCTCTCGTCTTAATGAAAGATTTTATATGGAAACAGCTTGGTGAAATTAGTGTTGGTGAAGAAATATTTGCTTTTGACGAAGAAGTAATTTATAAAACTTCACGAAGATATAGGGTTGGAAGGGTTACACACATAGAACGTGATATTCAAGATGTGTATGAGGTAGAGTTAGAGAATGGAGATAAAATGAAGACAACTGCTAACCATAAATGGCTCGCAAGGGCAAGACAAGGAACTTCATACACATGGATTGAAACACAAGAAATGTGGGTTAATGGCGTAAATCTTCATGGGAAGCACAAGACCGGACCTCATACAGATAGGACTACGACCATTGTCTGTAAACCATTTCAAGTAATACAACAAGAAAAATCCTATGAAAGCGGATGGATTGCGGGAATGATTGATGCTGACGGACATATTTGTCAACAGAATATTTCTAATCCAGATGGGACGAAACGCTATGGTTTTCGTGTCGGTATAGCCCAATGTGAGAAGTACATGGATATTTGCTCTGAAATAAAACGCTTACTTGAAAAGTTCACAGGAAATAATAAAACTTGTCGGCAGATGATGGAAGATTCAAATAGGCGTGGCACGTTTAAAAAAACGTATCAATCTTGGCAATTTCTTATAACAGGTACAAACATAGAGAAGCTCCAATTTTTAATGCGTGTTCGTCCGCATAAAATTGAAAAGGTGGATATTGAAAAACTTGGCAAACTAAAATCTCAATATGATACCAAAGTGAAAAGTATCAAATATATAGGTAAAGAGGAGATTGTCGTGATGGAAACGGATACGCGTACTTTCATTGCTAACGGCTATGCCATGCACAACTGCAACAGATTCAAAGCTGACCATTTGGAAGGCTATCGGGCGAATCTAATTGCTAAAATAGGTCAACAGAAATTTGATTTGCTGAAGGTGAAGGCTGCCGGCACTTCCAAAATGACTGATTTTGAGTATGAGCAACTAATCAAGTATTACAAAGCACTTAATAAGAAGTTACGAAAGGAGAAAGGTTTATGAGTTATGTATTACGAGATTACCAACAGAAAGCCTCTGATACTGCCGTTTCTTTCTTCAATAACAAGGCGAAGAAAACAAATGCCATTATGGTGTTACCTACGGGCAGCGGAAAGTCGCTTATCATAGCGGATATAGCCGCAAGGCTTGACGGTCATACCTTGGTGTTCCAGCCCTCGAAGGAAATACTCGAACAGAATTTCAAGAAACTCTGTTCATACGGTATTCTTGATTGCAGCATCTATTCTGCATCCTTTAACTCAAAAGAAATAAGCCGGATAACATTCGCCACCATCGGCAGTGTGAAGAATCATCCCGAACTGTTCACCCACTTCAAGAACATCATCGTGGACGAATGCCACCTTGTTAACCCTAAAGAGGGTATGTACAAAGATTTTTTTGATGCGGTGAAGTGTAAGGTTCTTGGACTGACAGCTACACCGTATCGTTTAAGTTCCAGCCGTGACTTTGGTTCTATGCTGAAATTTATCACCCGGACAAAGCCTCATGTCTTTTCAGAGGTCATTTATCATGTACAGGTATCAACCCTATTAGATATGGGCTATTTGGCGAAGTTGAATTACTATCCAATGAATCCTTTGGGATGGAACGAACTTAACTTGAAAGTAAATACTACTAGTGCCGATTATACAGATAGGTCAGTTCAAAGAGAATATGAACGGATAGACTTTTACGGCTATCTCGTTCATATTGTCCAAAGACTGATGAATCCCAAAGCCGGAGGAAAACGGAAAGGTATTTTAGTCTTTACCCGTTTTCTGAAAGAAGCGGAGCGGCTTACCTGGTCTATACCCGGAGCCGCAATCGTTTCGGGTGACACCCCAAAAGGTGAGCGCGAAAGGATACTTGAAGCGTTCAAGGCTGGTGAAATTTCGGTAGTGGCGAATGTCGGGGTATTAACCACCGGCTTTGACTATCCGGAACTTGATACAGTCGTTATGGCACGTCCTACAATGTCACTTGCTATGTGGTATCAAATAGTCGGTCGTGCCATCCGCCCGCATCCTTCCAAAGAATGTGGATGGATTGTGGATTTATGCGGTAATATCAAACGTTTCGGAGAGGTGTCGGACTTACGGTTGTTTGATGGCGGAAATGGGAAATGGGCAGTTTACTCGAAAGAAAGGCAATTAACAAACGTGAGATTCTAAAACTATGGACGAAGGATTTTTGAGGCTAAGCCGCAGGTTTTTCTCGAATGAAATGTGGAATGAAGCCCGTACTTTTAGCAGTTGTGAAGCGTGGTTAGACTTAATCCAGTCTGCACGATTTGAGGCAACGCCCCGAAAGGAGAGTATCGGAGGTCGAGAAATCTCTTATTCAAGAGGTCAATATCCTGCATCCATAAGATTTTTATCTCAACGCTGGAAATGGTCTGAAAAGAAAGTGCGTTCCTTTCTTGTGCATCTTAAGAAAAAAGGTATGATAACTGTTGAGTGCAATCAAGGAATGAACCTTATAACCTTATGTAAATATGAAGAATATAATCCAATGGGCACAAGTAAGGGCACAAGTAAGGGCACAGATATTGAAAAGAAAATCAAAGAATTACAGACCGAATGGGCACAGCTAAGGGCACAACTTGGGGCACAGTCTGTGAACAACAATCTGCCGCAATCCGAACTTTTGCAAAAATCAGGGCACACGGAGGGCACAAATACAAAGAAAGAAGAAGAAAGAGAGTATATAGATATATCTTCCCAGCAAAAGAAAGAAAATACTCCTGACGGAGTATCAAAGAAAGACAAGCTTTCTTCGCCCTCTCTTTCTGAAAAGATTGATTACAGCGGATTGATGGAATACTATAATTCCACATTCAAAGATAGACTCCAGCAGATAAAATCAATGACCGATGTGAGAAAAAAGGCTGTAAAAGCCCGGATAGCCCAATATGGAAAAGAGTCAGTGAGGACTGTTTTCAATCTCATTCTTCAATCCCCATTTCTGCTGGGAGCTAATGACCGCAATTGGAAATGTGACTTTGATTGGATTTTCAAACAAGCAAACTTTACTAAAATATTGGAAGGAAACTATAATGGGACAAGACTTAGTAAAAATCAACAGGATAGCGAGCAGCGAAAACGTGATTCAGTTCTTGCAGTCGCTACAACAGTCAGAGAAGCTGCCGCAAAAAAAAGAAAGGAACTTGAAGCAGAGGGCGTTATTGAATAAATATCCTGACCCTGCACAATTCATACTTGATTACAATCCAGATTTGCAGTTCAAAATTGTTAGGTGTAAGGCGACTCACTCCGATTTAGCCATGAATTTTTCCATACCTACATTAGGGCTATTGGCTTCGACTTATGGAGATGAGACCCCTTTGGAATGGTTGAAAATTCAATTCGGTACACTCAATGACTTCGCAGAGGTATCTACCAAGATTGCTAAGGAGCAGCTTAATGAGTTAGCAGAGATATTTATTTCTGAGTATTATTACATCAATGCAGCTGAGATATGCTTTTTCATTGCACGGTTTAAGTCTGGGAAATACGGACGATTCTATGGAGCTATAGACCCGATGAAGATTACAAGCGCTATGCTTGACTATATCAAGGAACGCCGCATTGACATTGAGCGTTACGAACGTGAGCAATACCGACTACAGCGCCAAAAGGAGATAGAAGAGCGCGGTAGCAACGGAATTTCCTATGTCGAGTATCTTGAACGTGAACGTAAGCTTGTGGAAAGTGGAGATGCAGAAGCCATGAAACGAGCGGCAAATCGTGTATGTAGTATCAGTTTACGTAAGTAGTGGCGAAAGCATAAATTTGACAATAAAGTATGAGACTCACAATATGTTGGACGACAAGAGGCAGGCAAAGACGCTTTTACTATGATATATGCAAAAAGTTTGGCATATCGGATTACATGAGTGTTAATCATGAGACGCCATGTGATATAAGGGATGAAGATATGGAACTGTTGAAGGAATGCGAAAAACGAGGGTTTATCCAAATAAGAAACAAACGGTAAATAATCATGGACATAGAGATTGAAAAGAAAATCGAACAATTGGAGTGGCAGCGTGACAATGCAATGCGCATACGCTGCCCGTTGGTGGCAAGGAAGTATCAGCGCATGATTGATGAACTTGCAAAAGAGAGCAGAAACAAGAATATGAACAAGGCAGAACAGACAAGGCAATGACTACCGACACGGCAAATCAGATAATCAACAAGTATGAGAGCCTTGTAGTTCTGTGCACCTACAACATATTGCTCACGAACGACATCTGTTGCGGGCAGGTTATCGAGTGTCTGCATGCGATGAAGAGAACGCCTTATTACAAACAGGCATTCAAGCGGTATTTGAATGATGCCGATAAGGCAAGAAAGGAATACGAGCGTACTGTAAACAGCGTTATCGGTTCAGACCGGAGCGAGTTTTTCGCCGACTGCAACGACAAGTATACGGAAGAAGTGAACAAGCACGTGGATATGTTGTATTGGCAATTCAAGCAGGTTCTTGACGATAACGGCATATCCCATTCCGCAGAGATTGCAAGGTTCGAGCTTGCAAGGACATTGTGTGATTACGCCTGCATCCAGTTTGACGAAAGGATTAAAGAACTTCGGAAGAAAGATGCACGGTTCAACGGGTTTACGTTGGAATATTTGAAGCTTTCCAATGTAGCAAGGGTGATGAACCTTGCTTCCGACAGTTTGAAAATCGGGAAAACGGTCAATATGAACACAGAGCGGTGTACAGCAGCGTTTGATGTGCTGGTAAGAAAGCTGTCGGATGCGGATAATATTGCCAACGCAATAAAAGTTTAGTGAGATGAAACCTATTTATAACCTTATAACCCTCCTCATGGACTGGCTTTCGGTAGAGGTCGGAGTGGATGAAGAGTGGTTCTGAATTATGGAAATGAAGAAAAGCGAATTGACACACGGCTCTCTGTTCAGCGGCATCGGTGGCCCGGAAATAGCTGCCGAGATAATGGGCTGGAAAAACGTGTTCCATTGTGAAATAAACCCGTTCGGGAGAAAAATACTTGATTATTGGTTTCCAAACAGCAAAAGTTATGAAGACATCACGAAAACAGATTTTACAGAGTGGCGTGGAAAAATCAATGTCCTCACCGGAGGTTTCCCCTGCCAGCCCTTTTCTTGTGCCGGACAGCGAAAGGGAGCGGAAGATGACCGCTACCTCTGGCCGGAAATGCTACGAGCGATACGGGAGATTCAGCCCGATTGGGTTGTTGGTGAAAACGTTGCTGGAATCCTCTCGATGGTACAACCCGGTAGTGAAACTGCGTTGGGACGTGAAGAATCTCTATTCGGAGAGGTTGACCGAAAAAGAATATTGCATCGGCAGGAATACGTCGTCGAAACAGTGTGTAACAACCTTGAACGTGAAGGATATTCCGTCCAACCGGTTGTTATTCCGGCTTGTGCCGTCGGAGCGCCGCACAGAAGAGACCGTGTCTTCTTTATTGCCCACCGTGCAGACGCAGGGGTTGAAGGTATGCAACGAAAATGGGAAGAAAACATTCTATCCGGTAGAACTGCTTCCGACACCGACAGCCATAGATGGAGGGACGGGAAGAATCGACAAGTCACTATCGCCGAACGCAAAGGAACGGCCAACATTGGCACTTTCCGCGAAGATGGGGCTGCTTCCGACACCCATGGCGAGCGACATACACCATGCAAAGCGGGTGAAGGACTTGAAAAATGCAGGTGCAAAAACGATGGCGAGTCGAAGAAACGGAAGCAATCGTCCGAATGGCCTAATGGATTTCATGGATTTCCACGGAATGTTACCTACACCAACAACAAGTTGTCACAATCCCGGAACGGCAAAGGACCGGAAAGACGGCAGTCCCCGGACATCAGAACTGAACCATTTGTGTGCCCGCCTGATTGGGAAAACTTCCCTACTCAATCCCCTGTTTGTAGCCGAGATGATGGGATTTCCACCAGATTGGACGGTATTGCCTTTTCAAAGTGGCGGCAGGAATCGATAAAGGCATACGGCAATGCGATTTTACCACAGGTTATATATGAAATTTTTAGAGCAATAAATATTGTAGAAAATGGAAGAATGGAAAACTATTGAAGGTTATGATGGAAGATATGAAGTCAGTAGTCATGGACGTATTAGAAGCGTCAGTATGTTTTTAGGGAATCATATATATCATGGAAAGGTTTTATCTCCCACAATAGCGACAAATGGATATTTAAAAGTTAATTTAATATTAAGAGGGAAAAAGAAGACTTGTTTGGTGCATAGGCTTGTCGCGAAAGCGTTTATAGAAAATAGAAAAAATCTACCACAAGTAAACCATAAAGATGAAATAAAAACCAATAATAATGTTGACAATCTCGAATGGTGTAGCGAATCGTATAATTGTAACTACGGTAAAAGGAATTTTTTATTGATAGAGAAAACAAGGAAGCCTGTATTGCAATTATTGGTTGATGGGAATTTGATAAACAGATTTGAAGTTTTAAATGACGCCTCCCGAATCACTGGGATAAATGCCGCACATATTTGTGATGTATGTAAAGGGAAAAGGAAATTAGCTGGTGGATATGTATGGAAATACGCCACAAGTAATGTATGAGATATTCCTGGCAATAGAATCTATAGAAAAAATTAGTGAAAATGAATAATGAGGACAAAATTATATTAGACGCCTGCTGCGGCAGTAGAATGTTTTGGTTTGACAAGCATAACCCACTTACTTTATTTGTTGACAAACGTTCAGAAACACTTACGGCCAAGGACAGAGGCAAGACAAGGGTCATAGAAATAAAGCCGGATGTAATAGCCGATTTCACCAACCTTCCATTTGAGGACAATTCTTTCTACATGGTAGTATTCGACCCACCGCACCTGAAAACACTTGGTGAAACCTCATGGATGGCTAAGAAGTACGGTAAACTGCCAAAAGACTGGCAGACACTCATACTTGACGGATTTACTGAGTGTATGCGCGTCTTAAAGCCTAACGGAACACTCATTTTCAAATGGAACGAGAGTGAGATAAAAGCTGCGGAAGTTTTGTCTGTTATTCCGTTCAAACCTCTTTTCGGACATACTACCGGAAGACAGAGCAAGACAATATGGATGTGTTTTATGAAACTCGAGAAATTTCGAGCCGGATAAATGGTGTTAAGTTAAAATTGGTGTTTATGAAATATATGGGAAGCAAATCAAGAATAGCAAAGTATATTTTGCCTATAATCCTGAAAGACCGAAAACCTGCACAGTGTTATGTTGAACCATTTTGCGGTGGATGTAATATGATTGATAAAGTAGATGGTTTCAGAATCGCGAATGATAACAATCCGTATCTGATAGCAATGTGGAAATCTCTTATCAACGGCTGGATTCCACCTGTGAGAATTGAAAGAAATCTTTATAACGAGGTGAGAGAGTGCTACAATAGGCATACAGATGCTTTTGCCTTAGATTACATAGGTTGGGTTGGATTCATGGGTTCGTTTAACGGACGTTTTTTTGACGGGGGATATTCCGGGCATAGCGTAGGTGGTAAATGCGGACAACGCGATTACATATCAGAGCAAATAAGGAATACTTTGTCACAAGTTGAGAACTTAAAAGAGGTTGATTTTGTATGGTCTGATTATAAAAAATTATATATACCCGACAAAAGCATAATCTATTGCGACCCACCATATAAGGGAGTAAAAAAATACTCCTATTCCATTAATCATGATGAATTTTGGGAATGGTGTCGAAAGAAAGTACAAGACGGCAACCAGGTGTTTGTTTCAGAATATAATGCACCCGATGACTTTATGTGTATCTGGGAACGACCTTTGAAAACATCTATTAATCAAACTGTAACAAAACATGCGGTAGAAAGGCTGTTTGTTCATAAATCGCAAATATGATTCAGGGCAACAGAGTAAAATCGCCACATCAAGACATCATGGTGCAAAATGTGTGTTTCGGAAGACAATCGGAAACGGAATGAAAGAAAGGAAAACAAATGAATATAAGAAAAATAAAGGAACATAACCCTCAATCCTTTTTAGACGATTTGAAACGGGTAAGAGAAATCATGGTCTATGCAGCGCATACCAACTCCTACTATAAGATTCTTAAACACGAATTGTTGAGAGATGCGGAAGAGAAAGCCATCACGTACTATATAACGGATTCTATATTCGCCAGAAAGCGTGATGTCATGGTAATAATTTAATCGAGAAAAATATGAAACAGACAGTAGAAGAAGCAGCCCGCACTCATTGGAGTGAAAGTACATATAATAAAGATGCAGAGCTTGCCTATGATGAAAGAGACTGTATAGCTATCAAGGCATTGGCAAAAGCGATTGCACTACGGGCATTTAAGGAAGGTGCAGCATGGCAGGCAAAGCAATTTCCGTGGATAAGCGTTGAAGAACAGTTGCCAGAAGAGGGGCAAAAAGTTTTTGTTTTGGTGATGTGTTATGGCACACCATGTATTCGAGAAGAAAAGTTTTGTAGAAATAGCAATTTAGATAAAAAGGGAATGTGGATTCACGGAAACAGTATCGTGCTGGCATGGTTTCCCACCCCCTCTTTCGATGAGATACTCGAAGCCAACAGGGATGTACTGGAACGAATTAAAGAGAAAGGAGATTGATATTATGGGATTTAAAAAAGGCTCAAAAACGGGTGCGCCGAATAGAAAGGGGCATAGATGGATAAACTATCCTAACAACGCCCACAAGAAGTGCACCAAATGCGGTTGCATGGTTGATATAACATGCTCAAAAGGAGTAAACGTATCCATATACACGGATATGAATGGTAACAAATCTAATGAATGCCCTAATTGTATTTAGTCATTATGGAAAGGTACAGAATCATACGAGGAGAAGGTTATAACGGTTGTATCCCCATAATAATATATTGGGTGCAAGTCAGAAAAGACAAACGTATTTCATCCGAATGGGTGAATGTAAAGGGCTTTGATACTTATAAGAGAGCCAAAGAGTTGTTGGATATTTTAAACGAATAGTTATGAAATCAAAACAAGTATTATCAGTCGAACAGATGAAACATTTGCAGGAGCTTGGGCTGGACACAAGCGATGGAAGCATGTGTTTTGAGTGGAATGAATCCGATTCAGACAACATGGTTGTAACCTCTCCGGATGCCGATACGAATTACGACTATTATCATGAAACTTACACTTTGCAGGACATTCTCGATAAGCTGCCACATTATTTGAATCCATTTCCGTCCAAACAAATATTGTTTGCATGGATGATTGAAAGAGATGCCATAGCATATCGAAATGTTGAAGATATAGATGATTGCCTCAAACATTTTACTGATGATTTATTAATTGATGCAGCCTACGAGATGTTGTGCTGGTGTATTGAAAATGGGTATATTAAAACTAATCAGTTATGAAAGCGAGAATAAAAGCAACCGAAGAACTTGTGACATTAGAGACTGCGAAGCTGCTGAAAGATAAGGGCTTCAATTGGAAGTGTGAACACCTAATAGACCGTAATAAGGTTATTGCAAAATATGACCTTCCGCAAAGTATGTCGTGTTGTACGGAAATAGATGACGAATCAGTTGAATTTTTGTGTCCAACATTGTATATCGCCCAAAAGTGGCTGCGTGAAAACAAAAAACTTCATATCGAAATATCCTATATGTATGGAGACTATTGGATATATGATATACTGACAATTCCGGAACATGATTTAGTAGGATTGTCGGATAGACCTATTATCCATTATAAATCCTACGAGGAAGCACTGGAAGCCGGAATACAAGAAACTTTAAAACTTATATAACTATTATGAGCAAAGGAATTTACACAAAAGAAAATGTAGGTAATGGTGTATTCATCTTTACCGTCAATAAGAATTTTGTAGAACCTAAATTTTGGGGACTGCATGAAGAAAACGAACAGGCACAATGTGTAGTTATTATCCATGATGGCAATGCTTTATTCTTCTATCCGGAAGATATGGATAATGATACCCATATTCTTCTTGATTGGGAGAAAGAGCAAACAGGAAAGATATATCCAACCACAGAAGAAGGCATGAAGGATACCGATGGAATAGGCAATACCAAAGCATTGGCTGCATCCGGAAGCGAAATTGCTGAGAAAGTCATAGCATTGGACTTATGTGGATTAAGTTGGCGCATTCCTACACTACAAGAGAGTGTCTTAGGGTATGAACATAAGGTTATGCTGAATGCAGCCTTAGCTATCTGCGGAAAACAACCAGTGAAAGATGACTGGTATTGGTGTTCTACGAGAAAAGGAAACAAACGCAATTTTATTCTCAGTTGGGGCGACGGTTTTAGATACGACAACATTCAGGACAGTGACGATTGGGTTCGCCCCGTGTCCGCTGCCTCTCTTAATTCACTTTAACCTTATAAATGATTACAACTATGGCAAAAGTATTTATAACAAAGTATGCCTTAACAGAAGGTATTAAAGAGATAGAAACAGATATTATTAGAAGTAGATTTGAAGATAGAGAATATGTAAGGGATGGTTTATGTTCTTACTTCCGTATAGGGGAAAACGCATTCACCGATAAATCCGAAGCGTTGAAAAAGGCGGAAGAAATGAAGATTAGGAAAATCGCTTCTCTTCGTAAGCAGATTGAGAAACTTGAGAAATTATCTTTTAAAGTAGAGGAGATTTGATTATGGAACAAGAAAGAAAAATCGGAGAGGTATTTGAATATAATGGAGAAAAAATTATCGTGAAAAAAGATAGCGATTTTATATACGGATGCGATAAATGCGTCTTTAATGGTAGACCGGAATGCTGTAATTATTATTGCTTGTATTTTGAAAGACAAGATAAACAAGATGTGCACTTTGAAAAAGTGGAGGATTGATTATGAAAGCAAACCTTATTTTATTTCTTGCAATATTCATCATATCAGCATTACTCATCGGTCACTTCCGACTGGCATTCTCACCGTTCAGTGTATCCTTTCCCTATTGGCATAGGGCTGTAGGAGTTGTTCTTATCGTTGTAGGATGCTTGGTCTACAACATAGGTGAGCATGTATCCGGTTACAAGAAAGGACTGGATGAAGGTATGGAGATTGTTTTGAAAGAGTTAAAAGAAAGATACAATGAAGAAGATAATGTTCAATGATAAATATAGCCTAACCCAGGCTGTATTGGATGGTCGGAAGACTATGACGAGAAGAATAATCAAATGTCCAAGAACTTTTAGGGGAGAATGGGTCGCAGGATTCAATATACACATACGCCATTCTGACAAAAAGATTGTTGATTGGCCTTGTATGTACGATGCTGATGAAAGAGAGTTTGATATGGGCGAGATATTGCCGAAATATGAACTTGGAGAAGTTGTTGCCATTGCGCAAAGCTATATGGATGTTGACCGATTTTATAGAAAAGGGAAAAATGCAGCTTACTTAGAATACTTGGATTCTATATTGCCTGAACTGAAATTATATCCCGGTTGGACTAATAAAATGTTTGTCCGCGCTGACCTCATGCCCCATCATATCCGCATTACCGACATCAAGATAGAACGGTTGCAGAACATATCCGATGAAGATTGCTTTAAGGAAGGAATTTTTAAATGGGATGCTGGACAAAAGGATATTCCTTTTTATTCATTCCATAATGCAGATATACCCGACTACAATAATCCTCGTGACGCATTCGCAGAACTGATAGATAAAGTCTCCGGCAAAGGAACATGGGAAAGTAATCCCTATGTCTTCGTTTATGAATTTGAACTGATTGATTAAAAACGAGAAAAGATATTGATTATGAAACGTGAAATAAAATTCAGAGGAAAAAGCACTGATACGGGGAAATGGATATATGGATTTCTCTCTTTTTTCTATACTGCCGGAAGGGACGAAAACGGACTTATCCTCACAGACAAGGCAAAGATATATTCTCCGGAAGACTGCCGGTGCGATGACGTATGGGCTGAAACTGTTGGTCAGTTCACGGGAGTTAAATACAATGATAGAGAAATATATGAGCATGATTTGGTTGAATGCGCTGGTGTACTATGTGAAGTAGTGTATAGTGATAAAATCGGTTCTTTTGTGCTATTAGAAGTTCTGTCTCAAAATCTTGGAAATAAGCCAATAGGACAAATGATAGATATGTTCGGGATTAGATATGTAGGTAATATTTACGACAGCCCGGAGTTATTGAAATAAAACAACCATGAGTAAATACATGAATTGGGAACTCTACGATAAACCACCTGAGGGTTTCTCCATTGACAAGCATACTGGTTCTCCTTTGACCGGATACGACTTTTACACAAACGGGAAAAGCGTCTTAAACGGAGGAGTAAGAATTCTTGTAAAATCTCTGAATGTTCATGTTAACAACATAGCAGACAACCACTACCCCGTGAAAAGAAACACTCCCAATAACAAAGAACCCAAACAAGACCCGATGATTAACCGTAATGTGCGCCAACGGGTAAATGTCTTTGCACGCGAGAGGTTTAAAGTAAAGCTACTACAAGAAATAGAATTTGATTTAATGGTGTGTCAACTCGAAGGCTGGAGTATGGGAAGCTACGTCAATGAGCTTAAGCAATTGATTGATGATGTTTATCGGAGAATGGTTAAGACAAAGAAAAGGAATAGCAAGACTATCAGTAACCCAAAACTTGAATTTAAAGATGAATGAATTATATATACCTCCACAGCGATTAAACCGCAACCCTATTAACGGGCGGTTTTTAAAAGGAAGTATCCCTCATAACAAGGGGAAGAAATGGGATGATTACATCCCTTCGCATAAAAGGGAAAGTATGATTAAAGGATTAGCTTTAGGGAGAACGGGAAACCCTAATATAGCGGGCTGCAATGCAAAGAAAGTAGTAGCCATAAAGAGCGGACGGTTACAAGGTGTTTTCCAGTCCTCTAACGATGCGAAACGAAAGACTGGCATTTGCGCCCGTAATATCAGGAATTGCTGTTCCGGAAAGCGTAAACACGCTGGCGGCTATCAATGGTTTTGGGAAAGCGATAATAGTTGGTGTGAATTAATTATAAATGAATAATATAACCATGAGTAAATTAGAGCACATCGCCACAATTGATTACTGCTACTGGCGATTGGAAAAGTTGAATGAGGCTCTTTCCAAGCCTAAATCGACTATGGAGCAGTTGGTTGATAAAGCCTGCGGTTATAATGAAGTAGAAGAAGTGAAAAAGGAAGCTATAGCCCTTTTGGAACAGATTGTTGAAAGTAAAAAGGCTATCGGTGTGAATTATTCGGGAGATAGCAAGTTCCTTGATAAATTAAAGAACAAAGAAACACATGAGTAAACTATACAAAGTAACCCTCTTCGGTAAATCATTCATTATAGGATGGTTCAGTTATGCAGATAAATGGTATCATAAATTTAGTATAATATATTGAATATGAAAAACAAAATCATAGCGAGCGTTATAGCAGCACTGTTCCTGCTTATGCTTATTTTTATACATTGGGCTATTGTTTATTTCTTGTCGGTTAGAATTGTATTAGCAATCGCAATGACGGTCAGCATAATTGTTGTGACATACAAGCTTTCCAAACTTTTACTTGACGAACATTCTAAAAAATGTAAAGGACCATGAGAAAAGCAGACAGAATAATCAGAGACAGACATTCCCGCATCCCGGACAAATACAAGAAGATTGACACTACGGTCAACGGGAATGCAGAAAGCCTTGCCGAACAACACAAGGAAGTGGAAAGAAGGCTATTCCCTCTACGCCTTAACAAGACCACTGTTATTTACGTCACAAAAGACAAACAAAATGAAGCATATGCAGCGAAGGCACGTAAACGGATGGGGATAGCAGAGCCGAAGAAACCTTTCGTTGACCCGCTTTCGGAAGAAAACATTACCAAGCTATACAAGGAAGAAAACATGCCGCCCCGCAGAATGGCTGAAATGTTGGATGTAAGTGTAAGGACGATATATCTAAGATTGGCTAAGTATGGACTTACAAAAGTGAAATGCAGATAACATGAAAGAGAATAATATTTTAAACAAAGAGATTTATGCAGAGGCTATGATAGCAGCCTCTAAGGTTGATTTCCTTGAAAGCAAGGATGAGATTAAGATGTATGCCACTTCGCTGTATAACGCAGTAATGTGGGGCAGAAATCATACGGTTAAAGCAAAAGAATTAGAGACACCAAGCTAATACCCTCACCAAAACGGCAAGCGGTATAACCCAATGGAGAACCCGTTCAAAGCGTTCTAAACGTTCCATTGGATAACCCGGAAAAGGCGGCAATAGTCCATGTAAAGGACATTGTCCGCCAATTCAAGCAGTTCATCTATGTAATCCCTTTTTCGCATCACGTTCAAGTTTTCTACGTTGTTGGCGGTTTATACCATTTGCTATGGCAAGGTCGTTCAGCGTCTCTTTCTGTTCGGGAGAAAGCATATTATATACTTCTTCCCGTGATTTGCCTGATAAAATGGCTTGTACTATTTTCCACATAAGCTACGTCTGCAATGTTCACACAAAAATTTCTTCGCTACCGGGAACATCTTCTGTCCCACATATCCGCTAAGGTACTGCGCCTCTTCTCCATACGGGTCGATGCCGAACGCCCGTGAGATATGCCGGCATAGATGCCCCTTTTCATGGTCGAAAGAGTTCTGAAACTCTGCCGGGGAAGAGGTAAGGGCTATAACCATTACGGTCTGTCTGCTCCGGATATTGGAGTAAGTGATACCCGTATTCAGATTGCAGGAGCGCATGTTCTTATAGGCATTCTCCAAATCCAGCCCCCTGCATCCAACCCGCCGAAGGTCGGCGATGATACGGTCGGTATAATAGCAGTCCACCGCATAATATACACGTACTTCCCAATCATAATCCGGTATGTAAAATTCCTGTATTATCATAGGCTACATCATCTGTTCCCACATGATAGGATTGCCGGAGCCTATGCAGTCGGCATAGAACCGAGTGAAAGGCATTCCATTGTAAGCGTCCACATCATCTATGTAATCCTTAATGAACAATGCGAGATGGGCTTCGTCAGTGATAGAACTTTTGTAGTAATCCGACTTCGCCATGTTTGCCACGTAAACGCTGTCGTACCCTGCATCCTTCTCCAGGTTTACACTGTACTTTTTCAGAAGCTCCTCTACCTGCTCTTTGCTGATTGGCTCCAGCTTTTCTTCTTTACCCGTAGATTTATTTTCCATCTTCATGCGGGAAACAGCCCATAGGCACATCTTCTTGCTGAAATGCCATCCGTACTGGCTGAGATAGTCAGCCATTGCAGGCGGTATTCTGTCGTATGTATCTAATCTTTGTTTCATATTTTCCTGATTTTAAGTGATTGGCAAAAGAGGGGAATAATCCCCTCTCCATTACATGAACTCTCCGTTGGCGCGTCTGCGTCTGCGTTCGCCCATATCATCACCGTAAGGCTGTGAATCGCGGCGTTCGTTGTAAACCGGATATTCCGGGAAGTAACCCGGCATACGACGTTCGCCCATATCTGAGCCGCCGCTATAGCTTCCACCGCGTGAACCACCGCTGTTACGATAGCCCATTTCACCGCCCTGCATCTCACGCATGGCTCTCTCGTAACCATGACGGCAACCCTCTCTATAGGCTTCTTCCATAGGATTACCGCCTCTCATACCGAAGTCACGGTCATATTCTCCGCGTCCTTCTTCCAATATTTCCCACATTCCCATATTATTTCTTTGTTTTAGATGTTTCAGCCACTCCGAGCTGTTCCATAAGCCGTTTGTTCAATTCCATAAGGTCGGACATGTTCTTGCTCATTTCTGCCATTTGCCCTTTCAGAGAGGATATTTCCTGCTCCTGACGTTGTTTCTCTGCAAATTCGGGGTTCAAGAGCGTCAGCATCTTGTCACATCCCGCAATGACGGAATTGTGGAAGTCCATGCTGTTGATAATGTCTATGCTTTTCTGTTTCATAGAAGCGACCTCGTTGTTCATCGCATCACGAGAGCATGACACTACGATATTACCGTTCTGTCCAAAGTCGGCTATATCCATGCCGGCAGGTAGATTTTGGAAAGTCGTGTTCTGCCCGTTGATACAGACAACGACGTCCACAACCATTTCCATTTGGGGCAACTGTCCCATAGGGGGTGCCATAGGATATTTCGGCTTGGGAGCGGAAACGCTGACTACCGGACCGTATTCGATAAACGGGTTAGCATCCTTATGAAGTATATACAACTGGTTATTGGTACGAAGTGATTGAAACATATTGGTTTGATTTTAAAGGGGAGTGGCTATTTCCATTTTGGAAACAACCACAAAGCCCCATGTTAACTACTTGCTCTTTTGAGCGGTTGCTTCTGCTGTCGGGGCCGGTGTCGATGCGGTTGTCGGACGATACCCACCGTTAACAAGGAACAGTTCGTTGGTGTACTTGTTATAGTGAATTTCGTAGATACCCGTTCCGGCAAGGTTGCCGACAGTCACCGGCTCATTGTTGTAAGCCAGCAACGGTCTTGTATCCCCGTTAGTCCCTATCAGTATCGGGAGTGTAGCAGTCGTGCCGGCTGGTATCGCCTGGCGGAGACTGACATAGAAACCGCCTACATAGCTTCTGTTACGGAACGCATGGTTAGGAAGCTCCAAAGTCACGTTCTCCGTGCCGACCGTTACGGCTACCGTAGGAAGGGTATTGAAATTAGCCCTTCCAATAGTAGGGAACGGGAAAGGAAATCCTGTAAAAAAGTTAGGCCACATAATTACCCCCTTTCTTACCGGAATTAACCCCAGTAGTTGTTACAACCACAACCGCCACGCCCATACATTGCATCACCGGCATAAGCACCGAAAGCCGCAGCACGGAAACAATCTGTGTTGATGGCTTGAATATTAGGGTAAACAACCGGAACGGTGTTAGGCATCTTGCATTTTATTCCATCGACATCGGACTGCAATGCCTGCAAGCCTGCTGCCAAAGGAGCAATCTGTTGTCCTACTGAATTCAGGATAGTAGCATTTTGGTTACGTTGGGAGATTTCAGCAGTCAAAGTGGCTTTTTCTGCTGTAAGAGCCGCAATCTTGTCCTGCAATGCCTGGTTCTGCATGGCGTCCAACTTCGCAAGGATAGCATTGGTATTGGCGGTCGCACCGTCACGCAATGAAAGGGCATTCTGATTGGCTGTGTTGACAAGCGCGTTGGTCTGATTGCACATTGCAAGCTGGTTTTCATAACCCATTGTGGTAATGGCGTTCTGAGTCCTGCAACAACAATCTGCAATCTGAGTAAGAACAGCCTGATTTCCGGACTGGAATGCGTTGATGATTTGCTGGCTTGACATGCCCACCTGATTTCCTACATTGGCGATAAGTCCCTGGATATTGCACAGGGCGCTCTGTAACTGTTGGGTAGAGCAGTTCAAAGAAGAAGCAAGCTGGTTGATGGCATTGCCATTGCCCTGAATGGCTGACATCAGGTATTCACGACCGACATCACCGTTAAGCTCGGCAGGCAGACCGCCACCATTGCCAAAGCGGTTGCCAAAGCCGTTGCCGCCCCAACAGAACCACAAAAGGATAATCCAGATGAACCACCACGAGCCGCCCCATTGGTCTTGGCTGCCACGTCCCTGGTTCAGTAAAGCGAGAAGTCCGGGGTCTACACCCTTGCTTCCCATCAAGTTGGGCAACATAGCCATGATGTCGAATTTGCTTCCGCCACCATTTCCGTTGTTCCCGTCTTGATTGAAGACATACGTTCTTTCCATAGAGATTTATATTTTGTATTACGGTCAAAATCAACCGCATCACAAAAGTATAAATACCGATACTGCCATGAAATCAGTTGTTTCCCAACGCTTTCCTAATTTTTTCCCAATATATTCTCAACATTTTCCCGCCTTCCATACGTTCCTGGAAATTGGAAATCATGTAGTTTATCGCACGTTTGGTCTTGTGGATTTTAGGAGCTATCTGCGAAGGATACATTCCCCTTTCGACAAGCAACTGTACAAGCAGATAGCGGGCGTCTACGGTTTCCGTATCCTTATCCGAAGATAGTATTCGGCTGGCGGGTATTTCGGTCTCCTGCGCCACGAGATTGATTGTTTCGGCAAAGATTTCTGACTTACACATAGTTTTTCTGAATTTTATATTTATCTTTGCCCTGCCACATAAAATATTTGATTATATACGAACAAAGCATAAGATACCGTGTTGAAGATATTAAAGCCTCCAACGGAAAGGGTCTTATGCTTTATCATGTTTTTATGTGGCAATATCAACGTGATTTCGTTGGGGGCTTTCTTTATACTCTAAGCCCCAAAAGAGTGTCAGCTACAAGCCAACTTCTACATCGTTAATTTCTTTCTTATCTTTATGGTGAGCCAAACAATTACGAATAAAACACATGTCAGATTTATCGAAATGCTGGCACCACCGTAATTGATTTTAAATTTTTCCCACCATGACAGTTCCCTCTCTACCGGATAAGGCTTGGGCACTTCAATCCTTCTTATCTTTTCGATAAAATACGGCATTTTGACTGTTACCGTAGCATGAGGATAAATGCCCAATGAATGGTTCAATATCCCGTTGCTAAATGAAGCATAGCTGTAGGCATACGGATTGCGAAGGAATGACGTTGTATCGGCAACAGATACGCTGTCCTTGTACGGTATCAGCTTCTCTTGAAATGTAGTATCATGGAAAACCACACTGTCAAGAACCTTTGTCTCAACCGGCATATAAACAGTCCTCGTCCTACAGGAATACACCGTCAACACAAGAAACACTATATACACTAACTTCTTCATAACTTCAACAGATAATGATTAACAACCATACCCGCACATATTGCGACAGCTCCACACAGCAAGTCTATTTTGCTCCACTTGCCGTTATAGTAGTGGCAACGGTCGCTGTTCTCCTTGATAAAGAGCATCAGCAGTGCAGTGCTGCCACCGAATACTATGGCGGTGGATAGATAGACCACCGCACCTAAGATGTTATTTTTCATACCATAAATAATTAGTAAAACACTATACCGTAGCTCCATTGGCATCTACCCATGAAGAACCGTTCCACCATATAGGTTTACGCAGGGTCACATCAAAAAATTGAAAACCATTATCTGCATTGCCAGGACGTTGTGAAGTAACTCCTACATTTAAATATGGAATTGCGAGAAAATCAGTAAGCGGACTTTTTAAATTCCCACTCGTTGAGACCAAGACTCCCTGATTGTAAAAGAAATGCGGGTATAAAGTTTTGTCCGGTATATCGTCCTTTACAGGTTTCCACAGCAATACCGATGTCTTCATGCTCGACCAGGTGGAATCATGTTCACCGATTAGCGCACAGTCTGAAAAATCCTGAAACGATAAGGTTTCAACGTCATTAACCGAACTGAATCCAACAACAACTTCTTTTTTCCCGTTAGGTGACTCTCTGTATACCTCAAACCCATAGTTCTTACCTGGGTTTATATAGAAATATGGCGTTTTCTCTTTATCACTATCAGTAATATCTATATTAAGAACACGTTTGGCAATAGGTATATTTTCTCCACACAACAGATATATTGTATATTTATAACTTCCATTTTCCCTATTATTAATAATATTACCGATATTCCTTAATTCAATATTTCTTTTGTTAAAAGCGTCCATAACATACTGACGCATTCCTAATGTAGTCGTTCTATTATAATTATAATAACAGGCTTTATACCAATTTGTATCAACCAATGTTCCTCCTATTCTACAGTTGAGAAATACGCAATTCATATCCACAATATCAGTATTATTCAAAAACTCAGGCATTGTCATATCTCCGGCTTTATCCCATAACCCTCTAAAATAACAACCAATATATGTTACGCCTTGATTTTCACTTAATATCCTGCTATTCATATAAAAATAACAGCCTATAAAGTTGGCTTGAATGAGACCTCCACCACCTTCAATTGTAACTCCGCTGGCTTCCCAGTGACAGCCGGTAAAATTAGCTTTGATTTTTTGAGTTAATGTTATATTGCTTTGTATGCAATTAATGAAGTTAGTATACAGTCCTTCTCTGAATGTACCTAACTTATAATCAAAAGTCCTTTTTTCGTTATACCCTCTGAATTCATTTACCGAATTAAATATCCAAGCATCTCCCGCTAACTCTTGTCCCTCATTCATTTTGGATATAGTACCGTCTCTTAACACCACATTTATAGCATCAAGCCGGTATGTTACATCTGAATAGGTGTCCTCCCATGAATAATAAATGACATTATGCCAACGCATGACATCAATATATCTATCAGCCAATGCCAGTATATAAGGAACCCGCCTTATATTCATATTATCCAAATGTACAGGAACCCCACTGATTATGACAGGAATTTGCCAATTACGGTATTTCGTATCGCTGCCTTTAGACATGATAAATCCTTCTTTGATTGAAAGCCCGATAGAAGAGTATGCCGATCTCCAATCATTTATTCCATCATTCATGTTTATGACAATATGGAAATCTATGAAAGAAGACATATTCATGTCAATCGACAATTCATTCAAAATCTTTGCATCTATGTCTTTGGTAAACAGATAAGTCTTCTTATTGGAACATCTTATACTGCGACATATCCGCACGATTGCATTAAATGCATCAGAGCTGTCTGTTTTACCGTCATTGGACGCGCCAAACCATTCCGGCATTAAGTATTTGTTTTCTACATTCCCTTTGATATTCAACGCATTTAAAAAACGCCCCCCATTAAATTTTAGAATACACCCTTCAGGAATGCTTATCTCAGCGCCATCCAAATCAAAATCATACCTGATTTCATATATAGTATCAGGCTGATTTATCATTTCCTGGGTAAGAATATTCTTTCCACCAACAATATTCCTACGCAATATCTTATACCCCTTGCCGCTGAATCTGTCAGGACTAAAAGCACGGTCGGCAAATTTTAAAACACTTAAGCTTTCCCCTTTGTCTACAGACACAAGGTCTTCGTCGTCCGCAAGATTGTTTATTGTACCGCCACCACTTGCATTAATAAACTGCTTGGTTGATTCGGACAGCATTTCCGGAGTAACGCGCTGGGAACTGAAATTTGAAATTGCATCGCTTTCAACTTCCTTTATTTTACTGATTGCTTCATCTCTAATGTCAGTCAATTTATCTTCATTTGATTTCCAGTTCTCGATATTTTCAAATACTCCACCTGCAAATTCCCATGTCTCCACAAGTCCGCTATTGTTCAAGAATGACACCTTTAGTCCAACCATTCTTATATCTTCCGGAACTTGAACAATAGCACCTTCTAATGTATATTTATTGCCACTATCAATTCCAGATAAAGGATGATGAATGGAAACATTATACTCGGTTATATAGCTCATATATCCACCTTTTCCAGAACTAATGAAACTCTTTAGGGCGTTAGGGGTGATAGAACCGTTTTCTCTGTCTTCTTGAAATGGAAACTGCTCATTACCCGTCAAAACGTCTCTTTTGGGGAGTTGTCCAATTTGTTGTCCTTTTTCTATTTTCTCTTCCATACTACTATTTATTTTTACTTGTAAGCAATATCGGCTCTTCATTAGTCAACAACAATGGAGCGTCATTGACTAATAATAAATACCCTTCGTCAGGAAATGGATGCGGCTTATTTCCGCCAGCACCGGGAAACCCTATGGTAAGTATGCTGATTACGGGAATGCCGATTATAGGAATGCTGATGTGAGGGATAGTGATTGGTTTCATAAGGCTATCCCTCTTTAATCATTTTGGCTTCTGACACTTTCGTAGCACTTCTTATTGTAATTTCCATACCTGCCGCTATACCAATAAGACGAAATATCACATTGGAAGGACCTAAGGCTTGATTGGCATTTGGGGAAAGCGGGATAGGATTCATGCCCTCGATATTGGCAAATACAGTCACCATTCCGCCCTTGTTCTTTATCTGTATGGTAACGGGATTACCGTCACTGACAAACGTTGCGTAATACGCTGTTTTGCCTTCTTCTTTTTGAAATGATAAAACTTCTGCTGCCATGATGTTTACTTTTTAGAGTTATTCAAATAGTTCACAATTCCCTGCACATGCAAGTCCACTATTGCCCGTTTGCCCTCTTCCGATAATAAGAAGCCAACATCTTCCTTATTGTCTTGGAATAGGTTCTCTGTAAGGACTGCCGGACACTTCGTGTGCTTCAAGATGTAGAACCCGCTTTCCTTATCAGGGTCGCCATCCGTCATATCCTTGCGTATCTTCATACCCGACAAAAGTCGTTCGGCTGCCGCATATAAGCTGTCAGCTAATTTATCGGCTTTCGTCTGACCTGCCGAAGTCCACGCTTCCCAACCACGTGCCTGCATCCATTCAGAGCCGCTTCCCGCTGCATTACAGTGGATAGATACGAGGATTGTGTCACTTGCCTTGTATTCGTTCGCCCTACGGCAACGCTCCGATAGGGGAACGTCTATTTCCTCTTTGACGATACGTTCTGCGTCAATGCCTTTCTTTCGCAGCTCCGCTTCCAATCGTATGGCAATCTCACGGGCATACGCATACTCTTTCAATCTTCCGTCCGGTGAACACTTGCCCGGAGTGTTACTTCCGTGCCCGTTGTCAATCAATATTTTCATTCTGCACGTCCTCCTTGAAATATTTGTCATAAACTACACGAGCCACCCATCCGGCAACAACACCGACACCGAATGATACAACAGTAGTCAGGTTCACCCAAAACGGGGTGTAGTGCATGTAAAGCATAACTCCCACGATGATAGCGATAACAATCGCTGCGATAATCAGTTTCTTTTTCATTTTGTTACTCCTTATCTTTAGTTATTATTTCACTCATATCTTCTTTCTCGACATCGAGCACTTTCTTTCCGAACAATCCCAACGCTTTCAGTAAGTTGAAATTATATCCCTTTGGCTTCAAGATATTGCTTATGATAGAGCAGAACTCTATGAAGCAGACAAACAAGCATGAATACACATCAATATTCCATTTATTGCCGGAAGCAATGTTTATCATCACCACCATACAGACAAAGGCAAAGTATGTCACCATTTTACCCATAGTACGGCGCACGGCACTTGAAAACCGAAATTCTTCACCCAATAGCAGGCATTTCCTTATCCCGAACATCAAATCGCATACAACGACTGAAAATGTTACTATCAGCCACGGTATCATGTGTTCCAATGACTGTGCAATAAAACTGCTTGCTATTACCGAGAAACCACCCGGTATGCTTTGGGTAATAATGTTATTCTTCATCTTATCGTTATTTGTCAATTATTCATATCTTTGTGTCTCTTATCAAATAAGCGAACTACTGTCATTCCGTTTTGCTCGTGAGAGTAGGACGGGATTTTTATATCTTGCCGTAATAATGGAACCACGCTCCCCACTTCCGCTCTTTCAGATAGTTCGGATTGTCTTGGTTCAGTTTGGCTTCCATCTCAAACGCACTTGCACGGTAAGCGTTATTGTTTACCTTGCCGCCACCTATCCGTTCATCCGTGGACAAGTGGTACACGAAGCTCACAAACCATTCAGCAAAATACAGAATGTAATAGAATAGCGGGATAAGGAGCAACCACCACGCACTGACATGGAACGCCAACAATACGGACGGGATAGCCGCTATCTCCATGCACTCGAAGAACTGTTTCTGATGTGTACGCTCATGGCGTTCTATCTCGGCGGTTATCTCTTTCAGAATGGATAAGATAAAGCCGAAGAACATTATCGTTGTGTAGTTACCAAACAAAATCATTTTGGCGAGCCAGTTGTCTAAGTAGATTGTTTTCATATCAAATAGCATTAAATATTAATAGCACTGTGAAATACTTTGTCCAGTTTATACAATTAAATCCATTTTCAACTGTTACATCTTCAAATACAATTTGGGGATTACCAGCCCCATTGCCAACATGAGCCGATAAACATCTAACGTTTATATCACCGTCATTATAAACATTATAGTCCATTGCTTCTGCATTTAAACTATACCATTCTATGTGGCGTGCAGGAATGATAGTCGGAGAGCCTTCTCTTTCAAGAGTTATTCCATCATTATCACTAAAGTTGGCAATCAAAATCCTACTTGCATAGGCTTGATTTTCAAAATCAGATGCAATGGTAATCTCCTTTAGTAAATTTGCTACTCCACCACCCAAGATTTCAGTACTACCCACAAACAGCCCGGCTCCAGCCGAACCAACTCTAAGATTACTGTTTTCGTTACTCATAATTGTTGTTTTAATCGGTTACACAATATGCTGTATTGTCATCCTTAGAGCCAATAGCCTCGTACTCGGCAGCGGTTTTCTTGGTGAGGGTGGTGAGGTTGTCGGAAACGAGTATATCTTTTACTACGAAAAAATTTGTAGCATTTGAATTCAATGCAATAAAAATTCTTTTTGTAACTAAGCTAATATTATTTGCATCGGCAATAGAAGTATGAGTATAAATAAACGAAAGTTCATAAGCTCCATTATCGGGATTGCAATATGTGTGACTCGTACTTACTTTAAAGATTTCTTTTTCTGTAATTTTTAGGAATAAAATATTATCACTTAATAATCTCTGTATAATATTTTTAAAATTATCAATGCTTCCAAATACAAGATTTATTTTTGATTCGGCTTCTCCTGCTTTAACTTCTTGATTTGAAATTAACTGTTGGCGAGCTTCATCTGTAATCGTAAGCATAATGTGTTTATCATCCACATACTTCTTCGTTGCAGGCTGGTAATCGCCCGTAGGGGTGAATGATGAAGTGTTGGTCTTGGTGAGGACGTCGGATTTTTCAGGAACTTCCGCCCAATTCCCATTCTTACGACCGTATGCCTTGCCATCAGTTGGCGCTTCGTCTATACCGCCAATCTTCCCCTGGCTTACCCATTCACCGTTCACCCATGCGTAGTAATCATAAGGGGCTTCCGTACCTACAGCCATGAACCCGTCAACTGCCGAACCATCGGGAACAGCGGATTTCAAGGCTTCAAGGGTGGCGTATTCGCCGGCTACCTTAAATGACTTCCCAGGTTCGCCTTGTATACCTGGCTCGCCTTGTTCTCCTTTCAAAAATTCTAAAGGATAATTGACCACAGAAGCTTCACTGTTGCTTCCTGAAGGTTTAAATGCAGGCAATGACGTTACATCATCCGCTTTGTCCGCATTCGGTACTTCATTAACCCCTATGGAGTTAGCCATAAGGCGGGCAACTATTTCTTGATAATCCTGTTCTGTCCAAGCCATAATTATTCCTGTTTATCGGTTGCTTCTTCCGGTTGATTGTTGATAGCACGATTGAGCGCGTCAATAAAGAAGGGTTTGCAAAAAGCATTTGCATGCTCTTGTATCAGGGACACTTCTTCATCACTATACTCTGTCTCTTCATTGGAGTTGTATATCTTCAAAGCGAGTGCATGCGATGCGATACCGTTACCGTTCCGGTATAATACATTCGCAAAATTCTCTCTACAATCTATATTTTCACAATGCTTACGGGTAATGTCCGTAGCAATCAGTAATTGTTTAAAATTTATCTTTTTCATGAACTTGGGTATGATTTAGTTAATCTTCCATCTTTATAAAAAGAAAGTCCGTCGATACCAAGAGACACTTGGTATCTTGACCCACTTAAATTTGAAATCATTGACAATGACCCTGCAAAAAGGGTGGTAGACCCAGTTAAGTTGCCATCACTTGCTATATTGTCTAATTTTAATCTTGGGTAAGTAACAGAAGTACCTCCGGCTCCACTATCAAGGAATGAAATTCCACCCACATCATATCCTTTTGAATTATAAAACTTTAGACTGTTTGAATTTGGGTCTATTTCTATTTTTGTACCTGACGAAGCGGTTGATATTTTGCCGACAATGCTAACATTCCCATTTTCGTCTACCACCAAAGAGTTGTTAGGAGTTCTTACATTTTTAAACACCCCGCTGTTTGCATTTATCTCTCCTTCAAAATATCCACCAATAGCCTTTATTGTCCCGTCTGCCTGAATAGACACATTCCCGTTGGCGGATATATTTCCGGTAAAGTATATGTTTTTGGAAACAACGGAAATGTTATCAAGTGCCACATTGATTTCAGAACCTAATCCGTCTTTTTTGACATATAATTTAAGTTCATCGGTAACCCCATTGATGTCCAGCCCCAACTGCGTTACATCTTCCTCTATTTTTGTAACAGATAATTTGAGGTTTTCCGCTGTCTGCTCAATCTGTGAGAACCTTTGATTATTACTTTCCGAGAGTTCCTTTACTTCCAACCTGATACTTTCCGCAGTCTGCTTTATTTCGGAACTTAATTTAGTATACAAATCCTCGAATGCGTTTTCGGCAAGAGCCAGCGAATGTATGTATATATCCCCCGTAAACTTCAACTCAAAATCGCCCGTTCCGTCCCATGCGCCGGAATACTCCTTCATTGCGTATTCCTCGCCCGGTTCAAGATGTTCGGTGAAATGCAGGTTCTGACCGGGAAATCCTATTGTCAGCGTTCCGGCTGTAGCTACCTTATACCGGAAAGAGATAAAGAACTTTCCCGGTTCTTCCCCTTCCTCATAGGTCGGTTTATTGGCTAAATCAGCATTTGACTGTTTAATTCCGGAAGAAAGAATACGAAGCACGTTTCTATCCCCGTCTCTGATAACGGCAGCCATGGCATCCTTGCGGGAATAGAACTCCCCATTCACTAATAAGAACTTTCCGTTCACAGTAAAGAAACGAACATCGTTCTTTGTCTCCCAACCGTTCGTATTGCTTGCAAATGATGCGTTATACAGATAATTATCCTTTGCCTGCACCTCGTCAAGCACTTTGGAGATTTCAGAGTAAATCAAATCTTCCAATATCTTGAACTGGGTAAGGATATTCACACCCGTTTTCAGGATAAAGTCACCAGTAACTTTATTCCCATTAGGACTGAAAGCTGTCACTTCTTTACCAGTCAAAGAATAAGAATCAATCCCTGCATACTGACGGAAGCTCGGAGTATCATTCCCGTATGCTGCCAATACGATGGCGTTCTGTCTGGTCTTATCCGTCCGGTTGCCTAACTGTACAATGTCATCGCCTGCTTGTGGTGCGGCAGACCCCGTGTCACAGTCGCTCTTCGAAAGGTCTATGTAATTGTCACCTACGCTTGTCACCAACCGCCAATAGTAGGTATTAGAGACATTCTCATGTACGCCTGGCTTGATGTTGAATGTCTGGCTGCGGGCTTGGTCTCCTATTACAAATTCCTGAACAATGGTCTTTTCCCCGTCTGTGTTCTCGAAGTAACAGCGGTAAAAGGTATCGTATTCCTCTACCTTAGAACATGACATGGATGCGGGAGAAAGTATTATCTGACCGCCAACCTGGCGTAATCGCTGTATCAGCAACTCAATAAACGTGGCACTTTTGCGTGCCAACATATGGTCTACTTCCAAATAGCTGTCTCCCGTCTTGCTGTCTACTTTAATAACAAAGCCTTCACCGAGAGCACCGGAAGAAAAGTTCATGGACTGGATGTAGTCTGAAAACAATCCACCTAAGAACTTTATTAAAAATCCAGCTTCGTCCGGTCTGTCTTTTCTTATAAAGAACTTGGATAAAGCCTCTATATCAAGAGCCTTAAAGTAGACAATTCGGTCGGCGGAAGTCCTGATGAACAGTGCTGGGTCGGCATCTGCGACGCATATATATATTTCCCCGAGATTCAGACCTTGTAAATGCTCTTCATCACTCGGAGATAAAGCAGGGGGAGCTGCCTGATTGTTTTCATTAAGAGCATCACCAAACCATAATATTTTACTAAGCCTTTTTTTCATACCTCAACCTTATCAACATTAGTAAATGCAGCTTTTTCTGCGCTGAATTGCAACATCTCTCCATCTTTGGCGTGGTCTATCAGGAATGCAGGGAAAGAGGCGGAAGAACCAGCTTCAGGAGAGCCGCCAATACCTGCAATATCGTTATTCTGCAATTCAAGAGCCATATTTATATGGAACAGCTGGCTATCTTCAATAACTTGCGTCATTTCCGGAACAGAACTTTCCGAACGGACATATCTTGTCCCGTCAATTTCCACCATAGAAAGGCATAAAATACGGTTTATGTGTTTTGCAAACCAATAAGGGACGCCGCTTGAATTTCCTATCGTAAGATTATACACATCATAAGGTACTGCGTATAATTCTTCTATCTCTTGCATTTGGTTGCGATATTGCTCATTATCTATTCGAGGGGAATATCCTCCAGGTTTAAATCCTGCTTCCACACGAAAATTAAATACTTGCTGAATATCATCTACCCAAAATATGTTATCAAAAGCGGAGTTATTGCTTTTATGGGAATAACGGATAAGTACAGTTTCCTCTAACAAGTCGTCAGAGGAGCATACAATAAAAGGTTCTGATGTATATTCGTTGATTGTAACCGTATATACGGCATCCTCCAAGTCTCGAAGAATGGCGTAATACATCACTACATTGTCATTATGATTATATGTGGAAAGTGATATTGGTGTAGAATTTCCTGCGGCAAGATTGTTCAGGCTCGCTGAAACTTCCTCAGAAGCATTAGTGAATACCTGTATATGGATTTTATCAGAAGCGTGGAACTTCTGAATATAGTCCATATCAAGCCCAAACTTATCTTTTACAGGTGAGAAAAAAAGAGGGCAAACATCACCAACTTTTACCATGTCCTTTCGTCCTTTTATAGTGACGTGCAACTTCACACATCATGCGCAAATATACATACTATTTAGACCAATTCCAAATAATACCTTATAAAATAACGAGTGCCTGATAGACTTATATGGAATCTCCTCATCTATTAATCCACACTCTTGACTATCAAATAATATTTTACCGCTTCCGGTCGTCCATAATTATAGCTTGCACTTTTTACGTAGCCTTTATAAATATGTCCGTTCTTTTCCACCCGAATGTAACCCGTCAAGTCTGACGGTATTTCCAAATCTCCGGTCTTGACGGAAAGTTCTCCTACTGTGAACAGTTTGTTTCCCAATACAATACTCGACCTTTCGCTAACTCCATTGATTGTCACATCACTGTTACCGTCAGATGATGTAAACTCCAACGCGTTGGCAAAAGCACCTATATACCTTGCGTTTGCTTCAATCATAAACCTTTGGGAGTACATGGCATTGAACATAGTAGAAGGAGATATGACACCGGATATTGTATATCCATCCCTTACAAGCTTGTATTTTTCTCCGTCAAGTGATGCTCCAACAAAGAATATATCATTATCACTGTCGCTGTCAGTCGTATCTTCACCTCTTTTTTCCGCAAGAAATTCCATACCATAAGCATCGGCTCTATATGGGCTAACTAATTCCAATACGTTATCTGTCAATGTAATGCCGGTGGTGTATTCATTGGTAAAGCGGAATTCATCGCGACCATTCACACTGTCGTAATCCTGTTTGTCATACCCGACTTTTACCCCCGAATAAACCAGTCCGGCATTCACATTGTATTCCAAATCAGAAGTGCTGTCCTGCAAATCCTTTATTTCTTTATCTTGGAATAAAGTATCACGATGAACAAATGTCACCTTCTCGTCACCGATTACAGGGACAAACCCAAATTCCGCGCTCATCCAATTGGCGAATTTGGTATAAGATGTATATATTTTGGCATTGGGAAGTCCTCGTATGCTTTCTGCCGGAACTATCATCGCCATGTCTAAACGCTCATCTACTCCGGTGGCGATTTCACCCGTTACATTGTTCTTATCAGTTATAGACCTCAGTAAACGGTTAAGCAATACTTTAGGACTGATACAATCTATTTTTACAGATTTTCCACGCTCGGAAAAACTTATATTTAACGGTGTGTCAAGACTGTTGAATTTAAAATTAACGGGAAATTTTTGATATATAATGTCAGATTTTGCAAGTGCTATATTGAAATTAATCATCTCACCTGGAGATATTGTCAAATTCTCATCAATATCGACAGTGTATGTATTAAATGTTTGAATTGTAGCGGATTGATAATATATTTTAAGCTCTTTACTATTTTCATTATAAGAGGAAAGCCGTATATATATCGGGAAGGATACGCCTGGTCTCTGATACGTAATGAATACACTGAATTTTACTTTTATCCGTATGGTCAAATCCCTGTCAGATATATTTTTGAACAGATATTCTCCGAATAGGCTTTCCGTACTTTCAAATCGGTTTTCAGCCGTATCAAAAACCTCTACAATGTCCTTTGTCGCAATTTCCGGTTGTCCTAACATATAAAAAGGAATAGTATAATAAGCATTAGGATAAGCAGTCATTACATGGGAAACATTAGGCTCTTCCGCGTCACTTGGTATAGACCATTTTATATCACTGTTCATCAACAATCTGTCATAATCCAAAGGCTGGGACTCCTTTATTTCTTTTACCGGGTATTCATACTGCGTGCCTTTCTTTGCCTTAATCAAGCTTGCGATACTGTTGTCGACGGCATTTATTTCGCACGTCGTATCATTGTAGGAAAATGTGGAGTAGTCCAAAGCGCATCTGAACTTTTCATTTAACAGCCATGAGTTATTCCGGGTATAAAACACGAGTGTTGCGGATGAGTTCAGGTAATTCGACAAATATTCTTTCAGCAATAGCGAATAAGCACCGTTGGCAAACTCAAATTTTGTGGAAAAACTACGAACAACTCCGTCATAATCCCCTCTCTTGAAAGACATCTCTACATCGTCCCAATTAACAAGCTCATTTGTGGCGTCATATGTCATTCCGCCTATCAACAGTTCACATCTGTAATACATATCTATTTCTTTTTTGAAGTTGAACGTATCATGGCATCTATGTCATCACACATACGCCTGACCATATAGGCATATTCTTTGGCGGAGAACGTGTTTTCATCAATGTGCATTTTTACATGAGACATTAAAGAAACGCGTTCTTTGGTAAAATATTCCCTATCCATTTTTATTTTCCCTATATCAGGAGATGTTTCCTGCAATTTTGCAAGGCGGTAGTTGTCAGAAGCGGAAACGCTGCTTATCCGGTTCTTTATCTTATCATGTTCGTCCTCTCTGAATTTATAACCCAAAGCAGACATGACTTCTACAGCATCACTCCAGTTTCCGGAAGAAATGAGTTCCTGACATATGGCAAGGCAATTTAATCGGATTTGAATTTTCAGCACTTCATTTTTCCGGTTTATTTGGGCAGAAACAGACTTTCCCCCTATTATTGATAAGTATTCATTGCATAGCTTCTCGGCCGCCAAAGCCTTTTCTCTGATACTATATCTTCCGCCTTGAACAACCTTATCAATATCCCCCAGGAATATGTCTATAAAGCGGGAAAGGCATATTTTGTTTAAGTCATTATATATCATATCTTATACTCTGCTTGAAATCCAATTGTAATCCGCAATATGGTTGGCTTTCTTCATAATCCGACCAATGTTCTGCAATTGTTTGGTATTGCTTTCCATCTTTCTTTCAAGTCGGCTGTAATCGTTGTTTACATTAACAACAATCCCCTCTTCTCTCATATTCTTTAGCTTTTGTTCCAATAAACCATAATCCGATGTAAGTCCTCTACGGTCATAGATATATGACAAATCAGGGATTACCTGCGCATGCGCCGGAAGGTCTACCAATGTCGGCTTATCAGGAGTGATAAAAAGCCCGTTATTAGTTACGATACCCTCTTTCTTGCCGCCATCACCTACTATTGCCAAACCGCCGGGATGGTCTTTTGTTCCTTTGGCGTATTTGGGAATGGGTTGGGCTGCTATTAGGGCTACTTGTGCGGCTCCCATAGCACCGACTAAAGCAGCAAGAACTAAATTTGGAAGTGCTTTTGTCACAGCTAAAGCGGTTGCTATTCCTGCCTGAACAATAGAATTTGCTTTATCCCATTTAGCCTGTTTCTCCTGTAATGCAGCTTTTTTCTTTTCCAGCTCTGCATTTTTGGCGGCTGTCTTATCTTCGGCTGCACGTTTGCGAACTTCTGCCTCTTCGGTAGAAATTGCACCATTTTCTTCAAGGGCTTCTATACGTTCTATTTCTTTATCGTATGCTTCATCGTTGGCTTCTTGTTCTTTTTCAACGTTTTCTATCCGGGCATCATATATATCGGTCATTAACGAAGTGATACCAAATACGATTTTTTCTACGCTTTTTAAGAGGTATCCAAAACTTTTTATCACATCTTCTGCCGTTCCTTTAAAAGTCAATTTTCCTTTCTCTGCTACACCCACCATTATATTAGATAATCCCTCAAATATTCCTGCCGTTTCACCAAGAGTATCTCTTGCCGCATCATTCATTTCTGATAGACCACTCTTAAATTTGTATATCCATTCTTTTTGTTTTTTATTGGCATCGTCATAATTCAGTTCATCTATTTGCGCTTGAATTTTATTAATCCTTTCTTGTAATTCCTTAGCCTTTTCACTGTTAATATCAACAAGGGCCATTTCTGCTTTTGCTTCCGCAAGAAGAGTCTGGAGACGCGCCTTAGCATACTTAACCCCAATATCATATAATTTCTTTTCGTAATCCTCTTTGCTTATTTCGCCATTTGCATATTGTTTTTTTATGATATTAGCTTCTTTCAAAGCGGATGTTTCCTGCTCGTTTACTACCTTATCAGTATTTGCCTCAATCAACCTAATTCTTTCTTGGAGGTTTCGCATTATGAGAGAATTTTCCCGTTGCATGTACTTCATGCGTATCGCCACAACATCCTCTCCATTCTTTTCAGCGTCCTTTATTTCCGCATCACGCATCATATTATTGAGTTGTATTTGGAGATTAAGCCTTTTGTCTAATTCTTCATTCGAGTTTTCCCCAATGGAAGCCAATCTGTTTTCAAGATTTGTTTTTTCTATTTCAAGCAGTTCTTTATCGTATTTATCGTTTATTTCCGCAATGGCTTTTCCTTTCAGCGTTTCAAGATTTTTCCGAAGCTCTATTTCTTCGTCTGTCCTACCCTTTATCTCTTTAATCCTATCATTGTATTCCTTACTGATTTCAGCTATTTCTCTTTCTCTACCGTCAGCTATCAATTCTATTTTAGATTTGGATAAATCCTCTGTTATCTTCTTGATATATTCAGCGTATTCTTCCGCTTTCTTTTTTTCATCGTCATAAGCTTTATTATTTTTACCCGGGTCATTAACCAATGCTTTTACATCTACTAATTTTTCCAAATCATTCATTTGGTTCTTATACTGAATACTTTGCTCTTTTAAAGCTTTCAAAGTTGCTTCTTCCGCTTCAAGCTTCTTTTTTGCATCTATACCTGCTTCTGTTCTCGATAATCCCGTATCTACAAACTTTTGATATTCTGCACGTGCTTTTTCGACAGTATAAACTTGATTAAGCCGTTTAAACTCGGTTTCCTCGTAATTTGTTGCGGCTTTTGTCACTTCATTCATTACCCGTTTAGCTTTGGCAGTAGCGATAATCTGTGCTGTTAATAATCTATATGCGTCTTTTGCATTCCCCGTCATTATTTGTTCTTTTGTATAATTATCAAATAATTTAGGGAAAGTACTTTTTAATTCATTTGCAGCTACGATACGCTCTTCCATAGCTTTTTTATTATCGGTGGCAGCCTTATATAATAGTTCTAATTTGATACGTTCTTCTATTGTATCACGAATAGCTCCTTTTTGAGCTGTCCTTAATTTGTCTTGAACGGAAATTATTTCATCCAATGCCTTCTTTCCTCTAAACAAACTCGCAACCCAATCTATAATCTCCGAACTATACGCAGACAATAATGTTATACCTATTACAAGTGCTGATTGCCAAGAAAATAAACTGCCAAGAAGTTGTTTCCATACCGGAACCGCAGTTTGTCCTTCGGATTTCATCCGCTTAAACTCTTCACTTGCTCTTTTTAATTCATCCACAAACATTGGCAAGTTATTGGATATGGCAAGGAAGAATTGATTGAAACTCATTGTCAAAGACGGTAACTCTCGCAATAACTGCTGCGTCTGAACATTAAGCCCATTCCAAGAGGACGCATAATTGCCTACATTCCTTTGATAATTCCCAAATTGAGAGTCAATTTCTTTCAACTTATTATTCAAAGCATTGGCTTGCGCTATCAAATTCTTTCCGACACTACTTTCCCGGTCAGCTTCACTCAACGCCTTATACCTTTTCTGCAACTCAAGCATGGCGGCATTCATTTCATAATAGCTGCCGGAAGCTGAAATAATTGCCGTGGAATGATTTTTTATCAAAGTCGAATATTGCTGATTTTGCGCCATCAGTTCCGTATGCCTTTGTTTTAATAGCGAAGACTGCCTTATATATTCAGACAAAGTAATTTCCCCGTCTTTATAAGATTTTCCAAGAGCTCTAATATCTGCAAAAATTTGCTTCATAGCTTCTTTATTGGCTATGGTATCAGCCGTTAGCTTGGTAACTTCGCCATCATATGCCTGTACGGTGTCGATTATGGCGGCATAGTTCATATTTGCCGCCTGCAATTGAGTGGATGCCTGGCTTATTATATTACTTGCTGTTTGGGTACTTTTAGCCGCATTATCCTGCGCCGAAGACACCTGGTTGGATGCGGAAGATAATCCGGCAAGCATATCACTTGCATTCTTGATATTTTTGGCGAACTGTTCGAACAAAAGGTTTAACTTTTGCAAAGATGACATTGAATTTAGTTGCTGGGATACTTGACGTAGCACGGTAAGTTGTTTCGCCTGAATAGATGCCATATTTTCTTGCGTCTTATTCAATTTCTCCAACAGCGAGGTATAATTACGTGCTTTTTGGGAAAGTTCATCAAATGTTTTGGGATTAGTTTTTACTCCTTGCGCCAACTCCTTAGCAAGCTCCACATAAGACCCTTTTGTACTATCAAATTCAAGACGGAGTTCCTTTAATTGTTGTACGGCTTTTTTGTCGACTAAATCGGTAATTATAAATTCGTTTGCCATAAGTCCTAATATTGAGTGCCATGCAACATCACATGGTGATACAAAGATATTGAATTATTTAGAATTTTCTAAATAAGAAAGGCAAAAATGAAAATCAGAAAAGGGAAGAGAAAAAGAAAAAGCCAGACATTACATCTGGCTTTATTATTTGGAAATAACCTAAGTAAGGCGATAAAACGGAATTATATATAGATATTTTTATTTACCAATCGTCATTTTCATTTCCCACCAGTCCGTTTTTAACCACTTCCTCAATCTTATCCATAATAACGTTTGAGTAGGCATGAGCCATAACCAATGCCTTGGAGGATGTTTTTTTTGCTTTATGCTTATCTTTTTCTGCGAATGGATAACACGTATCAATAGGCCATTTTTCTATATTTGTTTGCGGTCTTTGAGTTCCATCTGAAAATGCAGATATTATTCCACCTCCTATAACTTTTATAATATTATAATATTGAAGGGTATAAGTAATACGTATCTTAGTATCTTTTATGTCAACTTTTATAATAGGAGTAATACTCACCTTGTATCGGCTCATTCCTCCTAAGTGTTCGGATATACCATCCACAAACCCTTCTCCAATTATAGTTCCTAATTCCTTATCATTTAATTTTATTACAGAATTTGCGTCATTAAATGTTGCAGTAAACCAATAATTCAGAATTACATATAATTGTTCTTTTGTGGCTTTTCCACAATCTACTATTTGTGTATAGGTTAAAGAATTGTTTTTATCAAGAGTTAATTGAGATGAGAGCGTTTCTGCTGCTTCAACCCAACTATCCCCATATTTCTCCTTTGCATATTTTTCCAATTCCTCAGCCCTCATAACTTGGGAACTCATAGATATACAATAACACAACACAGTTAATAGCAATAAAATCTTTTTCATACAAATATCTATTTTTTAAGTTTTGTTTGCAAAGTAATTCCTAATAAATCATTTTGACAATATTTTTAACGGAAATCTTTGTAATTTAGACTGGTTATAAATAGCTTATCACTTCTTTTTCCCATGCTTTCTCATATTTATAATATCGTGGCAATATTATCATAATCGGTATAACAAACGATATGCCACAAAACAAGAAAAGCGGAGAAACTCCGCTTAACTTAATGATTACTTAACATTAAAAATTACTGTTTATAACTTCCATAAGCAGAAAAATAATGACCATCACATTCAAACTCCCACTTAAATCCTGGCTCATAAACATGTGATAATCTAAACTGTAAAATTCTTGTTTCTCCAGAAGATAAATATCCTAATTTCGCCTCATCAGTAATCTCAATAGGAACACTACCGCTTCCAGTAGAAAAAACTTGAAACTTCGTAAGTTTTATAGTCTTTGAGCTATTGTTCTTTATGGCACATGACATAACGCCCGTATAATATCCCGAATTAATAATCAAAGAAGACGTAGGGAAATAAACATCCATCATACTTCCTAATGACACAATATAAACAGTACAGTTTGCCACATGTCCGCCATCTTCTGACGTTGCCGTAACTTGTACTCTTCCTGATGTATTCCCTAAAACCACTCCATTTTCATCAACCGGAGCAATCACAGGATCGGATGAAGTCCATATCACATTCTTATTAGTTGCGTTTTCTGGTGTAAACACAACATTTAACTGTTTTTGTCCTCCAACTTCAATTTTATATGTAAGGTTATCAAAACTTATAGATTCCAATAAAATGGGTTCTACTGTCAGCTCACAAGTAGCCTCTAACCCTGTATTTCCCAAAATAGCCTTAACTATACATTTTCCAGGAGACATGGCAGATATACTATTGTCTTCATTAATCTTTGCAATATTTACATCAGAAATCTCCCATGCTATGTTTTCTTTTGTTGCATATGCAGGAGTGATTATTGATTCTATAGTAAAAACATCTCCCACCCTTACATTTTTTTCATTTTCTTTCAAAGAAAAACCTTGTGCTACAACAGGATTAACCTTCACTTTGCATGTTGAAGTTATAGAAGATTCAAACCCTGCACGTGCTGTAATTGTAGCTTCTCCTGCCTTTAGCGCTGTTACAATAACCGAATTGTCTTTACCTGATTCTAAACTTGCAATTTCCGAATTATCTATTTCCCAAAAGACCAGTTTCTTCGTAGCACCCTGAGGTTCAATAGAAGCATCCAAAATCAAACTTTGTTCTCCATTAAACACAATCTCTTTCTTATCTATAGATATGCCAGTAGCTTCTATAGGCTCAACCGTCACATTACACACAGCCTTTATTACTGCATTATCAATATATAACAAATCCGTTATATCATCATCTCCAATCCAGGCATTTACTGTAAAGTTCCCTGGCTTCAAGGCTGTTAGTTTCCCGTGTGAATCTATTTTTGCTAAATGATTGTTTGCATTTACAGGATATATCCCCCAATTAATTTTAGGCAACTTTGCTTTAGAAGGAGAGCCTTTTACCGTAAATTGATAAGTTTCTCCGGGCTTCAAAGTCATATCCGACTTGTCTAAAAGTATAGATGTTACCATATCATCTTCATTCTCACAGGAGGATATAAGAACACAAAATAGAGAAAGTAGAAAAAATATTTTATTACTCATAAGGCATGTATTTAGTTAATTAATGTGCGGCAAAGTTAAGTCTTTAATTTTAATTAAACATTATATTATTTTGCTTTATTACAGTGTTTCTTATTGCATATAAAACACAAAAAGCTCCAACCATAAAGGATGGAGCAAACAATCTAACAAATTATTCCCTTTAAAACAATTCAGAATGACTGCCAATTCTAAGCAAGTCGATTATATCTCCGTCAATCCAAATTAGAAGGAAATCATCCTCTATATGACATTCCATACAACCTTTATATTGCCCTTTCAATAAATGGGGCTTATATTCTTTAGGTATCGACAAGTCATTGATAAGGAGGTTGGCAATATATTCAAAAGCTGCCACCTTTTTAGGAAATTTCTGAATACGTTTAAAATCCCTCTTGAATTGACTTGTCGGATGCAGTTTCTTTTTCACTTCCTAAGTTCTTCCATTAAACTTTCTACACTGTCAAACGTTTCCTTATTTTTTGCCGCACGTGCTTCCCTTATAGCGGCAATCGTCTCCTCGTTAGGTACTGAGTACATTGCGTCCATTAAAGTGCTCTCTACAAAATTATTCAAACTCCTGTTTGCTTTTTTGGCCTGTTCCTGCAAGATTTGCAATAAATCTTCACGCAAGCGGAACGAAGTTTGTTTTCTTACTACTGCTTCCATATTATTATTGTATTATATTGTATCGCAAATATAATACATTATATACCAAGAAGCAAACCTTTCTCTGATTTTCTTTGCACAAAAAAAGCCCCGAACCATAAGGAACGGGGCTGGAATGGTTATTTACTGTATTTATTCTTTAATTCTTCAATTTTAGATTGTGCATCTTTTAATGCAGTTGTCACGACTTCTGCATTTTTAACAAATACTGTGCTAGCAGAATATCTTTCAAGTTTCATAAACCAATTGGCTTTTCCTTTTGAAACATAATAGCCAATCTGAAATCCGTCTTCTGTTATGAATTTATTTTCTAAATAGTCAGGATTACTTTGAATGTCCGAATCAACTTCACTTACTAACCTATCAAGTGCTTTATTAATTTCAACTAAATCAGAATATTCTATCATTGCAATATGAGATACACTTCTTGATGTTTCAGGTTCTTCAATGCGGTAGAAATACGCATTATTTTGACTTCCTATAATTGTTCTAATTCCTGCTTCTAAAGAACCCATAAAACTTTTGGGAATATTAGACATTGTAACATCTACAAACTTTGTTATAGACCCTGTCTTAGAGGAAAATTCCTCAAATTTAGTTAATTTTTTAGATTCTTCATTGTTTTGCGAATAGCATACAAAGGGAATTATCAGCATTAAGATTATTAATACTTTTTTCATAATCATGTATAATTTTAATGTTAAACAATGTTATTTATATAATGGCAGCAAAATAACTGATAACTGTTTACAAATCCAAATAAATCCACATGTATCTTTACTTTGAAGGTAAAAAAGTTGTTTCCCCTTGCTTTTTTCAAAAATAGTTTGTATGTTTGTAACGTCAAAACATTCATAGGGGCGGCAAACTCCTATGGCTTCAATCATTGGAGTTGTTTTTTTGCCAATACATACCAAGTAGTATCATAAATTTAAGATATTGCACCTACCGAGTGGGGTAACGGAAACGTCCCCAAAATAATCCTATGGATGTTTTGACAGCTCGTAGTAGGTGCATTTTTTGTTATGTCAAAACATCCTATTCAAGTCCTAAGCGAAACAGAGCTGCTGGGGCACAAATTCACGGTTTACGGAACTGCCGAAAATCCGTTATTCCTAGCCAAAGAAGTGGCAGAAGTACTTAACTATTCTGAAAGTAATTCAAGTAAGTTAACCAACCTTGTAGAAAGCGATGAAAAGGTTCGTAACATTATTACGACCCCTGGTGGAAATCAAGAAGTTTGGCTGTTAACCGAAGATGGTTTGTATGAGGTCTTATTTCAATCCCGTAAGCCAATCGCCAAAGAATTTAAGAAAGGAGTTAAGGAAATCCTAAAGACCATCCGTAAGACCGGCGGCTACATCGCCACCAAGCAGGACGACACTCCCGAAGAAATCATGGCACGTGCTCTAACCATCGCACAAGCCACCCTTGCCAAGAGAGAGGAACGGTTAAAGCAGCTTGAAGCTGAAACCGAACAACAGCAAGTCACCATTGAGATTCAGACAGAGGAAATTAAGAAAGCCGCACCAAAAGTCAGTTACTACGACAACCACTTACAGAGTGTGAATACGCAGACGAGCACACAAGCCGCCAAGCAGATAGGAATGGATGCTGAAAAGCTGCACAAGAAGCTGAAAGAAATCGGAATCATTTACCGGCAAAGCGGGCAGTGGATATTACATGCACCTTATTCTACATGGGGGATGCACTCAACTCGTACACAGACGTACACACGTTCGGACGGTTCGACAGGAACAAGTGTATATACGGTATGGACTACCAAAGGTGTGCGTTTCATTATTGCTCTATATGAAAATGATTGGGACGTGAAGAAAGCCATTAAGCAGATAAAAGGAGAATTAGAACCCGCTGCGTAATCTAAAGTTTATAAACCAACTACTTGTGTTATCCGCATTTATGCGGACGGATACAACTATACCCAAAAATATATTGCCACGTAAACAAGCATAGATGCACGTTGAGGTTTCGACCAACGTTCACGTTATGATACCCCGTCAGCAATACGGCTGGCGGGCAGATGGCAGAAATAACGACTAAAACAAATATTCATCTATTATGGAAATCAGCACAGCAATGATGCAACACATCCTCCGATTGACGGAAGGATATACGGATTTATTGAACGAACTTAAGGAAGTCAAGGCGGAACTTGCAGAACTCAAAGGAGAAAAGCCCAAGAAGCCGACAATTCATGAAACCAAATACCCACACATGAGTATAATAACCAGGAAATGATTGTATAAGGCGGGAGTTATCCCGCCTTTGTTCTGTTTTTAATATTTTTCAATTTAAAGGCAGAAAAATTACGGGGGTTATACAAAAAACAGTGTTCTTTTTTTAATATCAGAACCAAACATATTCAATCAGTTTCCCGTTGAACATTTCGCCTCTCGGGCAAAAATTGAAAACCCCGTCTTTCTCATAAAGTATATATACTTTCCCCTCCATCTTTGCGGCTTTTCTTGCAAGCGAACGCATCTTAGCTATATCTGCCATTCTCTTTTTGTTTTCACACGCACATCCCATTATAAACCGAATTTTCTAAAATAATCCGCAATGCCTTGCTTTATATGCCTTTCCATGAATGCCTTTCTCGCATAAGAACCGACCTTGTAAATCGCCTGTCCGTATTTCTTTTCTATATCACCGCTAAAGCTTATCCCCACACTTTCAATCCTTAGCCCCTTATCTATCGGTACGGCTGTAATAGAATCGTGAAATTCACCCGTAATTATCAGGTTTGGCGTTCCTTTTGAACTTACGGGAGCGTTTATCAGCGAAGAATACATAAGCGGGGCTACCCTTTGCTTGAAAGCAGCATAGCCTTTGGCGTTCTTATACCAATACCCTGCTTCTTTGGTATTGAAGTACGGGTCATTAAGGTAAGTAGGGCGTAATGGTTTGTCATTTCCGTTAATACCTGACCATAGTTGTTCTACAATATATTGGGAAACTTCTTCTCTGTTTTTTACCATAATATCCCGTATCATCGGTTCAAATCCGGTAGCAAACCGTCTGAAATTTTCTTCTGCTTCAATAATGTTAGCCATAGTCAAGATAATTTAGGGGCGAATGAACGCCCCTAATTAAACGATACCACCATCATAATATACAATCATCTTTTTTCTGTCTTGCCGCACCGGAAGATGCTATATCATCGTAGATGGACGAAAGGGTTTTCTCCCTTTCTTCGGGCGGTCGGTCAAGAAAAAACACATTCTTATAAATATTTATGAAGTCCCTCTTCTTCATACTCTTTACCCTTTCTTCATTAAATGAGATTCCTTCGACTATCATGTCCAAGCCTCAATACCCGTAATTCCAGCTTCTTGCAATACAGAGGGAGATGCAAGTTCCGCAGTACCTTCGTTTATTGTTATAATGCCGTTTGCATAAGAAACATCTGTTGCATTGGGTAATGCAGTAGTTGCATTCTTTTGTAGCAACTCACCATAGTACTCCGTAATATCCAGCTTCCCGAAGTGCTCTATAAGTTTGTATTTTTTGTCTTCCGTTGATACCAAATCAACATAAACCAACCCTTTCAATGCGTCAACGACATCAAAATCATAAGCTCTCACATCCGCATTCTTGATATATTTCTCGTAATCCTTGAACATGGTTGCGATAGTCAAGTTGGCTTCTGTACCGGAAGAATCCCAATCCTGACCGCCCGGATAAACGCCGGACAGTGGAATGCCTGCCAAATCTTTCGTACCGTCATTCATTCCGTAAATGACGTTGTTCTCATCTACAAAATAAGCATCAAATGCCACATTCTTTGCCACCATGATGTTTGCTTTCAAGCTGGCATCGTAGTCCTGCAAAGTCCATACATCATTTTTAGCTGAATAGCTTGTGATTTTAGTAGGGCCGTATCCCGTAGCAGAAGTTTGAGCCTCTCCACCGGAAGGTGCATATTCCACAATCGTTTTGATAGGGAATATTCTTCCCGGACGGTCTGCATGGCAAGCCTTTTCAAAGGCTTCCGCTGTTTTCTCTGTAGGTATCTTATGACCGTGAATAGTCAGTATGATAGCTTTTATTTTACCGGGGTCAAGCACACACACGGAACTACCTGTATTAAAAGTTGCAACGCCCGGACACTTTCTATAATCTGTTGCCATAACATTTTACTTCTTTAATGGTTAAATTTACATTTTTCATCTCGATAGCATCAATAAAATCACTGAATGGCTTCCCGTCTTCTCCTATAACTCCAACCCTGCCATATCTGTAGTTTTCAATGTAGGAATGTGGAACCACATCATTGTAACTACGGACAATGTTTATGTCTTTCTTGATTTCATCCAAGAAAAGATTGTATATAGGTCGCAATACCTGCTCAAAGGAAGTTTTTTGCCGGTCTTCATTCGAATACCCTTTCAAAGTGTTTACCATAATAATAAACTCCAGGCTAACCTCTGTCTCGGCAGAACTTCTATCTTCCGTGAACGGAGAATAAAGACATATTATAGGAAACTTCAATTTACTTGTCTTGGGGCTTTTACCCCATAAAGTTAATTGATTGCTTATGTAGGCCCAGTCTCCGAATAAAAACGACACATTGCTTCCGTATCTTTTCGATACCTTTTTTACAATGTCCGCAAATATATCATTTACCGGCTTCATATTCCCATACAGTTTATTTTACGCAACATACATGGATTGAAACATACACCAGCATATTCCTTTCCTTGCAAAAGTTTATAAACACGCTTGTTCATATTTACCATATCATTCCATGCCCTAATTTGCAAAACTTGTGGAGAAACAGCATCTCCATCGGCAGAGGTTACTGTTCCAACATTTGTTACGCTGTAATTACCGTCCGCTATATACTTGAAAAATATATAGCAAGCAATAGGGCTGTATTTTTCTGATAAAATAGCAAGCAGCCTATCCCATTTATCATCAACGCCATCTTCTTTTGAATTAAGAAAATCGGTAAAAGCCTTACACATATCCTCACCAAGTATACGAATCAAATATTCCTGTTCATATACGGAAATATATGATTCTATTTTGCCCAACTCCGCATCTCTTGTTATAGAGGGAGCGCCAGTGTCAGGATTTATCCCGACACTCAGCAACCCGGTGAAAGATTCGTAGTCAATTATCATACCGTATCTTTTTTCGCAGATTTACGTTTAGTGAACAACTCCTCGCAACCCAACGCTCTGGCATCATTAATCAGTTCGTTTGTTGCTTCAATTTTACCCTCGGCATAAAACTTGCTCGCAAGAGCCATTCCGACTGAAACTTCATCGCCTGTTTTATACTTCACACCATCCTTGACAAATGTTACATTATAACGCTTAGTCAGGTTTATTCTATATTCTTTTCCCATAATTATTCTCCTTATGCTTCTTGAGTGATACCTTCTATTACAGTAGAGAATGTGTCCTTTACAAATGCGGTCTTATATTGCGACTTGATATAACACATCAGCCTCTTCTCTGCGATTACAGTCACGATATTCTTGCGGAAATCGTCATTCTCCCATCCTAAGGTAATAGACAATTCCCACAAGTCACGAATGTTCAAGTATGAGAAATCACCCATGATGAAATCTCCTTGTTTTACTGCTGTGGTCGTTTCTACACGCAATCCCTGAATCAATTCATCTCCATATCGGAATGGGCGGAGATATTGACCGTTAGCATCCTTAGCCAACTGCATGGACGCGTAATCCAATGGGTTCATCAGTACAAGGTTCGGACGATAAGCCATTTCGCTGGTGGATACAATTTGCGAATATGCAGCCACAAGAGCATCAAACATATTTGGCTTCTCAACATAGAAAGTAGAGAGAGAGAATGCCGGCATATCCGATGCAACGCCTTTTATTTCTCCACCAGAGCCATTGCCTGACAAAATTCCCTGCTCTTCTTTGATTCCAAGTTTATTTACCATTTCCGTTTCAACTTCATTGACGAAGCTGGGAAAATCCGACAGCGTTTCCTCTGTAAATTTAGCAGCAATAGCCACTTTGGCAGCGGTTATTGTTTTTTCTGTCAATGTCGCATCCATCAAAGGCTTTAGCCCACCTTCAGGAACCCATGCAGCATCTCCGTCCTTGCTTGTATATTCCGCATAAACCAAAGCCCTATTATTTGTGCTTGATACATTTGCATATTTTCTAATGACGGTTTGCGCTCTCGGATTAACTGATAAATTTGGGTCAACCTCAAGTCCGTAATGCGGAGCAAGGGCCCCGGAAGTAATAGTTGCAGCGTCTTTCTTTTCCAGCACAAGATTTAATCCCAACTTATTGCCGGGAGCCGACTGACAAGCCGATTTCAAATCAAGAGACATAACGCCCTTCTTGTCCGCGGCAATATACTCCTTGAGCTGTTCGTGTAGCTGCTCATAAACAGATTTAATCTTTACCTCCCCGTTTTTACCTACTTCGGTAGAAGCCTTTACACGTAAAATGGCATTCTCCAATTCATTAACCTTCTCCTCAAAAGTCTTTTTGTCAATGCCGGCAAAATCCTTTTCCTTGATGTCATTTATGGAATCAGCGGCATCCTTTATGGATTTACGCAAATCTTCCAATTTCACTTCATCCGCAAGATAGCCTTTCACTTGTTTTTCAAAGGCTTCTCCCATTTTTTCGTCCAAAGATTCAAAAAACTTCTTGTTTTCTTCGGACAAGCCGGATGTGTCCATAAGTTCTAAAAATCCTAATTTCATACCGATTTTAGTTTTAATAAATTACATAATGATTTTTCTTCCGTTTTGCCATTACTGCCGGCTTCCATCCCTTTGGGTGGAGCAGGTATAACACCGTCCGGCCTAAAAGATGCAAGTGACATTGCTTTGGCTATAATTTTTTGCAAACGCTGTTGCTTGGTTGTACTCATATTTTTACATAACAAGGAAATTTCACCGCTTAAATCCTTATAAGCGTTTTCGTAGTCTTCAATTGACTTCAACCCCAAATACTCGGTTTCTCCATTACAGCCAATTGATACCACCGATATTTCATACAGCTTAACCTCTCTAACAATCAGGGCTTCTTTTTCGTAATCCCATTCGCAATTCTCCCATACATACTCATAACCAATAGAGAATTGATTAAGCGTGCCTGACTCAAGTTGTTTTATGGCCCTATCTCCAAGTTCAATCTCATCAATGCGCGCCTCAAAATAAAGCCCTCTATCATCTTCTTTCAATTCTGTAATAAATCCCAAAGGCTCTGACATGTCGTGCATCCAAAGGAGTATAATTTTGTCATTTGCCTGGCTTTGCGGCCCTCTTTCATTGATACTTTTTGAAAAGCAACCTTTCAATAGAATATCATGAGCCTTATCCATGTTTCCGAATACAGCAGCGTATCCGCTGATAGTCCGGCTTTCGGGGCTATATTGGACATCCTTTGAGTTTATGGAGAACAATTTATACTGCATCCCCATCTTATCTTTGTATTTATTTGTCATTGTTTCCATTTTCCTTACTGTTATTGACGTTATTTTCAACAGATGCACTGCTTGCTGCATTGCTATCAAAATCTCCTTTTGGATTATCCGGGTCAATATCTATGTATCTTGCAACTTCTATACGTGCCTCATCATGTGTTATCAAAGACTTATCTATCAATCTCTGTAAGGCATCAGCAACTTTAACCAATGTATTGGCTTCTGTCTCCTTATTGGTTTGAAGGCATTCAACATCTGTAAAATCAATCTTAATAAAAACACCTTCCGGACATATGGCTTTTGAAAGACATTCTGCTATCTTTCGGCTATCTGGAATGATTACGTCCTGATAAGCCTTTTTCCCGGCACTTTCAAGGTTGTCGTATTTGGCGTCCGTAAAAAGATTGGCATTTATACCCATTGCATTGGCAATCTTATCTGTACACCTCTTATCCTCTTCATGAAGTTTTAATTCATCAGCATTAAAATCAAGAGGAAGCCATCCTAATTTGTAACGTGTCACCAAAATGGGATATTCCTTGTTTACTAAGCCATAATCACGTTTAAATCTGTCCTTTATATCCTTTTCATCTTCCGAGGAAAGGGCAACATTTCCCATCTGGTCAGTATAATCATTATAGAGCACGCCTTTAGGACCACCATTTACAAGCAATGTATGGCTTGCAGACATAGAAGCTACCCAGTTTGATATAGGCTGAGAAAGGCTATCTGAAACGGACTCAAATTTGACATCAGCAGTCGTACCGCTATTTATTACTATATTGCTGTCATATATTACAAGGTATTCATAATCCTCCAACTCTAATCGAGTTCCGTTACAGTCTATATATACACTTGATATAATATTTTTCAGTTCGTATTGGCGAAACACCTTACCGGTTCCTTCCATATGGAAAATCTCAGGTGGAATTATCCACATTGCCTTAGGAGTGCTTGTTTTTGTCGCTCTAACAAGAACAATTGGACAATAGCCGAATACCTTAAGACATATTTCAATTTGCTTTACAAATGAAGAGAATGTTTGCAGCGGATTGGGAGCGTTGAGTATATTACGTATATCGGCAAATGTCCTTTTTTCATTTCCATCCTTATCTACCACATAAGGAATACCACGGGACATCATAGAACCGATTTTATCAACTACAGTGAAGAAAGGCGTACAGGAAACAAGCGCTCCGGCTTTATCCAAATTGTCAGTCATGTCATAATATACTTTCCATTTGGAACGCCTTCCAAACAAATCGGACAAAAACCAGTAGTTTCCTGCTGCATCTCTTTCTACCCGATTTACATTATCATACATCGGAATAGACTTTTTATTCTCTGGCTTCCAAAATTTAGTAAATATGCCCATATACAAAGCAGGAGTGACAGCAAATTAATGCGGCCACTCCCATATATTTAGTGTTTTAGTCCATTAATACGGTTGCGTGCAACTTCACACGCTTGTAGTGACCCTACGTGTGCAAATATACATATTATTTAGACTAATTCCAAATAACAAACATCATTTTTATGATTATTTTTTTGATTTTCTTTTTACTCTATCCGCTATACAACACAATACATACATTGCTTCATAGACATCTTTGCCGTCATAGTCCATTAGATTACGCATAAATAAGGACATTTTATTATCCCTCTTGAATTTAAAATCTCGAATTAGCCCCTTAAATGCTTCAATATAAGAAAGTTTTCCTGTATTTTCTTGCCTTGCCCACACATCACCTATTTCAGCCCTATAATCGCGTATATAATGAAGCATTGCCTGCGAAGTCTCGATGTTTACATCGGCACCAGCGACCAGCGCGGCGATTTCTTTGATGGGAATCAATTCTCCTATATACGCATCGTCCACATATATTGTATCATGTACAACATACGCTTTCGCATACAGAAAACGCCCATTAAGCAGTGGATGTATTTCTACAATTGGAATGCCGGAAAATGCGACTGTCGCAGCCTCATAGCTGTCATATTCAAAATCTCCGCGTTTTTCTACGGTTCCGGTAAGAGCATCTGCCCCATCATCATGTGCGTTTTTCCCGAACTTCCTAAAAGATTTTATCTCTGCATAAAACTCAGGAAAGAGCACTTCCCAACCTTCTGGCATATATGTAAGATTCATAACCTCAGCGGAGTGGGTAAATATTCGAACTTCCTTATTTCCCGACTGATGAAACCATTTTATTTCTGTTTCATTATTGCCCATTATGCGTGATTGCCGCTCTACGTTTCGGGCAAAACCACGTCCACCGTTATTGCTTTCGATATTAGCCACGGTTATTCCGTCCTTAGCAAGCATGGTTGCAACTTTCGGCTCCGTAACCTCCATAGGAGCGTCCGTATATAGTATGCTTAAAACAAAGTTGCCTATTTCTGTATCCACATAATCTATGGAACATAATCTGTCACTGCCCGTATCTGCGGTATCGGTATAATTTTTCCGAATGGCACGGTTGGTATATGGTATTTCCCTATAAGTCTTGAATGTACCGTACATAAGACCTTCTATAGGTGTAGGGTTCTGCATATATTGTGTTTCAAAGACGAATGGATTTATTCTATTAAGATTATGCAATTCATCCAATGTGTGTTTAAATTCCCACAAAGGAAATTCTTTCCCGTCCGCTTCTTTTTCTATGACCGGCAATGAAAGAACAGTCCATTGCCCTGGCTCTGTTTTCATAAGATAGCCGCACAAATCATTCTCATGCAGGCGCTGCATGATTATTACAATCGGGGTATTTCGGCTGTTCACTCGGTTACGGATAGTAGTTTCAAAGCGTTGGTTAACCTTTTCCCTTTTCACGTCAGACAAAGCATCCTCCGGCTTAATAGGGTCGTCTATGACAATGGCGCCGGAAAACCTTGCCCCCTTTAATATGCTATCTATTTCTTTTTCTGTTTCTTTATCATCTATATCGTCCACCTCTCCAGCGCCAAATCCCGTTATCTGTCCACCTGTTGACACCGCATATACACCACCGCCAGCAGTGGTACTCCACTTCTTTTTGCTGTCTGTTCCTCTCTTTATCTGGACATACGGGAACAGCTGTTGATACTCTTCTGATTTAACTATGTCTCTAATCTCTTCTGAATTATCGTGAGCCAAATCGTCAGAATATGAGAGATGGATAAACTTTGAGGAAGGGTTGAGTGCCAATCCGTATGATATAAAGTTCTTTACGGCTAATTCGGTCTTTCCATATCGTGGTGCAATATTGATTATCAGTTTTTGAATTTTTCCGGAAATAACATCATCCAACGCATTGCATATGCGTTCATGGTGTCTGCTCACCACAAATTTGCGCCCTGTTTTACTTTTAAAGAAAAATTTTGTGTAATTGAGAACGCCCGACATACAAAATGCTTGTAGATACCGTACACCGTCCATCATAGCCTTTCTATCAGTTTCTTTGCATCCTCGACACTTATGGGTTTGCTGGTATTCATCTCTATTTCGGTAGGCTCATCAAACCCAAGCATTTTACATATACGCTCAATAGCCTTTATCTTATCATAAAGTTCTATCTTCACATATTCAACATCTACAATTTCCGGAGCATCACTTGTTCCGATATTTTTTTTCAATATTTTGGTGGATATGCTTTTTATTGCCGATTTCTCTTTGTCAGAGAGTTCATCAAATTCTTTACGCTCTATCCATGTATTGTGCATGCTGGCAATGGATGAGAAAGCTATACTGGACAATTCTTGTAGAATGCGTTCTTTAGTTATGTCTGATTTGTTTTTTTGTTCTTCCTGCAACTCTTTAACCCTTTGGGCTACATTTGGGTTAGACAACAATTTGCAAGATTCTTCCCACACTTGTTTGTCTCTCATCTTCTCACACGAATAGGCACGACGATAAGCATCGGAAGCATTGCCGCTTTCGATGTAGTAGTTGCAAAAATTCTCTTGTTTGATTGTAAGTTTTTTCATGTCTTTTCGTCAGTATGGGAAGCATGCCACTTGACATGCTTTCGCAAAGATATGTAATTATTTGGAATATCATACCTATCTATCCGAAATAACTGGTATAATTATCGAAAATATTTATCTCCCCACTTCCTTATTACTTCTTAAAAACATTTACATAATCGATAACTTTCCGATTAGCTTTATCTACTTTTCGCATGTCAAAATGGATATAGATGTCAGTCGTTGTGCTGTTCGCCCAACTATGCCCAAGCGCGTGGGCGATTACCTCTTTGGGAACATCGAGCTCTGCCGCTACCGTGGCCCATGTGTGTCTTGCCCAATATGAGGACAAATCAGGGAATAGGGGATTTCTACTCTTTTTCCCTCCCAATCCCTTCCTTTCTGTCTCTCCAATCTGTTTTAACCCTATTCCCATACGATGTAGGAAATCCTTGTAATTTCCGTATTCGTCCATTATATTAAGAAGATAATCCTTCCCTTTGTATTTCTCAATTATAGCCTGCGCTTCCGGTTCTACTTTAATACTGTATAATTTCCCCGTCTTAGCTCTTTTATATTCAAAACGACCATTTACCAATGCAGAATGTTTTGCGTTAAACAAATCGGCTGCATTTACTCCTATGAGATAAAACATGAGCATGAACATATCCCTATATCTAATCTGGTATTCTTCACATGGATAATCTCTCAATAACCTAAGTTGTTCTGCTGTAAGGCTGCGTTTTCGGGTTTCCTCTTTCTTTATTGAAAACCTTCTGAATGGATACAATGTTGTGTACTCCTCATCAATGGCGTAGTTGAATACACTACGTATGTTCCGTAAATGAATAGCGTAGGCATTAACCTTCATCGTCTTTGCCATCCACGCTTCAAAGTTTTCCAGCCATGACTTATCCATGCTCTCAAAAGTACAATGACTATCGTATTCCTCAATCTTGTTTCTTGTGGTTGTATATATAGACTTAGTCCCCTGATTGGTTTTCTTGGAAACGAATTCATCAAGATAATAGAGAAACGTCTTTTGATTTTCAACCTTGCTACTTATAGCGTCCTCTATCAACTTCTTCAAAGCTTTGTCTGTAGTTGATTTCAACTTTTCTTGTTGCTCTAAAGTAAATATTACTGTTTCCGCCTTGTTTATTATTCCACGGGCAACTATATTCCTCGGCTTGTAATTTTGTGCACGCACAGAATATTCATTCCCATTCCATTCTTTTTCCGATGCACTTAGCTGCGTAGCTATCATTATTTGTTTGTTGTGGAATACATTCAACTTTATCGGATAAGTGCCATCTTTTTTTTGCCTTCTTTTATCAAGGTAGAATTTAACCGTTGCCATATATCTATGTTTTTAGTTTATGCAAATCTGAAAATTTGCATAGAATTTGCATACAAAGATAAGATTAAAGGGGTTTAAAAGGGTCTAAAAGCGGAATGTTATTCAGCATATATAAAAAAATAAGCAGCTACTTTATTTGTAACTGCTTGATTTTCAAGAGAGCGGAAGACGGGGCTCAAACCCGCGACCCTCAGCTTGGAAGGCTAATGCTCTATCAACTGAGCTACTTCCGCAATTTTTGTGGGCAAAGATGGATTCGAACCACCGAAGGCGTAAGCCAGCAGATTTACAGTCTGCCCCATTTGGCCACTCTGGTATTTGCCCTTTTGCTGTTGAGAACTACTTTAAATCTCTCTTTAAGCAGCTTTGTTTCTCAATTGCGATGCAAAGGTACAACTATTTTTGTAAACTCCAAGCAAAATCTATCATTTTTATTGCAGTAATTGCACATTCATCACCTTTATTACCCAGCTTGCCGCCTGCGCGATCCTCCGCTTGCTCCATTGTATTGGTGGTAATTAATCCGTAAATTACTGGAACATCGCCACTTGCATTTAATTGAGTGATGCCTTGAGTTGCACCCATGCAAACGTAATCAAAATGCGGTGTTTCTCCACGAACTACGCAACCAATTGCAATTACAGCATCAACTTCGCTGTATTCTATAAGTTGATTGGCACCGAAAGTTAGTTCAAAACTTCCGGGAACGGTTTTTACCATGATATTTTCGTCTTTAGCTCCGTGTTTTTTTAAGGTGTCAACTGCTCCTTTTAAAAGAGCGCCGGTGATATTGTAATTCCATTCGGATACTACAATACCGAATTTCATATTCTCTGCACTAGGCACTGAGTTGAAATCATAATCCGAAAGGTTGTGATAAGCTGTAGCCATAATAAATTAAAGATTAAAAATTAAATAAATTGGAACGTATAAATGAAGAGCACGGATTACACGGCACTCACGGTTTTGACTTCCGTGTATATCCGTGTAATCCGTGCTCGAAATATCTTATAAATAAGGTATGAATTACTTCTTTAAGAGCTTAGCTTGTTCGATGTATTTATCAATGTCCATAGCTTGATATGAACGGAAGTATTTATCCTTAATAGAAGTATATGCTTTGATGGCATCGTCATACTTACCCTGCTTAACCAGAATTTCTCCGGCTTGCTTCAGATAGATAGGACTAAGTGTATTATTATCTGCTTCATCAGCTGCTTTCAGCAACATGGAAGATGCCTTATCGAGTTGACCGAGTTGAGCGTAGCAATTACCCATAGCGCCTTTCATTGCAGGAGCTACCATTTGGTCATCTCCGTCAAAGTTCTCCAATGCTTTTACGGCTTCATCGAATTTGCCAAGATGTGCATAGCAAAGACCAGCATATGCCTTGGCAAGATTGGCTGCATCTGTACCGCTGTATTGGTCGGCTATCTTGATGAAACCTACGTAACCGATGCTATCGCCGTTCAGGGCTTCTTCAAAAGCATCAGCTTCAAAATATTCTTGTCCTTTAAAAAGGGCTGCCTGTGCTTTTTCCTCACGAGGTGCTGCATAGAGGTTCTTGTACATTACTATACCTGCTATAATGATGATTATAGCTAAAATAGCACCGATAATTGTCTTTTTGTTTTTGATGAGAAATGCCTCTGATTGTGTAAGTGCGTCTTCCACGTTTAAGGCTTCGTTCGTCTTTTTTTGTTCTGCCATTTCTTATATATTCTTTTTGTTATTATTCATTAATAGCTAATTCGACCCGCAAAAGTAAGTTTTTTATAGCTATCAACGAAATTTAGCGGCATCTTTTTTTATTTTGTATTCCAAAACCATAGATTTATTTTGTTTTGCGTTGTCTTTCAAGATACAATGAAGATAAGTTGTACTTTGGCAGAATAAAATGAATGCATTCGTTTTATTCTGCTCCCAGTTTGTATTATCTTTGCTGGGAAAAGTAACGATAAACTGTCATATGATACTGAAACGCATATCCATACTTAATTATAAAAATCTGGAGCAGGTAGAACTTGCTTTTTCTCCGAAACTAAATACTTTCTTCGGACAGAACGGAATGGGAAAGACAAACTTGCTGGATGCTGTTTATTTTCTCTCTTTCTGCAAAAGTGCGGGGAATCCTATTGATTCGCAGAATATAAGGCATGATTCGGATTTTTTCGTTATACAAGGATTTTACGAAGCTGTGGATGGTACGCCGGAAGAAATTTATTGCGGCATGAAGCGTCGTCAGAAGAAGCAATTCAAGCGGAATAAAAAGGAGTATACACGTTTGTCCGATCATATTGGTTTCTTGCCGTTAGTGATGGTATCTCCTGCCGATTCGGTCTTGATAAGTGGAGGCAGTGATGAGCGTCGCCGCTTTATGGATGTAGTGATTTCACAGTATGACAAAGAATATTTGGATGCATTGATTCGTTATAATAAAGCATTGGCACAACGGAATACATTGCTTAAGAGTGAGATGCCGGTGGAGGAAGAGCTTTTTCTGGTATGGGAGGAGATGATGGCTCAGGCAGGTGAAGTGGTATTCCATAAGCGGGAAGAGTTTATCAGGGAATTTATTCCTATTTTCCAGTCTTTTTATTCGTTTATTTCACAGGATAAGGAGAAGGTCGGGTTAACTTATGATTCGCATGCTCGTGACGCTTCTTTGTTGGCTGTATTAAAGGAGAACCGTATGCGGGATCAGATAATGGGATTTTCTCTGCGTGGGATACATAAAGATGAACTGAATATGTTGCTGGGTGATTTCCCTATTAAACGGGAAGGCTCGCAAGGACAGAATAAAACGTATCTGGTAGCTCTAAAGCTGGCACAGTTTGACTTTCTGAAACGGACGGGTACCACAGTTCCGTTACTGCTGCTGGATGACATTTTCGATAAATTGGATGCGTCGCGTGTAGAGCAGATAATTAAACTGGTGGCAGGTGATAACTTTGGACAGATCTTTATAACAGATACCAATCGTGAACATTTGGATCGTATTCTGCATAAGGTGGGCAGTGATTATAAAATGTTCCGTGTAGAGAAAGGTAACATTTCGGAAATGGTAGAGACCCAGGTAGCGGTTGGTGAGGAAAATGAAGCATGAAACGGAATGATGCAGAACAGATAGGAAAACTGATACGAAGCTTTCTGAGGCAGGAGAGTTTGGAGTCTCCGCTGAATGAACGGCGGCTCATCAACTCGTGGGCAGAAGTTTTGGGACCGGTCATTGCTTCTTATACACGTGAACTTTATATAAAGAATCAGGTGCTGTACGTGCATCTTACTTCTGCTGCCCTTCGTCAGGAACTGATGATGGGAAGAGATTTGTTGGTACGTAATCTGAACCGGCATGTGGGGGCGCAGGTGATTACTAACATTATATTCCGGTGATATGCGTACTTGCTGTTGGCATTTTAATACATCATCTTCAATGTATCTGTGGTTTTAATCTTCAATTCCTTTAGTTCTTGTAAGGCACGTTCATAATAGATAGGAACTTCTAAATCGTTATTGTTGTGCGCATCCATACCGATAATGGCTGTGCATCCTTCATTGGCAGCAATGTGCCAGAAATTCGGGCAGGGATAGGTGTTTAACCCGTGTTCCTCATTGTATGCCACATATCCGATGTTATATTCCAACGGAATGTTAAGCCGGGCTGCGGTCCGACAGATATGTCGGCTGATTGTGGCACAGTGATGATCGAATTTGGGATAAGAGCGCATGAATAAGTCAGGGTGGGCAAGACAATTATACAGACCGCTCTCCATCCCTTCGATAGCGCTCTCTTCGTATAAGTCGAGCATATCCCGATTGTCTGTGTGATGTCCGAAATAAGGGAATTTTTCATCCGTGTGGAAATGGTGGTTGCCGAAAAGGATGTAGTTCAACTGGTACTTTTTAATCTGTTCTTTCAGCCAAGGGATATATTCGGGAAAGTATTCGCATTCCAAGCCTATTTTTATGTCGATTTGCTCCCGGTATTTTTCTCGTAAATATTGCAGGCTTTCTATATACTCCGGCAATTCCTCGGGAAGCATGCGCATATCGGCTACGTAGCTGGTACGGTACTTCCAAGGGGTATGGTCGGAGAAACCAAGTATCTGGAAACCGCCTTTGATAGCGCTGAGAACATATTCTTCATCGCTTCCGACGGCATGCATGCAACGTGTGGTATGAGTGTGGTAGTTTGTTTTCATTGTTGTGTTATGATTTCGTCCATACGGATGTCGAATGGTTCTGCCGGAACTTCTTCTACTATTTGAAACGGAAAGCAAATGCCGACTTTGTATGCGGAAGGTATGCGGGGAAGCAGCCGGTCGTAGTACCCCTTTCCTCTTCCCAGCCGGTTTCCGTCACGGTCGAATGCTACCCCCGGAACAATGACAAGGTCTATTGTGGCATAGTCGGTGAACAATGCTCCCGTAGGCTCCTCGATACCATACGCTCCAATAGCAAGGTCGGCAGGACTTGTATATACGCGAAGTTCCAAATCGTTACCTATGACAACAGGCAGGAGTATTTTTTTCTTTGTACTCCATTTTCTGATGAAGTCATGTGTGTGTACTTCGTCCGGCAATGAGTGATATAATAATATAATGCTTGCCGCTCTAAAGACCGGATGTGCTTCGAGAGCGGCAAGTATCTCAGCAGATTGATGCGTAGCGGTAGATTTGTGAAGGGTCTTCAGTAAAGCTATACGCTTGCGCAGTTCTTTTTTCTTTTCCATTGGTATTCTCCTCTTCTTGGTCGGCTTGTAGCGGAGCTTTCGGGAAAGCTTCGCCACGTTCCAGGATTTCCAACGCTTTCTTTACAGTAGCGTCACTCTCGTTGATATATCGGATATAGGCTTCTTTACCCAACGTATTGTAGATGATATTGCCGTAGAGGTTCCGTTCTAGTAATTTATAGGAACGGTGTATCAGCAGATTGCGTCTTTTCACTCCTTTGGAATCGGCAAAACGTATGAATTGCTCTACAATACCTTGGCGGCGCAGGTATTTCAGTAAATCCTGTTCATTTTCGAACGCACTCAACTTGGCACGGTTACGGTCGGTGTATTGGAAGCTGAACTGTATAATCAACCCCCTGTTGCTGACCTCTATCAGATAAGAAGATACTCCGGTTGTGTCTTGAGGTACGAATACATCGGGCATAATGCCGCCACCGCCGTAAACGGGACGTCCCAGTCCGGTGGAGTAGCGCAGGTTTTCGTCGAGTTTGATGCTGTCTTTAGAGAAGAACTCTCCATGTTCATAGCGGGTCAGCCAATCCATTTCGTATTTAGAGTCTTTCCCGCTTTCGTAGGGACGCTGGATGCAACGTCCGGATGGAGTATAGTAGCGGGCAATAGTCAGGCGAATGGCGGAACCGTCACTGAAATCAATAGGCTGTTGTACCAAGCCTTTGCCAAAAGAACGGCGTCCAACGATAGTTCCCCGGTCGTTGTCCTGAATAGCACCTGCAAAGATCTCACTGGCAGAAGCCGAACCTTCATCCACCAATACAACGAGCGGTGTCTTTTGGCAGCTACCCGTACCGTTGGCATACTCTTCCATACGCGGATATTTACGTCCTTGTGTATATACAATGAGTTTCCCTTCCGGAAGGAACTCGTTTACCATACGAGTGGCGGCTTCCATGTAACCGCCGGTATTACCACGCAGGTCGATGATGAAACCTTTACATTTTTGATGGCTTAGCTGGGCAATGGCATTCAGCAGTTCTACGTGTGAGGTACGCCCGAACTTGCTGACTTGTATGTAGCCGAAATCATCGTTGAGCATATAAGCGGCATCAATCGTGTTCTGGGGAATGTCGCCGCGTGTAATGGTGAAATCCAACAGCTCTTTTTCGGTGGCGCGCTTCACTCCTAACTTCACTTGTGTGCCTTTAGGTCCTTTCAGATTGCGCATGGCTTTTTCATTAGTCAGCCCTTTACCAACGAACAAACTGTCGTTAACCATGATAATGCGGTCACCTGCCATGAGTCCTACTTTTTCGGACGGACCGCCTTGTATTACGCTGTTCACGTGTATGGTATCTTCTTGTATGGTAAACTGGATACCGATACCGCTGAAGCTGCCTTCCAGTTCAGAATTGACTGCTTCCAATTTCTGTGCGGGAATATAAGTGGAGTGTGGGTCAAGTTCTGCCAATATCTGCGGCATTGCTTTTTCTACCAGATCGGTCATGTTGACGCTGTCCACATACTGGTCGTCTACCACCCGCAGTAACGCATTCAGCTTGTTGGACGAACCGTTGATAATTCCCAAACGGTTTCCTGCGAAATGTTTGGCATAAAAAGTTCCGATAAGTATGCCCGCTACTACACTGATTGCAATAATGAGAGGTGTGAAACGGGAAGAGTTTTTTGTACCCATAATGATATGTACTATATTTTACGATTTACTATTTGGCTGTGCACGAAGTTATCAACTCTCAATTGACATATATATTACTTCGATACCTGCACGTTTCAGCAGTTCGATGCCGTCTTCCAAACGATATTTTTCGGAGTATACGACACGCTTGATTCCTGCCTGGATGATGAGTTTGGCACATTCTATACAGGGAGAGGCCGTGACGTACATTGTGGCACCGCTGCTGCTGTTGTTGGAGCGTGCTATTTTGGTAATGGCATTGGCTTCGGCATGGAGCACATAGGGTTTGGTGAGATTGTTTTCATCTTCACATACATTCTCAAAACCGGATGGCGTGCCGTTATATCCGTCCGAGATAATCATTTTATCCTTTACGATGAGTGCACCCACCTGACGACGTTGACAGTATGAGTTTTCCGCCCATATGCTTGCCATGCGTATATAACGTTTGTCTAAGGCTTCTTGTTTACTTCTCTTGGTTTCGTCCATATTTCAGTTGTATTTAGCGGGCTGTAAATCCCATGACTTTTGTTGTATTTCCGTCTTTGAAGTAAAGAGTAATATTATGTATATCCCCTTCGTATTTGAACACATTCTGTATACCGTTGATAAATACTTTAGCCAACTTGTCGCTTTCTGTACCAATAACTTTTCCTTTGATGCTTATGGTATGTTCCTTTCCGTCTATTTTCAGAACTGCATCATTGATACTCGAGTTGACGGCATGGACATTAACCGTACCGGTAACTTCTCCGTTCACTTCGGCACAGTTAAAATTAAGAGTGTAGTTTCCTTCTGCCCCGAAAGTATTGAGTTCACGGTCGATTTCTTCTTTACTTTCGTTGCTCCACAAGCCTTGATAGAATTGTTCTTTTCCTTTTTCGGTGGCGATACGAACCAATTTCCAGGTTTTGTTGTTGAAGATTTCCATTACATCATCCTCATTGTTGCAAGCGCCCAAGCCGAGAAGCATGGATGTCATCATCAGGCAACAGACTATTGTCTTTATTTTAATTTTTTCTTTCATCTTTTTATTCCGTTTCTGATTAATAGCGCATCTATGGTAGGTTCTTGTCCACGGAAACGCTTGTAGAGTGTCATGGGATGTTCCGTACCTCCTTTCGACAGGATATTCCGGCGGAAAGAGTCGGCTATTTCCGGATTGAAAATGCCGCATTGCTTGAACAGCGAGAAAGCATCCGCATCCAGCACTTCCGCCCATTTATAGCTGTAATACCCGGCAGAATATCCGCCCGCAAAAATGTGTGAGAACTGGGTGCTCATACAGGTCTCCTCTACAACAGGGAGTATTTGTGCTTTATCCCAAGCCTTCTTCTCATAAGCTTTAACATCCCCTTCGAAAGGGGTATTGCGTGTATACCATGCCATATCCAGCAATCCGAAACTTACTTGACGCAGGCAGGCATAAGCCACGTTGAAATTCGATGAATCTACAATGCGCTGCACCAGTTCGTCGGGGATGAGTTCGCCGGTTTGGTAGTGGCGGGCAAAGGTGTGCAGGAACTCTTTTTCAATGGCAAAGTTTTCCATGAACTGAGAGGGCAGTTCTACAAAGTCCCAATAAACATTTGTGCCACTTAAACTTTCGTAAGTGGAGTTGGCAAATATCTCGTGCAAGCTGTGCCCGAACTCGTGCAGGAAAGTTTCCACTTCATCGAAAGTTAGTAGGGCGGGCTTGTTTTGTGTGGGTTTGGTAAAATTCATCACGATAGATACGTGCGGACGGCTGTTTTCGCCGCTTTTCTCATCTGTCCACTGCCCTTTGTAGCTCGTCATCCATGCACCGGAGCGTTTTCCGGCTCTGGGATGAAAGTCTGTATAGAGTACAGCAAGATATGTGCCGTCTTTATCAAATACTTCGTAGGCTTCCACATCCTTGTGATAAACAGGAATGCCGGGATTCTTCTTGAATGTGATGTCGTACAGCCTGCTTGCCAGTCCGAATACTCCTTCTTTAACTTTGCTTAGCTCAAAGTAGGGACGAAGCATTTCATCATTAATACTGAACTTCCGGTCTTTCAGCTTTTGGGAATAGTAACTCCAGTCCCATGGCATGAGATTGAAGCTTTCTCCTTCTTCGTTGCGTGCCAGTGCCTGCACTTCAGCATATTCTTTTTGTGCGGTGGGTGTATATGCTTCTAACAGTTGGTTCAGCAGTTTGTATACAGCGTCGCTGTTTTGTGCCATTCGTTCTTTCAGGTTGTATTCGGCAAAGTTGTCGTAGCCCAGCAGTTGGGCGATTTCCATGCGGACGTTGGCAATTTTCTTTACGATTTCCAGATTGTTGCAGGCATTGTCATGCGTGCATTTGGTATTATATGCCATGTAAAGTTCTTGGCGCAGGTCGCGGTTGTCAGCATACGTCATGAAAGGGCTGTAACTTGGGGCATGTAGGGTGAATACCCAACCTTTCACACCTTTTTCCTGCGCTGTCTCTGCGGCGGCATCAACGGCGCTTTCAGGCAGACCGGACAACTGTGACTTATTGGTCAGCACCAATTGGTAGTCGTTTGTCTCTTTCAGGGCATTTTCACTGAACTGCAGTGTCAACAAGCTTAATTCTTTGCACAATTTACGGTATTTTTCCTTGGCATCTCCTTGCAGGTTTGCTCCGTTGCGGACAAAGCCGGTGTAGATGTCTTCTAGTAGCTTGGACTGTTCCGGAGTAAGTTTATTCTTGTCTGTCAGCTCATATGCGGCTTTGATGCGGGCAAATAGCTTTTCGTTGAGGCTGATGTTGTTCTCATGTTCGCTCATTAGTGGCATGATTTCCCGGGCAAGTTCCTGCAATTCATCGCTGGTTTCGGCGCTGAGCAGATTGCCGAATACGGTAGTGACACGATGCAACAGTTCTCCGGACTTCTCGTAGGGCACTATCGTGTTTTCAAAAGTCGGAGCAGCAGGGTTATTGATGATCGCATCTATTTCTGCATTTTGCCGGCGGATGCCTTCATGTATGGCAGGTGCGTAATGTTCAGTCTTTATCAGATTGAAAGGAACAGTTCCATGTGGAGTTGAATACTTTTCAAAGAAAGGATTTGAGGCTTGTATCATAGTCATAAAACAAAGTAATATTAGTGTAAGTTTAAGTCTTGTCATATACCTATCTCTTGAAGAAAATAAATTAATTGCAAATGTGCAAAAAAAATAGGCGACTTCATAAAAGAAGCCGCCTATTTTTTATTATTTTCTAACTGTATATTAGCAGTTAACAGATGCCATGTGAGCAATCAGGTCAAGAACCTTGTTAGAATAACCGATTTCGTTGTCGTACCAAGATACAACTTTAACGAAAGTATCAGTCAAAGCGATACCTGCCTTAGCATCGAAGATAGAAGTGCGAGTGTCACCCAAGAAATCAGAAGAAACAACTGCATCTTCAGTGTAACCCAGAACACCTTTCAGTTCGCCTTCAGAAGCTTCTTTCATGGCAGCGCAGATTTCAGCGTAAGTAGCCGGTTTAGCCAAGTTAACAGTCAAGTCAACTACAGAAACGTCCAAAGTCGGAACGCGCATAGACATACCAGTCAGTTTACCGTTCAAAGCCGGGATTACTTTACCTACAGCTTTAGCAGCACCAGTAGAAGAAGGGATGATGTTGCCAGAAGCAGCACGACCACCTCTCCAGTCTTTCATAGAAGGACCGTCAACTGTTTTCTGAGTAGCAGTTGTAGAGTGAACTGTAGTCATCAAACCGTCAGTGATACCCCATTTATCGTTCAATACTTTAGCGATAGGAGCCAAGCAGTTAGTAGTACAAGAAGCGTTAGATACGAATTGAGTACCCTTAACATAAGTCTTTTCGTTAACACCGCAAACGAACATCGGAGTGTCATCCTTAGAAGGAGCAGACATTACAACGTATTTTGCACCAGCTTCGATGTGAGCCTGAGCTTTTTCCTTAGTCAGGAACAAACCGGTAGATTCAACTACGTATTCAGCACCTACTTCGTTCCATTTCAGGTCAGCCGGGTTCTTTTCAGCAGTGATACGGATAGATTGACCGTTAACGATCAGTTTGCTGTTTTCAACATCAGCTTCGATAGTACCGTCGAATTGACCGTGCATAGTATCATACTTCAGCATGTAAGCCAAGTAATCTACCGGGCAAAGGTCGTTAATACCAACGATTTGAATATCGTTTCTTTTCTGAGCAGCGCGGAATACGAAACGTCCGATACGTCCGAATCCATTAATACCTACTTTAATCATTTTGTTTAAACTTTTAAGGGTTTTATAATGTTTAAAATTAAACTTTCAAACTTTTACAGCATTTCTTTTACGAATTGCGCTGCAAAAGTAAGAAAATGTTTTTATATTCGTATCCAAAATCATAATTAAATAATTGAAAAGATGGGAAAAAGTTCATTTTTACAGGAATTTAAGGCTTTTGCCATGAAAGGCAATGTGGTCGATATGGCTGTCGGTGTTATCATTGGAGGTGCGTTTGGCAAGATTGTATCTTCAGTTGTGGCTGATGTGATAATGCCTCCTTTGGGCTTGCTGATAGGCGGTGTGAATTTCACCGATTTAAAATGGGTGATGAAGCCTGCCGAAGTAGTGGACGGTAAGGAAATAGCCGCTGTAACACTGAATTACGGAAATTTCCTGCAAGCCACTTTCGACTTTCTCATTATCGCTTTTTCTATCTTTATGTTTATTAAGCTGATAACCAAGCTGACGGAAAAGAAAAAAGCGGAAACGCCTGCTGCTCCTCCTGCACCGCCCGTACTGAGTAAGGAAGAAGTGCTGTTGACGGAAATTCGTGATATATTGAAAGAAAAATAATCACGTTTTTTTATTTAAATAATAAAGAAATTCATATATAAATATCCTCGGAAGATGGTAATGCTTCTTTCGAGGATATTTGATTTTATAGGATTAAAAAAGGATTATTGCCTAGTCTTCTTTCAGGTTGTACTTCAATCTCTGATATTTACGAATTGTCTCCCGTTGAAGGCTTTCAAGTGTACTGATCTCTATGGATAGTTGGTGGAGCTTGGGATCGGTCTCTTTGAGAATTCGTGCTGTTTTATAATCATAGATTTCCGGTACAACTTCCTGGTTTCTTTTACATTCGTCCAGTAGATAGGAAGCACAGGCTATATAATGCTCTTTGAAGGCTTTGCGCTTTTTTTCGAGCAGCGGACGGTAAGCCTTATCCTCATTGTATATGCGTTGATAGAAACCGTCCAAGGCAACTTTGCGGTCTTTTTTCTGTTCCGTATTGATGGCTCTTTTATATAAAGAATCGAGGGTGATATACTCCGGGTAGGATGTCAATAGTGCTTCAAGTTCTTTTTTAGCCTTTTCGTAGGCTAATCTCTGAGGTTCCAGTTCTTCCGGTTTTATGGTAGTGGCAAGTTGTATCAACCGGGGTTCGCGGTTGAAGTTGGTGATTTTGTAGAGTTTCTTGCAATATTCAATGTATTTTTCTGTTATTTCCCAATTGTACTGCAAAGTTTTTTCTTGCAAATCAGTCTGTATGCTTGTCAGAGCATTTTCTAATTGAGCAATTTCAATTTGTAGCGAATCTGCTTTGGAAAGGGGCTGTGCTGCTATCGGCAATAGGCAGTAAAGTGTAAGGACCGCTGATAGGATGTTTCTTTTCATGATACTTAGATATTTGGTTTAGTAACAGAGACAAATATAAATTCTTTATTTTATAAATCCAACAAATCCTTTAGTTTCTTGAAAGATAAGCGGTGCAGGTGTTTTCCGTTCTCTGTATATTGCCGTATTTTGTTTTTTGCTCTGAACAAATTTTGCCATATTTTGCTTTCTGCTCTAAACAAATTCGTATCTTTGTGCTCCAAATTACTAACACCTCTGTTTCTATGCAAGAAAAGATTATTATTCTTGATTTCGGCTCACAGACCACGCAGCTTATCGGTCGCCGTGTTCGCGAGTTGAATGTATATTGTGAAATTGTGCCTTACAACAAATTTCCTCAGGGAGATGCGAGTGTAAAAGGAGTTATTCTTTCAGGTAGTCCATTTTCCGTATATGACGAAAGTGCGTTTAAGATAGATTTAAACGAAATCCGTGGTAAATATCCTATATTGGGAATCTGCTACGGTGCACAGTTTATAGCCTATACCAACGGCGGTAAGGTTGAACCTGCGGGTAGCCGTGAATATGGACGGGCGCATTTAGCTTCTTTTGATAAAAACAATGTGCTTTTTAAGGGAGTAAAGGAAAATACTCAAGTGTGGATGAGTCATGGCGATACTATTACTGCTATTCCTGAAAGCTTCAAGACTATAGCTTCTACGGATAAAGTGAAGATTGCCGCTTATCAGGTGGAAGGAGAGAAAATGTGGGGTGTACAATTCCATCCGGAAGTATTCCATAGCGAGGACGGTACACAGATGCTGAAAAACTTTGTAGTGGAAGTCTGCGGTTGCAGGCAAGACTGGAGCGCAGCTTCGTTTATCGAAACTACGGTTGCCCAGTTGAAGGAACAATTGGGGGATGATAAAGTCGTGCTCGGTTTGAGCGGTGGCGTTGACTCTTCTGTTGCTGCTGTATTGCTGAATCGTGCTATCGGAAAGAATTTAACTTGTATTTTTGTGGATCATGGCATGTTGCGCAAAGATGAATTTAAAAATGTATTGCACGATTATGAATGTCTTGGTCTGAATGTTATCGGAGTGGATGCAAGCGCTAAATTCTTTGCGGAATTGGCAGGAGTGACCGAACCTGAAAAGAAGCGTAAGATTATAGGTAAGGGTTTCATTGATGTATTCGATGAAGAGGCTCATAAGATTAAAGATGTGAAATGGCTGGCTCAAGGAACGATCTATCCGGACTGCATCGAGTCGCTTTCTATTACCGGAACTGTAATCAAGAGTCATCATAATGTAGGTGGACTTCCTGAAAAAATGAATCTGAAATTGTGCGAACCCTTGCGACTGTTGTTTAAAGATGAGGTTCGCCGTGTAGGACGTGAGTTGGGCATGCCGGAGCATTTGATTACCCGTCATCCTTTCCCCGGTCCGGGATTGGCTGTTCGTATTTTGGGTGATATAACTCCGGAAAAGGTGAGTATCCTGCAAGATGCGGATGATATTTTTATTCAGGGATTGCGCAATTGGAAAGTGAAAGATGCCGGAGGAAATGAGACAACTCTTTATCATCAGGTATGGCAGGCAGGGGTTATTTTACTTCCTGTGCAGTCTGTAGGCGTAATGGGCGATGAACGTACATATGAACGTGCGGTCGCTTTACGTGCTGTTACTTCCACAGACGCAATGACTGCAGACTGGGCGCATTTGCCTTACGAATTTTTGGGCAAGGTTTCCAATGACATTATTAATAAGGTGAAAGGTGTAAACCGTGTAACCTATGATATATCGTCAAAACCGCCTTCCACAATTGAATGGGAGTAAAAACGGTTGCTGAAGATATATTAAAGCAAAGATTATGAAGTGAACCCCGAAAGTTATTTAATTTTCGGGGTTCATTTCATTTTAATAATCTTCTTGAAGATATTTGCATTTTATGTACTTGGTCAGTTTATCAAATTTTCAACATTAGGCAGTATGATTTCCCCGCGGTGTAATTCAACCAATCCTTTTGTTTGCATAGTATTGAGGGCTTTTGACACTCCTGTTCGGGTTTCGTTGATGATTTGAGCCAAATCCTCCATTTTTATTTTCAATATTTTTTCGCCCGACAGCCGTTCTGTATGACTGAGGATGAAATGGATAATGCGGCTTTCGGGACTATTGCCGAATACAGCCCATAAGCGGTTGTGCAGCATTTGAGTGCGGTTACTGATGATATTCATGTAATTCAAGCGGAATATTTCGTAGTTGAAAAGCTCTTTCACTACAAATGCTTTGCTGATGCTGACCGTATGCACTTCGGTTCTTGCCCGATATGTAGAAGCATAATGCGTTTTCATGCCGAATATGGAGTGAGCCTCAATCAGGAAAGGGGCTGGAAAATATTCGGTGAAGCAGTAAGAAGAATCGGCGGATGATGTGGAAGATGCAATTTCTCCTTTTAGGACGAAGACCAGTTCATGACAGGCGCCCCCCTCTTTTAAAAGAAGCTCACCTGGCTTATATTTTGTGAAGTACAATTTGACCTTTTCCAAAATACGGGTGAAGTCTTCTTGGGCAAGTCCTTGAAACAGGGGTAATTGTAATAACGTATCAAACATTGTTTCCATATCATTCTCATCTTCTGGTTTAAGAACAAAAGTAGATATAATCGAACTCTGCCGTAAACACTTGCCCTTTCTTTTTGTTTTTTTTATTTTTTCTTAAACGTGCTACTCATTCACTTTTAAGAAATTTTGCGAAATACATAAAAATAGATTATTTTTGTAGAAAAAAGGAGGGACATATGTTTTCAGCATTTAATTGGCAGCAGATGACCAGTGCTTTTATCGTGCTGTTTGCCGTGATAGATATTATAGGCTCTATTCCTATTATTATTAATTTGAAAGAAAAAGGGAAAGATGTAAATGCACTGAAAGCTACATTAATATCGTTTGCCTTGCTGATTGGTTTCTTTTATGCGGGTGATATGATGCTGAAATTGTTTCATGTGGACATTGAGTCATTTGCGGTGGCCGGTGCGTTTGTTATTTTTCTGATGTCGCTGGAAATGATTCTTGATATTGAAATCTTTAAAAACCAGGGGCCGATTAAAGAAGCAACGCTGGTTCCGCTGGTCTTTCCGCTATTGGCAGGAGCGGGAGCCTTTACAACTTTACTCTCTTTGCGTGCAGAATATGCCAGTATCAATATTATCATTGCATTAGTCTTGAATATGATATGGGTATATTTTGTTGTCAGCATGACCGGGAGGGTAGAACGTTTTTTGGGTAAAGGCGGCATTTATATTATCCGTAAATTTTTTGGCATTATCCTGTTAGCAATTTCAGTGCGTTTGTTTATGGCAAATATTTCATTGCTGTTGGACAGCTTTCGTCATTAGTTCTTCTTTTCTTTTTCCTGTGTAGAAGGAATTGTAACAGCTTTCCATAAAGAAAGATATTGAAAGGCATCATAGGGCAACTTGCCGTGTGTTGAAATTCCCGGTCTATCCCTGCTTCTAAGAATCCAAGTGTGGATGAAGCGAATAAATGAAAATAGTGGTATACCATCGCCAGAACTATTTGTAGCCCGTCATGCTTCCTATATTGTACAGGGATTTATCATTTTCGTACAATGCTTTGGATTATTTGCTTGAAAAGCGAAAAAAAAAAGACTTTTTATTTTGCGTGTAGGCTTTAATTCGTATTTTTGGGCATTGCTACAAGCTTTGTAGCGCATATACCTGAAATAATTAACCTTTAAATAATGCACAACTATGAGTTATTTACGATTTGACAAGACCTTGATGGTTAATCTGCAAGAATCTTTGCCAAGGGAGATACTTCGGACTAACAAATCAGGAGCCTATCATTGTACAACGATTGTAGATTGTAACACACGCAAATATCACGGCTTGTTGGTAATTCCCGTTCCCAACCTGGATGATGAAAACCATGTGCTGCTGTCTTCTTTGGATGAAACAGTGATTCAGCACGGTGCAGAGTTTAACTTGGGATTGCACAAGTATCAGGGAAATAATTTTAGTCCGAACGGACATAAGTATATCCGTGAGTTTGATTGCGAGCATATCCCGGCAACTACTTACCGTGTGGGAGGCGTTATTCTCCGCAAAGAGAAAATTTTTGTACATCATGAGAACCGGATACTGATTCGTTACACCTTGGTCGATGCCCATTCGGCAACAACACTTCGGTTCCGTCCCTTTTTGGCATTCCGCAGCGTACGCGAATACACGCACGAAAATGCACAGGCAAGCCGTGATTACCAACCGGTGGAAAACGGTATTAAAACCTGTATGTATCCCGGTTATCCGGAACTTTATATGCAGTTGAACAAAAAGAACGAATTTCATTATCAGCCGGATTGGTATCGTGGCATTGAATACCCGAAAGAACAGGAACGCGGTTACGATTTTAATGAAGACCTGTATGTACCCGGTTATTTTGAAGTAGATATAAAGAAGGGTGAAAGTATCGTTTTCTCTGCGGGTATCTCCGAAATTTCACCGCGTAAGCTAAAGCAGACTTTTGAGGCTGAGGCAGAAGACCGTACTCCGCGTGACAGCTTTTATCACTGTTTGAAAAATTCTGCTCACCAGTTCCACAATAAACAAGGAGAAGAACATTATGTACTTGCAGGCTATCCCTGGTTTAAATGCCGTGCGCGCGACTTGTTTATCTCTTTACCGGGCTTAACTTTGGCCGTGGACGAACAAGATGAATTCGAGGATGTTATGAGAACGGCGGAAAAGGCTATCTATGCTTTCATTGAGGATAAACCGGTTGGTTATAAAATATATGAGATGGAACATCCTGACGTGCTTTTATGGGCAGTATGGGCTTTACAGCAGTATGCCAAGGATACATCGCGCGAACAATGCCGTTTGAAATACGGCAGGTTATTGGAGGATATTATGAATTATATCTGCGCTCGTAAGCATGATAATCTTTTCTTGCATGAAAACGGTTTGCTTTACGCAAATGGCAAGGAAAAGGCTGTTACCTGGATGAACTCTACGGTTAACGGGCATCCTGTAATCCCTCGCACCGGATATATTGTTGAGGTGAATTTGCTGTGGTATAATGCTTTGCGTTTTGTTTCAGACATTGTGCGTGAGGGTGGAAATGACATTCTTGCAGACAAATTGGATGCTCAGGCAGAAATAACAGGAAAATCGTTTGTGGAAGTTTTTCGTAATGAGTACGGGTATCTGTTTGATTATGTAGACGGTTATATGATGGATTGGAGCGTTCGTCCCAATATGATATTTGCTGTTGCTTTTGACTATTCTCCATTGGATAGGGCACAGAAGAAGCAGGTACTTGATATTGTGACAAAAGAATTGCTGACTCCGAAAGGTCTGCGTACATTGAGCCCTAAGAGTGGGGGATATAATCCCAATTATGTCGGTCCTCAGATTCAGAGAGATTACGCATACCACCAAGGCACAGCCTGGCCGTGGCTTATGGGCTTTTATATGGAAGCGTACCTGCGTATATATAAGATGAGTGGTATTTCGTTTGTAGAGCGGTATCTGATCGGTTTTGAAGATGAGATGACGAGCCATTGCATAGGTTCTCTGTCCGAGTTATTTGATGGAAACCCGCCGTTTAAAGGAAGAGGCGCGGTATCGTTCGCCATGAATGTGGCGGAGATTCTGCGTATCTTGAAATTGTTGTCTAAGTATAATTTATAGGAGGAGGAACGAAGATGAAAGTTTTAATGTTTGGTTGGGAATTTCCTCCCAAAATATATGGTGGCCTTGCAGTTGCATCATACGGAATCACGAAGGGTTTGAGTCAGCAGGGAGATGTGGAGACTACTTTCTGTATGCCTAAGCCTACAGGTGAAGAAGAGAAATTCTTGAATATAATCGGTATGAACCAGGTGCCTATCGTGTGGCGTGATGTTGATTACGATTATTTGAAGTCTCGTTTGTCGACAATGAGTCCGGAGCAATATTATGCTTTGCGCGACCATATTTACTCGGATTTCTCCTATATGCACGTCAATGATCTTGGCTGTATGGACTTTGCCGGCGGTTATCCCGGAAATTTGCACGAAGAAATCAATAACTTCTCGATTATAGCCGGAGTTGTGGCACGTCAACAGGAATTCGACATTATTCATGCGCACGATTGGCTGACATATCCGGCTGGTGTACATGCGAAGATGGTGAGTGGCAAACCGCTCTGTATCCATGTGCATGCAACAGATTTTGACCGTTCGCGGGGGAAGGTTAACCCCACGGTCTATTCCATGGAAAAAAACGGAATGGATTATGCCGACTGCATTATGTGTGTGTCGGAACTTACCCGTCGTACTGTTATCAACGAGTATCATCAAGATCCGAGAAAGGTATTTGCCATGCATAATGCGGTGTACCCGCTTTCGCAAGAATACCAGGATATTCCGCGTCCTGAACATTCGAAAGAGAAGGTCGTGACTTTCCTCGGACGTATCACTATGCAGAAAGGTCCGGAATATTTTGTGGAAGCTGCTGCACTGGTGTTGCAACGTACCCGCAACATCCGCTTTGTGATGGCTGGTTCGGGTGATATGCTGAATGCCATGATTAATATGGCTGCCGAACGTGGCATTGCAGACCGTTTCCATTTTCCCGGCTTTATGAAAGGTAAGCAAGTGTACGAAGTTTATAAGAATAGTGATGTATTCGTTATGCCTTCCGTTTCCGAGCCTTTCGGTATCGCCCCGTTGGAAGCCATGCAGTGTGGAACTCCCTCTATCATTTCCAAGCAGTCCGGATGTGGTGAAATCCTCGATAAGGTAATTAAGACCGATTATTGGGATATTCATGCTATGGCGGATGCCATTTATTCCATCTGTATGAATCCGTCTTTATTCCATTATCTTCAGGAAGAAGGAAAGAAAGAAGTGGACGGAATTACCTGGGAAAAGGTGGGCTTGAGAATCCGTGCTCTTTACGAGGATGTGTTAAGAAACTATGGTAAATAATAAAACAACAAATACTAATGAGAACTATCTGTCTTTATTTTGAGATACATCAAATTATACATCTGAAACGTTATCGTTTCTTTGATATTGGTACAAACCATTACTACTATGATGATTATGCCAATGAAACAAGTATTAATGAAGTTGCCGAACGTTCGTATATTCCTGCACTGAATACGCTTATTGGGATGGTGAAGGATTCGGGTGGTGCGTTTAAAGTGGCTTTATCCATCTCAGGTGTGGCATTGGAGCAACTGGAAATCCATGCACCTGCTGTAATCGACCTGTTGCACCAGCTCAATGATACGGGATGCTGTGAGTTCTTGGCTGAACCGTACTCTCATGGACTTTCTTCTTTAGCTAATGAAGATTGCTTCAAGGAAGAGGTGATGCGTCAGAGTGCTAAAATGAAACAAATGTTTGGCAAAGCGCCCAAGGTATTCCGTAACTCCAGCCTGATTTACAATGACGAAATAGGTGCCATGGTGGCAAGTATGGGTTTTAAGGGAATGCTGACTGAAGGGGCAAAACATGTGCTTGGCTGGAAGAGTCCGCACTATGTGTACCATTGTAATATGAATCCGAACTTAAAGTTACTGTTGCGCGATTTTAAACTGTCGGATGATATTAGTTTGCGTTTCTCGAATTCCGAGTGGAACGAATATCCGTTGTTTGCCGATAAGTATATCAGTTGGATCGATGCATTCCCGCAAGAGGAGCAGGTTATCAACATATTTATGGAGCTTTGTTCATTAGGGATGTCACAGCCTTTATCCTCCAATATTCTGGAATTCTTGAAGGCATTGCCTGCATGTGCTAAGGAAAAAGGCATTACTTTCTCAACTCCTACCGAAATTGTTACCAAGTTGAAATCCGTTTCACAATTGGATGTACCTTATCCTATGTCGTGGGTGGATGAAGAAAGAGATACAAGTTGCTGGTTGGGCAATGTAATGCAGCGTGAGGCTTTCAATAAACTGTATAGTGTGGCCGAGCGTGTACATATCTGCGATGACCGCCGCATCAAGCAGGATTGGGATTATTTGCAGGCCAGCAACAACTTCCGCTTTATGACGACCAAGAATAGTGGAGTAGGGTTGAACCGCGGTATCTATGAATCACCGTATGATGCTTTTACTAACTATATGAATATTTTGGGAGACTTTATCAAGCGTGTTGATTCTCTTTATCCGGTGGATATTGATAACGAGGAGCTGAATGCTTTGCTTACTACAATCAAGAATCAGGGGGATGAAATAGAAGAACTTCATAAAGAGTTGGAAAAAGCGCAGAAAAAGTTGGAAAAGGAAAAAGCCGCTGAGAAGAAAAAAGAACCGAAAGATGCTTCTAAGTCTGCGGTCAAGTCTACTACAAAAAAGGTTACGGCAAAGAAGCCTGCTGCCAAGTCTGCCAAATAGCACTATCCGGCTTTAGATAATGTTAGTCCTCCATGCTTTATTTGAGAGTATGGAGGACTTTTTTTGTAGCTTGGATTAATTCTATTCTGCTTATGTCAGAACCTTCTCTTTCTTTAAAGTAAACTATAAACCAAAATCTTCATTTATAAAAACTAAACTTCGGTTTTTATAAATGAAGATTTTTGTGTATAAAGATATAGAATCTAAGTTCCTGCTTTTTTTACTTATTGAAAGAAGTATATGTAACCTCTATTTGCAATTTGGTTCCACCCTGTTCCGGGTCTCCACCTTTCAGCTTGGCATACGTAGGCTTCAAGTCATGCTGAATACCAATTATGGAAGGAGTAGTGCTGTTTGTATCGTAGGTCACAACTACGGGGATTATTACTACTTTATCCCAATCCTTTCCTTCGCCTTCGCTCCATTCTGTTTCCCATGCAGTTTCATTCCACGATGTACCTGCCGCTTCTTTGGCTTTCTGTTTGGCGGCCTTTTTTTCATTGATGCAAGCAGAAACCAGACGGGCTATATTCATAAAGGTGTATTGGTTGGTTTCGATACTGTTGTGAGTTGCGACAAAAGAGGTTACATTGTTTGCAAGCTCATTGTTGACAAAGAAAGAATCCATGTCTTTTTTACGCAGCAACAGTACGGTTTCCGGTGCACTCATGCTGAATTTATACTTGTTACTTTCCTGATTATAGTTTGTGAAAGTCAGCTTGACAGCATTCAGTGTGTCGTTTGACAACTCTTCATGTATTTTATCATAGGGCAAGGTTGCCTCTGTAAAGATACCTGCAGGCGATTTGAGATAACTCCAACCGGTTTCATTCGCTTTCTTGATTAATTCCTCGGAGCTTTCAAACTTATTGGCTTGAATAACTTCTTTGGTGGAGGCAAACACTGTTGCCGTACTATAATATAAAGAGTCTTTACCGTCTTTTTTGGTGAGCTTCACTCCTAAACTGTCTACGTAATGAAAGCGGAATTGCATTTGCAGGTCCACACGGTCAACGTATAGAATTGTTCCGTCTCCGTAATCCGTCTTAATATAGACTCCTTTCAATACATTGTCAATAAACTTCTCCGAGTTTTTGAAGAAATCGTTTTCTCCTCTTTGGTAAGCTCTGTTCAACTGCAGGAGTTCATTTCCAAACTGCTTGCTTAGAGGCAGAGTTACATTGGGATAAAAAAGACTGTTTCCATTAGAGTCGGTAGCATTTCTTACAGAGTCGGGAACAGAGGTGTCATAAGCAGTATATGCTTTGTGCAACTCAAAATAACCGGTTTCTTCAAAATGCGGCTTGTCAGTTTCGTTTCCGTAATATTCTTTCGGATTAATATCGGTATAGTGCTTGTTTTCTAATCTTTTGTCCAGCTCATATACCGACATTCTGCATGGATTTAAGGAATCTCCGAACCATGAAGAGTAGTATATTGTCAACTGTGCTGAAACGACGGTATCACCCGCCATTGTTCCCACATGCTTTTCCGGGTCGTATACTGCGGGGAATTTGAAGTCATCCGTACAGTTCAGCTCAGTCAGGAAGCTGGCTTCGTAGCTTCCAAAACCTTCGGGAGCAGGATCTGTGAATTTACCTACATATCCCGTACTTGTCTTGGCATAAACTTTTTCTGCAAGGAGAGATTTGGTGGTGACATCAAAAGTCGTAGTTGTGGCTGAAATACCGTCAGAATCAGGTAACATGCTCATGCCCAATGTGCCGGTATTGTCATCGCATCCGTAGAAAGCCAGAATTGCAAAAAGCAATATCCCTAAATATTTTACTTTCATAATTCTTCGTATTGATACTTTATTTTTATTCTGCTCCCCAAACCTGGTCGTAGAAGTCGTTGCAGGCATCTGCAAAGATTTCGGGAGATTGATAGCCTAAGACAGGCTTGCCGATTTGGCGGGCATATGCTATCACTTCCTCATTCACGTGTTCGCTTTGCTGGATGACACCGTCGGAATAGTCCACCGCCAGTTTGCAGAGAGCTGTATAGTCCACCGGCTCTTTCAAATCGGCAACGTCTTTCTTACAGATACCCTTCAGAAGAAGCTTGCTGGCAAAATCGGGATGGAACGGTTCCTTGAAGTCATTGTCATAAAGTGAAAAGACAACTTTTGCATCTCTGAATGACGGTTCGTCTTTATACGCTTTCTTGATATACAGCGGTGCTAATGCAGTCATCCAGCCGTGGCAGTGGATGACGTCCGGACACCAACGCAGTTTCTTGACTGTTTCCAATACACCGCGTGCATAGAAAATAGCGCGTGCATCGTTGTCTTCATATTCAACGCCGTTCTCATCAACCACTTGCAGGCGGTTCTGAAAGTAATCGTCGTTGTCGATAAAGTAAACTTGCATGCGGGCAGACTGTATGGAAGCTACTTTAATGATAAGCGGATGGTCGGTATCGTCAATGATAAGGTTCATGCCGGAGAGACGTATCACTTCGTGCAATTGGTTTCTGCGCTCGTTGATGTTTCCCCATTTGGGCATAAACGTTCTGATTTCTCTGCCTTTTTCTTGGATTGCTTGCGGCAGGTTTCTGCCAACAAGGGACATTTCGGATTCTGAAACGTAAGGGGTAATTTCTTGTGTTATAAATAAAACCTTGTTCGCTTTTGTCATAATAACGATGTTCTCAATTATTCTGCAAAGATATAAAAAAAATCGGGCAATAAAGCAAGACGAGCTCATCTATAATTCCTTATGAATTGTTAACTGTTTGTGTATCAGTGATAAAAAGGGTCGGATACAGCTTTGGGTATGGAATGACTTTTGCATTAATTTATGATATTTCTTCTTTATGTGGTAAATAATAGCTTATTTTGCATCGTTTTGCGAACAACTAAGTTATTATATAACCAATAAAAATGGAAATAGTACATACTATCAAGGACTTGCAGGCCGGACTTTCGGCTATGAGAGCCCAGGGTAAGAAGGTCGGTCTGGTACCTACGATGGGGGCCTTGCATGCCGGTCATGCTTCATTGGTAAAACGTTGTGTGGCGGAGAATGATGCCGCTGTAGTAAGTGTTTTTGTAAATCCTACTCAGTTTAATGACCAAAATGATTTAATCAAATATCCCCGTACGCCGGAAGCTGATTGTCGTTTGCTGGAAGAATGTGGGGCTGCGTTTGTTTTTGCTCCGGCAGTGGAGGAGATGTATCCGGAACCGGATACGCGCCAATTCAGCTACGCACCTTTGGATACGGTAATGGAGGGAGCCTTTCGTCCGGGACACTTTAACGGTGTGTGCCAGATTGTGAGCAAGTTGTTTGATGCGGTGCAGCCGGATCGCGCCTATTTCGGAGAAAAGGACTTTCAGCAATTGGCCATTATCCGTGAAATGGTGCGTCAGATGAAGTATCCGTTGGAGATTGTAGGTTGTCCCATTGTACGTGAGGAAGACGGCTTGGCGCTGAGTAGCCGCAATGCCCGTCTGTCTGACGAGGAACGTAAAAATGCCTTGAAAATTTCGCAGACTTTATTTGAAAGTCGTACCTTTGCGGCTTCGCATACGGTTGCTGAGACACAGAAGTTTGTGGAAGATGCCATTGCAGCCGCTCCCGGCTTGCGTCTGGAATACTTTGAACTGGTGGACGGCAACACGTTGCAGAAGATTGCCGATTGGGAAGATACCTCGTATGCCGTGGGTTGCATTACGGTGTTCTGCGGAGAAGTCCGCCTGATTGACAATATCAAGTATAAGGAATAATAAACATAAAAAAGCCAATCTTATGATGATTGAAGTGTTGAAGTCTAAAATCCATTGCGCCCGTGTTACGGAAGCCAACCTCAATTATATGGGGAGCATCACGATTGACGAGGATTTGATGGATGCCGCTAACATGATTGCCGGCGAGAAGGTTTATATTGCCGACAATAATAACGGTGAACGTTTTGAAACTTATATCATTAAAGGCGAGCGCGGTTCGGGCAAAATCTGTTTGAACGGCGCGGCAGCCCGTAGGGTTCAACCGGATGACATTGTTATTATCATGTCGTATGCATTGATGGACTTTGAAGAGGCCAAGACGTTTAAGCCGACGGTGATTTTTCCCGATCCGGTGACAAACAAGGTGGTGAAATAAGTTCTGTATCAGATAAAAAGAAAGCGTATCGTTCATTGCGATACGCTTTCTTTCTTTTTATGGTGAAGCTTCTTTAGTTCTTCAGTTGTTCATTCATCGCTGCAGCGGCTTTCCGCCCGTCGCCCATAGCAAGGATTACGGTAGCACCGCCACGGACAATGTCGCCACCGGCATAAATGGTCGGTATGGACGACTGCATGTTGTCGTTTACAGCAATCGTACCTTTGCGCCCCAATTCAAGTCCTTTGATAGAACTCGGAACAATCGGATTAGGCGATACACCCACGCTGACAATAGCAAGGTCTATGTCAATCGTTTCGGTAGCTCCCGGAATGGGGACAGGACTGCGGCGTCCGGATGCATCGGGTTCGCCCAGTTCCATTTTTTGAAGAACCACTTGTTTTACTTTTCCTTGCTCGTCGGCAATGTATTCTATCGGGTTGTGGAGTGTAAGGAATTCCACACCTTCTTCCTTGGCATGTTTCACTTCCTCGATACGCGCGGGCATTTCTTCTTCCGAACGGCGGTAGATAATCATAGCGCGTTCGGCGCCCAGGCGGCGGGCTGTGCGGACGGAGTCCATAGCCGTGTTACCGCCACCGATAACGGCTACGCATTTACCGAAAGGCACAGGCGTATCGGAATCCTCGCTGGCGGCGTCCATCAGGTTGACGCGCGTCAGGTATTCGTTGGACGATAGGATATTGATGGAGTTTTCACCGGGGATGTTCATAAAGTTCGGCAGTCCGGCACCGGAAGCGACGAATATGCCTTTGAACCCTTCTTCTTCCAGTTGTTCTACGCTTAATGTCTTGCCAATGATGCAGTCCTTGATAAACTTCACACCCATTTGGGCAAGGTTCTCGATTTCTACATCCACAATCTTGTTGGGCAGACGGAACTCGGGAATACCGTATTTCAATACGCCGCCGATTTCGTGCAGTGCCTCGAATACGGTGACATCGTAACCATATTTCGCCATATCTCCGGCAAAAGACAGACCGGCGGGTCCCGAACCGATTACAGCAATCTTAATGCCGTTCTTTTCTTTGATTTCCGGCACGGAGATTTGTCCGCTTTCCCGCTCGTAATCTGCGGCGAAGCGTTCCAGATAACCGATGGCAACCGGCTTTTCGTTCATCTTTAAGTGGATACACTTGGATTCGCACTGTTTTTCCTGCGGACACACACGACCGCAGACAGCGGGCAATGCGCTGGTTTCTTTCAATGTTTTGGCTGCTTCCAGAAACTCGCCGCGTTCTATATTCTTGATGAAACGGGGTATGTCTATACCTACGGGGCAACCCTCCATGCACCCCGGATTGGCGCAGTCCAAACAGCGTTTGGCCTCTGTCAAAGCCTGTTCCTCGGTCAATCCCCGGTTCACTTCTTCCTTGCGGCTGTGTGAACGGTATTCCGCATCCAACTCGTTCATCTCCACGCGGGGAATGGCAGTACGCTCTTTGGCTTTCATGGATTTGCGCAGCTCTTGGCGCCAAGCGGCATTGCGGCTTTTTTCATCTTCTGCCTGAGTGTTCTCGCCGGTTGCCTGACAAGTTTGCGGTTCTTCCAGTTTATGCATTTCTTCGCGTTCGATATTTTTGAATGCACCCATGCGTTTCAGCATTTCGTCGAAATCTACTTGATGACCGTCGAATTCCGGGCCGTCTACGCATACAAATTTGGTTTTACCGCCGATGGTGATGCGGCAGGCGCCGCACATTCCGGTTCCGTCTACCATGATGGTATTCAAGGATACATCGGTGGGTATTTCGTATTTCTTCGTCAGCAAACAAACGAATTTCATCATAATGGCCGGGCCGATACAGAAGCATTTGTCTACTTTCTCGCGTTTGATAACATCTTCCACACCTTCCGTAACCAAACCTTTACGGCCGTATGAACCGTCGTCCGTCATGATAATGACCTCGTCGGAGCTTTCGCGCATCTCTTTTTCAAGGATAATCAGCTCTTTGGTGCGTCCTGCCAGCACTGTAATCACACGGTTACCGGCAGCTTTCAATGCCTGCACGATGGGAAGCATCGGGGCTACACCCACACCGCCACCGGCGCAAACAACAGTTCCGAAGTTCTCGATATGGGTGGCTTGTCCCAGCGGACCGACAACATCGGTTATATAATCACCTTCATTCAGCTCACACAAGCGGGTAGATGAGAGACCTACTTCCTGTACAACCAAAGTGATAGTTCCCTTTACAGGGTCGGCAGCGGCAATGGTCAGCGGCATGCGCTCGCCTTTTTCGCCTACACGTACTATTACAAAGTGTCCTGCCTTGCGCGATTTAGCAATTAACGGTGCTTCAATTACTAATTTGAAGACCTTTTCAGAGAAATGTTCTTTGCTAATGATTTTATTCATTATCTTATAATTTTGTTGGTGTAATTACGCGATTTCTTTCAGAATGATAGATTATGCAAAGATACGGGTTATTTGTTAATAACAAAGAATGTGCAGGGGAAAAAAGAGGCAGAGGGAAGGGATGAAAGGGTTTTGAGGATAGAGAATGACCTTTTAAAGGAAGAGGGACTTAAGGAGTGAGGGGACAATTATGGGGATTTTAGTTTTGACACACATTCCTGTAAGATATAAGGCTTTCAGCCTTCTGCTCTGTATGAAAGGTGCGTCAGAATAATAGGAATTTTATATTCTGACGCACCTTTTATTATTTTGAATGAGGAAATGATGTTTCCTTAGTCAATCATCTCAAATCCTGTATACGGAACCAGTGCTTTCGGAATGCGGATACCTTCCGGTGTCTGGTTGTTTTCCAATAGCGCTGCTACGATACGCGGCAATGCCAATGCAGAACCGTTCAGTGTGTGGCAAAGCTCTGTTTTCTTTTCCGCTGTACGGTAGCGGCATTTCAGGCGGTTGGCCTGATAAGTGTCGAAGTTGGATACCGAACTTACTTCCAGCCAGCGTTTCTGTGCTTCGGAGTACACCTCGAAGTCGAAGCAAAGGGCAGCTGTAAAACTCATGTCGCCACCACACAGACGCAGGATGCGATAGGGCAGTTCCAGTTTCTGGAGCAGTCCTTCCACGTGGTTCAGCATTTCCTGATGAGACTCTTTGGAATGTTCCGGCTTGTCGATGCGCACCAATTCTACTTTGGAGAATTCGTGCAGACGGTTCAAGCCGCGCACGTCTTTACCGTATGAGCCTGCTTCGCGACGGAAACATTGCGTATAAGCGCAGTTTTTGATAGGAAGCTGTTTCTCGTCGAGAATTACATCGCGATAGATATTCGTTACGGGAACTTCGGCAGTCGGAATCAGATATAAATCGTCCACTTCGCAATGGTACATCTGACCCTCTTTGTCGGGTAGCTGGCCGGTACCGTAACCGGAAGCGGCATTGACCACTGTCGGCGGCATTATTTCCGTATAGCCCGATTTGCGTGCCTCGTCCAGGAAGAAGTTGATGAGCGCACGTTGGAGCTGTGCGCCTTTTCCTTTATATACAGGAAAGCCCGCACCCGTGATTTTAACACCCAGGTCAAAGTCTATCAGATCGTATTTCTTGGCCAGTTCCCAGTGTGGAAGCGCATCTTTGGGAAGTTCGGTTTCCATGCCGCCCATTTTTTCAACCACATTGTCGTCGGCGCCTACACCTTCGGGTACGCTGTCGTAAGGAACATTGGGAATTGTATAGAGCAGGTTCTGCAGGTCGGTTGCAGCTTGGTCCATTTCTTCCTGCAATGCCTTGTTGGCTTCTTTCAATTCGGCTACACGGTTTTTGGCAGTCTCTGCCTCGTCTTTCTTGCCCTCTTTCATCAGCATTCCGATAGATTTGGACAGGGAATTGACTTCCGACAGGTTCTTATCTAAGATTGTTTGGGTATTGCGTCGTTTGTTGTTGGTTTCCAGCACTTGCTCAATGGTTTCTTTGGCGTTTTTGAAGTGCTTTTTCTCCAGTCCGCGGATTACCGCGTCGGTATTGTCTGTAATTTGTTTAATGGTAAGCATATCTTATACTTGTTTTTATGATATTCCGGATTTGTGAGGGCAAAGATAGTGCAAATCAAAAGTATTACAAAAAAGAAACTTGCTTATTTTTGCGCTTAAAAAGAAAGGGATGCAATCTGTCTGATTGCATCCCTTCGCTTTATTTTTTGTCCGGAAACTTATGCTTCTGCATTTTCGGCAGGAATAACAGAAACGAATCTTCTGTCTTCTCTACCTACTTTGAACTGTACAGTTCCGTCTACCAAGGCGAAAAGAGTGTGGTCTTTACCCATACCGATGTTGTTACCCGGATGGAATTCAGTACCTCTTTGACGAACGATGATGTTACCTGCCTTGCAAGCTTCGCCACCAAATATCTTAACGCCTAATCTCTTGCTCTGTGATTCGCGGCCGTTCTTAGAACTACCGACACCTTTTTTATGTGCCATTTCTTCTTACTGTTTTAATTTGATTAAGCTACTACTTCCTTAATTGTTAACTCTGTGAATTGCTGACGGTGACCGTTCAGTTTGCGATATCCTTTTCTTCTTTTCTTGTGGAAAACAAGAACCTTGTCACCTTTTACCAAACCGGAAACAACTTCGCAAACTATCTTTGCGCCTTCTACAGTAGGAGCACCTACAGTGATGTTGCCGTCTTTGTCTACCAAAAGAACTTTCTCGAATTCTACTGTTGCACCGGCTTCAGCGTTTTGCATGTGGTGTACAAACAGTTTCTTGCCAGCTTCTGCTTTGAATTGCTGGCCGTTGATTTCTACAATTGCGTACATTTCTTATATATAATGTATAAGTTAGCTCCGTCGGGTGGTCTCTAATCACTTAGAATACACTTAATTAAACCCGGTGCGGAATAATCGGGCACAAAATTACCTCTTTTATTTGGAACGGACAAATCTTTCTTTCTCTTTTTTTAGACAATTAATATTTCGTACTTAAACAAATGCTTCTCCATAAGCCGGGATGCTCCGGGAGTGCCGTTAAGCGGTGGAGATGCGAAGGCTTATTCGTTCCATCGTGGAGAACATTCTGTTCCACCGTGGAGGAAATTTTGTTCCACCATGGCAGAACAAAACTTTCCCCATAGCGGAACGATTTAATTGTGGCAAGGTATTTCCTTAAGCATTATATAAGGATGAGCAAGCAAAAGAAAGCGGCGAATGCAGCAAAGAAGAGCAGCAGAAGCGCAATGCGACGTACACTGATGTTCCTTGGGGATGCAGCGGCGGGCAATGGTTCCCGTTCTAACAATTCTTCCAGGCTGCTCATTATTTTCTTGTGCGGGTATTTCTTCAGTTCTTCGGCGGTGGTCATGCCGTGCGTGATACCTGCAAAATCCACTCCGGCCTTTTGTGCGGTTTCTGCATCTACCGTACTGTCACCGATGTATAGTGTTTCGGCCTTGGTGACATGGAGTTGCCTGATGGCAAGCAGCAGACCTTCCGGCGATGGTTTGGGCGTTTGCACATCTTCTCCGCCGATGATGATGTCAAGAAAGTCTTCGGGAAAATGCTGGTCCAGCAACTCCTTGATGCGGTAACGGAATTTGGTGGATATAATTCCGATGCGGGCGCCTGAATCTTTCAAGGCTGCCAGTACCGACTTGGTTTCAAGGAAAAGCACGGTATTGACGGTCATGTGCGTATCTGCCTCTTTTATATATTCTTTTTTGAACTCAGCCAACTGGCGGGTATCGGTTACGCCGGAAAGAATGGAAAAAGATTCTTCCAGCGTTTTGCCGATGGTGCGTTTGATGTCGTTGTCGGTCGGGTGGGTATAGCCGTGGCGGTTCAGTACGTTGCGGAAACAGGTGACGATGCCGCGTGAAGAATCGGCAAGCGTGTAATCGAAGTCAAAGAGGTAAGTTGTATAGTTCATTTGTTTTTTTTACGCAAACATAAATAAAAAACATGAGTTCCGAATGCTTTATCTTGTAGAAAACTTTCTTTATCCGTTTTGGGGATGCGGACGAAAAAATATGCAAAAAGTGTGAAAATATACATGTTTTTCTTATATTTGTATTCGGACATACTTATGGAAATAAGTGTTATTTCATGTTGAGTTGTTTTAATAGGCAGTTTGAATATGTTAACCGTATCATATTATGAAAATATTGAGATCCATTTGTACAGTCTTGCCTGTCCTGTTGCTATCCTCTTGTATGCAGCGGGACGCTTTGAAAGTCGCAGACGAATGTTATGCAGACTATGTAAATCCGTTTATCGGTACAGATTTTACCGGGAATACATATCCCGGTGCACAGGTTCCCTTCGGCATGGTGCAACTCAGTCCCGACAACGGGCTTCCCGGTTGGGACCGCATTTCGGGATATTTTTATCCCGACAGTACGATTGCCGGTTTCAGTCACACCCATCTTTCGGGTACAGGGGCGGGCGATTTGTATGACATTTCCTTCATGCCGGTAACTCTTCCTTATAAGGAGGCTGAAGAACCGTTGGGCATCCATTCCCGGTTCTCGCATGCCGATGAGTCCGCAAGCGCAGGTTACTATCGCGTGCTCCTGAAAGATTACGATATCAACGTAGAGCTTACCGCAACCGAGCGTTGCGGCATTCAGCGCTATACCTTTCCCCAGGCTGATGCAGCCGTTATCCTGAATTTGAGGAAAGCCATGAACTGGGACTTTACGAAAGATTCTTATGTAGAGAAAGTGGATTCCGTTACTATTCAGGGCTATCGTTTTTCTGACGGATGGGCGCGCGGTCAGCGCATCTTTTTCCGTACACGCTTTTCCCGCCCCTTTGAGACGATGCGGCTGGATTCGGCAGCAGTCCTGAAAGATGGAAAAAGAATCGGGACTTCGGTCATGGCACGTTTTGACTTTAAGACAACAAAGGGAGAACAGCTCCTTGTGAGCACGGCCATTTCGGGGGTAAGCATGGAAGGGGCAGCACGTAATCTGGCGGCGGAAGTACCTGATGATGATTTCGATAAATACCTTGCTGCCGCACGCAAAAACTGGAACAGGCATTTGTCACGGATAGAAATCGAGTGCGGCAATCGTGATGAAAAGGTGAAGTTTTACACGGCCCTTTACCACTCGATGCTGGCTCCTACCATCTATGCCGATGTGGACGGTTCTTATTACGGGCCCGACAGGCAGGTACATAAAGCCGACGGATGGACGAATTACAGCACTTTCTCCTTATGGGATACGTACCGTGCCTCTCATCCGCTTTATACTTATATAGAGCCGGCGCGTGTGAACGACATGGTGAAATCCTTCCTTGCCTTTTATGAGCAGAACGGTCGCCTGCCGGTATGGAATTTTTATGGCAGCGAAACGGATATGATGATAGGCTATCACTCCGTACCGGTCATTGTGGATGCCTGTCTGAAAGGTATAGGGGATTTTGATGCTAAGAAGGCTTTGGAGGCTTGCGTGGCTACAGCCAATATGGATGATTATCGGGGCATCGGCCTTTATAAGAAGCATGGATATGTGCCTTACAACGTGACGGATAGCTATAATGCAGAGAACTGGTCGCTCTCCAAAACCCTGGAGTATGCTTACGATGATTACTGTATAGCCCGCTTGGCCGAGAAGCTGGGTGAGCGGCAGGTAGCGGATGAATTCTACAAACGTTCGCAGAATTATAAGAATGTATATAATCCGCAGACATCTTTCATGCAGCCGCGTGATGACAAGGGAGCTTTTATAGACGGTTTCTCGCCGGATGATTATACGCCGCATATTTGCGAAAGCAACGGTTGGCAGTATTTCTGGTCGGTGCAGCAGGATATTGACGGACTGATAGTCCTGACCGGCGGGAAGGAGCGCTTTGCGCAGAAGCTTGACAGTATGTTCACGTACCGCCCTGCCGATGATGAGGAGCTTCCTATTTTCAGTACCGGTATGATAGGGCAGTATGCGCATGGCAATGAACCGAGCCATCATGTTATTTATCTGTTCAACAAAGTGGGGCAACCCTGGAAAACCCAGAAGTATGCGTCGGAGGTGATGCGTGAGCTGTATAAGAATACGCCCGCCGGCTTGTGCGGTAATGAGGATTGCGGGCAGATGTCTGCCTGGTATGTATTCAGCGCCATGGGATTCTATCCTGTAAATCCGGTTGGCGGTGAGTATGAAATAGGTACGCCGCTGTATCCGGAGGTAAGGATGCGGTTGTCCAATGGCAAAACCTTTACGGTTCTTGCTCATGGGGTGAGCGGGAAGAATAGGTATATCCGGTCGGTGAAGCTCGACGGAAAGCCTTATGACAAAAGTTATATTACGCATGAGCAGATAATGAACGGAAGTATTCTGGAGTTCGAAATGGGAAGTGAACCCGGAAAAGCGTGGTATTGAGCTTACCTTGAAATAATATATGGAAGATGAGTTTGACATAGTGTACAGGCAACTTTTCCGGAAATACTATGCGAATCTGCTGTTTTATGCAGCGCGCATGGTAGGGGAGGAAGATGCCGAGGATGTGGTGCAGGAAGTGTTTGTGGAGCTCTGGCACAGAAAAGACAGTGTGACAGTGGGCGAGCAGATACAAGCTTTTCTGTACCGGGCGGTTTATACCCGTGCACTGAATGTGTTGAAACATCGCGACATCAAGAACAGCTATGAAGCAGCCATGCAGGAAGTGTACAATAAACGCGCCCTGTTTTACCAGCCGGATGATAACGATGTGCTGAAACGGATAGAAGACCGGGAATTAAGGAAGCATATCATCAGCGCTATCGACGAATTGCCGGAAAAATGCAAGCTGGTATTTAAGCTCAGCTACTTGCACAATATGAAGAATAAGGATATTGCCGAAGCCATGGATGTATCGCTCCGTACGGTAGAGGCTCATATGTATAAGGCATTGAGATTTTTGCGTAGCCGGCTGGAAGGTTATATCCGGAACAAATAGCTGTAAGGTTTTGATTGTAAGATAAATATTTTTTGTAGAAAAAAAAGTGTTTGCTCGCGTAAGTGTTTTCCATAGGTGTGGTTGTTATATTATCGTAGTGAAAAAATCTAATATAAAGTAATTAGTTTAATCTTAAAAGAGACAAGTATGAAAAACAAGTATTTGTGCAATTTTCAGAAACTGCTTCGTGCATTTCTTATTTTTGCCATGTTTGCAACCTCTTCTCAGATTGCGGCAGCTCAACTGAATGTTGCTTTGTCAAATGCCCGTTTAGGGACTATGATAAAGCAGATCAAGGCGCAGTCCAAGTACCAATTTTTTTATGATGACAATCTGGCTTCCATTCCTGTACATGCAGTGAATTTGAAGAATGCTTCGTTGGAAACCGTTTTGGACAAGGCGCTCGAGGGAAAGGGTGTCAGCTATCGCATTGAAGACGGCGTGGTGTATCTTTCTAAAAAAGAAACGCGGACGGCAGTTGCCCAGGTAGCCCAGCAGGCAACTCACAAGGTAACGGGAACCGTTACGGATACTACGGGCGAACCGTTGATTGGCGTAAGTATTCAGGAAGTGGGGACTTCCAACGGTGCGATTACGGATATTGACGGTAATTATACGCTGAATGTTTCGGCTCCGTCGGCCAAATTACGTTTCTCTTACATTGGCTATGAAGCGGTAGACATTGATGTAAACGGACAAGCCGCCATTAATGTAACGATGAAAGACGACTCGCAGTTATTGCAGGAGGTTGTGGTTACTGCCCTCGGTATCAAGCGCGAGAAGAAGATGCTGGGTTATGCGGTTCAGGAACTGAAGAGCGATGAACTGAATAAAACCGGCGACCCGTCGGTAACCAGCGCACTGCAAGGTAAGGTGGCAGGTCTTCAAATGAACACCTCGGCTACCGGCTTGGGCGGTTCTACCAAAATCACCATCCGCGGTAACTCTTCCTTGAGCGACAACAACCAGCCGTTGTGGATTGTAGACGGTGTGCCGTTCAGCGATAACAATAACAGCGATGCTTCCTTCTATGGTGGTGTAGACCGTGGTGGCGCAGCACTCGACATTAATCCGGATGACATTGAAAGTATTTCCGTGTTGAAAGGACCTAATGCGGCAGCTCTTTACGGATCGCGTGCCGGTAACGGTGTTATCCTTGTTACAACCAAGAAAGGTTCCAAGAAAACCGGTTTCGGTGTGCGTTATAACGGTAATTTCACCTGGAGCAGTGTAGCGGAAACGCTGGAACAGCAAACCCGTTACGGACAAGGACAAATCGGTGCGAATGGCGGTGCTGAATATACTACATCGGCATCGGGCAGCTGGGGACCTGTTCTTGACGGCAGCCAGCAAAAGGCTTGGAACGGTGAGACATACGCTTACTCCAAGTATGGCAATAAACTGGAGGATTATTTCGATACCGGTTTCTCTCAAAATCATAACGTATCTGTGAGCAACGGTACGGAAACTTCTCATTATCGTGCTTCTGTCGGTATTTCGGACAGCAAGGGCGTATTCCCCAATGAAAAACTGAATCGTGTGAATATCGACCTTAATGCCGGTACGGAACTGAATAAGTGGATGTCTATGGACGGTAAAATCTCTTTGAGCCGCACGAAGGCAACAGACCGTCCGGAGTATGGTAACTACGGTGCAATCAATCAGTTGATGGGTATTCCTCATAATGTCCGTCTGGACGATTTGAAACAATATTCTACGGAGAACCGTGTACACAGCAACTGGTATGGTCCTACAGCCGGCATCCGTAATCCTTATTATGTACTGAACCAACGTCACAACAGCGACGAGCGCTGGCGTGCCTTCGGTTATTATGGAGCTAAAATCAACTTTACCGATTGGTTGCATCTTTCAGCCAAATATGCGTTCGACTACTATCGTACCCGTGTGGAGAATACCAATGGCGGTGACGGTATCAGCGGAGAATCTTTCCCCAGCCAGATTAAGGATGACAAGATGGATCGCGGTGAAGAGAACTTCTTTGAAAGCAATGCCGAATTTGTATTGATGGGCGATCGCCAGTTGACTGATAACTTCCGTCTGGGCTTTACTGCCGGCGCCAACTTCATGTATCAGAAATTCGAGAACCTTACTGCCGGTGTGGGTAATATGCACACTAAAGGATTGTGGATGTTCAATGCTTCCAATCTGCTTCGTACCGCTGCTAATGTGGAACGTGAACGTGCCATGAATTCCGTATTCGGTTCGGTACAGATGTCATGGAAGGAATATCTGTCACTCGATATTACGGCCCGTAACGACTGGTCGTCTACTTTGCCAAAGGCACATAACTCGTTCTTCTATCCCAGCGCCAACTTGAGTTTTGTTATCTCCGACTTTATGAAGAGCATCGACAAGCCGTTGCCGTCGTGGGTTACCTTTGCCAAGTTGCGTCTTTCTGCTGCTCAGGTGGGTAAGGATACGGAACCCTATCAGTTGATAAATACCTATGGTTATAAGTTCGACAACGGTATTCTGGTTCCGGATAAGAGCAATGTGAAGATGAATGACAATCTGAAACCGGAAATCGCTACCTCTTACGAGGCTGGTCTTGATATGAAATTCTTTAATAACCGTTTGGGTTTTGACTTCACTTACTATTATAGCAAGACTAAGAACCAGATTATGAAAGTGCCCGCAGCGGCTCCCTGGAGTGGCGGACAATGGGTAAATGCCGGTTTGATTACCAATCAGGGTGTGGAGTTGATGCTTTATTCTACAATTGTGGATACCAAAGACTTTACGTTCGATTTGAATGTGAATATTGCTCATAACGTATCTAAGGTGAAAGAATTGGCACCGGATGCTAATGTGAACTACCTGTTCTTTAACGGTGACAGTAACTTCCCCGTTAACGTAGGTGCACGTGCCGGAGAAAAACTGGGTGAAATCTATGCTCAGAAACTGTACAAACGCGATGACAGCGGTAATATCATTATCGGTGAGAACGGTTTGCCCCAGACAATCAACGATGAGAAAGAACGCGTAAACAATCCTATCGGCAATATTCAGCCTGATTTGACTATGTCCGTATCGCCTACCTTTACTTATAAGGGAATTACCTTGTCGGCAATGTTCGATATGAAATTCGGTGGCGACATCCTTTCTTATTCCGAGATGGTGGCAGCCGGTAACGGTTTGGCAAAGCGTACCGAGAATCGCGGTGAGAAGGATAATTATATGATGGTGTTCCCCGGTGTAACCGAAAGCGGACAACCCAATACTACCAAGATTACGGCAAGCCAGTATTACGGTGCGTTGCTGGCGGAAGATTTCTTGTACGATGCTTCATTCATCAAATTGAAAGAGTTGTCAATCGGTTACAATTTCCCGACTAAACTGTTGAAAAAGACTCCGATTCAGTCGCTCAGCGTATCATTCGTGGCACGTAATCTTTGTTACCTGCTGAAACATACACCGGGTACAAGTCCGGAGGGTGGTTATGATACAACCATGTTCTCACAGGCCATCGACTATGCGGCGCTGCCTTATACCCGTACATTCGGTCTGTCTGTCAGCTTAGGTTTTTAAACTTGATAATGCAGTAGGAAACTTAAAAACTCAAATATTAGAATTATATGAAACTTAATTTATATAAATCCGTTGCTCTCTGCTCATTGCTGGCATTGGCCGGATGCCATGATTTTGAAGAAATGAATACCAATCCGAACGCACCTGTCTATGACCCGTCGGTTATGGATTGCGGTCCGGAGGGTATTGATATCGATTATACCATTTCGGAGAGCGCTTTGGAAAGTCTGAAGGCAACAGAAAGTGCGTTAGGCTCTATTTTCTTCAACTTTACTTATGAAGGTCTGTATAACGATTACCAGACTGCTACCAATCTGACGCATGATGTCTATGCGGCATATAATGGCTCGAACGGTTTCTTGAACAATTCACCGGCGTATGCTTATAATGACGGTTGGTCTGCTGCCCGTTGGAAGCATTTTTATGACGACCGTACGATTGCCGAGTACAGCCAGCTTATCAAGACTTTCTGGTTCTGCAACAAGGAGTATTATCACAATGCGTTCTATATAACCCGTATCTATTACGCTTTCCTGCTTTCGGCACAAACCGATACGTATGGTGATATTCCTATCCAGTATTATGTGAAAGGTGCAATGCCGCCTACGGAAAATGTTACTTATACTCCGCAGAAAGAAGTGTATGACATTATCTTTAAATTGCTCGACCAAGCCATTACGGGATTGCATAATCCGCCTGCTGTAGATCAATACTCTTTCAGTGCTGAGGACGACCGCATCTATGGAGGTAAGGTAGAGCCGTGGATTCGTTTCGCCAATACCTTGCGCTTACGTCTGGCTTTACGTGTAAGCAATGTTGCTCCGGAAGTTGCTCGGGAGCAAGGAGAAAAAGCTTTGTCAGATCCTTCGGGTTTGATGAAAGGCCAGGAAGATAATATGAAACTGATTCCTAAACGTCAGTGGATAACCGGTGGCAATGAGAATATCTTTGCATTGATGTTCAGCTGGGGTGCAAGTTGCGTTTTACCGAAAGAGATGGAGTGGGCTTATAAAAATCAGGCTCTTAAAGAGGGTGTAGATGCCAATGCCAGTGGCTTTGTTGAAAAGGTTGCCCGAAATGCAGATGAGGAAGGTACTATCTTTGGATTGGACGCTACCAAGTATAATGAAAAAGAAGCGAATTGCTATTTGGATCCCCGTTGCAAGATACTGTTCTTCCGTCCTTCACCCTATGATCCGGGAATCAAGGATGATTATAAAGCAGAGGACCCCAATGCTGAATACGGCGGATACAGAAATGGGGCAAAAGAAGTCGGTTCTAAGTACACAGTGAAGTATTCACCTATGAAGACTAATCTGAAGAGCGATGAAATGCTTCCCGATTGTTGGTGGAATCAGGCTCGTGAAATTGTTTGGCTCGGTTACTCTGAATCTCTTTTCCTGAGAGCTGAGGCTGCATTGCGTGGTTGGGGCAATGAAACAGGAACTGCGGTTGCCGGAAGATTGTATGAAGATGGTGTACGTGCTTCTATGGACTATTATGGTATTGCTTCAGATAAAGCAGAGGAATATATCGACCATTTGGAAGGTAAAAAGGCTTTCAAAGAAGGTGGTTCAAGAGAAGAACAACTGGAACAAATCATTACACAAAAATGGCTGGCTGTCTATCCTAACGGTAACGAAGGTTGGGCTGAGGTTCGCCGCACAGATTATCCCCGTTATTTGTTGCTGCCGCGTTATGGCAACAACTCAAGCGGTGAGGTGGAGAATACCAAACTGATTAAGCGTGTAAGCTATCCGAACAGTGAATCCAGAAATCCGAACAAGCCTGCTTATACGCAAGGTACTAAAGTATGGTGGGATGTGGCAGATACGATGGATGAAACCGGTAAGTGGAAAACACCGGATAACTTCAGATAATCCGTTTTAAGTTATGATAGGAAAACGGTGCATTGCCGTTTTCCTATATGGAAAACTAACCTAAGTATGATTGCGGATATCTCTCTTAGGTTAGTTTTTGTTTTTAATCTAAATGAATAATAATATATGAGATATATGAAAATAGGAACGCTTATATCGGCAGGTGTTTTAATGCTGTCATCAATGATATTGAATTCCGGTTGCTCCGAAGCGGGTAATGGCAGAAAACAGACTACGGAAAATCCCGGAGCGATTTTCGGGGAAGTGAAGTCTGCCGCCGGTGCAAAAATGTTGACTCCCATTGCGCTCAGAGGAGATAAAAAAGCTACGGGACATTTGTTTTTTGAATTGAGTGAACCGGCAGAACAGGAGGTTGCCGTTACTTTCAAACTGGATTCCAGGATATTGGATGCTTATAACCAGTTGAATGGTACGGGGTATACGATGTATCCGGCAGACAAACTGTTGCTGGAAAACAATGGCAACGTGGTTGTTGAAGCCGGTAAAAGTAAGTCTGCCACACTTGCACTGGATATACTGCCGGGTGGAACGGAAGGGGCTACCTATGCTGTGGCTGTATCGGCGGTAGCTACTGCGGGAACGGAAAAACATACGGACAACAAGGCCTTTATTTATTTGGTAAAACCGCTTGCAGTCATGCCGGAAGTCAATGCGGGACGCAAGGTAAAGAATTTATGTTATGTGGAAGTCAATCGTGAAAGTATGTTGAATGCGGGTGAGTACACGATGAAGAGCGATAAGGCTCCTTTCTTTGACATAGCCAGTGTATTTGCAGCCAATATCCGTTTGAGCGCGGATGATGTTCCTTATGTTTCGTGTAACGAGCAAACCAGATTTGTACTTGATAATATCGAGCAGACTGTACGCCCGTTGCAGGCAAAAGGCATAAGAGTTCATCTCTCCATCTTGGGAGACCACACTGCTGCCGGTATGCGTAGTCTTTCGAAAGATGCCGCCCGCGCCTTTGCAAAGGATTTGAAAGCGTATATTGATATTTATGGATTTGACGGCATAGACTTTGATGATGAGTATTCCACCTATGCCACCGACCAGGCTGTGGAGCCCTATATTCCTTCGGATGCAGTAGCTCCAAGTATTGAAGAATGTACTTCGCAGCGTTATGCCGATTTGGTGTATGAAAGCCGTAAGTTAATGCCGGACAAGACAATAGGAATTTACTGGTATGCGGGATACGACTATCCGGTCGGTACGGTAGAAGGAAAAACAGTGGATGAATTGATCGACTATTCCATTTACGGATATTACGGTAAGTGGAAGGCTATTCCTGCCGATACGGTAAGCATAGCCAAACAATGCCCGTATGCTATTGAAGTCACCACAGCCAGAGGAGATGTAAAGATAGATGATGACTGCTTGAAAAACATCCGTCAGAACGGTTGGGGCTATTTTGCTGTTTACGATTTGAACAATGAACGTTCGTATGAAAAAGAATTCAGCCGTATATCCCGATTGTTGTACGACGATGAAGTAGAGTGGAGCGGAAAGCAGTATGAACGTACCGGGTGGTAACCGAAAGGTTGCCACTCCGATGTGCAAATAGGCATTTTCTCTTTAATTATCGGTCGGATTAGTAAGTGTTTTTAAAGATAGGATTGTTCTAATATTGTAACATGAACAGGAAAATGGGCAAATTGGATGAAAAAATAATAGTAAAGTTTTTAGCGGGTGAATGTTCGGAAGAGGAACTTCGCTCGTTGAATGTCTGGTTGGAGGAGTCGGAAGAGAATGCTCATGAATTATTTACATTAGAGGAACTGTACCATTTGGGAAAATCCGATGCGGCTTCTGAGGAAGCACTCCTTGCGAAGGCTGAAAAACAATTGTCGCAAAGGCTCGGAGAGGAGCGGAAGCATAAGTTGAAGCGTACACTGTTTCACCGGTGGATGCAATATGCAGCTATTGCAGTCGGTGCTTTTTTTATAGGAGGTATGGGCTACTGGTTCTATCAGGCGGGTAGCCGTAGTTCCGAATCTTTGGTCACTGTTACGGCCAATGAAACCATAAAGGAGCTGATGCTTCCGGATGGAACCAAAGTATGGTTGAATAAAAACACGATTTTGCAATATCCCCGTAATTTTGAAGGTGGCGAGAGACATGTGTATCTGAATGGAGAAGGTTTCTTTGATGTGAAGAGAAATACAGCCAAGCCTTTTATCGTACAAAGCCATGCCATGCAAGTGAGGGTATTGGGAACAACCTTTAATTTGAAGTCCGGGGAAAACGGACAAAGGGCGGTAGCCACCTTATTGAAAGGTGAGGTAGAAGTAAAGGGCAATCATGGTGAAGGCATGATAGTGCTTTCGCCGGGGCAACAGGCCGAATTGGACGGAATGACCAGACGACTAACGGTGAAACCTGCAGAACCGGGTATAGAGGGCTGGCATGATACGGCATTCGATTTAAATCAGACGGACATACGCACGCTTTGCAAGATTTTGGAGAGAGCCTATAACGTGAAAATCATTATAGCACCGGATGTGGACATTGAAAGAACATATTCCGGACCGTTGAAGAAGAAAGAAAACGTAGCTGCCACATTGGATTTGATAAAGAATTCCATCGGTATCAAATACAAGGTAATAGGCGAAAACGTTTTTATATCTTCTTCCAAATCCAAATAGAACAGGCTTGTTTTGTTTATTGATAATCTGAAATTCAAATATTATGAAAAAACTTTTATTGGCATTTGCCTTTTTATGCTGTTTTACGAGCATAAAGGCTAAGGATTGGGTACAGTATGTAAATCCTTTGGTGGGCACTCAGTCCACATTCGAGCTTTCTACCGGAAACACCTATCCCGCCATTGCGCGTCCGTGGGGAATGAATTTTTGGACACCGCAAACCGGAAAAATGGGGGATGGCTGGCAATATGTCTATACGGCCAATAAAATCCGAGGCTTCAAGCAAACGCACCAGCCCAGTCCATGGATAAACGATTACGGGCAATTCTCCATTATGCCTGTTACCGGGCAACCTGTTTTCGATGAGGACAAACGTGCAAGCTGGTTCTCGCATAAAGGTGAGATTGCGTTGCCGCATTATTATAAGGTATATCTGGCGGAGCACGATGTGGTGACGGAGTTTACTCCTACCGAACGTGCCGTGCTGTTCCGTTTCACATTTCCGGAAAATGAACATTCTTATGTCGTGGTAGATGCTTTCGACCGCGGTTCCTATATCAGGATTGTACCGGAAAAGAACCGGATCATCGGATATTCCACCCGTAACAGCGGCGGTGTACCGCAGAATTTCAGAAACTACTTTATTGTAGAGTTCGACAAACCTTTTACATATACCGCTTCTGTTAAAGACAGTGTAATTCAGGAATCGCAGAAAGAGCAGCAAGCTGCCCATGCAGGTGCGATTATCGGATTTAAGACGAAGAAAGGCGAGATTGTGCATGCACGTGTTGCTTCTTCTTTTGTCAGCTACGAACAGGCTGAGCGGAACTTGCTCGAATTGGGTGCGGACAGTTTTGACACGCTGGTGCAGAAAGGACGTGATGCTTGGAACAATGTGTTGGGCAAGATTGAAGTGGAGGGCGGAAACCTCGACCAATACCGCACTTTCTATTCCTGCCTGTACCGCTCGCTGCTTTTCCCCCGTGCTTTTTACGAGTTGGACAAGCAGGGTGCTCCCATTCACTACAGCCCCTATAATGGGGAAGTGCTTCCCGGCTATATGTACACCGATACGGGTTTCTGGGATACATTCCGTTGTCTGTTTCCTTTCCTTAATCTGATGTATCCGTCGGTAAACAGGGAAATTCAGGAGGGACTTGTCAATGCTTACAAGGAAAGTGGTTTCTTTCCCGAATGGGCGAGTCCGGGACACCGTGGCTGCATGATCGGCAATAATTCGGCTTCCGTTTTGGTCGATGCCTATTTGAAGGGTGTTAAGGTAGAAGATGTAAAGACTATGTATGAAGGGCTGCTTTACGGGACGGAGCATGTACATCCGGAAATATCATCTACCGGACGTTTGGGCTATGAATATTACAACAAGTTGGGATATGTTCCTTATGATGTGAAGATTAACGAGAATGCTGCCCGTACGCTGGAATATGCTTATGACGACTGGTGCATCTATAAGCTTGCCAAAGCTTTGAACCGTCCGAAAAAGGAGCAGGAGTTGTTTGCAAAGCGTGCCATGAACTATCGTAATATTTTTGATAAGGAAAGTCTGTTGATGCGCGGGCGTAATAAAGACGGTAAGTTCCAGACACCGTTCTCACCGTTGAAGTGGGGGGATGCCTTTACCGAAGGAAACAGTTGGCACTACTCCTGGTCGGTATTCCACGACCCGCAAGGATTGGTCGATCTGATGGGGGGCGAAAAGGTATTTGCCAATATGCTCGATTCCGTATTCATTGTTCCGCCTGTATTCGATGATAGCTACTACGGACAAGTCATCCATGAAATACGCGAAATGACTGTAATGAATATGGGCAATTACGCACATGGCAACCAGCCTATACAGCACATGATTTATCTCTATAACTATATCGGACAACCCTGGAAAGCGCAATATTGGCTGCGTCAGGTGATGAACCGCATGTACACACCCGGTCCGGACGGTTATTGCGGGGATGAAGACAATGGGCAGACTTCGGCATGGTATGTATTCTCCGCATTGGGTTTCTATCCGGTTTGTCCGGGTACGGACGAATATGTATTGGGCGCTCCCTTGTTCAAGAAAGCCGTTCTGCATTTTGAAAACGGAAACTCGCTGACGATCGATGCCGGAAACAACAGTGCGCAGAATGTCTATATACAGTCTCTTCAGGTCGACGGAAATGAATATACCAAAAACTACCTGCGTCACGGAGACTTGCTGAAAGGCGGTACGCTGAAATTCGAAATGGGCGATAAGCCCAACCTGCAGCGAGGTGTCCGTGCGGAAGATTATCCGTATTCGTTTTCTAAGGAAAAGCGTAGGTAGCTGCATGTTTTTTGTACCATTACACAGTAAAAAATTACCGGAAAAACATGAAAACAATATTATGGACTGTCAGTCTGCTGCTTGTAATATGCGGATGTACTCCCAAACCGACAGAAGTCGTTTCGCCTGATGGTCATATCCGCCTTCAGTTTGCATTGGATGACCACAACCGCATGACCTATCGGATAGATGTGGATGATACGGCTTTTGTAACCCCTTCTGCTTTGGGATTCCTTGCCGGAAAGGGTGTGAATCTTTCGGAAGGTATGAAGGTTGTCGGTACGGAGTTTTCCGCTGCGGACGAGACATGGACAAAACCTTGGGGAGAGAATAAGAGTATCCGTAACCATTATAATGAAATGGCGGTTTGTCTGTCTGATGAGGCGGATACGAAACTGACCCTTCGTTTTCGGGTATTTGACGACGGAGTCGGTTTCCGGTACGAGTATGAAGTTGCCGGAGTAGACAGCATCTTTGTTACGGACGAACTTACCTCTTTCAATATGGCGCAGGATGGAATTTCCTGGTCTATTCCTGCCAACTACGAAACATATGAGTTGTTATATCGTACACAGCCGCTCAGCAAGACTGATAACGCAAACACTCCGATGACCTTTAAGGTAGGTAAGACTTACGCCAGTATTCACGAAGCCGCATTGACGGACTTTCCTGAAATGACTTTGCAAAATACCGGCGGCTGCGGATTCAAATCCGAGTTGGCTCCATGGCCCGACGGCATTAAGGCTAAGATAGAAGGCGGCAGTTTCAATACGCCCTGGCGTACTGTACAGATAGCTTCGAAAGCTGTGGGACTGATAAATTCAGCACTTATCCTGAACTTAAACGAACCCTGCGTTTTGGAGTCTACCGACTGGATTCGCCCGATGAAGTATGTAGGTATATGGTGGGGCATGCATCTGGGTGTGGAGAGCTGGGTGATAAACGACCGCCACGGCGCCACTACCGAAAATGCAAAACGTTATATTGATTTTGCCGCAGCCAACAACATCGAAGCCGTTATGTTCGAAGGCTGGAATGAAGGTTGGGAGAACTGGGGCGGAACGCAGAACTTCGATTATACCAAACCGTATGCCGATTTCGATATAAAGGAAATAGCAGCTTATGCCCGGAAGAAGGGTGTTGAGATTATCGGTCATCATGAAACGGGAGGAAATATCTGTAATTACGAAAATCAGTTGGATAAGGCTTATGAATGGTATGCCGATTTGGGTATCCATAGCGTAAAGACCGGGTATGCCGGTGGTCTTCCCAACGGTCACAACCACCACGGACAGTTCAATGTGCGGCATTATCGCAATGTCGTGAAAACGGCTGCCAAGTATCGTACTACCCTCGATGTGCATGAGCCGATAAAGGATACCGGTATACGTCGTACCTATCCCAACATGATGACCCGCGAAGGCGCCCGCGGCATGGAGTGGAATGCCTGGAGCGAAGGTAATCCGCCGGAACATCATGTGATGTTGCCGTTTACCCGTTTGCTGGGTGGTCCGATGGACTATACGCCGGGTATCTTTGATGTGCTGTACAAGCGTGCCAAAAACAATCCCGACCGGAAAAAGTGGAATATGAAAGACAGTAAGGATTGCCGTATCAATACCACGCTTGCCAAGCAGATAGCCAATTGGGTGATACTTTACTCTCCTTTGCAGATGGCTGCCGACATGATTGAAAACTATGAAGGCCATCCCGCTTTCCGTTTCTTCCGTGATTTTGATGCAGACTGTGACTGGTCGGAGGCGCTTGCCGGCGAACCGGGTGAATACGTGGCAATAGTACGTAAGGCAAAAGATAAATATTTTCTGGGGGCGGCAACCGATGAAGAGGCGCGCAGCATAGATGTGAAACTGGATTTTCTGGAAAAAGGAAAAACTTATGCCGCCGTTATCTATGCCGACGGAAAAGATGCCGATTGGGAGACCAATCCGGAATCTTACGAAATCATAGAGAAACAGGTGACGTCCGATGATACCCTGACCATTGTCATGGCAAAAGGTGGGGGACAGGCTGTCAGCTTTATGCCGATTTGATAATCCTAATATAATACCAAAGAATATGAAAACAAACTTGAAATCTAATTCCATATTGCTGGGCGGACTCCTGTTGCTGGGTACTGTCTTTAGCTGTACGCAGGCAGAGCAGGACTATGCCTCTTATGTAAATCCCTTTATCGGGACAGGCGGACATGGACATACATATCCGGGTGCGGTTGTTCCGAACGGGATGATTCAACCCAGTCCCGATACACGCATCTACGAATGGGACGCTTGTTCCGGATACTATTACGAGGATACTACCATCAACGGTTTCTCGCATACCCATGTTAGCGGAACAGGATGTGCGGACTACGGTGATGTACTGCTGATGCCTACTGTAGGGAAACAGGAGTATCATCCGATGGGGGCGAAGAGTCAGCAAATGGCGTACTGTTCGGCTTTCTCGCACGATAATGAAGTGGCGCAACCCGGATATTATTCCGTCTTGCTGGAACGCTATAACGTAAAGGCGGAACTCACTGCGACAAAGCGTGCCGCCATTCACCGTTATACCTTTCCGGAAGCCGAAGATGCCGGTTTCATTCTGGACTTTGATTACAGTATCGAGCGTCAGACAAATGAGGAAATGAAAATAGAAGTAATCAGTGATACCGAAATCCGCGGACATAAAAAAACGGTATATTGGGCATTCGACCAGTATATCAACTTCTATGCCAAGTTTTCCAAGCCGTTTACCTATACATTGGTGACGGATTCTGTGGCATTGGAAGAAGGCGGTCCGCTTTTGCCCACCGCTAAAGTTCTGTTGCAGTTCCCTACGGCACAGAATGAAGAGGTATTGGTGAAAGTAGGTGTTTCGGCTGTCGATATGGACGGAGCGCGTAAGAATGTGGAGGCCGAAATACCCGGATGGGATTTTGACGGAGTGCGGAGTGCAGCACGTCAGGCATGGAATGACTATCTGTCCAAAATAGATATCCGTACGCAGAATGCCGACCAGCGCACGATGTTTTATACAGCCCTTTATCACACCGGTTTGCAGCCCAATCTCTTTACGGATGCAGACGGACGTTATTTCGGTATGGATTTGAAACCGCATCAGGGCAGTGTGGACGAACCTGTGTACACGATATTCTCCTTGTGGGATACTTTCCGTGCTTATCATCCTTTGATGACAATTATAGATCCTGAACTGAATGAAGCCTTTATCCGCTCTTTGATCCAGAAAGAGAAAGAAGGCGGTGTATTCCCGATGTGGGAGCTTGCCGGAAACTATACGGGAACGATGATTGGCTACCATGCAGCTTCTCTGATTGCCGACTCTTACGCCAAAGGATATCGTAATTTTGATGTGAAGGAAGCCTACCGTGCCTGTCTCCGCACGGCGGAATACGATACGACGGGCATTATTACTCACCCCCGTGTATTGCCGCATTTGATGCCGCAGGCCAAATACTGGAAGAATAAAATAGGCTATGTTCCCTGCGACAAAGACAATGAATCGGTAGCCAAGGCGTTGGAATATGCTTATGACGACTGGTGCATCTCACAGTTGGCTGAAGCAATGGGCGATGAACCGAACCGGACTAAGTACGCAGCTTTTGCAGAGGGCTATAAGGTATATTTCGATCCGTCTACCCGTTTCATGCGCGGGCTCGACAGCGAGGGCAATTGGCGTACGTCTTTCAATCCTCGTGCTTCCACTCACCGCAACGATGATTATTGTGAAGGCACTGCCTGGCAATGGACTTGGTTCGTACCGCACGATGTAGATGGTCTGGTGGAACTCATGGGTGGCCGTGACGCATTCATCGGTAAGCTCGATTCTCTGTTCGTGGCAGATTCTTCCTTAGAGGGCGAGTCGGTATCGGTAGATATTTCCGGACTGATAGGACAGTATGCACACGGTAACGAGCCGAGCCACCATATTGCTCACCTTTATAACTATGTGGGACAGCCGTACAAGACACAGGCGTTGGTGGACAGTGTGCTGCATACGCTTTACTTCAACGAGCCCAATGGCCTTTCCGGCAATGAAGACTGCGGACAGATGTCGGCATGGTACGTGCTGAATGCTATGGGATTCTACCAGGTTTGCCCTGGAAAACCGGTGTATTCCATCGGGCGTCCGCTGTTTGATGAGGCCGCCATCCGTTTGCAGAATGGCAACACCTTTACCATTATAGCCCATAATAACAGTCGTGATAATAAGTATGTCCGGAAGATTATCCTGAACGGGGAAGAACTTGCCGCTCCTTTCTTCAACCATCAAGACATCGTAAACGGCGGTACGCTGGAGCTGACTATGGGAGCGGAACCGCTGATGCCGGATAATGAGTTACGGAAATAGAAAGTACCGATAGCAACGAAACATATATGAGCCGGAATTATCATAATCCGATATCTTGGATTCCAACCGTTTATTTCGCCATGGGGCTTCCCTTTGTAGTGCTGAACATGGTTTCCGTACTTATGTTCAAGGGGCTGGGAGTGGGTGATGCCCAAATAGCTTTGTGGACCTCACTGATAATGCTTCCCTGGACGTTGAAGTTTCTTTGGAGTCCTTTTCTCGAGATGTTCAAGACGAAGAAATTCTTCGTGGTACTGACGCAGTTGGTTACGGGAGCGGGGTTCGCACTGGTCGCCTTTGCACTGAATCTTCCGTTCTTTTTTGCTCTTTCCATTTTTTTGTTGGCGGTTATCGCTTTCAGCGGCGCTACGCACGATGTGGCAACGGACGGCGTGTACATGTCCGAGCTGAATAAGCAGGAACAGGCAAAGTACATCGGCTGGCAGGGAGCTTTCTATAACATCGCCAAGATTGTGGCGTCCGGCGGTTTGGTATGGCTGGCTGGGTGGCTGCTGAAATACTTCGGCGGAGTGCCCGGTGCTACGGATGCAGTGCGTCATGAGGCAACTGTCCAGGCTTGGATGTGTGTAATGCTGGTAATGGCTGCCGTGATGATATTGCTGGCAATATACCATTGGCGTATGCTGCCTTCGGGCGGTGCTGCGGCTGCCGAAACCAAGTCGGCGGGCGAAACGCTGGAGAAGTTGCGGAGCGTAATCTGGGATTTTTTTCAGAAACGTCATATAGGGTATTATATTGCCTTTATCATTCTCTATCGCCTTGCCGAGGGTTTCGTCATGAAGATTGTTCCCCTTTTCTTGAAGGCGGAACGTTCGGCAGGCGGCTTGGGACTGAATGAGCAGGAGATAGGGTTGTATTACGGCACTTACGGAGCTGCCGCCTTTGTGCTGGGCTCTTTGCTGGCCGGTTATTACATATCGCACCGCGGACTGCGGAAAACGCTGTTCTCCCTGTGCTGCATCTTTAACCTGCCTTTTGTGGCATATACCCTGCTGGCGATATATCAGCCGGAGAGCGGCATGCTGATTGGCAGTGCCATCGTGCTGGAGTATTTCGGTTACGGCTTCGGCTTTGTGGGGCTTTCGCTGTTTATGATGCAACAGGTAGCTCCGGGCAAGCACCAGATGGCGCACTATGCCTTCGCTTCCGGTATCATGAATCTGGGTGTGATGCTTCCGGGAACAATCAGCGGATACGTGAGCGATTTTCTGGGGTATGAGAATTTCTTCATCTTCACCCTGTTCGCCACTATTCCGGCATTCCTCATTACCTGGTTCGTACCGTTTACGTATGCCGATGAGGTAAAAGGCGGAGCGGCCACATAGTCGGTGGAAAAACATTGGCGGGACGTGTTCCGGATAGTGGTTTCGATTGATGCCGGCTTCCCGTACATTCCCGGTTTCTATGACAGATTATATAAGTAATTATAGATAGATTTAATTTCGTGTTATTACATAGAAAATGAAATGAGTATGAGTAACAAAGTTATTATTCCTTGGGAAGAACGTCCGGCAGGATGCAAGGACGTATTATGGCGCAGTGTGGCAAACCCCATTATTCCGCGTGATTTACTTCCCACTTCCAACAGTATTTTCAACAGTGCGGTAGTACCTTTCGGCGACGGGTTTGCAGGAGTATTCCGTTGCGACGATACTAACCGTCGCATGCGGCTGCACGTAGGGTTCAGTAAAGATGCCATAAACTGGAACATTAAGGAAGAGCCGTTGAAGTTCCAATGCGATGATGAGGAAATCGGTACATGGGTGTATGGCTACGACCCGCGCGTGTGCTTTATCGAAGACCGCTATTATGTTACCTGGTGCAACGGCTATCACGGTCCTACTATCGGTGTGGCCTATACGTTCGATTTCGAGACGTTCCACCAGTTGGAAAACGCTTTTATTCCTTTCAACCGTAACGGAGTACTTTTCCCGCGCAAGATAAACGGTCGTTTTGCCATGTTGAGCCGTCCGAGCGACAATGGGCATACTCCCTTTGGAGATATTTTCTACAGTGAGTCGCCCGATATGGAGTTTTGGGGACGCCACCGCCACGTGATGTCACCTGCCGCTTTTGAAGTAAGTGCATGGCAATGCACCAAAATCGGTGCAGGTCCTATCCCTGTCGAGACTCCCGAGGGCTGGCTGCTGATTTATCACGGTGTGCTGCATTCCTGCAACGGTTATGTTTACAGTTTCGGCTCTGCTCTGCTCGATTTGGACGAACCGTGGAAGGTAAAGTTCCGCTCAGGGCCTTATCTGCTTGCTCCGCGCGAACCGTACGAATGTATGGGCGATGTTCCTAATGTATGTTTCCCGTGCGCCGCTTTGCACGACAATGAAACGGGCAGGATTGCCATATACTATGGCTGTGCCGATACCGTAACCGGACTGGCATTCGGCTATATTCCCGAAATTATAGAATTTACCAAACGTACAAGCATCATCTGATGTACATAAACTTTTGAGAACCATGAAACGAGCATTCCTTTCCGGCGTATTTGCCTTTGTTCTGCTGGCTGTGTCTCCGGCTGCGGAGAAAAGTTTTTCTCCTGTAGACTATGTGAATCCCTTTATCGGTACGACTAACTTCGGCACAACCAATCCGGGAGCTGTCTGCCCCAACGGGATGATGTCTGTTGTTCCTTTCAACGTGATGGGGTCGGCGGACAACAAATACGATAAGGATGCCCGTTGGTGGTCCACTCCCTATGAGTATCACAACTGCTTCTTTACCGGGTATTCGCATGTCAATCTCAGTGGAGTGGGATGTCCCGAACTTGGTTCGTTGCTGCTGATGCCCACTACGGGCGAGCTTTCCGTAGACTACAAGGAGTATGGCAGCCGTTATGAAGACGAACAGGCCTCTCCGGGGTATTACACTAATTTCCTTACCCGTTATAATGTAAAGACCGAAGTGACTGCCACGCCGCGCACCGGTGTGGCGCGCTTCACTTTTCCAAAAGGCCGGAGTCATATTCTGCTGAACTTGGGAGAGGGACTGACCAATGAAACCGGAGCTTTCCTGCGGCAAACCGGAGAGTGTGAATTTGAGGGGATGAAGTTGCTCGGTACTTTCTGCTATAATCCGCAGGCAGTATTTCCTATTTACTTCGTGATGCGTGTCAACAAAACTCCCCTCAAAACCGGTTATTGGAAAAAACAGCGCTCCATGACAGGCGTGGAGGCCGAATGGGATCCGGACAATGGCAAGTATAAATTGTATACCGGTTATCGCAAGGAACTGGCGGGCGATGATATCGGCGCTTTTCTGACATTCGATACCGGGGAGAGCGAGCAGATAGAAGTGCAGATGGGTGTTTCTTTCGTCAGTATCGAGAATGCCCGTCTCAATCTGGACAAAGAGCAGTCCGGCAAGGACTTCGACAAGGTATTGGCGGAAAGCCGTAAACGCTGGCACGACGATTTGTCGCGTATCATTGTGGAAGGCGGGACGGACGAGCAGAAGATTGTTTTCTATACGGCGCTTTATCATGCGCTGATACATCCCAACCTTTTGCAGGACGTCAACGGGCAATATCCGGCAATGGAAAGCAACCGGATTCTTACGGCAAAGGGCGACCGGTATACCGTATTCTCCCTTTGGGATACTTACCGTAATGTGCATCAGCTTCTTACGCTGGTGTATCCCGAACGGCAACTGCAAATGGTGCGTTCCATACTCGACATGTACCGTGAGCATGGCTGGTTGCCCAAGTGGGAACTCTATGGACGCGAGACATTGACGATGGAGGGCGACCCTTCTATACCGGTCATTGTGGATACCTGGCTGAAAGGTTTGCGCAGCTTCGATGTGGAGCTGGCTTATGAGGCGATGCGTAAAGGGGCTGTATTGCCGGGAGCGGAAAATCTCCTGCGACCGGATAATGACGATTATCTTTCATTGGGGTATGTACCTTTGCGCGAGCAGTACGACAACTCCGTATCGCATGCTTTGGAGTACTACATAGCCGATAACGCCCTTTCGCGCATGGCAGAGGCGCTTGCCAAGGATGCCGAGGTGAAAGGACAGAAGGAAAAAGCACGCCGCTACAAGGAGGATGCCCGTCTTTTCTATAACCGTTCTTTGGGATATAAGCATTATTATAGCAAGGAGTACGGCACATTCCGTCCTATCTTGCCGAATGGTGAGTTTTATGCTCCGTTTGACCCGAGGCAGGGCGAAAACTTTGAACCTAATCCGGGCTTTCATGAGGGGTGTGCATGGAACTATACTTTCTATGTTCCCCACGATGTAAAGGGGCTGGCGCAACTTATGGGCGGGAAGAAAGCTTTCGTAGACAAGTTGCAACGTGTTTTCGATGAGGGGCTTTACGACCCTGCCAATGAGCCGGACATCGCTTATGCGCATCTGTTCTCTTATTTCAAGGGAGAGGAGTGGCGTACCCAGAAGGAGTTACACCGTCTTTTGCAGAAGTATTTTAAGAATGCCCCCGATGGCATTCCCGGCAATGATGATACCGGAACGATGTCTGCATGGGCCATCTTCAATATGATGGGCTTCTATCCGGATTGTCCGGGCGAACCGTCTTACACGCTTTCCACACCGGTGTTCGACAAAGTGACCATCCGTCTTGATACCGAAGTGTGGGGACGTGAGCAGTTGGTGATAGAAACGGAGCGTCCTTCGGACGATTCGCTTTATATCCGTGAAATGGAGTTAGGAGGAAAGAGACTGTCACGTTTCCGAATCAGCCACCAGGAGCTGGTAGAGGGCGGAAAGTTGCGGTTTGTGTTACGTTGACGAATCGGATGATACGTAACCGGATTTCACAGATTTACTTTATTCTTCTTCTGTGAAATCCGTGTAATCCGTGCCTAAAGGAAACAAATAATAAGTGAACTTTCATATTGGCATACCCTCTTTTTAATGTTGGATGGAGTCTTATTTCACTCTTCCGCCGCAGAGCCAATGCTTTGTATAATAATCTTCCTTGAGGCTGCTCACGATGACTCCTTGTCCGGTACTGGCATGAACGAATTTGCCGTCTTTCAGGTAGATGCCTACATGTGCCACTTTCTTGCGTGACGCCCGGCTGGTAAAGAATACCAAGTCGCCTTCGCGCAGGTTGCGGCGGGCTATCCTGTTGCTTTCTTTCAACTGGCCGTCCGTGCTGCGCGACAGGCGTATGCGGTAGGTTTTCTTATAAAGTTGGGATACCAGGCCGGAACAGTCCGTTCCATGTTTACTGTCGCCGCCGGCACGGTAGGGAGTGCCTATCCACTCGGCGGCATTGACGTACAGCTTGTGGTTGTCTGTCAGTCCGATATCCATACCCAGGCGTACAGAGGCTTGTGCCAATGCTTTATAGTCGAGACGGGGAGAGGCAGTATGGCAGGAACTTAAACAGAATATTAACCCGGTCAAGGCAATTATACAGGAAAAGGAGTGTTTCATATTTATTCCTCTGTAAGTGTTTCTTCTTCAGTATTAGTTTCAGTTTCAATGTTTTCTTCGACACTGACATTGAAATAAGCTTCCAATTCCTTTTCGGCCGAATTGTTTTCGTTCTGTATATCACGGATAATGACTCCGTGTTCCAACAGGGCGATACGCGGACATACATCTACCGTATGATTGAGGTTGTGGCTGGAAATGATGACGGTTGCTTTGTGTTCCTCGTTATATTTTTTCAGCAGTTGTTTAATGATGGACTGCGAACTGGGGTCGAGGAAGTTGAAAGGTTCGTCAAGTATCAGTAGTTGCGGATGATGCAGCATGGCGGAGATGATGCCTATCTTTTGCTTGTTTCCGGCGGAGAAGTTGCGTATGAATTTCTTTTGTCCCATGACTTCACCGTTCATGAAACGTTCGAAAGGAGCGATGCGTCCGTCTACTTCTTCTTTTTTAAGTCCGTACATCTTGCCGATGAAGTAGAAGTATTCTTCCGGCGTGAGGTAGTCTATCAGGAAACCGTCGTCTATGAAAGCGCCGGTAAAGTTTTTCCAGTCTTCGCTTTTGCATACGTCTATATCATTGATGGTGACCTTTCCGCGGTCGGCTTGCAGCAAATCCAATATCAGCCGGAAAAGGGTGGTCTTTCCGGCTCCGTTGTTTCCTACCAAGCCCAGCATATCACCTTGATTGATGAGGTAGTTGTCGATATTTACGGCGGTCTTTTCGCCGAACTTCTTTTGCAAATTACTTATCTGAATCATAGCCATAAATCTTAAATTGTAAATCTTACTGTCTGCTGTCTCTAAATCCTTCCATGTTCTTATAGCGCCGCTTCATAAAGCGGTGGTATACATTCTTCAACCAGAAGCGGGACGTCAATATAAAACCCGCACCGATGGCAATCAATATCCAGGCTGTAACTGTGGGACCGAAAAAGGTTGTCAGCATAAAATTCATAAGCAGAGGTACGCCGAATGCTGCTCCGGAAATCAGATTCTGCAATCCGGTTCCCATGTTCTGGCGGTTGGTCATTTTGGCGTTCAAATCCACTGTCCTGTTATTGTATACGGCCAATTGGAACAGGCAGAAATATACACAGCCTGCAACAAATACAGCCCAACCGATGCAGCTCAGTACAGCCAGTTTGCCGGTTGCCATAGCCGGTATCATCAGGAACAGGGGGATGAGTATGGCGATGCTGTACAGAATATATTTGGCACGCAACAGTGTGTAGATGGACTCCTTGCGGCTCATCAGCCCGTCGATGTAGTTGCCTTCGTAACTCATCAGGCTTGATAAAAAAAGAATGCCGAAAATCACAAAGTTGTAAACCAGGATAAAGCTTTTCATACCTTGCCCGTCGTATGCTTCGGTAAAGCTCAGAATGCAGGTAAATGAAATCACTACCAGGAATACTGTGCGCAGGGCCGTTTTGCAGACTTTATTGCGCAATAACATTTTCAGTTCCAGCCGCATGTATTCGCCAATCTCTCCGTAGCGGTCCAGGAATTTGTATTCGGATACATGCTTTACCTTGGTGTCTTCTACTTTATTGATTTCGTTATAAATCAATTTTATCATCAGTCCGCGATTGATGAACCACAGCACTACGATAGCTGCAAATACTCCGGTGAAGGTGAGAAGATGTCCGAGGATAAAGCCTTCTCCTAAGTCGACGGACCAGTCGAATAGCGGACTGTTGTCCGGTACGAACATTCCGGCAGCGATACTCCCGTATGCCAGTATAGGCAGGATTATCCACCAGACGCGTTCGTTCATCAATGTCCGGCATAGCAGGAACCAGTAATTGTTGAGCACCATCAATAACCATATTCCGATACTATAGGTCAGTACACCCGTTATGCCGTAAAATCTGGTGATGCTGATGATGGCGAACGGAACGAAGAAGAACAGCCATATCAGGTTGAAGCCGTTCAATCCGGAACGTATCAGCAGGGAGTCGATAAGACGGTTGCGTTTTACCGGTAACAGCAGATAGGGCTTTACCTCTTGGGCAGGCGTTTTCTGAAATGGAAAACGCATCAGGAAATCCAGGCAGAGGATAAATATGAGCCCGCTGTTCAGGACATGATATGCTTCGGTTGCCCCGTCGTTGAAAGCAAAGGCAAAACTCGTTCCGAAGAATACCAGATAACCGGCCCAGAATACAGCCATGAAGTACATCCAGAATTTTCCGAATTTATTCTTCTCGTACATCGGGTTTCGCTTGGCTGCCAACTTTCCGTGCTTGCGTAATTCTATAAAGAGGTTCATAATGGATAGATGGTTAATGTATATGAAAAAGGCTGCGCTGCTTCACGAACAACGCAGCCTTTTGAAAACTGTGACTTTGGTTGTGAGTTGAAAAATCAGACTGCTGATAGTACGGTTTGTAAAGAGCTACTTTACGCCTCTAAAGGTCAACTCTGCAACGCTAAAGGTCTACTTTACGACTCCTGATGCAGACCCCCTATTTCTTTTCGGGGCTGATCATTGAAACAGTGATTTGGTTCTTCTGCTTCAGGAGTTCGTTGGCAAATTTCTGGATATCTTTTGCTGTGATTCCATTGACAATCTGCTCGTAATCCTTTATCGGATTGATACCGGTATAGAGATATTCGTCTATGCTGTTCAGCCAGTAACCGTTTTCTTTCAGATTTTCGTTATGCTTCTTCAGCATGTACTCTTTCACTTTGTTCAGGCTGGCTTCATCGGGACCGTTTTTGGCGAAAGCTTCCGCTTCGGCATAGATAATCTTCATCAGCTTGTCCTGCTTGTCGGGAGCTGTATTGAAGAAGATTTGCAGAACGGCTCTTTCCGTAGGATATTTAACAAGCTGTCCCATAGGATATACACCATAAGTACCACCTTCATCTTCACGTACTTTCTCCGTATAGATTAAGTTCAGGAGCTGGTCGGTCATACTCATGAGAATATCGTTGCGGAGCGTGTATGCGCAAGTACCGCTGTAAGAGATGAAGTTATTAACCTTCGGAGTCTCTTGCTGACGGATAAACTCGTTTTTGTAGATTCCTTTGCGCATTTCGATGTGGTTGTCCTTGAATGTTTCTTTGCGGTTGATAGAGGGTAATGAACCCAGATAAGATTCAATCAGAGGTTTCACGGCTTCCACATCGACGTTTCCTACTAAAATAAAGGTAAAGTCGCTGGCGTCTTTGAAACGGTCCTGATACATGGAAAGAATCTTGTCATAATCCATCTTGTCTACCATGTCGGCTTTCATTCTCAGAGTTCTGGGGTGCTTCATGTAAAGAGTGGACGTGATGGAGTCGCTGAACGAAGAATTCGGGTTCAGGTCCATGTTCTGCAATTCGGCCTTGCTGCGGTTTTTATAAGATGCAAAAGCATTGTCGTCACGTCTTGGAGCTGTGAAAGTCAGATAGGTGAGCTGCATCATTGTCTCAAAGTCTTTGGGTGAGCAACTGCCCGTTACGGCTTCTGTCTTATCGCCGATTCCGTAGTTTACGGAAGCTTTTTTACCGGCCAGCACTTTTTCCAGTTCAATAGCGCTGAAATTGCCAAGACCGCCTAATGCTACTGCATCCAATCCGTTGATATTGATGATTTCCGAGTCGGGGAAGAGTGAGCTACCACCCATACTTACACCTTTCATACGAATTTCATCGGCTTTGAAATCTGTCTTTTTGATGATAACCTTAACTCCGTTGGACAGTGTCAGCATAGTAGTTCCGAAGATATCGTCTTTCTTTTCAGATACGATTTTACCGCCTTTCGGGGCTTCTTTCATCAAGGGCTCGTTGGAAACTTTATCTACATACGGAGTAAGTTTCTCTGATTTTACCGCTTTCAGAAGGTTCTTGATAGCGTCCTCTGTGGGGAGCTTTAAGCCTTCTTTCTCAGGGCCGAACAGGGCTACCACCTGGTTGCTGTCTGTCACCATTTGCTGCATCATCTGGTTCAGGGCGGTTACGGGAATAGCCGGTGCTATCTGGTTGATGATGGTATATTCGTTGGCAATGCCCGGAATAGGTTCGTTGTCGAGGAAGTGACGGACATATTCCTTTACATAGCTTTCATTCTTACGCTTGTCGCGTTCCTGGAAAGCCGATTCCAGATGGCGCAGATATTCTGCACGGGCACGGCTGTACTCGGTTTCGGTAAAGCCGAATTGGCGTGCACGCTCGATTTCGCGGAGAACGGTTGAGATACCGTTTTCAATGGCATCTTCCTTGCAGACTATAATTCCGGTAAAAGCATCCTTTGTCTTGGCTACGAAGAAGTCATCGTCATAGGTTGCGGCATAGATATAAGGCGGGTTAGCTGCCTGGAGCAATTCGTTCAGACGTGCATTCAACATGTTGGTAATCAGTGTTGCTGCATAGTCTTGCATCAGATAACCCACGTTGCTTTTCTCCTCTCTGGGAGTTGTTTCGTGCTTATTGAAAATAAAGGTTTGCACATAAGGCTGTTCCTTGTCACGTGCAACCAATATGATAGGTTCTTTATTATCGTTTACCGGGTAGTATTCGCGTTTGGCACCATTGGGCTGGGCGGGAATATCTGCAAACATCTTCTTAATCAGGGCTTCAGTGGCATCTACGTCAATGTCACCTACCACCATGATACCTTGTAAGTCGGGACGGTACCATTTTTCATAGTAGTCTCGTAAAGTCTGAGGCTTGAAGTTCATTACAACGTCCATAGTTCCGATAGGGAAGCAGTTGGCGTATTTTGTTCCGGCAAACATGGCGGGAAGCATTTTCTCCTGAAAGCGTTGCATGGCACTCATGCGGGTACGCCATTCTTCATTGATAACGCCACGTTCCTTGTCTATTTCTTTGGGATCCAGAGTAAGGTCGTTGCTCCAGTCGTGAAGAATCAGCAGACAAGAGTCGATAGCACCCGGAGTATTGACCGGTACATTGGAAATGTTATAAACCGTTTCGTCTATGGACGTGTAGGCATTCAGGTTTTCACCGAATTTCACGCCGATACGTTCCAGGTATTGTATCAGGGACTTTCCGGGGAAGTGAGTCGTTCCGTTGAAACACATGTGTTCCAGGAAGTGGGCAAGACCGCGCTGGTTATCCTCTTCTTGTATGGAGCCTACTTTTTGGGCAATGTAGAAGTCGGCGCGGTTAGCCGGAAGACTGTTTTTACGGATGTAATAGGTCAACCCGTTGTCCAGCTTACCGATACGTACATCCTGATCGATAGGAATAGGCGGCAGTTGTTGCGCAGATACCTGTTGGAAGTTGCAGCATACGATTAATGCGGCAATCCATAAGTTACGTAATAAATGTTTCATCATTATTTGATTTTAAAATGTTTTTGCCTTATCTGTCGAAGTGATAAATAATAAATCACAAAAGAGTCTTGTTTTTTTATTTGATTGCTTCCCGGATACGTACTAATCTGGTTAAAAGTCCTTCCAGTAAATCCAGTTTCAGCATATTGGCACCGTCACTTTTGGCTACGGCAGGATTTTCGTGTGTTTCGATGAACAAACCGTCTGCGCCTACTGCGATGCCAGCCTTTGCTATGGTTTCAATCAGTTGAGGCATGCCGCCTGTAACGCCGCTGGTTTGGTTGGGTTGTTGCAGGGAGTGGGTGACGTCCAGTATGACGGGGAAGCCGAAGGTTTGCATTTCCGGTATTCCGCGATAGTCTACTACGAGGTCTTGATAGCCGAAGGTTGTCCCGCGTTCGGTAATCATCACGTTCTTATTGCCGGCTTCCACCACCTTGTCTGCAGCGAATTGCATGGCAAGCGGAGAGAGGAACTGTCCTTTCTTTATATTGACGGTCTTGCCGGTCTTGGCTGCGGCTACCAGCAGGTCGGTTTGTCTGCAAAGGAAAGCAGGGATTTGCAGAATATCTACATATTCGGCTGCCATGGCAGCTTCTTCGGCGGCATGGATGTCTGTTACGGTGGGTACTCCGAATGTGTCGTGCACTTTTTTTAGGATTTTCAGGGCTTTTTCATCACCTATACCCATGAAAGAGTCCAGACGCGAGCGGTTGGCTTTACGGTACGAGCCTTTGAATACGTAAGGAATCTGCAGTTTGTCGGTAATAGCTACTACGCGTTCGGCAATGCGCATTGCCATGTCTTCTCCTTCAATAACACAAGGACCTGCCAGCAGAAAGAAGTTTCCGGCAGGATTATTTTTCAGTTCAATCATACGTTTTTTTGAATTATGAGTTATGGATTACGAGCTATGAAAAGTTCATATCTCAGTTGGGTATAATCAATGTTATCGCTTCGTGCAGCACACCGATGTCCAATGGAAAATGCCGGTCGAGGATACGTCCGTCCAAATCGACGGAAGCATTTTGTGCACGTAATACCTTTATCTTTTGGGTACGGTAGGGTTTTACCACTTTATGGTTTAGAATCCGTCCTTCCATCAACATCCATATTCCCGAAAAGAGTTGCAACAGTTCGGGGCGGTAGATAACCGATACATCCAGCCAGCCATTGTAAGGTACTGCACTGGGTGCCTGTCCGTATCCCCATGCACTGCCTATGCACACCGTCATAATGCGCCCGCGTATATGCTCGCCGTTTATTTTAAGGTGCATACGATATAATTTCCGCTCAAAAATCAAGGAGATGAATGCCATAAAATAAGAAAGGAACTTTACCCCCCAGAAGCGCTTGCATTGGTCGGTGATTTTTACAATGCGGGCTCCAAGACCGATATTGATGGCATTCAGGAAATAGCGGGTCATGTGTTTTTGGCCGTCATAGTAATAACATGTGCCGACATCTATTTTACGGCGGCGGTTATTTATGATACAATCTACGGCTTCCTTGTATTCCGAACTCATTTCCCAATATTTGGCAAAGTCATTGCCGATGCCATTGGGGATAATGCCGATAGCGATGTTCTCTTTATCTTCCGCGTTGGAAAGCATTATGCCGTTGATTGCATCGTTCAGTGCACCGTCACCTCCTACAACGATAATGGTGCGGTAACCGTTGTTGGCAAGTATGCCTGCCAGACGTTCTACGGATCCGAACCCTTCGGACTGCACATAATCGTAAGACACGCCTTTGCTGTCCATATATGCTTTAATCTCTTTCCACCGTTTCTGCACTTTGCGCGTTCCGGCTTTGGGGTTATAGATTACGCCCCATTTATCGGGTTCTACACTCATATATCCGTTTCTTTCAATCGGTCCAACATTTTCATAAATCTGCCGCTTAAGCGGTGTTGCCGTCAAAGATACTAAATCTCTTTGAGTTTTGACTTTACAAAAGCTATCTTTTCTTCCATGGGCCACCGGGCGTCCATCCAATGGATAGTAAAGCCTCGTCTTTCCATCCCCCGGAACCAGGTCATCTGGCGTTTGGCAAATTGGTGGATGGCTATTTCCAGTTGGCTGAACATTTCATCATAGGTCAGCTTGCCCATGACGTAAAGTGTCAGATACTTGTATTCCAGTCCGTAGTAAATGAGGTCGTCGGGACAAATGCCTGAATCTATCAGCCGGCGTACTTCATCTACCATTCCTTCGTCCAGTCGTTGGCGCAGGCGACGGGTAATTTTCTCACGCCGAAGTTCCCGGTCTATGTCTACGCCGATGATGAGGCTGTTCAGTTGTGGGAATGAGCGTGCGTCTATCGGAGTATGAGCATAATATTCTTCGATTTCAATGGCTCGGATGGCCCGTTTCACCGTATCCACATCCGTTGTATTGTGCAGGCTCTTATAGGTTTGCAATATTTCGGTAAGCTCTTCCAGTGATTTATTTGCCAGGCGGTTGCGCAATTCCGGATTCTCGGGTACAGGCAGTAGTTTGTATCCCTTGAGTACGGATTCCAAATACATTCCCGTTCCGCCGCATACAATGGGCAGGCAGCCTTTTTGTTTAATGCTTTCATAGGCGGTTAGGAAATCGCGTTGGTATTCAAATACATTGTATTTATATCCCGGATCGGCTATATCAATAAGGTGGTAAGGTACTTGTCTTCCGTTTACAATGTAGTCGGCCAGGTCTTTTCCTGTACCGAGATCCATGCTCCGGTATATTTGCCGGGAGTCGGCACTGATGATTTCCGTATTGAGTTCTGCTGCCAACGCGGCGGCAAATGGAGTTTTGCCGGATGCTGTAGGGCCTAATATGGCGATTAAATCATAGTCAGGCATATACTAAGTATTTGTAATTCGTTTACAAAGATAATGCAATTTGCGGGTAGATAAAAAGAACCGGTTCATTTTATTCTGTGAGGATATAATTTCTCTTTACATTTAAAGCGTGTATCTGAAAAAGGAAGTAAAAAAAACGTCCTTCTTCTTAAAAGGTGTTATAAAACATATCTTTTCCTTTGGATAATTTGCAGATTTAGCAAATGTCCGTATCTTTGCAATGTGTTTTTCATAGTATTAGATTTAAGGTTAACAAAGGTTGGAGTACAGCGGTACTCCTTTTTTTTGCTCTATACTTTCCTTTTCTTGCTGCATATTTTTATAGGACTATTACGGTAATATAAAATCTATCTTTATTCTTTAATATATTGATATATAGAAGATTAATTGAGTGTATGTTACATGTATGATAAAGAATGTAACATATAAAAAAAATATGTAATGTCATCAAAAAAACATGTTATACGATTTTCAGAATCACATGTGTGTCTTTTGTACATTTGTTGCGGAAAAGCCGGAAATATAAAACTACTCATATTAAATATGCAAATATGAAGAACTCTTTATCTTTCGTGTGCCTTAAAAATATTAATAACTATAAAATCGAGTATTGATGAATAAAAGATCTTTTTTTGCAATTTTATCGGCCTTATTAGTCTCTGCCGGTATATTGGGAAGTTTTTCTTCTTGCAATTTGTCCAAAGCAAATGGAAATTTACCTGCTGTAAAGGATTCTACAGCCCTTTTTGATTATTTTACTTATAAAGGTGATGATGATTTTTACAAGGAAAATCCACTGCCTGATGATGAGTCGTTTTATAATCCTATTTTGCCTGGTTGGTATTCAGATCCTAGTATATGTACAAATGGAGAAGGAGACTATTTCTTAGTGACTTCTACTTTTACTTATTTTCCAGGTGTACCTATCTTTCATAGTAGGGATTTAGTAAATTGGAAACAGGTAGGACATGTTCTTAGCCGTCCTTCCCAATTGGTTAATATGAAAGGACAGCATGTGAGTGGGGGAATTTTTGCACCGGCTATTTCATATAATCCTCACAATAAGACTTATTATATGGTAACCACTAATGTGGGAGCGGGTAATTTCTTTGTGAAAACTCAGGATCCTTTTGGAGAATGGTCTGATCCTATTATGTTGCCTGAAGTGGGCGGTATAGATCCGTCTTTCTTCTTTGACGAAGACGGAAAAGCTTATATTGTAAATAATGATGATGCTCCGGATTATAAACCAGAGTATAGCGGGCATCGTACAATTCGCATACAAGAGTTTGATGTAAAGTCAGATAAAACGATTGGACCTCGCAAAATTCTGGTAAACAAAGGTGTGCATCCGGAAGAAAAACCTATCTGGATAGAAGGTCCCCATATGTATAAGATTAATGGGAAATATTTCCTCATGGATGCGGAAGGTGGTACGAGTACCTGGCATTCTGAAGTTATTTTCCGCAGTGATTCTCCGATGGGAACTTTTACGCCTTGGACGAAAAATCCAATATTAACACAACGCCATCTTAGTGCTGAACGTCCTAATCCGATTACTTGTGCCGGTCATGCTGATTTGATACAAACCAAAGAAGGCGATTGGTGGGCTGTGTTTTTGGCATGCCGTCCTATAAATAATAAGTTTGAAAATTTAGGGCGTGAAACATTTTTAATGCCAGTAAGGTGGAGCGAAGATGGTTTTCCTTATATGACGCAAGAAAATGAAATAGTTCCTCTGATTCTAAAACGAACAGGCGTAAAGCGTGATGCTAGTGTGACATTTGGTAACTTCGAAGAATTTGAAGATTTTGATAACACTTCTTTGGGAATGCAGTGGATGACATTGCGTGCTCCTGCTACTGAATTGTATTCTTTATCTGATGCTCTGGGCTTTTTGACTTTGAAGTGTGCCGCTGTCAGTGCTACTGAAAAGGACACTCCTGCTTTTGTTTGCCGTCGTATGCAGCATCATAAATTCGAATCTACTACCCGTATGTTGTTTAATCCTTCCAATGAAAAGGAAGAGGCTGGTATGTTATTGTTTAAAGATGAAAAGCATCAATATTTACTTGCTGTAAATAAGCAAGGAGAAAATAAATCTGTTTTTCTAAAACGAATAGGTGAGTCTGAACAAGTCTTGGCTTCTGATACAATATCTGAAAAAACAAAAGAAATTTATTTGAAAGTAATATCTCAAGGTACTCATTATGATTTTTATTATTCTTTAAAAGGAGAGAAAGATTGGACTTTGCTCTGTAAAGATGTCGATGCAAGCTATCTTTCCACAGCTACAGCTGGTGGATTTACGGGTAGTGTGATAGGGCTGTATGCTGTTTGTAAGTGATATTTATTGTTGCATGTAACATGAAGAATAATTTCTGTTACATGCAACAAATCCTATGTAACGTTTGTATGGATATGTGGAACACTTTCACAATTATTTTTTTATATATTTAAAATATATTTACGCGGTGAAATCAATCATGTTAACTGTTAGCGTTTATTAATCTTATACTAATAAAAATGAAATGTATGTATGATGATAGCTAAGGCTATTAAAGAATGACTGATGATTAGAGAACAATGTAGTTAATTAACATCTTAAACTAATGGTAATGAAAAATGTAGTAAAAAAAAATCAAAAGATTCCTTACCTCTTTTTACTCATGCTGTTCTGTTGCCTGATGGCATCGGCACAAAGTGGGATAACGGTAAGGGGAACTGTTTTTGACAATAATGGTGAGACGGTCATTGGTGCCTCAGTGGTATTAAAAGGTAATAATTCAATAGGTACGATTTCAGATATAGATGGTAATTTTATGTTGACTGTGCCCAATGAAAACCCTACTCTTATTGTTTCATTTGTGGGAATGAAGACCAAAGAAGTAAAAGCGACTTCAAAAGGTTTGATCAAAATAACTTTGGAAGATGATTCTCAACAGTTAGAAGAGGTGGTGGTAGTCGGGTATGGTCAGCAAAAGAAAGCATCGGTAGTTGGTGCTATAACCCAAACGACAGGTAAAGTTTTGGAACGGGCAGCTGGTGTTTCAGATATAGGTGCTGCTTTGACAGGTAACTTGCCTGGTGTTGTTACTACTCAAGGTACGGGTATGCCTGGCGAAGAAGAACCGAAGATAACTATTCGTGGTGCAAGCTCATGGAATAACAATGAAGATCCATTGGTATTAGTGGATGGTATTGAGCGTCCTATGAGTTCTGTAGATATTAGTTCTGTACAATCTATTTCTGTATTGAAAGATGCTTCAGCGACTGCAGTCTATGGTGTAAAAGGTGCTAATGGTGTAATTCTTGTAACAACGAAACGTGGTACGGAGGGTAGTGCGAAAATAGATGTAGGTTTTAATGCTACTTTGAAATCTCCTTCAAAATTGCCTAATAAGTATGACTCCTATGATGCATTGATGTTCCGTAATACGGCTATTGAACATGAGTTGGCTTTGCGACCTGATTCATGGGAATATATTCGTCCTCAATCTTTTATTGAAAACTATCGTAATCAGACTACTATTGAACAGAGAGAACGTTATCCTAACGTTGATTGGCAAAAAGCTTTGTTTAAAGATAATACAATGTCTTATAATGCTAATATAAATATTAGTGGTGGTACGAAATTTGTAAAATATTTTGCTTCTGCCGATTATGTGCATGAAGGAGACCTTTTTAGAACTTATGATAACGGGCGTGGTTATAACTCTGGTTATGGATATGACCGTATCAATGTGCGCAGTAATTTAGATTTTAATATTACAAAAACTACTGTATTAAAAGTGAATTTGGCAGGCTCTAATGCCATTCGTAAGGCTCCATGGAGCAATACAGGAAATTCTGAATGGCAAATTGGTCAGCAATGGTCAGGTGCATACAATATTGCTCCAGATGTGTTTCTACCGCAATATTCTGATGGTAGTTGGGGTATGTATCCACTTGTGTCCAATACAACTAACTCAGCGGAAAATATTTCTTTAGGGGGTACGATGCAGGTAACAACAACTCGTATTAATACAGATTTTACATTGGAACAAGATTTAAAGTTTATAACCAAAGGACTTTCAGCTCGGGCTACTGTTTCTTGGGATAATGTTTTTGTTGAAAACAATCGTGGTATCAATGATTTGTATAATAGTGCACAACATAAGTGGATAGATCCAGATACAGGTCAGGAACGGTATGAACAATCCTATGATACCAATAATGGTTTCGATTGGACTCAAGGAGTAAATTGGAGTACTTCTCCTGGTGCTGTAGATAACAGCCAGACAGTTCGTAACCTTTATTATCAAGCACAATTGAATTGGGTACGTAGTTTTGGGAAACATAATGTGACAGCCATGGGGTTGTTCAGCCGTCAGGAAAATGCAAGGGGAAGCGTGATGCCTACCTATCGTGAAGATTGGGCATTCCGTACTACTTATAATTACGCTGATCGTTATTTTATTGAGTATAACGGTGCATATAACGGTTCTGAGAAATTCAGTCCGGAAAATCGTTTCGCTTTTTTCAATTCCGGAGCTATTGGTTGGATGATCAGTGAAGAACCTTTCATGAAATTCTTCCGGGAAAAGAAAATTGTAGATATGTTGAAAGTACGTGCTTCTTATGGTGAAATTGGTTCTGACCAATTGGGACCCGATCCTTTTGATTCTAGTCGTCGCTGGCTCTATATGAATCAGTGGGCTTATGGCGGACATACTACGATGGACCTTAATCAGACGCAAAGTATTTATACATGGTATCGCGAGTCTGCTATTGGAAATAAAGATATTCAATGGGAAGTTGTGAAAAAGTTGAATGTAGGTATAGACTATTCATTTCTTGAAGGCTTGTTTGCTGGTAGTGTGGAATTTTTCCGAGATGTACGTTCTAATATTTTTGTTTATGGTGGTGATCGTTCTATTCCTTCTTATTTTGGTGGAACACCTCCATCTGTTAATAAAGGTAAAATTCGTACAAGCGGATATGAATTGGAGTTACGTATCAATAAGACGTTTGCTAATGATTTGCGTGTTTGGGGTAACTTCAGTATGACTCATGCAAGAAATAAGGTCCTTGTGAAAGATGACCAAGCTTTACGTCCCGGATATCAGAAAGCTGCTGGACATGCTGTAAATCAATATACCTCTTATATTGATGCAGGTTTTATTCAGAGTTATGACCAATTGTTTGGCGCTCCAGCTCATGATGCCAATGATTCTCAAAAATTAGTAGGAGATTATTACATTGTCGATTTCAATGGTGATGGTATTGTAGATAACAAAGACCAAGCACCTTATGGTTATACAAATTCGCCAGAGAATACGTTTAATGCAACAGTGGGATTTGAGTGGAAAGGATTCAGTGCATTTGCACAATTCTACGGTGTAACTAATGTAACTCGTGATGTTGCCCTTAATAGTTTTGGCAGTAAATTAAATACTGTATTTGATAATGGTACATGGTGGTCAAAAGCTACTCCCAATGCAGATGTAGTTGTACCTCGTTGGAATTCTACACCAAGTTACAATGATGGAACTCAATTCTTATATGACGGCTCCTATATTCGTCTAAAAAATGTTGAATTAGCTTATACTTGGAATAAAGGATGGATCAAAAAACTTGGATTAGGCAGTTTAAAGATTTATGTCAATGGTAATAATCTTTGGTTATGGACACGTATGCCCGACGACCGTGAAGCAAATCTTTCAGGAGCTGGTTATTTAGGTGCTTATCCTACGGTGAAACGTTATAACTTTGGTATTAAATTCACATTATAATAGTGTACAAGATGAAATATAATACATATAAAACTCTGTTTTATGCAGGTCTTTTGTCTTTTTCAGTAGGATTCTGCATGACATCTTGCGAAGATTATTTGGACAAGAGTCCAGAATCGACGGTATCTGAAGAAGATGCGTTCAAGAACTTTCGTAATTTTCAAGGGTTCATAGAAGAAATATACAATTGCATACCTGATAAAGAAAAGTGTAATTATTGTACATCTTGGAATTGGGGTGATGATGAACTTTTCAATTCTATGGGGGATGGACATATGACGCATCAAGCCGATTTAGGTAATTTCCGGGCTTGGCAAAGCAATGGTCAGTGTTGGTTATACAGGGATTCTAGTAATCCTGCTTCTACCAATGCGTTTGACCATTCTTTGTGGCCACACTCTTGGTATTGCATTCGTAAAGCTAATGTAGGTCTTGCTAATTTGGATAAAATGGTAGGTACGCAAGAGGAAAAAGACATGATTGCCGGTCAACTTTATTTTTTCCGTGCATGGTGGCATTTCGAATTGATGACTTATTGGGGTGGTCTGCCTTATGTTGATCAGGTTCTTGATGCTACACAAGAACTGAATTTACCTCGCCTGAGTTATCAGGAATGTGCTGATAAAGCTGCTGCTGATTTTCGTCGTGCTGCTGATTTGCTTCCTATTGATTGGGACAAGACGTCTATCGGTAAAGCTACGGAAGGCAAGAATCAGTTGCGTGTTAATAAAATCATGGCATTAGGATATCTTGGTAAAAACTATTTGTGGGCAGGAAGCCCTTTAATGAAGAATGGTGCACAACTTGGAGGCGCTAATGCTTACAATTATGATGAAGAATATTGTAAAAAAGCAGCACAAGCATTCGGTGAGTTACTTACTTTGGTAGAGGGAGGACAGACTCAATATGCGCTTGCTGAGTTTAAGTATAAGAATGTTTATAACCATGAGAAGGCAAGTGACGCTAAGACTTGCTATTCCGATATTTTTTATACCCGTCGCCAAGGCTGGTTGATGCCCGGTTCAGTTGAGGCTATATTCCGTGGTCCTTCTGGTAGTGATGGTAATGCTAATAACAGTAATTGGAATATGACGAAAATATGGGGACCGAAGGTCGCAGGGCTTGTTTCTCATGATAAGATTATTCATTTGCCTACTGCTAATCTTGTGGAAATGTATGGTATGGCAAATGGGCTTCCTATTGATGACCCGAACTCTGGATTTGATGAGAGATACCCGTTTAAGGATAGAGATCCGCGTTTTTATCATGATATTGTATTTGATGGCTTCCACTTTGTTTTGGCTGAGGATAAATTATCTGATGCGCAAAAACCTTATGCTTATTGTGATCTTTCTACTGGTGCAGATATGCGTTCTGCAGATCTCGGTAGTCGTACAGGTTATTTCTTCCAGAAACTTGTTCCTCATACTTGTAATGAGGGTGATAAGGAATATGATTGGGGTAGTAACTTACATACTTATTTACCGTATATGCGTTTGGCGGATATTTATTTAATGTACGCTGAAAGTTGTGCTGCTGTCGGTGGTGCATCTTTCAAATCGGAGAACTGTTCACTAACCGCTCTTGATGCAATTAATAAGATTCGCACTCGCTGTGGTGCAAAAGGCGTTCATACTTCTTATATAGCAGATAATAAGAAGTTTATGGATGAAATACGTCGTGAACGTGCTGTGGAACTATCTATGGAAGGTTTTCGTTTCAATGATCTTCAGCGTTGGTTGTTACTTACAGAAGCTCCTTATACAGAGAAATATTCTGTAGAATTCGATCGCGTAGAAAGCCCTGAATTTTATAAGACAAACGATCCTGCGAATGCGGAAGTTGCAAACTATCGCCATGAATTGATTGTAAAGCGTGTGTTTGGTACGAAGCATTATTGGTTCCCCTTGCCCGATGACGATGTGTATCTTTATCCTGAATTCGGACAGAATCCCGGTTGGTAATCGTGGAAAGCTACAAAGTATGTTTAACAATAAATGAATAAACAATGAAATATATACAAGCAAGATTCATTCTCTGTGCTATGCTGGCCACTTCTTCGGTGCTTGCCAGTGCTCAGGTTGCAGATTGGAATGAAACCGATTCATTGGCAAACAAAAAAGACCAAATGGTACAGGTAGCTTTTCGTAAGGTATCCCAAAAAGACCTTTTGGGTGGTGTCTCTGTTGTTAATGTAGAGAAACTTACGAAAAAAAATTATAACACCTATAGTTTAGATAATATGCAAGGCTATGTCGGTGGTTGGAATGGTAATTCGCTGTGGGGAATGGATGGCGATAATGCTGGTTACTTAGTTTTAGTTGATGGTGTGCCTCGTGACGCAGATAATGTAATGCCTTCTGAGATAGCCCAGATTTCCTTTCTGAAAGGTGCACAAGCTGTGGTTCTCTACGGTAGTAAAGCTGCTAAAGGTGCGATTGTGATTACTACTAAACGTGGTAATGTAGAGGGGTTAAATGTTAGTGTTAGAGCTAATACAGGATTTCATGTGGCTAAGGCATATCCTGAATATTTGGGTTCTGCCGAATATATGACCCTTTATAATGAAGCTCTTTTGAATGATGATCCTACTGCAAAGCCTCTTTATACAGCAGAGCAAATCTATAATCATGGTTCTGGATTGAATCCTTATCGTTATCCTAATATCAATTATTATTCTTCGGATTATGTAAAGAAGGCGTATAATCGTTCGGAAGTAACGGCTGAAATTACTGGTGGTGGAAAACGCGCGCGTTTCTACAGCAATGTGAGCTATTATCGTAATGGCGATTTTCTTGATTTTGGTGAAGCTAAGAATAATATGACGGACCGTTTCAACGTACGTGGTAATGTGGATGTGGATATCAATAGTTTTATAAGTGCTTATATTAATGCGAATGCTACATTTTATAATTCGAAAAATGCGAAGGGGGACTATTGGAATGCTGCAGCAACAGTACGTCCTAACTTTCCGCAAAATGCAGCTCCACTTATTCCTTTAGACATGATTGATCCTAATGCTTCAGCTGTATGGGAACTGTTAAGTACTACTTCCAATATTATTGATGGTAAGTATTTCTTATCCGGTAGTCAAGCAAATTCTACAAATGCATTTGCTGATAGTTATGCAGCAGGAAGTAGTAAATGGACAAGTCGTCAATTTCAATTTGATACAGGGGTAAATATTAATTTGGACAAAGTGCTGAAAGGTCTTTCTTTTAATGCAATGTTTGCAGTAGATTATGCAACTTCTTATTCAACCTCTTTTGATAATAACTATGCAGTGTTCATCCCTACTTGGGCTAACTACGGTGGAAAAGATGTTATTGTAGCGCTGACTAAAGAAGGAAATGATGAAAAACCGGGTACCCAAAATGTTGGTGGAAGTTTTGATGAGCAAACGATTGCATTTTCCGGACAATTCAATTATCAGAATACATTTAAAAAGTGTCATAATGTATCGGCTATGCTTATTGCTAACGGCTATCAGCAAACAATCTCTGCTCAATATCATCGTATCAGTAATGCTAATTTGGCATTGCAGTTAGGTTATAACTATCAGCAGCGTTATTATGCTGATTTTGGTGCCGCGTTGATTCATTCAGCTAAACTAGCTAAAGGGCATCGTCAGGCTCTTTCTCCTTCGTTAACATTGGGCTGGCGTTTAAGTGGGGAAAACTTCTTGAAAGATTCTCCTGTTGTTGATGATTTGCTATTCAGTGTGTCTGGTAGCATTCTTAATCAGGATATTGATTTGGTAATGGGAGATAAGGAATTTTACCTTTATGAATCAGTATGGACGCAGAATGATGGCTACTCATGGTATGATGGTCCGGCTGGTAAGTATACTATTTCTACTAGAGGGCAGAATAATGACCTTTCATTCATAAAACGTAAAGAGTTTTCAGCGAACCTTAAGACGTCACTGTGGAATAGATTAATAACAGCAGATGCTTCATTTTTCATTAACTCTACTGAAGGATATTTGATTAATCAGCCCACTTTCTTCCCATCGCATCTTAATACAGGTTATCCGGCTGCATCGTTCATGGCAGTTATGAATTATAATAATAATCGCCGTATGGGTTTTGATTTTAGCGTGAATGCTAACAAGAATTTTGGGGAATTTGATTTGTCACTTGGTGTGTCAGGAACATATTATGATACCAAAATAACTAAACGTGATGAAATTTATGATGATGCTTATCGATATCGTAAGGGTAAACCAGTTGATGGCGTTTGGGGACTTCAAAGTGCAGGATTATTTCAAAGTGAGGAAGAGATAAAAAATAGTCCGGAACAAAAGCTGGGTAGCACAGTTCGACCTGGTGATATAAAATATGTAGACCAGAACGGAGATGATGTAATTGACGAGAAAGATGAAATTTATTTAGGTAAAGGAGGATGGTATGGATCGCCTTTCACGCTCGGCATTAACTTTACGGCTAAGTGGAAAAACTTTACGTTTTTTGCATTGGGTACAGGAGGATTCGGTGCTTATGGCATGAAAAATAATTCTTACTATTGGGTAGATGGAGATGATAAATATTCTGCTATCGTTCGTAATCGCTGGACTGAAGAGACAGCAGCTACTGCAACTTATCCACGCTTATCAGCTAAAAGTTCAAGTAATAACTTCCGTTCTTCAGACTATTGGTTGTATAAAACCAATCGTTTTGATTTGGCAAAAGTACAGATTACCTATGATTTACCTAAACGGGTATTGCGCAATACTTTCCTTCGTGAATTTTCTGCTTATGTAAGTGGAGCAAATCTGCTTACAATCTCAAAAGAGCGCAAACATATGGAGATGAACGTGGGGAGTGCACCGCAAACCAGATTCTATAATATTGGTGTAAAAGCAGTATTTTAATTAAAAAATAGAACAAATGAAACTAAGAAATATCATATTATCTACAGTTCTACTAGCTACATTTTCCGCTTGTGAGGATCTTTTTGAACCTGCTAAGGAGAACAATCGTGGTGTTGAGGAAATGCTTACAGATCCCAATTATGCAGTAGGTCTATTGGGATATGGTTATGCTATGTTGCCATACGAAAATACTAGTGTAAGTGATGTTGCTACAGATGATGCAGTAACCAATGATAAGGAAAGTAATTATTCCAAAATGGCTCTTGGCTCATGGGCATCAAACAACAATCCTATGGAACAGTGGCAAGCTCGTAAAGCCGCCATACAATATCTGAATACATTTTTGAGCATTGTTGATCAGGTGAGTTGGGCAAAAAATGAGGTGACCAATAAAATGTTTATTGATAAACTCAGTGGAGAAGCTTATGGACTTCGTGCACTTAATTATTACTATTTGCTAATGGCTCATGGTGGCTGGACAGAAGATGGTAAGTTATTAGGTGTACCAATGCTTCTTGAACCGGAAAGTACTACTTCTGATTTCAATCAAGCACGTGCTCCTTTCAGTGAGTGTGTACAGCAGATTTTTGAAGATTTGGAATTGGCATCCGAATTATTACCGCTAGATTATGAGAATATTGATAGTGATGCTGAAGTGCCTGCTAAATATAAAGAGATAGGTGCTCAGTTGGGAAACTATAATCTTGTTTTTGGTACTTATCAACGCGGTCGCCTTACAATGAGAATTGTTGAAGCTATTAAGGCGCAAGTAGCGTTACTTGCTGCTAGTCCTGCGTACAGAGAAGGTTCAGAAGTTACTTCAGAAACGGCTGCAAATTATGCAGCGGCAGTGTTGAACCGTATTGGCGGTGTAACAGGGCTTGATCCTAAAGGTCATACTTGGTATATGAATACGGAAGAACTTGACAATTTAGGTTCGGGTGAAGTTTCTGCTGAAATTCTTTGGAGAGGGAATAAAAGCATTGGAACGGAAGATTGGGATATGGGAATAAAGCAGGAAAAAGATAATTTCCCACCTACATTTTATGGTAGCGGACGTATCAATCCTACCCAAAACTTAGTAGATGCTTTCCCTATGGCCAATGGTTATCCTATCGCTGATAAGGCTAATAGCGGTTATTCGGAAAACGCTCCTTACACAGGTCGTGACCCTCGTTTGGAGAAATATATTTTGTTTAATGGTGCTGAATTTAAGGATAAGACTATTATTACAGGTCTTTATCCTGATGAGGATAATAAACAAGATAATGGTTTGAATCAATTGAATACCTCCACACGTACGGGTTATTATATGCGTAAGTTGTTACGTGAGGATTGTAACGCTAACCCGAATTCGCTGAATGCTAAGTATCATATTCCGGTTCGTATTCGTTATACGGAGATATTTCTTGCTTATGCCGAGGCTGCTAATGATGCTTGGGGACCGACAGGCAAGGGCGGTAATGCCTATAGTGCCTATGATGTGATAAAAGCAATTCGTGTCCGCGGTGGAGTGGGAACTGATAATGGAGATGCTTATTTGGAAAGTGTCAAAGGGGACAAAGACAAAATGGCCCAGCTCATTCGTAACGAACGTCGTATAGAACTTTGTTTTGAAAATAAACGTTTCTGGGACATTCGCCGTTGGAAAATGCCTTTGGACGAGAAAGCTAAAGGTATGCAGATAGAAAAAGCAGGTGAGAGTCTGAATTATAAGGTGATTGAAGTAGAAAACAGAAACTATAAAGATTATATGTACTACGGCCCTATTCCTTATAGTGAGATGTTGAAATGGAGTAATCTGCAACAAAATAAGGGATGGTAATCTCATAATTATAAAATGCAAAAAAGAATATGGAAATGAAATTATATAAATTGTTATCTACAATGGCCTTAGGAGGCTTGACATTTGCTTTTGCTTCATGTGAGAATGCAGATAAATCTTTTCCCGATTATGAGGGGGGGACCTCTGTGTATTTTGCCTATCAGTATCCGATACGTACAATAGTGCTCGGTAATGATGAAATAGTAGACAATTCTCTTGACCGTCAGCATAAGTGTGCCATTTATGCCACGATGGGAGGTGCATACGGAGGTAGAGATATTACTATAGATATTGCTGTGGACAATACACTTTGCGACAATCTCTTTTTTGAAGATGGGACACCGGTATTGCCTATGCCTTCCACCTATTACACACTAGCTGGAGATAAAATTTCTTACAATGGTGAACATTGGGGAAATGTAGAGGTACAACTCACTGATGCATTTTTTGCTGATGAAAAAGCATTAGGATGTAATTATGTTATTCCTGTGGTGATGAAAGGACAGACTGGTGCCGACCGAATTTTAACAGGCACTCCTCTGATTGAAGGCGATAAACCGGTGCGTACTAATTCTGATTATTGGAGTGTGTTGCCAAAGGATTATGTTCTCTATTGTGTAAAATATATGAACCCATGGCATGCTTCTTATTTGCGTCGTGGAATAGACAAAATTACAGAAAATGGAACGGTTACAACCTCTGAACGTCATGCTCAGTCTGTGGAAAAGGATGAAGTTTGTGGTATTACTACCCGTTCGTTAAACACAGCTGTTTTTCCTATTAGTACGACTTCTACTAATGGTACAACAGTGAACTGTGATTTGCTATTGACTTTCAATGATGATAACGAATGTACCATAACTTCGGGAACTACAGGAGTTTCGGCAACAGGCTCTGGAAAGTTTGTAGAAGATGGAGAGAAAAATTCTTGGGGAAATAAGGACCGGGATGCTATCTATCTCGAATACGATGTGGATTTCGGATTTAAACAAATTGCTACAAAAGATACGTTGGTGTTGCAAACACGCGGAACTAATAAGTTGGAGGTATTTGCTCCCAAGTATAAAGCTAATTAAATTTTGGAGATATGATTATGAAAAATAGCATAAATAAATATTTCGGTTTGGCTTTGTTGTTTATTTCAGCCTCCTGTGCCGACGATAAATTCGTCGATTTTAAGACGGAGAAACCAGAGAGCATAGCCCAATATGAGTATCTTAATGCGTATGACGCATTGAAAACATATATAGACCGTAGTACTCATCCTAACTTTAAGTTGGGAGTAGGGGTCGCAGCTAATGATTTTCTGAAAGGAGAAATGGTTCGTAGCGTAGCTGTTGCTAATTTTGATGAAGTAGTAGCAGGTAATGCTATGAAGTATGCATCCATTGTGGCAGATGATGGAAGTATGGATTTCGGTACAGTAACGAAGTTTGTAGAGGCGGCAAAAACTTCTGGGTTGACAGTTTATGGGCATACACTTTGCTGGCATTCACAGCAGAATAATAAGTGGCTGAATAGTTTGATTGCTAATAAGCCTAAGCCTGTTGATCCTTCTTCTGTAAATCGGGTGTTGCATATTGTAGCTGGTGAGCCCAAAGACAATGTGTGGGACTGGGAGATCTATTATGACTTAGATAACGTATTGGAAATAGGTAAACAATATACTCTTACTTTACGGATAAAGGGATCTAATCCTGGTGCATTTTCTTTTTGGCCGGGGATGAAAGATGGTTCCAATACCCATTATGGTTTTCCTGAATGTACTTCTGGTGAGGGCTGGATTGATAATACGATTGTTTTTACACCGACAAGCTCTATAGACCGATTAAGATTTTGTTTCGGTAAGTTAGGAGGGGATTTGTATTTTGATGACGTAGTGCTAAAAGCTGATGGCTCTGAAGCTAATCTTTTGGTAAATTCTTCTTTTGATGAAGATGATATTTCTCATTGGACAACAGTAAGTTGGATGGGCTTATCTTATGGTGTTGAAGAATTAGGAGAGTCTGGTTCTACTGTCTGGTTTGAAAGTATAATTACTAATGGTGATGCTGAAGGTGAAGATGTTTCTTGTTTCTATGCAACAGAAGATGGAAAAGGTGGACCATATGCTGCTCCGATAGGAGAAACTGGTACAGGTGCTGATGGCGTAGGACGTGCTTTTATTGTAAAGTCTGCTGATAATCCAGCTGAAGATCATAGCACTCAGTTCTTTGTTAAAGCAAATACTGTTTTAAAAGAAGGTGATATTTGTAAACTTTCATTTAAGTATAAGGCTGATAAAGCAGCCGGTTCAGATTCTCAGACACACAAGAAACCGGGAGAGTATATATTCTATGATGCAGGAGTTTCGGTTAATTTTACTACTCAATGGCAAAAATTTGAAAAGGAATTTACGGTTACAGAACAAATGGTAACTAATGAAGGTGTTCAGCCTTTCCAAACAATAGCATGGAATTTAGCCAAGTTTAAAGAGGCTAATACTTACTATTTTGATGATATTGAATTTGGTATTCAAAAGAAAGCTGAGGGTATTCCTTTGACTCCTGAAGAAAAGAAAGAAGTACTCACCAACGAGCTTGAGCGTTGGATAAAAGGCATGATGGAAGCTTGCGGAGGCTCTGTAACTGCATGGGATGTTGTGAATGAACCTATTTCAGGAGGTGGTGATGATGGTAATGGTAATTATGCTCTTCAATCAGCTACTAATCCGGATGATAATGGAGTAGGGGGACAGAACTTCTACTGGCAAGACTTTTTGGGCGATGATTATGTTCGTATTCCAATTAAGTTTGCCCGCAAATATTTTGCAGAAAATGGTGGTAATTCTGGAGATTTGAAACTCTTCATCAATGACTATAATTTGGAATCTTGGTGGGATAACAATAAAAAAGTAAAAAGTTTGATTAATTGGATTAAACGTTGGGAATCTGATGGTGAAACAAAGATTGACGGTATCGGTACACAGATGCATGTTAGTTATATTTTGAATGAGGCTGATCAGAAGAAACAGGAAGAATCTATTGTCAATATGTTTGAGTTATTGGCTGCAAGTGGTAAGTTGATTAAGATTACAGAATTAGATATGGGTATTGTGGAAAAAGCATTTGGAGAAGGTATCAAAACTGAATTGGTTACTTTTGAACAATATCAGAAAATGTCTGATTTTTACAAATTCATTATTCAGAAGTATTTTGAAATCATTCCGGTAGCGCAGCAGTATGGAATTACACAATGGGCTGCTACGGACAGTCCTGCAGATTCAGGTTGGAGAAAGGGACAACCTATCGGTCTTTGGGATTTGAACTATAATCGTAAACATACCTATGCTGGTTTTGCCGATGGCTTAGCTGGTAAATAATAGCATCTTATAGAAATAGGCGACGGAATTCGCAGAGCGAAATCGTCGCCTTTATAGCCTTTTGTCCGTTATTGGAAATTAGGTTAGTTAATTCAGTAAGATAATTGACAACCATGAAAAATATAGTAAATCTGCTTTTATTTTTGTTCGTATTTCTCTCGGCTTGTTCCGATGATTCGATACTAGAGGAGTTGAAACCGGAACCACCGAAATCGGATGTGGAAGAACCGAAACCCGATGATGATTCGGAAAATAGTGGAGATAATCAGAACAGTGTGTTACCCATTTTGAATGTGGTAGGTCGTTACCTGAAAAATGAAAAGGGAGAAATCATTAATCTGCATGGTTTCACGCAGACTTACAGTCCTTTCTTTAATAATAATGCTTGGAATGATTATGATGTGCAGGGCTGTCTCAATTATAATAAGAGTATGGTGGACGGAATTTTGGCTGCTGGATGGAAGTTTAATTTTGTTCGAATGCATCTTGATCCTTATTGGAGCGATGATCCTACTATGCAGTCTGTACGGTATGAGGGACACGAGCGCTTCTCCGAAACTCGTTTCCGGAAGTATCTTGATGAATTGTTTGTACCGATGGCGGAATATTTTATGTCCAAGGGCATGTACGTAGTGATGCGTCCGCCGGGTGTATGCCCCAACGAAGCACCCTATCAGGGGATTGAGTTAGGAGACTCTTATCAGCAGTTCTTGCTCAAAGTATGGGATATTGTTTCGCAACATCCTAAATTGAAAAACAATACTGGTGTAATGTTCGAACTTGCCAATGAACCTGTTAAGATAAAAGGCACGGACGGTACTTATGGCAGTACGGACGATGGGCATTTTCAGAATCTTCAACTCTATTTCCAAGCTATAGTAGATAAGATACGTGCTAATTGTCGTAATATTATCTGGGTACCGGGATTGTCCTATCAGTCGTCTTATGCCGGTTATGCTAAGCATCGTATTCAAGGTGAGAATATTGGTTTTGCCGTACATTGTTATCCCGGTTGGTATGGCAGTGATGCCGAGGAAGATAGTAGCGAAGGCATAGGTTCTTCTACTGGTGGAGGTTATGAAAGCTTCCAACGCGGTTGGGATGCTCAAGTAGGACCGGTGGCCGCTTTTGCTCCCATCATGGTGACCGAAATAGACTGGGCGCCCAAAAAGTACAATGCTACTTGGGGAAAGAGCATAACGGGAGTGGCAGGAGGAGAGGGCTTTGGGGCCAACTTCAAATATATTGCCGATAATTCAGGTAATGTATCCTGGCTTTTTTTTACCACGAGGTCACATGAATTGGCAGCTTTTAAAGATATACCGGGCACTTCCGGCAATTATACGTTTCTCAATGATCCCGAGGCTTGTCCGTGGGCTATGTACCATTGGTTTAAAGAGTATGCCGATGGTGTGGTGGTGAATGGTGCACCTGTAAGATTGGAACTTATGGGGCAAGAGGATACTTTGAACCTGCCGATGGGTGGGGTAAATTATCTTAAAGTACGTGCTGTTTATTCCGACGGCTCTACACGAATGGTTACAGCAGACGCTGAAATCAGCAGTTCTAACCCTTCAGTGCTGGCTGTGGAACGGGCGGGTAAACTGGTAGGAGTTACTCCGGGAAATGCAACTGTGACAATAAACTATCAGCATCCTGTGACGAGAGTTTCCAGTACACTGGCACTTGTAGTTACGGTTCTCCATCCTTTTTCATTGACGAAAGAAGCTTTTAATCCTTCTATCTGGGAAAAGGGCAGTTTTGATGAAAACACCCGTACGTTGATAACCGGACGATATGGTTTTGGTGGCTGGCAATTCTCTTCTGGACTGAATCTTTCTGCTTATCGCACGATTACTGTGGAATTGGGCAATGATAATACGAGCAGTGTCTCTTTTCGTATTTTTGACAAAAATAATTATTGGACGGAACCCGCAGCCTATGATTTCGGTTCATCACGAAAAGTTATAGTAGACCTGCAAAACATGAAAGACAAGAACGGAACAAGGATTGATCCTTCTCATTTATACATTGTCGGGTTTTGGTCTACTGGCAATAAGCCGATTATTATAAATCGGATAAATTTGGAATGATGTCCAGTTGCAATGACTGAAACATCTATTTTTTAATAATTAATAAACAAAAATTGACATGAAAAACAAAAATATACTGCTTGTATGTCTAACTGCACTGATTTTGGCTGCTTGTGGTACTCAAACAACTACAAAAAAGATACTTCCCTGAAAGATGTACTGGGTGATAAATTTCTAATCGGAGTTGCGCAGAACACAAGGCAATCGTCAGGTGTAGATACAGCTTCTGTAAAAATAGTGAAGCAGCACTTTAATGCTGTTGTTGCAGAAAACTGCATGAAGCACGCAATTATTCATCCTGAAGAAGACCGTTATGATTTTGGCCAGGCAGATGAATTTGTGAAATTCGGTGAAGATAAAATGGAATGTATATTACCGGACACTGCCTTATTGGGCATTCACAACTTGCACAGTGGTTCTGCGTAGACAAGGATGGTAAGAATGTTTCACCCGAAATTTTGCAACAACGGATGAAAAATCATATTAATGAAGTGTACTCGTAGACCAGCTGATCCATTGGTCTGTTAAAGTCGTTCTTTCGCGGGAAGGTACTGAACTGGAAGAATATTTGGTGTAGAATCCTCAGATACAATATATAATACGTGGCTGGGGCGTTGTTTCATTGTATTCTTAATGGGGGGAGGCTTCGATGGAGAGTTTAGAGAGATGATTAATGTAAATGTAACACAAAGGAGTCCGTAATACAAAGCTGATAACACTCAAAACGTAAGATTGCCCCCCCTAAAGTAATGAAGAACCTTATGGGATAAACTAAACTTTTAGACAGTAGAATATAAATTTATAGAAATTGCATAAGAACTGTATACTTTTCTGAAATATGTAACATAAGCAAAAGAATCTGCAACAAATTTTGGAAAAGAAATTAGCGAAAGATGTTTTCCTTTGTAATATTGTTAAACCAGCTTCGCAATATAGCAATGAAAAGGATTATCACATTATTTGGCGCTTTTGCATTACTAACGAATCTTAATTCGTTCTCTTATGCACAAGCTCTTGAAGATTTCAAACCTTCAAGTGTAAACCAATTAGGGAAAGCGTACCCTCAGGTTAATTCCGAAGGGAGGGTACGTGCCCAACTTTATGCACCGGAAGCCAAAAAAGTACAGCTTGATATTGGTGGTGTAAAATATGACATGATAAAAAATGAGCAAGGATTTTGGACGGGAGAATCAGAACGTCAGCAAGAGGGTTTTCATTATTATCAGTTGAATGTGGATGGGGCATCTGTTCCAGATCCGGGTACGAAATATTTTTATGGTGCGGGGCGTTGGGGGAGTGGAATTGAAATTCCGGCACATGATGAGGATTTTTATGCTTTGAAAGATGTACCTCATGGTTTGGTGAGCGAATTGAACTACTATTCTAAAATTACACAGTCGTGGAGACGTTGTTTCGTGTATACACCAGCTGGATATGAAGTCAATACGGAGAGGTGTTATCCGGTGCTTTATCTTCAGCATGGCAGTTTTGAGGATGAAACGGGTTGGGGCAGTCAGGGTAAAGCGAATTTGATATTGGATAATCTGATTGCTGCGAAGAAAGCAGTCCCGATGCTGATTGTCATGGATAATGGTTATGCAACCAGGCCGAGCGAACAAACTCCTTTCCAGACAACGGTATTTGAGGAAGTGCTGATGCAAGAGGTCATACCAATGATTGATGAGAAGTTCCGTACATTGCCTAATCGTGAGAGCCGGGCTATTGCTGGTTTATCAATGGGGGCAAATCAGACAATGCGTATTGCCATGAATCATCCGGAGGCTTTTGCCTATTATGGTGGTTTTAGCGGTACATCCAACTATCCGAGTACGGAACCTTTGGATGCTGATACTTTTTTAGGTGGAAAATTTAAAGATGGGAAAGCGATAAACAGGCAATTCAAGTCTTTCTTTCTGGGTTTGGGGACTTCCGAGCCGGCTCCTTTTCCCGGTGTTGTAAAAGCTTTCAGGCAAATGTTGGATAAACAGGGGATTAAATATACCTATTATGAATCTCCTGAAACTGCACATGAGTGGCTGACTTGGCGCAGGGCGTTGCATCAGTACGCACAATTGCTATTTCAATAAGAATTTATATAAAGACGATAATTACATGTAGTTTAATACAAATATGAGAAAACAAAAAACTCTTTTACTTTTATGTAACTTGTTTTGTTGCATACTATTACCGCTGTCGGCGCAAAAGCCTGCAACTAATCCTGTGATTTATGCTGATGCACCAGATATGTCAATGCTGCGTGTGGGGGATACTTATTACATGAGCAGCACTACGATGCATATGTCTCCGGGAGTTCCTATTATGAAATCAAATGACTTGGTGAATTGGAAATTGGTGAATTATGCTTACGATACGCTTGCCAATATACCTACCATGAACTTGGATGACGGGAAAAATACTTATGGGCGTGGGTCGTGGGCGAGTTGTCTTCGCTATCACGAGGGAGTGTATTATCTCTCCACTTTCGCTCAGACTACGGGCAAGACATATTTTTATACCACTAAAAATCTTGAAAAAGGTCCCTGGAAGTGCACGGAATTCTCTCCCGCTTATCATGATCATTCTTTTTTCTTTGATGAGGACGGGCATATCTACATGATATATGGTAATGGGAAACTCTTTTTGGCGGAGCTGAAACCGGATCTTTCAGGTGTAAAGCCGGGTACGGAGAGGGTGCTGATAGAGAATGCCAGTGCGCCGGCCGGAGATAATATCATGCTGGGTGCTGAAGGTTCACAACTTTTCAAGGTAAAAGGGAAGTATTATCTTTTTAATATCACTTGGCCACGTGGCGGAGTGCGTACTGTGATTGTGCATCGTGCTGATAAGATAACTGGACCTTATGAAGGACGTGTTGTTTTTCAGGATCGTGGAATTGCACAAGGTGGGCTGGTGGATACACCGGATGGACGCTGGTTTGCTTATCTGTTTGAGGATTGCGGTGCGGTAGGTCGTATTCCTTATCTTGTTCCGGTTGAGTGGAAAGATGGATGGCCTGTTTTGGGTGTGGATGGACGTGCTCCTGCTAAGTTGGAACTGCCCGATAGCCGCGGACTCATTCCAGGTATTGTTGCTTCTGATGACTTCAATCGGAAGAAAGGAGAACGTACCTTGCCGTTGGTATGGCAATGGAATCACAATCCGGACAATTCTCTTTGGTCGCTTTCTGCCCGCAAAGGGTATTTGCGGTTGACAACAGGGCGGGTGGAAACATCTTTTACACAAGCTAAGAATATGCTGACACAACGTACTATTGGTCCTGTTTGTACAGGTTCAGTCAGTATGGATGTTTCAGGGATGAAAGAGGGAGACTTTGCGGGACTGTCTCTTTTCCAGCGTAAATATGGTCAGGTGGGTGTTAAGGTTATTGATGGAAAGAAATATATTGTAATGGTGAATGGTGAGAATGAGAAACCTATGGAGATAGAAAAAGTGCCATTGGAGCAGTCGGTGATTTACTTTAAGGCAGAATGCGACTTCAGGAACAGAGCTGATAAAGGCTATTTCTATTACAGTTTGGATGGTATTCGTTGGAAGGCTATCGGCAACGTCTTGAAGATGCAATATACCATGCCGCACTTCATGGGCTATCGGTTTGCTTTGTTCAATTACGCTACCAAGGAGACGGAAGGATACGTTGATTTTGATTATTTTAAGATAGAAGATAAGATTTCCGATTGTCGTTGGGCAGATGTCTGTTATGCGGATGACGAACTGGAAGGTCACAAGTTGGATATTTACTTGCCTGATACGGGTAAGTCATCTCATAAGGTGGTGGTACTTATTTATGGCAGTGCTTGGTTTGCTAATAATATGAAACAGAATGCCTTTCAGGTTTTTGGTAGGTCGTTGCTTGATAAAGGTTTTGCAGTGGTTTCCATTAATCACCGTTCAAGCAGGGATGCTAAGTTCCCTGCACAGATTAATGATGTGAAGGCTGCTATTCGTTTCATTCGTGCTAATGCTGCCAAGTATAAGTTGGATACATCCTTTATTGGAATTACCGGCTTTTCATCGGGGGGACATTTAGCGTCTTTGGCGGGGACAACCAATGGTGTGAAATCTTATACTATAGGGGATAAAACGGTGGATTTGGAAGGTAATGTAGGGGAGTATTTTTCTTTTAGCAGCCGGGTGGATGCGGTCGTTGATTGGTTCGGACCGATAGATATGACACGGATGGAGAACTGTAATACCACTAAAGGGGCTAATTCTCCTGAAGCAGCTTTGATAGGTGGGATACCCGCTGATAATTTGGATATGTTGGCTCTTCTAAATCCCATTACTTATATAGATAAAAACGATCCTAAATTTATTGTTATTCATGGTGAAGCGGACACTGTAGTTCCCAATTGTCAAAGTATCTTTTTCTCTGAGGCTCTGAAGGCACAGGGACGTTTGGAAGAATTTGTTTCGGTTCCTGGCGGACAACATGGTCCTGTCACTTTCAATGAAAATACTTTCAAGAAAATGACAGACTTCTTTGCGAAAGAGGCCGGAATGTAGAGAATTTTAAACTGGATAAGGCCGATAAAATGTGATGACATTAAATGACTGCCGCATGATAGTTGGTATTTAGCTGTCATGCGGCAGCATATTTATCGGTGCAAGAGATAATTACAACTTAACCTTTATTCTTTTGCCTGTATAAGTTACAGTTTTACTGTTACCGTCTATGGTTTTCACTATGAATTGACGTTTTTGCAGCATGCCGTTGTATTCTCCTTTTCGTGCACCGATTGTAAGAATTCTACTGGCATTATCCCAATTCATTGGGATTTCGGTATAGGCTCCATTTTCGTAATTATAATTATCTCCTTCATCTTCATAAAGGGTGAAACTACCGTTATTGCCAGGGTATATGCATAAGGTTAGATTGTCCCATTTTTTTTCACTTGTGTATTGTACTTCCGGTCCATATGGAACGATACTGCCGGCACGTACAAAGAGGGGGATGCGATTGAGTGTCGTGGAAACGGTAAGTTTCTGTCCGCCTTCTATGGCTTCATTGGTCCAATAGTTATACCATCGGGTATCAGCTGGTAGATAGACTTCCATACTTTTAGTTTGAGTGAAGTCGGTAAGTACCGGTGCTTTTGCTGTTTCTTTGTTATTACGGTCCCAGCCTTCATTTTCCTTTAATTTTTTTTGGTGTACTTCCGGAGTGTACTGTGCGTGAAGCACTGGTGCTACCAGAAATGCTTTGCCGAACATATATGCATTGTTTATATTCCATGTTTGTTTGTCACCAAGAAAATCCATGAAGAGTGCACGCATGAAAGTGGAGCGGTTGTGTGTTACATCCCAGGAAGTGGAATAGATGTAAGGCAGCAGAGTGTATCGTAGTTTGACAGCATCAACCAAGGCGTCATAAACAGGTTCACCTTTTTTACCATACCAATAAAATTCGCGAGGTACATCAGCGCCATGACTGCGCATCATTGGACAGAAAACACCAAATTGTAACCAGCGGACGTAAAGTTCCTGATACATTGGATTACGTGTAGCGCTATTGTCTCCCCAACTGGTATTGTATGAACCGGCAAAGAAGCCACCAAGGTCTGAGTTCCAGTGCGGCATGCCGGTCAGTGAGAAGTTTAATCCTGCTGTTATTTGCTTGCGGAACATATCCCAAGAGGATTGGACATCACCAGACCAAACATTGGAACCGTAACGTTGCTGCCCTAAGAAACCGGAGCGGGTCAGGATGATGACACGTTTATCTTGTGTTAGAGCACGTTGATGATCGTATACACCACCTACGCTGACGAGTGGATAGGCATTGCGTACACTGCGATAAGAGCCAAGACTGGTTTGGCGGTCAAAATCGCTTTCCTTGTGGTTAAAATGATCTGGCTCTGTCGAGTCCATCCACCAACCATCCATGCCGAGCTGGAATATTCCTTTATTGAGATGTTCCCAATAAATATCACGGGCTTTGGGGCTGTAAGCATCATATACACGTACTCCGGAGGGATATTCCATATTAGGCGGCCAACCGTCAACACCGGATTGCGGCCAGGTTTCGATGTCGAAGAGCAATCCCTCTTTATCCAAAGCTCTGTAAGGTTTGGTAGCAGGACCGAATGAGGACCATATGGAAATCATCATGCGGGCATTCAGAGCATGTACTTCGTCAATCATATCTTTGGGACGGCTGAAAGTAGGGTTCTGGAAATCCATGGCATTCCAGAGGTAGTTATGTCCCCAGTATTGCCAGTCTTGAATGATACAATCCAAAGGAATCCCCAACTCGCGATACTTTTTCACTACTCCTACTGTTTCTTCCTGACTTTTATATCGTTCTTTACTCTGCATGAAGCCATAACTCCACAAAGGCATCATTGGTACATCACCAGTCAGTGCACGTACTTCGGCTATAACTCCATCAGCAGAACCACCATACATAAAGTAATAGTCTATGCAATCGCCGATTTCGGAACGGAAGGAGGTTTCCTGTTCGTTGTCGGTATATGTAGTACCTGAGTAGTTATCCCAAAACACTCCGTAGCCTTTGGTGGACTGGAAGAAAGGAGAAACGTCTTCCACATTGCCCTGAACCAGATGCTTGGTTATGTCACGTTGCATCATCTGCCCATTTTGCAATTGTCCGAGTCCGTAAAGACCTTCTTCTTTGCTTGTTGTGAAGCCTTGATAAACGCTATAGGTGGAGCGTCCGGCATCGTTAATAGGAGTAAAAGCCTTGACATTCTCTTGTTCAATGAGTAATGTGTCACCGTTAGGTTTTGCATAAGTAATAATACCTGTTTGGGGATTAAGAGTCACTGTCAGTGTTTGGCTTGTCATGACAATACAGCCATTTCCGGGAGTAGTAATTTTAATACCGGAGTTTTGGGGGTGGGCAATAACGGAAAGACTTTCTTTTTTAACGCTTTTGCCTTGGGGTGTTTTTAAAACACGAAGGGTATTGGGACCGAACCATTGAATTTCTATATCGGTTTGTTTTCCGGAAATGGCAGTTTTAATACCCGATGAGGTTTTCTGGAATTCTTGTGCCCATGTCCATGACGTGAGCAGGCATAAAGCCATAATGATAATGCTTCTTCTCATATTGATAATATGTTATATGTTTATATTATTTAAACTTGTACAGATTGGGTTGGGATAGTTCTTATTGTGTGTTATACCTTTTTTGAGGTGTGGTTACCTGGTCGGATATTAGAAACAATATTCCGGTAATTCCTACTTTTGCATTTTTCATGATACTTTGTTTTTATGTTTGAATAATACTGCAAAAGTAGGCTGAAACTATTTGGAAGATGATTACAAATGTTGCGGAAAGCAACACTCTCGTTGAAAAACAGGGTGGTTTATCGGTTTTTCCACTGATTTATGTATTGGGAAGGTCGCATGCCAAATTCTTCCTGAAAACATTTACTTAGATAACTGGAAGTGTTGAATCCAACAAGGTCGGCAACTTCGGCAACAGTGTAGCCTTCTTTCAGGAGTTGGGCTGCACGTTTTAGGCGGATGGATCGGATGAAATTAGTAGGTGTTTTTCCTACCACTGAAATAAGCCTTCGATATAACCCGGTACGGTCCATTCCCATATCACGACTCAATACTTCCACTGAATATTCGGGATTGTCAAGATTTTGTTCTATATATTGCAGTACTTTGCGAAGAAAGGTTTCATCGGCAACCGACAATAAAGAATTGTCGGAGGTTGGCTTTCGGGCTGTTTTGAGCTGTTCTTTCCGCTTCTCTTGTTGTTCCAGTAATTGACGCATATTAACCAATAATTCTTCCTGTGTCCATTCATTCTCATCCGATGATAAAGGGGAGAGTATACCTTCTGAAAGCTGGTTGATTAATTTTTTCAGTTCCGTGGCATGGTTTCGGACTTCCTCGAGTTGCAGTTTGTCTTTCCCTTCATTCATATATTTCAGCATACTGTCTAAAGGGGATATTATTCGGTTGACAGGCTCTTTCAATTCTTCATTGACATTTTGTAAGAAAGTAGTTTTCATCTCATCCAATTTTTCTTTTTGGTCACGCAACAGCTTCCGGCGCTTGCGTTGTATATATATAAGGATGAAGAGTAAGATACTTCCTGAGATGAGCAGAATGTAAAATATGTAAGCATATGTCGTTTTCCAGAATGGAGCTTTTACTGTAATCTTCATTTCTGCATATTTATTTGACCATATTTCATTATTATCGGCTGCTTGTACCCGAAAAGTATAGGTTCCGGGTGGAATGTTGGTATAGGTAGCATATCCTTTACCGGCAGAAGAACGGATTTCTCTTTCAGAATGATCAATACCTGTTAGCTGGTAACGATAGTACGTTTGCGTGGGATTGATATAGTTTAAAGCGGAAAATTCTAAAGAAAAGAAATTCTGGTTATGTTTCAATGTGATTTCCTTAGTTTGAGCTATAGGGTGAGACAATATTGGATTACCATTGTAATTTTTGCCTTTTTCTACTTGTTCTCCTAATAATTTGAATCCTGTAAATAAAGGGCTTGAATATGGTTTGTCTGTTACAGTCGGAGATATTGTGAATTTGTTAAAACCATTGATACCACCCCAATAAATTGTACCGTCGGTTGCTATAAAAACAGAGCGTTCGCAGAACTCGTCCGTTATTACACCGTCATATTGATTGAAATTGGCAAATGAATATGATAATGGTTCTTGAAGATTATTTGCTGTAATACGCGTTATCCCATTGGAAGTGGATATCCAAATTATATTATCTTCGCTCTGAATAATGGACCGTATGGAATTGTTGACTAATCCGTCAGTTGTATAGAACGTTTTTTGTTGTTCGGTATTCGGGTTCCATAGCAATAATCCGTCTTCCAGGCCAATCCATATTTGTTTTTGATTATCTGTTAGAATAGAATTACATGTATGGGAAGTAGGGAAAAAACGGTATTTTTTCTTTTTATAATTATAGATGAACCAGCCTTTTTGCCCGATACCTGCTAGGCAGTCTTTTTCATAGGGAATCAGTTGGTAAACTGTAAAACTACTTATTTCAGGTACTTCTGCAACTTTTTCAAATTTTTCAGTAGTAGGGATAAATCTACCGAACCCTTGATTGTCGATACATAAATATAGTGTTCCGTCTGACAGTTCTATGGCGGAACGGATGGTGTGTCCGGGTAATATATTCTGTTTGATTATACCGTTTGGCATTATACAAACTAACCCTTGTCCGGTAGTTCCCAGCCAGATGCGTTGCTGGCTATCTTTTAGTAAAACATTGCAATGAACAGTGGATAATTCCTGTGAGTATGAGATTAAATTGCCGTCGGCAAGAGTATAATAAAACAAACCTTTCTTTGTACCTACTAATATGTTTTTTTTATCTGTTGTAAAACACGTTACGGATATGTTTACGTCTTTGGCGGTTGGAAACAAACTGTTACCTATATTTTGAAAACGGAAACGATTAGGATGATAATAGAGTATTCCCCGGTCCAAAGTGCCTAACCACATACCTCCTTGATTGTCATTATAGAGTGTGCTCACTTCTGTATTTATAGTGCGTCCGTCTACTAATTTGAGGTTAGGTATATATTGTTTATTTATCAGTCCGGCATCAATGTTCCATAATCCCATATAGCAGCTGACCCATATGCTACTATCTTTATCGATGGACAGACTGTTTAGCCGATAGTCTGTCTGAAATACAATATTCCATTTTTTTCTTGTTATATCGTAATTCAGCATTACTCCTCCTTGGCTTCCGTTACGCAATTGATAAAAAGTATTGTTACCGGGTACTACATAGGAAGTATTTTCGTATTTCCCTTTAGGAAGTTCATCCGGTAGCTTTTGCCTGTATATTTCTTGATGTGATTTAAGATTATAGCAAATCAACAAACCGGAACGGTAAAAAAGGTATAATTGGTCTTCCAGTACACCAAGATCATAGAGTTGATCAGTAGTGTTACCTGTTGAAGATGCATAAGGCAAAAATGTTTTTACCTTCATATTATTTTTGTCTACAAGGATTAGTTCGTCTTTATCATTTATAATCCATATATTTTTAGCCTTATCCATGAAGAAATCTTTTATAGGAGAACTGATACCCCATGTGGCGAGTAGACTGTCCGGTTGCTCCACAAGACATTCATGTTTTATGTCCACAGCCATTAGTTGATATTGATTCTTGATCCACATATACCCATGGGAATCTATGTATTCGTGATGGAAACCTGAATATGCAGACAGTGGGCAAAAATGTTTTTGATTATAGTGTAAATAATTGAAATCAGTTCCGTCGTATAAGTTTAATAAGCCTTCAGTGATTATCATCATGCGACCGTCCGGCAATTGGGTAATGTTGCGTACCCTGTTTCCCCCTAAACCTTCTGTCCCTTTGATTGGGGTAAAAACACAGTATTTCTCTGCGATGGCAGGTAATGAAAGAAGTATAAAAAATATAGTGATTATGTGTTTCATAGGATGTGTTTTCTATTGAAGGCAAATTTATGGAAACTTTCGTTATGCCTGATAATTTCTGTAGGTTTTTTGACGAAATATGGTTTTATGATGGATTTTAATGTTTTTAAAAGAAATATATATGTAAAAAAGCCAATTTGTAACATAGGCGAAAGTTTCTGCAACATAATCGGAATGTAATTTGATAAAGGATGCTTTCCTTTGCAAATATATAGTTAACTAAAAAATTAATCTAAAAGAAAATGGTAAAACATATCTTGTTTTTTTGTGTGTTTGTTTGGACCTGTGTGTTTGCATTTGGCGAAGAAAATAAGTTGTATGGTCCGGATGGAAAATTGTGTGTAATTGTGTCGGATGAAGGGGGAGTGCCTTCTTACAGTGTACTATATGAAGGTGTCACTTTCCTTCAAAAATCTCCATTAGGAATAGAAACAAATCTTGGGGACTTTACTCTGCAGATGGCATTAACTCATGTCGGTCAGCTGTCGTCTGTCAATGAAGAATATCAGCTTCTTACGATTAAGAATAGTAATCCGCGGTATCAGGCAAATGTGCAGACTTACACATTTTCCAAAGGAGGAAGAAAGATATATGATATCGTTTTCCAAGTTAGTAATCATGACATAGCATTTAAATATCGGGTTTATTCACAAGATAATATATTGTGTTGTATTGTAAAGAAAGAAGCTACCGGATTTATGCTTCCTGAAGGTAGTACGACTTTTCTTTGTCCGCAGGCAGCTCCGATGGGGGGATTTGCAAGGACATCTCCTAGTTATGAAACAAGTTATACAGTAGACGATGTGACAGGGAAAAACGGTTGGGGAAATGGTTATACTTTTCCTTGCTTGTTCAAGAATGAAGATAAAGGTTGGATCTTGATTTCAGAAACCGGAGTGAGTAGTGCTTATTGCGGAAGCCGCTTGTTGGGGAAAGAAAATGGATTGTACACAATCGGTTTTCCACAAGAAGGGGAATATAATGGAAATGGAACAGTATCACCAGGTATAGCTTTGCCGGGTGAAACTCCTTGGCGTACCATCACTGTTGGTAAAACATTGGCACCAATAGTGGAAACTACTGTTATGTTTGATGTGGTAAAACCATTATATGAAGCTTCGCAGGATTTTCAGTATGGATGTGGTACATGGAGTTGGATTATTGGTGGTGATAATAGCATGAACTATGATGAACAGAAACGCTATATTGATTTTAGTGCGGATATGGGGTATAGCTCCGTATTGGTCGATGCGCTATGGGATACTCAGGTAGGACGGGACAAGATTGCTGAATTGGCTGATTATGCTGCATCTAAAGGGGTGGCACTTTATCTTTGGTATAACTCCAACGGGTATTGGAATGATGCTCCTCAATCTCCGAGAAGTATTATGAATAATATAATTATGCGTCGGAAAGAGATGAAATGGATGCAAAGTATAGGTATACGAGGTATAAAAGTTGATTTTTTCGGCAGCGACAAGCAGGTAACCATGCAGCTTTATGAAGATATTCTTGCAGATGCCAATGATTATGGACTGATGGTTATTTTTCATGGTTGTACATTACCCCGCGGTTGGGAACGGATGTATCCTAATTTTGTAGCTTGCGAAGCTGTACTTGCCAGTGAAAATCTGCATTTCTCTCAGGGCAGTTGTGATGCCGAATCATTTAATGCTTGTTTACATCCGTTTATACGAAATACGGTGGGAAGTATGGATTTCGGTGGCAGCGCTTTGAATAAATATTATAATGCGGCGAACAAACCGGGTGGCAGTCGTCGTGTAACTTCCGATGTGTTTGCGTTGGCTACGGCTGTCCTATTTCAAAGTCCTGTACAGCACTTCGCTTTAGCTCCTAATAATTTAGCTGATGCTCCTGTTTGGGCTATGGATTTTATGAAGACCATTCCTTCAATTTGGGATGAGGTGAAGTTTATTGATGGTTATCCTGGAAAATACATATTGCTTGCCCGTCGCCATGCGGATAGCTGGTACATTGCCGGAGTGAACGCACAGAAAGAGCCATTGAAGTTAAAAGTAAAACTTCCTATGATTGAAGTGGGAAAAGAGGTGAAACTTTATAGTGATAGTAAAGATTTGGAGGGGAATTTGCAGACTGTAAGGTTGAACAGAAAGCAAGAAGTACAAATTACTATTCCTTGTAATGGGGGGATGGTGATAGTTAGCCGATAGTATAAGTATATTAGTCTATATATAAAAAATAATATGAAGTCTATATTGAATTTATTAAGTATCAGAGAATATATAATGGGTGGGATATCCTTGTTGTTTGCAGGAGTTGTGCATGGGCAGAATCCGATAGTACAGACTTGCTATACTACTGATCCGGCACCTATGGTTCATGATGGTACGTTGTACGTCTATACGGGACATGATGAAGATAAGGCAGATTTTTTCTGGATGCAGGAATGGAGGGTCTATTCTACGAAAGATATGGTGAATTGGACCGATCATGGCTCTCCACTTGCTATTGAATCATTTGATTGGGCGGATGACCGTGCCTGGGCAGCCCAATGTATTGAACATAATGGGAAATTCTACTGGTATGTTTGTCTGCGTTCCAAGTTAACCAATACTATGGCTATTGGTGTAGCAGTAGGTGATTCTCCACTTGGTCCTTTTAAAGATGCTATCGGTAAGCCGCTTTATGATGGCAGTTGGGATTTTATTGATCCTACTGTTTTTGTTGATGATGACGGGCAAGCCTATCTGTATTGGGGAAATCCGAATATTTATTACGTGAAGTTGAATGATGATATGATTTCTCTGAAGGGTGAAGTGAGGAAAATGGAGCAAACTATTGAAAGCTTTGGAGCCCCTAATCCGGATAAACGTATAAAAGGTAAAAAGTACAAGGATATTTATACAGAGGGACCTTGGCTTCATAAACGTAATGGAAAGTATTATTTGCTTTATGCAGCTGGGGGAATACCCGAGCATATTGCATATTCAATGGGTAGCACTCCTTGGGGACCTTGGAAATATATGGGAGAAATTATGCCGTTGCAGGATACGGGTTCATTTACGAACCATTGTGGAGTGACGGATTATAAAGGAAATTCTTATTTCTTTTACCATACCGGAAAATTACCCGGAGGAGGAGGTTTTGGGCGTAGTGTGGCTGTGGAGCAGTTTAAGTATAATGAGGACGGTACGTTTCCTATAATTAATGCAACGCGTGAAGGGGTAAAACCGGTCGGAACACTTAATCCTTATGAAAGGGTAGAAGCGGAAACCATTGCTTTCTCAGAAGGAGTGAAATCGGAACCTAATGCAAAAACAGGCATATACATATCAGATATACATAATGGTGATTATATAAAAGTGCGTGAGGTGGATTTTGGAGATCAATTACCAAAGAGTTTCGTAGTGTCAGTTGCCAGTGCTCTTCGTGGCGGACGGATAGAAGTTAGAGCTGATAGTATCGGTGGAACTTTGATGGCGGAAATAGCGGTCCCCCATACCGGTGGTTGGGAATGTTGGAAGGATATGAAGACTACTGTGAAAACTCCGGTGAAAGGTATACATGATGTTTATTTCGTATTTAAGGGAAGAAAAGGATGTAAACTGTTTAATTTTGATTGGTGGAAATTTTACAGGGAAGATATGATGGTACAAGATGTGAGAAATGTTACACAAGTAGCTCCAACCAATATCTCTGGGTGTGAATATCCTCGTTTGGATGCCGAACATTGTGCCTATTTCCGTTTTTATGCTCCGCAGGCAAGTAAGATTCAGGTGGATTGTTGTGGAAAGAAGTATGATATGCAGAAAGATACAGACGGCTTTTGGACAGTGAAAACGGATCCGCTTGTTGTGGGATTCCATTATTATTTTTTAATAGTGGACGGTGTGTCTGTTGCCGATCCGTCTAGCTATACATTCTTCGGATGTTGTCGTATGGCAAGCGGTATAGAAGTTCCCGAAGGAAAAGAAGGTGATTATTATCGTCCTCAACAAGGAGTGCCCCATGGGCAGGTCCGTTCTTGTACTTACTATTCGGAAACGAAGAAAGAGTTCCGTCGTTGTATGGTATATACACCGGCAGAATATGAAACTAATGTAAAAAAACGCTATCCTGTGCTTTACTTGCAGCATGGTATGGGAGAGGATGAAACGGGCTGGTCTACACAGGGATATATGCAACATATAATGGATAACCTGATAGCTTCCGGGCAATGTGTACCGATGCTTGTTGTTATGGATAGCGGTGATGTAGAGGCTCCTTTTTCTCCTCGGGAAGGCAAGGATATGAATGAGGAAAGAGCTTTGTACGGTGCATCTTTTTATGGAGTGATGCTGGAAGATTTAATTCCTATGATTGATAGAACATTCCGAACGTATACGGATCGTGAGCATCGTGCCATGGCAGGATTGTCATGGGGAGGCCATCAGACTTTCAGTACAGCTTTGCCTAATTTGGATAAATTTTCTTATATTGGTGCGTTTAGCGGAGCAATCTTTGGACTTGACGTGAAAACTTGTTATAATGGTGTATTTGCTGATGCTGGCAAGTTCAATAAAAAAGTGCACTATTTATTTTTGGGATGTGGGACGGAAGAACAGTTTGGAACGAAACAACTTGTAGATTCTTTGCATGAACTCGGGATTAATGCAGAATATTATGAGTCACAAGGCACGGGGCACGAATGGCTTACATGGCGACGTTGCTTGCGTGAATTTGTTCCTCATTTATTTAAAAAGTAAATCTATATGTAACTTTAAATTTATATGGGAAACACACAAAAAATAAAAATGGCTCTAGCTATTTTGTTATTATCTCAGATGATGGTTTTCGGACAGACAGCAATACCTTTGGTCTATGACAAAGAGTATACAAATGATAACTTTCAGCTTCCTGGGATACTCCCAATAGATAAATTGCCGGAGATAGCCACTCTTCCTGATCCTTTTGCATGGGCTGATGGAAGCGGGCGTTCAACAGATTTCAAGGATTGGAAGAGGCATCGTTTTGAGATAGCCCACCAATTGCAACATTATGAATTGGGAATGAAGCCTGTTACTCCAAGAGATAGTATAGAGGCTATTCTAAATAACGATACATTGCGGGTTATAGTGCATGAAAATGGCGAGGTACTGCTATTGACTGCTCCTATTAAGTATCCTGAGGGCAATGGCCCTTTTCCTGCTATTATTGGGATCGGCAGATCTACAGGGGCTCTTCCGGAGCAGTTGTTTGATAAAAGAAAAATAGCGCAGATCACATTTGATTTTACACAAGTCATGTCTCATACACAAAAGCGTGGTAATGAGCCGATAAATCGTTTATATCCGGAGCAAACGGAGATGGGATCTTATTGTGCATGGTCATGGGGAATTAGCCGATTGATTGATGGATTGGAAAAGGTTGAAAAAAAATCGCGTATTGATCTTTCGCATTTGGCTATATCCGGTTGTTCATTTGCCGGTAAAATGGCATTGTTTGCAGGGGCTTTTGATGAGCGTATTGCGTTGACTATTGCCCAAGAGCCCGGTGGCGGAGGGGTTAATGCCTGGCGTGTTTCGGAAACTTTAGAGAATGTAGAAACTTTGGGGCGTACCAACTATGCATGGTTTCTGGAAAGTATGCGCCAATTTGCAGGTAAGAATGTAAACCGCTTGCCGATTGATCACCATGAACTGGCAGCATTGATTGCTCCTCGTGCTTTGCTGGTACTTGGAAATACAGATTATGAATAGTTGGCAGAAGAGTCGAACTACGTATCTTGCCAGGCTGCACGAATGGTATGGAAGGCTTTTGGCATAGAAGATCGTATGGGCTTTTCTATTCAGGGAGGTCATATGCATTGTATGTTGCCGAAGAGTCAGTATCCGGAAGTGGAAGCTTTTATTGATAAATTTCTGTTGGGTAAAACATATGTAGATACATTTGTTACGAAAGCGGATATGTTTGAGGATATGGACTATTTGAAATGGATGCCTTGGGCAAATGAGATAGAACGTTTAGGCGAAGAGAGGTTGCCTTATACCAAAGGTGCTTTTGCAACGAGACGCTATCGTAATCTCTTTGCGGAATTGGGCTATAAGCAAAAGGACATTGATAAAAAGTTGAAATCGGTATTTGAAAGTGTTTTTTATGGACCGGATAAGGTCTATTTTGAAGTGGGGGACTCGATGGCTTATATCAGTGACATAAAAAATCATGATGTACGTACAGAGGGAATGTCTTATGGATTAATGATTGCCGTTCAGTTCGATAGGAAAGATATTTTCGATCGTTTATGGAGGTGGAGCAAGAAATATATGCAGCATCAGGAGGGACTGCTAAAAGGCTATTTTGCATGGAGTTGTCAGACGGACGGCACGCGTAATGCTCAGGGACCGGCGTCTGATGGAGAACTTTATTATGTAACATCACTTATTTTTGCTTCTAATCGTTGGGGGAATTCAACAGGGATTAATTATCTTGCTGAGGCTCAAAATATATTGAATTGCTCGATGCAGAAAATTGGTATGGAGCGTGTTGCCCCTTTGATTAATTTGGAACATCAGTTGATAACATTTACGCCGGATCCTTTTGGAGGAAGATTTACGGATCCTTCCTATCATATTCCAGCATTTTATGAGGTATGGGCCAGGTGGGCAGAAGACGGTAGAAGTGAATTTTGGCGGGTATGTGCCCGGAAAAGTCGTGAATATTTGCATAAAAGTATTCACCCTGTAACAGGGCTTAATCCTGATTATAATAACTATGATGGCACATTGCTTGGCAGTAAACGGGTTATAGGAGATGCTTTTCGTTTTGATTCATGGCGTGTACCTATGAATATAGCATTGGATTATTCATGGGCATGTGCGGACAGAAAATGGCAGCAAGAATATGGAAATAAGATACAGAACTTTTTTTATTCCCAAGGTATAGATAGCTTTGTAGATCAATACAATGTAGATGGTACAACGGTGACAGAACTGCTGGATGCCGGAGGGTATAAGAAACTGAGACATTCTTTGGGACTGGTTGCTACTACGGCTGCGGTCTCATTGGTTTGCACACATGATAAGAGCCGGGAATTTGTCGATCGTTTATGGAATGCCAAACACGTGCCTTACGATGATGGATATTTTGATGCTTATTATGACGGATTACTTCGTTTGTTTGCTTTTATGCATTTGAGCGGGAACTATCGGATTATATTTCCTCAAGGACATTAATTACTGTAAAATTGAAAAATAGAAATGAAAAATAGAGTGATTGATTTATTACTGGTATACCTTTTTTTAGGGAGCTGCTTAACTATGCATGCGCAAGATAAGGATTTTCATATTTATTTGGCTTTCGGGCAGTCTAATATGGAAGGCAATGCACGTGTGGAACCGCAGGATAGTATAGGTATAAGTGAACGTTTTTTGATGATGTCTGCTGTTGATTGTCCTGAGCGCGGAAGGGTAAAAGGAGAGTGGTATAAGGCTCTTCCGCCGTTGTCTCGTTGCCATACGGGATTGACCCCATGTGATTATTTTGGACGTACTATGGTTGATAATTTGCCTTCGAATGTCAAAGTGGGTGTTATCAATGTGGCTATCGGGGGATGTCGTATTGAGTTGTTCGATAAAGAGAGCTGTGCAGAGCACATTGCTACTCAACCGGATTGGCTGAAAAATATCGTGAAGTCTTATGATAATAATCCGTATGCTTGGCTCGTAGATTTGGCAAAGAAGGCACAGAAGGACGGGGTGATTAAAGGTATTCTGGTGCATCAGGGTGAATCAAATACAGGTGACAAAGAATGGCCGGAAAAACTAAAAGGCGTTTATGAGAACTTATTGTCAGATTTAAACCTGAAAGCGGAGGAAGTGCCTCTTTTGGTCGGAGAAGTGGTACATGCCGACCAAAAGGGTATCTGTGCAAGTATGAATGACATTATAGACACACTGCCACAAGTAATTTCAACGGCGCATGTTATTTCATCTGCCGGTTGTTCGGCAGCAGGGGACAATCTGCATTTCACCGCTCGCGGATATCGTATGTTGGGTGCACGTTATGCTGAAACAATGTTGCAGTTGTTGGGATATAAGGCAATGATAAACAAGCAGGAAGCAACCCGAATGAAATTATGGTACTCGGCACCGGCACGTCGCTGGGTAGAAGCGTTACCGGTGGGGAACTCTCGTTTGGGCGCTATGGTTTACGGTGGTACAGATAAGGAAGAAATTCAGCTTAATGAAGAAACTTTTTGGGCAGGCGGTCCTTATCGCAATGACAATCCGAAAGGAAAAGAGGTTTTGGCTAAAACACGTGAGCTTGTGTTCGCTAACCGTCTGTCGGAAGCGCAAAAGTTGATAGATGAGAATTTTTTCACAGGACAGCATGGTATGCGTTTTCTCACTATGGGCAGTTTGTTAATTAACCAACCGGAACATAAGAATGTTGAAAACTACTATCGTGAACTGGATATAGAAAATGCCGTAGCTGTTACTCGATATATGGTAGATGAGGTGACATATACACGTACAGTCTTTTCATCGTTCGCCGATAATGTAATTGTTGTACGCATGGAGGCTGATAAGCCGAAGGCGTTGAACTTCGATTTGAGTTATAACTCGCCTTTGAAACATGTGGTAATGGCTAAAGGGAATGAGCTGGTAGTGAAATGTGAAGGTGTGGAGCAGGAAGGAATTCCTGCAGCATTAAATGCTGAATGCAGGATATTGGTGAGACATAATGGAAAGTCTGGAAAGTCGAATAAGTCTGTGGTTGTAGACCAAGCTACCGTGGCTACTCTTTACATATCTGCTGCGACAAACTTCGTAAACTATCATGATGTGGGCGGTAATGCTTCGAAACTTGCTTCTTCCATTCTGAAACGTGCAGTAAAAGTTCCGTATGAGCAAGCTCTTGCCAATCATATAGCTGCCTATAAGGAGCAGTTCGATCGTGTGACGTTTTCCATACCTTCTACCGAAACATCTACGTTGGAGACTGATAAACGGGTTGTAGCTTTTGGTGAAGGAAAAGACCTGAACCTTATAGCACTGATGTTTCAGTATGGTCGTTATTTGCTTATTTCTTCTTCGCAACCCGGTGGACAGCCCGCCAATCTGCAAGGCTTGTGGTGCAATAGCGTATATGCTCCTTGGGATAGTAAATATACGATTAATATTAATACGGAAATGAATTACTGGCCTGCCGAAGTAACAAACTTGTCGGAAAACCACCAACCGCTTTTTGATATGGTGAGCGATTTGAGTGTAAATGGCAAGAAAACTGCTGAAACTGTTTACGGAGCACGTGGCTGGGTGGCTCATCACAATACGGATTTGTGGCGTGCTTGTGGTCCGATAGATGCTGCCTATTTCGGAATGTGGCCAAATGGAGGAGCTTGGCTGACACAACACTTATGGCAACATTATCTTTTCACTGGTGACAAAGAGTTTTTACGTCGCTATTATCCTGTAATGAAAGGTGCGGCAGATTTCTATTTAAGCCATTTGGTGAAACATCCTCAGAACGGTTGGTTAGTAACGGCTCCTTCCGTATCGCCTGAACATGGATATGCCGGTTCTTCCATTACTGCAGGATGTACTATGGACAATCAGATAGCTTTTGATGCGCTTTATAATACAATGCTCGCAGCTCGTATATTGGGTGAATCCCAAGCATATCAAGATTCCTTGGCCGTTGCTTTTAAGCAGTTGCCGCCTATGCAGATAGGACGTCATAATCAGATTCAGGAATGGCTGATAGATGCAGATAATCCTCGTGATGATCATCGGCATATTTCACACCTCTATGGTTTGTATCCAAGCAATCAGATATCACCGCGGCTTCATCCCGAGCTTTTCCAAGCTGCTAAAAACACACTTTTGCAGCGGGGTGACGCAGCGACAGGTTGGAGTATCGGTTGGAAAATAAATTTCTGGGCACGTATGCTCGATGGTAATCATGCTTATAAAATTATAAAGAACATGCTTCGTATTCTTCCGGGCGACGACAAAATGCGGGAATTTCCTGAAGGTCGTACCTATCCCAATTTGTTTGATGCACACCCTCCTTTCCAGATAGACGGTAATTTCGGCTATACGGCAGGTGTGGCTGAAATGTTGCTGCAAAGCCATGATGGGGCAGTACAATTACTTCCTGCTTTGCCGGAGGAGTGGAATGAAGGAAGTATCAGTGGTTTGGTAGCTCGTGGCGGTTTTGTTGTTGACATGCAATGGGAAGGAGCGCAACTGCTTAAGGCTAAGGTACATTCACGTATTGGTGGTGTGTTACGTATTCGTAGTTATGTTCCTTTGAAGGGTGATGGCTTGAAACCGGCAGAGGGTGATTGTCCGAATATGCTATATGCGCCGGCTGAGATTGCAGCACCTTTGAAATCGGAGAAACTGAATGCACTTCAATTGCCTGTACTTTATAAAGTTTATGAATATGATATAATGACAGAGCCTGGTAAGGAGTACATGTTTGAAAGGACTACACTGAATTGATAAAGTACTATAAGCATAAATAATTACTTATGAATTTAAAGAAAATAACTGTTCCTTTAGTTTTGCTAATCCTTTCATTGGGAGTAAGTGCACAGCAGCAGGAAACTTTTAACAATCCGGTGATTAATGCGGATGTACCTGATCCTTCAATGATAAGGGTCGGAGACTACTACTATTTAGTGAGCACTACTATGCACCTGATGCCGGGGTGTCCCGTAATGCGTTCAAGAGATCTGGTGCATTGGGAGACTATTAGTTATGTATTCCAAAAATTAACCGATTTGCCCCGTTATGATTTGAAAGAGGGGACTGTATACGGTCGTGGACAGTGGGCATCAAGCATCCGTTATCATGACGGGCGGTTTTATGTGTGGTTCTCACCTAATGATGAGCCTTATCGCGGTTACATTTATACGGCTGAAGATCCGGCAGGTGAGTGGACTTTGGTTTCTCGTCCGCCTCATCATCATGATGCTTCTTTGCTGTTTGACGATGACGGTAAAGTCTATCTGTTTTATGGCACTGGGCAATTGCGTCAGCTTAAGAGCGATCTTAGCGATGTGGAATCTGGAGGGATAGACATGAAAATATTTGAACGGGATGCCGATGAGCAAGGTTTGTTGGAAGGTAGCCAAGCATTCAAACATAATGGCAAGTATTATTTGCTGATGATTTCTATGGATTGGAGCATTCCCGGAAGATTACGTCGTGAGGTATGTTATCGGGCTGACAAAATTACCGGTCCATATGAGAAAAAGGTTATTCTTGAAACGGAGTTTCAAGGATATGGTGGCGTGGGACAAGGTTGTATCGTGGATTCACCGGATGGAAACTGGTACGGGTTTATTTTTCAGGACCGGGGAGGTATAGGACGTGTGCCGACTTTGATGCCTTGTCACTGGGTAGATGGTTGGCCTGTGTTAGGTGATGCCGAGGGACGTGTACCCGATTCTATGGTTATGAAAACTTTCCCGGATGAATGTAAAGGCAGCATTATGGGGAGTGATGACTTTCGTAATACCAGGTTGAGCCTTAACTGGCAGTGGAACCATAACCCGCTGGATGATTGCTGGTCGCTGACCGAACGTTCCGGTTTCTTGCGTCTGAAGACAGGACGGGTGGTGGACAATCTGTTTTTGGCTCCTAATACTTTGACCCAACGTATGAGTGCTCCAAAATGTAGCGGAACGGTGGCAATGGATGTGTCAAAAATGAAGGATGGTGATGTGGCAGGATTTACGGCTTTTAACGGTTTGTCCGGAGTGCTTGCCGTAGTAAAGGAGAACGGAAAGAAACATCTTGTGATGTCTGTCCAGTCTGTCAGTCTGTCGGATAAGGAAAAAAAAGTTACCGATGTGAAGATAGAAGAGAAAGAACGTATAACTTGTAAGAAAGATTTTGTTTATCTTCGCATTGACGGTGACTTTGCAAACAAAAAAGATGAGGCTACTTTCTATTATAGCTATGATAATGAAGAGTGGAAGCAGATAGGGGAACCTTGTAAGATGGTTTTTGATTATACCCGGTTCTTTATGGGGAGTAAGTTCGCCATATTCAATTATGCGACGAAGTCTTTGGGAGGTTATATAGATATAGATTATTTTAAATACGATAAATAAAAAAATCACATTATGAAAATAAAAAAAAGTTTAGGGACATTACTACTCTTCGCTTTATGTTTGGATGCAGGGGCCATAGATAATAGGGGGATAACCTTTAGCCAGTTGGCTTCCGACCGCTTTACGCTTGTGGAAAACGGGACGCCCAATGCCATATTGATAGATGAGCAGGAAGATACTGGTGTAATGATAGCAGCAAAGAATCTTCAGAACGATTTTGAACGGGTAACCGGTAAAGCTGCTGATTTGCTGTTTGAACCTGGTGTAAAGCGTGTGGTTATAGTGGGAACTCTTAAAAGTCGTTATATAAAAGAACTGGTGAAAGCAAAGAAGATAGATGCTTCATTGCTGAATGGTAAGAATGAAAAATATTTGATGACGGTAGTGCCGGCTCCTTTAAAGGGGATGGAAGAAGCATTGGTCATTGCAGGAAGTGACAAGCGTGGAACAATTTATGGAATATATGAGCTTTCAGAACAGATCGGTGTCTCTCCTTGGTATGACTGGGCTGATGTACCGGTAGTTCCTCAACAGAATTTGTCTATCGTTCGTGGAAGCTATACGGCAGGCGAACCGGCAGTGAAGTATCGTGGTATTTTCTTGAATGATGAGGCTCCTTGTTTGACAGGTTGGGTGAAACATACTTATGGCACGAACTATGGTGACCATCGCTTCTATGCACGTGTGTTTGAACTTATTTTGCGTCTGCGTGGTAATTTTATGTGGCCTGCGATGTGGGGATGGAGTTTCTATGCGGATGATCCGGAAAACAGCAAGACTGCCAATGACATGGGAGTTATTATGGGTACATCCCATCATGAACCTATGGCGCGTAATCATCAGGAGTGGGCGAGAAAACGTAAAGAGTATGGTGCGTGGGATTATGCTTCCAACCAAAAAGTAATTGACCGCTTTTTTCGTGAAGGTATTGAACGTGCCGTTGATACGGAGGATTTGATAACTATCGGTATGCGGGGGGATGGCGATACACCTATGGGTGGAAAAGAAGGAGAGGATGATAAATATGTATCACGTGATAAAGAGAATATGCGTTTAATGGAAAAGATTTTCAAGAACCAACGGCGCATCATTAAGGAAGTGACGGGAAAAGCTCCGGAAAAACGTCCGCAGGTATGGGCTCTATATAAGGAAGTGCAACGTTTTTATGATATGGGGCTCAGAGTACCCGACGATGTGATTATGCTGTTGAGTGATGACAATTGGGGAAATGTACGTCGTTTGCCAAATGCGGAAGAAAGAAAACATCCCGGAGGCTGGGGAATCTATTATCATGTGGACTATGTGGGAGCTCCCCGAAACGCAAAATGGCTTAATGTGACTCCAATCCAGAATATGTGGGAACAATTGCAGTTGACTTACGATTATGGAGTTGACAAGTTATGGGTACTTAATGTCGGCGATTTGAAACCGATGGAATATCCTATCACTTTATTCCTCGACATGGCTTGGAATCCTAAACGCTATGCGGTTGATAACTTGTTGGATCATCCACGTCAATTCTGCGCCCAGCAATTTGGTGAAGAGCAAGCGGACGAAGCTATGCGCATTTTGAACTTATATAGCAAATATGCCGGTAGGGTTACTGCTGAAATGCTTGACCGCAAGACTTATAATCTGGAGACCGGAGAGTGGAAGCAGGTTTCTGATGAGTTTATTAAGCTCGAAGCGGAAGCATTGCGCCAATATATGACACTCCAACAGGAATATAAGGATGCGTATAAGCAACTGATTCTTTTCCCTGTGCAGGCAATGGCCAATTTGTATGAAATGTACTATGCGCAAGCTATGAACCATAAGCTTTACAAGGAGAATAATCCGCAGGCAAATTATTGGGCCGACAAGGTTGAACAGTCTTTTAAGCGTGACAAGGACTTGTGCGATGACTATAACAATGTGATGTCGGGAGGTAAATGGAAGAACATGATGATACAGAAGCATATCGGTTATACTTCGTGGAATGATAATTTTCCGGCAGATAAGCAGCCGGAGGTATATCGCATCGAGGAGCCGGAAAAAGCTATGGGAGGATATGTTTTCAAATCCAGGGACGGTGTGGTGGCAATGGAAGCCGAACACTATTTTGAGAAGAAGGACGTTGTCGGGGCACAATGGACGGTTATTCCTTATATGGGACGTACATTGAGCGGTATGGCGTTGATGCCTTATACGAAAGATGTTGCCGGTGCTTCCCTTTCTTATAAAATGGAAATTCCCAAAGGTGTTACCGAAGTGACTGTCCATATTGTGGTGAAATCAACACTGGCATTTCACGATATAAAAGGGCATAAATATGAAGTAGGCTTTAACGGAGGTAATGTAGAAACAATTAATTTTAATGCCAATTTGAATGAAGAACCGGAGAATGTGTACACAACTTTATATCCCACAGTTGCCCGAAGAGTGGTTGAAAGTCAGGTGAAACTGGAATTACCGATATCGCAGGATGGGTTGCAGACCTTAACCTTGAAGCCTTTGGATCCGGGAATTGTATTTGAAAAGATTGTGGTGGATTTTGGCGGATACCGGAAAACTTTTTTATTTATGAATGAGTCTCCTTGTCAAAGAGATAAATGAAGATACTTTTAAACGAAACCTTTAGACAGATGAAGAGCTTTTGTCAAAGCTAAAATGAGTACTCTGAAAAGTTACAGATTGTAACTATAACCTCTAAAAGGGTCGTATCAAACTCTGTTTTGAGAGTAATGATACGACCCTTTTTTTAGTCTTTTAGGATATTCTAATTTCAAGTTAAAAGTTTATTTCCTCAAAATGGAGTTTTGGCATATTCATCTTTTATTTGTATCACTCAGTGTCGGAAGATGCCGATGCCGCATTTTGCTCCATGTAGGCAGTAGGTGTCATTCCGTATAACTCTTTGAAGGCAGTTGAGAAATAGGCAACGTTGGTGAAACCTGTCAAGGCTGCAACTTCATTGATACTTTGCCGTTTCTTAGCCAACAGGGTTGCTGCTTGTTTTAGCCGGAGATTGCGTATCAAGTCGCGAGTGGACTGGTTGGTCAGTTCTTTCAGTTTACGGTGCAGATGAACACGGCTGATGCCTACGGTTTCGGCTACCATTTCGACATTCAGTTCCGGGTTAGCTATATTGTCATTGATAACTTTCATAATGCGGTCTAATAGGCGTTCATCCGGTGATTCTATCTCTAATTCCTGCATCCGTTCTTTTTGTGTCTGGCTGCCCTGGAAATTGTTTCTCAATCTTTCTCGGCTCTTGATCAGGTTAAAAGTGCTTTGCCGAAGTATTTCAATGCTGAAAGGTTTTGTTATGTAGGCATCAGCCCCTATACTGAGTCCTTCCAGATTATCTTCTTCACGGCTTTTGGCTGTAAGCAGGATAACTGGAATGTGGTTGGTATTGATGTTCTGTTTCACTTTTGAACAGAGAGTCATGCCGTCCATTTCAGGCATCATAATGTCACTGATAATTAAATCGGGAGTTTTTTTGAGAATATATGTAAATGCTTCTTTGCCGTTACGGCACTCTTGCATGTGAAAATCACGCCCCAATTCTTGGCAGATGTAACGGCGGATTTCATCATCATCTTCTACGATTAGTACACGATACTTGGATTTTGAGTGTGTTTTCGGGGGTGTTTCTATCAGCGGTGTTGTGGGTAGCGCCGTAGTTATGTGTACTGAATCCTGCTTAACTGCTGAGTTGTCTATATCTTCTGGTTTGAGGTGTTCCTTTCCTAAGGGAAGGCGGACGATGAAACGGCATCCGGGAGTTCCTTGGTTGTTTTCAACGGTGATGCTGCCATGATGCAGCTCTACCAGTGAACGGGTGAGATGCAATCCGATACCTGTACCTATGTTTGAGTTGTTTTGACTGTTGCGTATCTGATAAAAGCGGTCGAAGATACGTTCTAATTCGGTTTCATTGATGCCGATCCCGTCATCTTCTATACTGATTTCGAAATAACGGCTTAACGCTTTCTCAGCGGCATTTGGATCATTGCCGGTGCATAAGCGGATTTGTATGTTACCATTTTCCGGTGTGAATTTGAATGCGTTGGAGAGTATATTCAAGATAACCTTATCGAAGTTCTTCGGGTCTATCCACGCTTTCAGTTCTTTCACTTCGGAATGAAAGTCCAGCTTGATATGTTTGGTATTGGCTTGGTAGGCAAATGTATAGTGCAAATCCTGTATGAAACTCACGATATCAGTTTCCTGGAATTTGAGTTGCATTTGCCCTTTATCTATTTTCCGGATATCCATAAGTTGGTTGACAAGGCGCAGAAGACGTTCGGCGTTACGGTAGATGATATTGTAACTCTGCTGGCGCTCTGTATCGTAGTCCGTAGCCATTAGCTTTTGCAATGGGCTTATTATGAGAGACATCGGGGTGCGTATCTCGTGAGAAATGTTGATGAAGAACTGTAACTTGGCTTCATTCAGCTGTTCGGCATGTATATGTTCCAACATTTCCTGACGTGCACGATACCGTTGGCGTATTTGCACTATGATGAAAATAGTGATGATGACTGCTGTTAGACAATATATGGTTTTTGCCCACCATGAGACATACCAGGGTGGAGAAATGATAATGGTCAGTTTTTTTATTTCGGAATAGGAATTATAGTCCCTTGCCTTTACCTGGAAGTGATAGATACCCGGTGTCAGTTCGCTGAATGATATCCTGTTGACACCGGACTGTAAATTCACCCATGTATTGCTGTTGAATGTATAGGAATAGCTTATGCGTTCAGGACTGTAGAACTCCATGGCGGAGAGCTCGATGCTGAATGAGTTGTCTTTGTGCGACAGATGAAATTTGTCGGAATTCGTTACAGAGGTTGTGACAATATCGTAGCGTCCGGATTTCATGCCCAATCTTACCGCTTTATCGTGCACGTAAAAGTCTGTAATGCGTATTTCCGGTTTTTTGTTGGGACTTGTTATTTCTCCGGGGTTAAAGTAAGTAATACCGCTGGTGCTTCCAAAGATAATTTCTCCTTTGGTGCTGGCAAATGATACTCCTTTGCTGAATTCATTTCCTTGCAGACCGTCACTTGCATAGAAGTTGACGAATGTTTGTGTACTGGGATTGAAGCGGGATATGCCGAAGTTTGTACTTATCCATAGGTTACCGTTAGCGTCTCCCTCAATGGCCGAAATGGAATTGCTGGGAAGGCCGTCGGATATGGTGTATTTCCTGACTTTTTGTGTTTGGGGATTTAATTGCTTCAGCCCTTGTGAAGTTCCCACCCAGATATTATGATGCAAATCCTCATAAAGTGCATAAATCACATCACCTTGTAGCAGTCTGTTTGTCTTGTAAGTGGAAACAAAATCCATTGTTGGGATGTCGAGGCAGCCTAAACCGTCATAGGTTCCAATGTAAAGTTTGTCGTTTGTACTATACAGCAGGCAGTTAATCCATGAATTGTGCAGTATATTGCTTAGCGGACGGTATTCAAAACCGTTTGCAGTGCTGGGACAATGGTATATTTCTTTAGTTTCCAGATTGATACGGTAAAGTCCAGCTCCCATAGCACCTACCCAAAGCTGTCTATGTTTGTCTTCAATGATACTGTATATGCTTTGTGCCGGTTTGTGGTCTTTATCCGGCAGATAGATGTATTCACAGTGTCCGGTCTGAGGATTCAACTTGGCAAGTCCGTCACGGTATGAACCTATCCATAAGTTTCGGTCCGAGTCCTCACAAATGCTCATAATGGTGGAGGATACCGAGTGGCTGATGCCCGGACGTTGCTCAAAATGCGCTTGTTGCTTTCCATCTGGATCTATACGGTAGATGCCATCATTATCTGTGCCTATCCAATAGGAACCGGTATGGTCTTTACATACGGACATGATGCAACAGGAACCGATTGTGTTGTGGGTAGACGATTTATATCCCATATACTTGAAGTTGTTACTAACGGGCGGTACTATCATAACTCCTTTTTGGAAGAATCCCAGCCATATATTCCCTTGATTGTCTTTGAGAATAGAATGTACTTTGGACTTATCAAAGTTGAAACTGGTAATATTGACAGGACTTTCCATTATCTGTCCTTTCTGAATGTTATACACTTTCATTCCGTTCCCATCGGTTCCGATATAGATTTCATCTTGGTTTATGTTATATAGGGTCTTAATAGGTAGCTCCGGATGCGAAGAACATTTAATGTGGGTGAAGCCGTTTGTTTGAGGATTGTATTTGAACAGTCCGTTTTTCAGGCATCCCACATAGATGTTTCCTGTTTTGTCTTCGCAGATGGAAGAAGGCCACACAATTTCCCTTCCATTCGGATAGTGCGTCATCCTTTGGTTTGTATCTATGCTGTATATTCCTTTGTCATTGGTGATTACCCACAATGTCCCGTTCCGGTCTTCGTAGATCTGGTTGATGAGATAACTTGGAACAAACCCGGGCAGTTGCCTGGCTTCTATGTGTCCTTCTGTGACATTCAGTAAGAATATTCCATGTCCGGATGTTCCTATTAGTATTTCTCCGTTGGCGCGCTCGATAATGGTGGATACATTAACTTCTAGCTTACCTCCTTCTTTGAAGGTCATGGGAATATGGGAGAAAATACCTGTTGCACGGTCGTATGTTTGCAGACCATTTAATGTGCCTACAAAGAAAGTCCCTTTCTTGTCTTCAAAAAGGACGCGGACATAATTGTTTTGCAGAGAATGTTCATCGTAGAAGTCATGTTTGTATACACTGAATTTGGCACCGTCGTATCGGTTCAGTCCGTCTTCAGTCGCTATCCATATAATGTCTTCTTTGTCCTGATAGATACTGTTAATCATGCTGCTTGACAACTCATTGTCCATAGTAAAAAGTTTACCTGTTTGCCCGTAGCATAAAACGGATAAGAATAGATATAAAAGACAGATTACTGTTTTTTGCTTCATCATGGTATATTGTTTGTGTTGACAAAATTACTAAAAAAACTCAATAACGTAACATTGCACTATGAGAAAAGGAAGGACTTGTTTCACCGGAAATTTATATTTGTTTCACCGAATTAAACTTATAGTTTATTGGCTTTGAATTATAAGTTTATTCCTATTAAACAAGTGGTGTGCTTTAAGGGAATATAAACAAGTGTGGCAGAGAGGAGTGAAGAGTGATATCTTTTGCCCCTTTCTGCCACACTTGTTGATGCCTTTTTTTATCTGTTTTTATTCAGCAGTTCTTTGGTGGGACATTCATAGTTGCTGATGGGGAGATGTATCTTCTGCAAGTCTTTCAATTCGTGTATAGGGCGTTCGATCTCGTAAGGTATGGGCATGCTTGAGAATTTTTGGAAATAAAGAAGGCAGGCGTCTTTCCACCAAACAGCATCGCGGGCCTGTATCTTCAAAGCGGACTGTACTTCATGGAAACGTTCTGCGTCAATGTATTTTTCGGCGGCATCCCATATCTTCTGAAAGTCTCTGACTTGTCGGACTCCATTGTCGTAGTGATAGCAGAACTCGTCCCATAGAGTGCGACCGCTTTTCATGCGGTAATTCCAGGGCACATGGTGGAACCATAGGAGATATTCTTCGGGACAAGTGCTGATGTTGTCGTATTGCTTAGACAGGTTTTCCGGATATTGTGCAACGGCATTGCTTCCTTTGCTACTGCGGTCGAAACCTATCCCTTGTTTGTCTGCTCTGTGATAGTAGGATGGAAGCCAGTCCGGGCGGGCGCCGGGGATGTTGCACCAAGGCTCGGGACCGTAATGATGCCCCCATGCGAAAATGTGATGTAGGCCAAGGGGCATCATATAGTTTACCACAGCCTCGTGGCTGTCGAGCATCATCTTCTTTAGTTGGGCATTGATGTCCGAGGGCTGGGAGTCAAAAGTTTGCTTTAGCCATTCATCAGCAATATGTTCGGAAGATAAAGAGGGTTGCCATGATAGGCGTCCGAAAGCATACCAGTTGGCTTGTGCAAAGGTGTGACCGCACCAGTTGGTATCTGTACCTATATTGGCAACACCGGCCACTGCCTTTAAAGAAGCGGGTGTTACGAATTCAAAGAATTCTTTCCACATCGGGGCCAAATAAGCAAGATGATTGGAGTGTCCCAAGTATTCCTGTGTCACTTGGAACTCTGCCATTAGTGGTGTATGTTGCATCGCACTGAACAATGGACTGTACGGTTCGCGGGGTTGGAAATCTATCGGTCCGTTCTTCACTTGGACGATGACGTTGTTGCGGAACTGTCCATCCAAGGGCTCAAACTCCAAATATGCTTGTTTGGCACGGTCGGCATCGGAAGGGCTGTATACAAAAGCGCGCCACATAACGATACCTTTGTAGGGCTTCAATGCGTCTGCCAGCATGTTGGCACCTTCGGCATGGGTACGTCCGAAATCGCAAGGACCAGGCTGTCCTTCCGAATTGGCTTTCACCAGAAAACCGCCGAAGTCGGGGATGATGCGGTAGATTTCCTTAACTTTGTTTTTCCACCAGCGGATAACTTTTTTGTCAAGAGGATCGGCAGTGCTCAGACTGTCGAGAGCCATAGGGGATGCAAAATTAACGGAGAGGTACACACGTAGTCCGTATGGGCGGAAAATATCTGCCAATGCTTTTACTTTCTGCAGGTATTCGGTAGAAAGAATTTGGGGTGAAGCATTTACGTTGTTCAGTACAGTGCCGTTGATGCCGATGGAAGCATTGGCGCGGGCATATTCCTTATATCTGTCGGACAGGGTATTCGGCAGTTCTTCCCAATTCCAAAGCGATTGTCCTGCATAACCGCGTTCTACGGTACGGTCCATATTGTCCCAATGGTTGAGGATGCGCAGGCTGTAGGCGGGATTCTCTGTTGTTTGAGTTGCAGTGACGTTTTGCCCGGTCGCTTGCATCCTGAGCAGGTGATAGGCGGCATAGAGTAATCCTGTCTCGGTGGGAGATGTGAGCGTGATTTTGTTATCTTCATGTCGGATGCGGAAACCTTCTGGTTGCAATTGTTTGTCCCTTTGTATAACGAGCTGGACAGGGGCTCCTTGCCATGCCTGATGCAACTCCTCGACCGCTATGTTTAGTGTAGGCGATTGGCGGGGAGCGGAAATTTCTGCATGGGCATTGGCAGGCAGTCGAAGCCACAAATGGCTACCGTTTTCGGCAGCCATTTGGGTAACGAATACTATTGCGATGTAGAAAAGCGAAAATATTCTGTATTTCATGTCATTAGGATTACAAATTGATAAATGGTTTCTATGCCGCGTATGTTAGCGCGGTATAAAGGCATCTTGGTGCATTGGATTATTGTCCTTCAATAGTGATTATTTTGCCATTAGCATCATATTCCAGTTCGCAAACTTTCAGACTGCGGAGCCATGTCTTTCCATTGGAAGGCACACAGTCGTGGTGGAATAGATACCATTTTCCTTTATACTCTACAATGGCATGATGCGTGGTCCAACCCACTACCGGAGTGAGAATGACACCTTGGTAAGTGAAAGGTCCGTAAGGATTGTCACCGATGGCGTAACATAGGCGGTGGGTATCGCCGGTGGAGTAGGAGAAATAATATTTGCCGTTGTATTTGTGCATCCAGCTGGCCTCGAAGAAACGGCGCTCATTGTCGCCTCCTGTCAGAGGTTTTCCATTTTCATCCAAAATGACAACAGCTTTCGGCTCTTCTGCAAACTCCAGCATATCTTTGCTGAGTTTGGCCACACGGGCGGGAAGAGCCTGTTCGTTACCTTCGGGTAAAGCGGCACATTCCAAAGCTTTATTGTCGCGATAGCGTTGCAGTTGGCCACCCCACAAACCGCCGAAATACATATAGAAATCACCGTCTCCATTATCCAGGATGGCAGGGTCGATACTGTAACTGCCTTTCATCGGGTTGGCTTGGGGAATGAACGGTCCTTCCGGATTGTCACTGATAGCCACGCCGATACGGAAAATATCATTTTGGTCTTTCAAGGGGAAATACATGTAATATTTTCCGTCTTTCCGGGCTACGTCACAGTCCCATAGCTGACGGCCTGCCCAAGGTATGTCCTCTATCTGAAGGACTACTCCATGGTCTTTGATTTCGCCGTTCATAATATCATCGGTGGAGAACACATGATAGTCTTTCATGTTGAAATGATCGCCATTGTCGTTTTCTTCGATGCCGCTTTCCCAATCGTGGCTGGGGTAGATGTAAACTCTGTTGTTGAAAACATGTACGGCAGGATCTGCCATATAATCTCCCGGAACTAAGTATCTCATTTCTTTTTTCATGGTGAATCAGAATTTAGTTATAAGTTATTGAATTATTTTTTTATAGAAATTGAATTATTACTTGTCTGTTTTTAAACAGTTGTGAGTCTTTAATAATCTGCTTTGCTTCTTCGTTCTTTCAGTTCGGCCTGCATGTGTTCGTTATACTCTTTGGTTATGGGGTAGAAGTAGAGTGCAATAACACCTACAAAGAATGTCGCAGCAGGAATCAAACTGGATGAAAGCACAATACCTTGGATGGCAGAGTCTATCTGTTCCGTTCCCGCTCCTGATACATAACCGAAACCGGAAAGAAGGAAACCCAGTATGGCGCTACCGATGCCCAAACCGGCTTTCAGTGCAAAGACAACTCCAGCAAAGACGAAGCCTGTGGCACGTCGGTGGTTGACATATTCTGAATGGTCGGCTACATCAGCAATCATAGCCCAAAGCAGAGGTACTGTCGGAGCATATGCAAGGCTCTTGAGGAAGTTCAGTACAAACATAGTCTCTACATCGGTTTCGTTGGGGAAATAGAAGAAGGCTGTGAATAGTGCGGTCAGTGCAAGGCAAATGATGAATACACGTTTCTTTCCGTAACGGTTTGCCAGAAAACTGGAAAGTAGGATTACGCCAAAGAACTGAACCAATGCACCCAACATGTTGAATACGCCAAAACCTACTTCGTATGCTTTATCCGGACTGCTGACTATTAATCCGAAAGCATTTAATATACTGTATCCTATTCCGTCTCCGGCTTCAGTGGCAACTAAGCCTATCTTGTCAAGAAAGGCATAAAGCGCACTGGCGTCTACATAGTTCTCGAAATAGTAATTCATTGCGCTTCCCCACATGGCAAGGGTAGTAAATATAAATAATGTCAGAATGAACATAGCCCGCCATGGTATGTTCTTGAAAACATCCTTGATATCTTGTTTGGTATCTGTCTTTTGGTTAGTCGGAGGTGTAATACGTTCACGTGCAGAAAAGAAAGTAATGATGAGGAATATCAGACCGATGACGGCAAACAATGATATTGTGCAAAGCCATCCATGTCCTTTGTCACCAGATTCACCGGTAAACTTGCTGACTAATGGCAGTGTTAAGCCTTGTACAATGAATTGTGCGATAGTGGCTGCCACAAAACGTATACTGGTAATGCTGTTACGTTCTTTAATGTCACTTGTCATAACTCCTCCCAGTGAGGCATAAGGAGTGTTATTGAATGAGTACAAGGTCATTAATAAAGTGTAAGAAATTGTTGCGTACAGAGCTACAAGTCCTTTGTCTTCAATGCCCGGATTGTAAAATGCCAAAATGTAAAACACCATGAAAGGTAGAGCTGTCCAAAGAACCCATGGGCGATATTTACCCCATTTGGACTTTGTGCGGTCGGACAAAATTCCCACCGTTGGGTCTACAAAGGCATCTACAATACGCGCTAATAGCATTACACTACCAGCTACAGCTCCTTCCAGACCAAATACGTCTGTATAGAACTTAGTCTGGTAAATCATCATCATTTGGAACACAAAATTCGCAGAACAATCTCCGAGGCTATAACCAATCTTTTCGGCTATGGACACTTTTTGGTTAAGTGTATTCATTCTATTAAATTTTTATTAGTTGGATCATTATCAAAAAAAGGTGTATCATTGTTTTGTGCTGTTCAATACACTTTCTGCTGCACGTTTGCCTAAGGTTTTTTTGTCAAGAGGGTGAATATCATTCCACTCTCCCAAGTCACTGTTGCGTATGAGATAAGTATTGGAATTGATAGCGGCTGCTTTGGCTTGTTCCTGGCGCATTTCTGCCCAAGCTTTCCGGCCTTCAATATTATCTTTTGACAGAAAATCGGCTAACTCTACGATATGGAAAGGCAGTCCGGGCTGGTTGAATGTACGGCGCCAATCGGCAATCATTGCTGACAAGAGTGCAACATATTCATTTCGGCGTGATACGTTTGATTCACCTTGATACCATAGCACTCCCCGTATGGAATAGTTCTGCAGTGGAGCTATCATGGCATTGTATAAGCATACCGGTTTGTACCAGAAAAACATCATCTCCGGAGCGGGTGGCATGGGAGCTCCTAACCGGTATTTCCATTTTTGTTTCAGATTGATTTCTTCGTTGTCGCAGATAATTTTGTATGGTTTTTCCTGTACGAACCCCGGTTGTCCACCGTTGCTGATAATGCGGACAGTTATATTGTTTTTTCCGGATTTCAATATACCGGCAGGTATCCGGTATATACGGGGAGGATATTGATAGCTGGTGGTTCCTACAAATACTCCGTTTACATATACGGAATCGGCATCGACAATACAGCCTAAGCGCAATGTAGCTTCTTTGCCGTTCCATGATTGCGGTATCTCTATGTCTTGGCGCAGCCAATGGGAACCGCCAATCGGGTTCAGACCATTATTACCCCATGATTGTGAAAACATATTTACCGTTTGCCAATTGTTATCATCATAATTGGTTGCATACCAGGGAGTGGATTCGTGCAGGCCTGCATCACTGCGATAGAGCGATAGGTTCCAACGATAGAAGTTTTCAGCCTCTAATTTCTTGATATGGCTGCAATAGGCATCATCTTCATACAAGCGTTTGCTATTGATATATAAGGGAAACTCCTTCAATCCTTCTTCACTTATCCATGCTTCTACAGGAGTACCTCCCCAACTGGAATTGATGAGTCCTACAGGTATACCAGTCTTTTCGTACATTTCTTTGGCGAAGAAATAGGCAAGAGCGGAGAATTCCATCACATTTTTTTGCGTTAGCGTCTTCCAGCTTGTTGCGGATATCTCCTCTTGAGGTGCGTGAAAATTGTATTTCTGGGGTATGAGGATATGTCGTATTTTCTCATTGTTGTAGTTTAGTATCTCATTAGAAAACATATCCATTACCCTTTTCACTGGCAGTTCCATGTTTGATTGTCCTGAGCAGAGCCATACATCACCTACTAAAATGTCATTCAGTTTGATGTCATTGATTTGCATTAGGAAAGGACCGCCTGCTTTCAGCGGTGGTAGTGTAATGCTCCATTGTCCGTTGGCATCAGCGGTAGCATGATAGCTCTTTTTCTGAAACTCTATGGTGATATTTTCGCCTGCATCCGCTGTACCCCATACTTTGACAGACTGTTCGCGTTGCAGTACCATTCCATCTGAAATTAAAGCAGGCAACTTTACCTTTGCATCTGCCCATGAGGTAGCGCAAAGGTAAAGTAGCACTGCCACTCCTAACCTGATTTTATCATAAACCAAACTTTTCATATTTTTTCGTCATATTGCCAAATTCAAATGAATCTGTCATGTTTATTGATATTCGTACAATTGTACATGTAATATTTTGAAGTCTCCTACAGGTATGCGTACGTGGCGTCCTTGATGATTCTGGTCTCCATTGAGCCGGCGGACATAATGAAGTTTGCCATCTTTGTCTACTTTGACTTCATCCACGTATCCAATGCCACAACGTTTTCCTTTGAACTTGTGGTGTTTCGTTTTTATTTGGTCGTTTCCCAAAGCAAATCCGTCTTCTCCCAATTGTTTTTGTTTTTCAATCGTTTGCTTTTCTGAGGTTTTGCTAAATTCCAATACGATGCCGCTACCGGCTACGACATATTCATTTTTAGAGAGTTTTAATAAAATGCCGCCGCCTTCAGGCCATATACTGCCATTTGTTGCACGTGGATCCCAAGGGAGAGTGAAGAAGTGCCGGGCAGTTACGGTTAAATCATCATCTATGATGATGCGTTCTTTGTTTTCATTGTCAAAAAGTAGCCCTTTCATTAATCCTTTACCTTGATATTTAGTGAGTAAAGGCATTAATTCCTTTAATTGGGTATAGCTTTGGACTAATGGTGATTTAGGAGAGTCGGAACCGTCTTCTATTGAAAAAGGACTAATGCCAATGGCATCGTGTTCGCCAAAAATATAAAAAGCCCGGATACTATTATCATCTGTCAGACGAATTTCCGGAATGAACAAAGGATTGTTGTGCAATTTATATTGTGCTACCCAGTCTGTGAATCCATTATCATACAAGTCGGGTGCAAGAATATCAATGCTGGGTGCTCCACAATGCCATACATCAATTAAATGTGCCAAAGGACCGGCAGAGGGATATTCACCTGGTTTGCGTCCTCGGCTGTTCATTGCCGCATTGACATATAGCGGGATGTTATAGATGGAACGGGCTGTTTGTGCCAGTCCTTCCACATATTTGGCATAGTGCCATGCCATGAAGATTTCATCGGTGTAGATGTCTGCCCCAAATACTTCTTGCCAATTACCTTGCTTTTTACATCCTTGACTTTCCCATTTATCTAACATTTGCGGATGAAGCGCTTTTTTGTTTTTTTGCAGATAGGTCATGAATTCAGCCGGTATAGGAGCGTTGAATGCTTTATTGGCTTCATGTGAATAATCACGAGCGTCTTCCAACATGCCGATTTCATTTTCTATTTGTATCATGATCACTGTGCCTTCCTTTTTATCGACCATTGCTATATGTTGCATCCATTGGGAAAACGCACGTTGATCAGCTTTATATACAGCTTCGGAAAAAGCGCTGGCTATTTCAAGTGGCTTGCCGCTTTGGGTATATGCACGTGGATATTTTTTGTGGTTTTCTTTAAACCATAAGGGTGCGTAGCAACTCATTGAGTTTTTCCAGGCGCCAAACCATAAAAATATAATCTTGAGATCGTTCAGTCGTGCTTGTTGCAGTACTTTATCTGTAAGTGTGAAGTCGAATTGTCCTTCAATCGGTTCTATCAGCTCCCAATAGGCAGGAACCAATACTGTGTTCAGCCCCATTCTTTTAAGTTTCGGAAAAATACGTTCAATATCTTGCGGACAAGCAGCAGATGAATTGCCTAATTCTCCTCCTAATATAAGGAAAGGCATTCCATGTACAACAAGTTGAGTGGCGGTTCCTTGTCTTTGTAAAAAACTATTTTGACCAATGATGCATTCGAAGGCTAAACAGTTTAAAATTAAAAATAGAATTAATTTCTTCATATAGTTCTCAAATAGGCTGCTTGATGAAACTTTACAAAGGTAGTCAACAGCTTTTTAATTTACTTTGGAATATGTATCACAAAACTTGTTGTATGTTACATCTTTTGTTTTATATGTTACATTCTTTGCTATGATATGTTTTATTGGTCGTTTTTAGGCTTTATGAAGCATTTGGATGCAGTCTTAAAGAATGCTGTTATTTTGAAATCGAAACATGGATTTTTAAATTTTGGAAAAAAAATGGCAGAATTTTACCGTTACTATATGACAATATATTTTGTGACTTGAGGCACTGATCTGATGATTTTTGATAGGATTGTTACATAGAAAAAAGAAAGGGTAACATTGGAAGCGAACTTGTAATCCCAATAGAAGAAAGTGTAACATATTTACTAATCCGTATAAGAAGGATTTTTTAAATTTGACCTGTCAATAATTCTAGTATAAATTATGAAAAGAATATTTTTTATTGTTAGCCTTATTTTGTTGGTTTGTACGGCTTCGCTGCCGCTTTCGGCTAAAGTCAGACTTCCTCGTTTGGTAAGTAACAAAATGGTGTTGCAGCGTGATACGGAATTGAAAATATGGGGCTGGGCTTCTCCCGGAGAGAAAGTAACCGTACGTTTTCGTGGAAAGCATTATAATACTGAAGCTGATGCGAAGGGGAATTGGTTGGTCCTCCTGCCACCGCAGCAACCAGGAGGTCCTTTTCTTCTGGAAGTGAATGAACTTGTTATTCGTGATGTTCTGGTAGGGGATGTTTGGCTTTGTTCCGGCCAGTCCAATCAGGAAACTCCTATTGAACGTCTTACGGAAATGTTTCCTGAAATCAATGTATCTAACAATCACATGATACGGCATTATAAAGTACCTACTCAGAATTCAGTGGAAGAACTGAAAGATGAAATTGCGGGAAATGCCGGGTGGTATTCGGCCATAGCTTCCGATGTGTTGAACTGGACCTCATTGGCATATTTTTTTGCTCAAGAGGCATACAATAAATATAAAGTGCCTGTAGGTATGTTGGTTTCCAGTTTAGGAGGCTCTGCCATAGAAAGCTGGATAAGTCAGGAACATCTGAAAACATTTCCGGAGCTTCTTTTTGATAAAGCTGCTTTGGACAGTATGAAATTGGCACAGCAAGATAAGGGAACAGGCTGTTGGCAACAGAAGAATTTTGATGACACAGATTGGGCAACAATGGATGTGCCGGGATACTGGCAGGAGAATGGCATCCGTACAAAAGGTAGTGTATGGTATAGAAAAGAGTTTCGTGTTCCCGATTCGATGGTGGGAAGACATGCGCGCCTTTATATGGGAAGGATGGTTGACAGTGATTCTGTCTTTGTAAATGGAACTTTCGTTGGTTTTACTTCCTATACTTACCCTCCTCGTAAATATGATATTCCGGCAGGAGTTTTGACACAAGGTGAAAATGTGATAGCCGTAAGGCTTACTGCTAATTCTTCCAATGGCGGTTTTGTTAAAGATAAGAAATATAAGATTGTAGGAGATGATGCAGAAGTAGACCTTACTGGTACATGGAAGTATAAGGTAGGTATTAATCTGGATGAAGTTATGAAATATAACGGGAAGCTTAAGAATCTTAAGAAGGCTGGTTCCGGACTCTATAATGGAATGATCTATCCGATTAGCAATTATCAGGTGAAAGGGGCCATTTGGTACCAAGGTGAAAGTAATTCCGGTCGTTCGCAGACATATGCTTCTTTATTGGAGGCTTTGATTCAGAACTGGCGGGAACTTTGGAAAATGCCTGATATGCCTTTCTTGCTGGTGCAATTACCCAATTATATGGAGAAGAGTGATAAACCTTCCGATAGTGGATGGGCAAGAATACGTGAGGCTCAGTTTAAAACAGCATTGAATGTGCCACATACTGCATTGGCAGTAACTTATGATGTGGGCGAATGGAATGATATACATCCTTTGAATAAGAAAGCGGTTGCACAGCGGCTTTTTCTGGGAGCCCGTAGACTTGTGTATGGAGAAAAAGTTACTGCTTCCGGTCCTTTGTATAAGGAAATGAGAGTGGAAGGGGATAAAATAATTCTGACTTTTACTGAAACAGGTCGTGGATTGACTTGTAAGGGGAAAGAACTTAAGCATTTTGCTATTGCAGGTGAAGACCGGAAATTTGTGTGGGCAGATGCTGTGATACGTGGCAATAAAGTGGTGGTGAGCAGTGAGTTTGTGAAGAATCCGGTGGCAGTACGTTATGCTTGGAGTAATAATCCTGAGGATGCCAATCTGTGCAATAAAGAAGGACTGCTGGCATCGCCTTTTAGAACAGATAATTGGTAATAAGCTATTTGCAAATTACTATTTGAATAATAATTATAAATTAAGAACTAACATGAAAAACAAAAAAACGTTATTGGCAGTGTTGGCAGGCTTGGCTTTAAGCTCCTGCACTACTCGTGTTGCAACGGAAAACGATGCTTCTTTGAAGGGAGTGTTGGGTGATAAATTTTTGGTAGGTGTGGCATTGAATGCTCGTCAATCTTCAGGTGTGGATACTGCGGCAGTTAAGATTGTAAAACACCACTTTAATTCAATTGTTGCAGAGAACTGTATGAAGTGTCAGACCATTCATCCGGAGGAAGACCGTTATGATTTCAGCCAGGCAGATGAATTCGTAAAGTTTGGTGAAGACAATGGAATGTACATAATCGGTCATTGTTTGGTTTGGCATTCCCAACTTGCTCCCTGGTTCTGTGTTGATAAGGACGGTAATAATGTTGCTCCGGAAGTACTGAAGCAGCGGTTGAAAGATCATATTACAACTATTGTCAGCCGCTATAAAGGACGTGTTAAAGGTTGGGACGTTGTGAACGAGGCTATTCTTGAAGACGGTTCCTATCGCAAGAGTAAGTTCTATGAGATCTTGGGAGAAGAATTTATTCCTCTTGCTTTTCAGTATGCTCACGAGGCTGACCCTGAAGCCGAATTATATTATAATGACTATAATATGCATGAAGTTGGGAAGCGTACAACTGTTGTGAAACTCGTGAATGACATGAAATCGAAAGGGCTTCGTGTTGATGCTATCGGTATGCAAGGCCATGTCGGTTTGGATTATCCTTCTTTGACAGATTTCGAGGAGAGCATGCTTGCTTATGCTTCTACTGGAGCTAAGGTCATGATAACAGAATGGGATATGTCTGCATTGCCTACCTTGAAACGTACTGCCAATGTATCCGATACGGTTGCGTATAAAAAGATGCTGAATCCTTATCCGGAGTCTTTGCCCGATAGCGTTTCCAAGCAATGGAACGATCGTATGTCTGATTTCTTAAATCTCTTCATTAAACATTCCGACTTTGTGAGTCGTGTAACTGCTTGGGGGGTAAGTGACGGTGATTCTTGGAAGAACGGTTTCCCTGTGAGGGGTCGTAAGGATTATGCTTTGCTTTTCGATCGTAATTATCAGCCGAAAGATTTTATAAAAAAGATATTGGAATAAACTTTTGGGGATGTTTTCAGGACTTTTTGAGAAATAGGTTAGTTATAAACATTGCTTAGGGTTATTGGGAATGCCCTATATAGGCAAACACAAAATATTTTATAATAGGAAGGTGTGTCGTAATGCACGATGCACCTTCTTTCTTGTTTATCACCGATATA
>ENA-UOJL01000071-UOJL01000071.1-human-gut-metagenome-genome-assembly--contig:-P47-NODE-71-length-161858-cov-52.011180_pt1 | contig 161858 bp, 138 predicted proteins | sample MGYA00242347_ERZ723894 | MGnify/ENA metagenome assembly ERZ723894
ATCGACTGACCTTTCTTTTTTACCCAACAATATCTTTAATTAAGGGAGACGGGACGGGGCTACCCGGAGATGGAGAAGATCCTTTATATCTGCAACCGCTATCAGGTGTCTATCGCCGACCTGTTCGCCGAGGAGGCCCCGGTACCTGCCGCGACGGCGGAGGCACGCCCCGCGCCGGAGCAGGAGGCCGCCCCCCTGCCCCGTGCCACGCTGGGCAGCGCCGTGGGCGCCTTCCTGACCAACCTGTCCCCCAAAAACAAATGGCTGGCTGGAGCTGTGCTGGTAGGCATCGGCGCGCTGGCCGGGATCATCGGACTCATTCTGAGAGGAGGCGACGCAGACATGGCGACAACGATATGGATCGCCGCCATCATTATTTTCGGCGTGGCGGAGGCCGCCACCGCTGGCCTGACCTCCATCTGGTTCGTGCTTGGCGGCGTGGCCGGATTGATCGCCGCGGTATGCGGCGGGCCTGTGTGGCTACAGGTGGGGCTGTTCTTCGCGGTGTCCATCGCGGCGCTGGCCTTCACCCGGCCGCTGGTGGTCAAGCTGATGAAAAAGGATATCAAGCCCACCAATGCCGACCGGGTACTGAACAATGTGGGCCGCGTGACGGAGCGCATCGACAACGCGCTGCCCTCCGGCGCCGTCTATATAGACGGTAAGACCTGGACGGCGCGCAGCGCCGACGGGGAGGTCATAGAGCCGGACGCCGCCGTGCGTGTCCTGCGGATGGAAGGCGTGAAGCTCATCGTACAGAAGGAGCCTTGATATGCCGTATGTTCTGGGCGGATTGGCCGCCATACTGCTGGGCGTGGTCGCCCGCATCATTCACCTCATCCATAAGCATACTACGACTATGAAACAAACAGGAGAATAAGGAGGAACTACTATGCCGACACCGGGAACCATCGCCATCATCATTCTGGTCATTCTCATTCTGGCCGTCATCGTCAGCTGTATCCAGATCGTCCAGCAGTCCAAGGCCTATGTCATCGAGCGCCTGGGCGCGTTCCACAGCGTTTGGGGCGTGGGTATGCACTTCAAGCTGCCGTTCATCGAGCGCGTGGTGAAAAAGGTCAGCCTGAAGGAGCAGGTGGCGGACTTCGATCCCCAGCCGGTCATCACAAAGGACAACGTGACCATGCAGATCGACACCGTCATCTATTTCCAGATCACGGACCCCAAGCTGTACACCTACGGCGTGGAGTACCCCATGAGTGCCATCGAAAACCTGACGGCCACCACGCTACGCAACATCATCGGCGAGCTGGAGCTGGACCAGTCCCTGACCAGCCGCGACACCATCAATGCCAAGATGCGCTCCATTCTGGACGAGGCCACCGACCCCTGGGGCATCAAGGTCAACCGCGTGGAGCTGAAGAACATCCTGCCGCCCCGGGAGATCCAGAACGCCATGGAAAAGCAGATGAAGGCCGAGCGCGAGCGCCGGGAGTCCATCCTGCAGGCCGAGGGTGAAAAGGCCAGCAAGGTGCTGATCGCCGAGGGCGAGAAGCAGTCCACCCTGCTGCGGGCCGACGCCGCCAAGCAGGCCAAGATCATGGCCGCCGAGGCCGAGGCGGAGTCCATCCTGAAGGTGCAGCAGGCCATGGCCGACTCCATGCGGATGCTGAACGAAAACGCCCCCAACGATCAGGTCATCAAGCTCAAGGCACTGGAGGCGCTGGAGAAGGTGGCTGACGGCAAGGCCACGAAGCTCATTATCCCCAGCGAGATCCAGGGGCTGGCCGGACTGGCCGCCAGCGCCAAGATGCTGGTGGAGGACGGCAAGGAGGCGTAAGCTATGGCGAAGAAGGAACAGCGCTTTATCAAGGTCATGGAGGAGAGCGGTTTTATCAGCAGCAACGAGGTGCTGGTGGACACCGAGACCGGCGTGCAGTATCTCTACCACGCTGTGGGCAACTCCGGCGGGCTGACGCTGCTGGTGGACGCCGATGGTAAACCCTTGCTGTACCGCAAGACACCGGACGCACCGGAATTCTGAGCAAAAAAGGAAGCACCCCGCGGGGTGCTTCCTTTTTTGCTTCGCTTTATGACTCCTCCTGGGCGGGCTTGAACACCAGGGCGGCCATATCGGAGAGCGCATCCTCCGACGCGCCGGTGTCGGCCGTCAGGCTGTACGCCAGGCCGGGAGCGAGGTCACGCCAGATGATGCAGCCGGCGCCGCCCGCGTCCCATCGGAGGACGGTGGGGCACCAGCGGAGCTTGCCCTCCGCCGTCAGGCTGCCGCCGGTGAAGCCGGAGATATCCGGTGTCGTTTCCGAGACGTCCGAAGTGGGCGCCATGCGGTAGTGCCAGGTGACGCCGTCCAGCGTAAAGGTGACCTCCGTGACCGTCGCGCCGTCCAGATCAAAGAGATCGTAGCCCAGCACGTCCGCGCCCTCCGGGGCGGTGGGGACGGTGTAATACTGGGCGTCCATCAGGGTAAAGGCGGTGACCAGCGGCGCGCCGCCGTCCCAGGCCACGCAGTACCACTGGATACCGGCGGACGTGTCGTACCAGCCCACGGCGCCGTCATCGTAGACCAGCAGCGTCAGGCCGTTCACCTGATAGGTGTCTGTCGGGAGGGTACCGTCCGGGGCAGGCAGGGGCTGGCTGGCATATTCCGCGCTGTAGTCGTAGTCATAGCCGTCCAGCAGCACGGTACAGGACACGCCGGTGACGGCGCCCTCGCCGTCCTGACGCCACCGGTAGTCAGAGGCCAGAGACGCGCCCTCCGGCAGGGCCAGAGAGGCAGAGAGCAACTCGGCATCCGACACAGGCGGCATGGCGACGGAAAAGCTCTTGTCCATGGCGCCGAAGTCGGCGTCCGCGCCGGCGGTATTGTCACCGATACCGGCGGACCAGGGCTGCCACAGAGCCAGGGCCAAGGCTGCGGCGCAGAAGCACGCGGCCAGCGCACCCCAGCGGCGCGCCGCACCGCTGCGGGGCAGGGGACGCTGGGCCTCCTCCAGCAGATCGTCATCGATGGCGTCCATCCAGCGCTTCATTCTGTTGTCGTTCACAGCATCCCCTCCTTTTCCAGCACGGTACGCAGACGCTGACGGGTGCGGAAGAGGGAGGATTTGACCTTCTCCTCGCCCGCGCCGCAGCTGTCGGCGATCTCGCGGATGCTCTCGCCATACCAGTAACGGCGGATGAAATACGTCCGGCTCTGCCGGGTCAGCTTACGCAGGAAGCCGTTGAGCACACGGCGGAACTCCTGCTGCTCCAGGGCACGGACTGCGCCGTCCTCGGCGGGCAGGCAGCCCTCCAGCTCCTCGAAGGCCACCGTCAGGTCGCTGCGGCGCTGGGCGGCGCGGTTATAGTCGCACTTGTCCAGGGCCAAGCGGCGGGTGACGGTGGTGATATACGCCGCCAGCGAACGGGGGCGCTCCGGCGGAATAGCGTTCCACAGACGGAGCCACACGTCGCTGACGCACTCCTCCGCGTCGCGGGCGTCCGGCAGGATGTGCCGGGCGGCGGCAAGGCAGCGCTTTTCGTATTTCTCCTGCGCGGCGCGGATGGCCTCCGGGTCGCGGCGGAAAAAATGATCTATGATCTGAGCGTCCTCCATCGGGCACTCTCCTTTCTGTGTGTATCGGTCAGACCATCATAGCACACAGAAAGGGGAAACGCCATAGGAAATCAGAATTTTGCCAGGAATGCGTCGGGTACGGTGCAGCCGTCGGGCAGCACCTCCAGCACCACATAGTTGCCGTTGACGGTAACGGTGGCGTTGTTCTTCCACATACCGGCCTCCTCGGGATAGGTGGTGTCGTTGGCCATGCTGTCCACGCGGGCCTGGAAGCTCTGGCGAACGATCTCGGCGTCGGCGGCGCTCTCCGCCTCCACCATGGACACCTCGCAGGAGGTGGCGGTGGGCGAGATGAAGAACACGGACTGCTTCAGCTTGGCGTTCTCCAAACCGGGGTAGTAGCTGTTCAGGATCTCCACAGCCGTCTCCTCCAGCAGCACGGGCGCGTTGTCGCCCAGCTCCTCCTGCACCTGCTTGATGGCGGCCTCGTACGCCGCCCGCAGGTCAACGGTCTGACCGTCGGTCTGCGTCTGGTCATCCTTTTTCTCGCCGCCGATGTTATCCTCCTTCTGGCCGCAGGCCATCAGAGACAGCGCCATGACCAGCGCCAGTAGCAATGCAGATATCTTTTTCATCATGTAAGCACTCCTTTCGGGCGCGGGGCAGGACCCCGCGCACTTTACCGTTTCCGGAAGGACGGAAGCGTCCTCCGGCGGACAGCGAAACGCCGCCCTCTGCCAATACTGACGGCGGAGAACAGCGTTTGGTTTCGCTTTTTCGTTTATCGCTCATGGGGCTTGGGGGCGTTCCAGCCCTCGGGGAAATTTTGCAGCACCCAGTGCCGGGCGTGGTCGATGAACGCCTGCGTGGAGTGGGAGAGGGCGTTCTTGTCCTTGACACAGATGCCGATGTCCCGGTGGAACACCTTGGGCAGGGTGCTGGCAGCCAGCGGATAGGCGCACTTGTAGAGCATCAGCTCCTCCATGACGCTGATGCCCAGGCCGCCGGAGACCATGGCCAGAATGGTCTGGTCCTGCTGGACGGTGTATTGGATCCGGGGCCGGACCTTGTAGTGATCGAAAATGGCCTGAATCTCATAATCGTCGCCCTCATCCAGCAGGATAAGAGGGTACTGCTCCAGGGCCTCCGGCGGGAAAGGCTGGCGGCCCGCCAGCGGGTGGTCGCAGGGCAGGATGACCTTCCACTGGTCCCGCTGGAGCAGCCAGTAATCCAGATACTTCTCCGCCGGGGTAGGCAGGGAGATAAAGCCGCAGTCCGCCTGACCGTGGAGGACCCAGTCGGAGATCTCGTTGTTGAAGTTGGAGGGCAGGAGCTCGAACTCGATGCGGGGGTACTTTTCCTGAAATGTCTTGAGCATACCGGGCAGCCACTTTTCCGACACACTGGTGAAGGTTGCCACGCGGATAAGGCCGGTGTCCAGTCCCCGCAGATCCTCGGCGTGCTGCTCCAGACGGTGGGACAGGGCGCACATCTCCTGAAAATACGGTGCCAGGGCGCGGCCATCCGCCGTGGGGGTGACACCGCCGTGGCTGCGGACCAGCAGCGTGACGCCCAGCTCCTCCTCCAGCGAGCCGATGGCGTGGCTGACGCCGGACTGGGTGAAATTCAGGGCGCGGGCGGCGGCGGTAAAGCTGCCCAGCTCCACGGTCTTGAGGTATATCTGGTATTTGGTGACGGACATGGGGACACCTCCTTCAGGTCCAGTATAGCATATCTCGCCATATGCTGCAAAGTATTTTTCATGGTTTTGATGATAATCATGCGTTTTACAAATTGCTTGTCCTGTGCTATGCTAAAGATACGTTAAGAAGCCCAAACGAAAGGAGGCGCTGAGCATGGTGCTGAACCTCATTCTGGCCGGCCTGGTGGCGGTCCTGGTGGTTACGGGTATCGTGTCCAAGGCAACGGACAAGTAACCCAACACCCTTTGTTTTCTATCCTTAATTTTTCTCCCTATTCCCCTTCAAATTGGTGAATGCCGGCGCGCCCTCCCAACGTGCCGGTGAAAGGACGCAGCGCGGGAGGTGATCGCTTTTCCTTGCTATTTCATGCGGCGTATGGTATGATACCGGCGTTAAAGAGAAAGAGGTATTGCCTATGGACCAGAAAAAACTGCATATCCTGTCGCTGCTGGCGGCGCTGACCGCGGCCACCATCTTCGGCATGAGCTTTATGTTTTCAAAAATGGCGCTGGCCACAGCGGCGCCCACAGTGCTGCTGGCCTTCCGGTTCACGGTGGCGGTGGCGGCCATGTCGCTGGTCATCGCGCTGAACGCTCTGATGGGCAAGGTACGCGGAAAGCCGCTGTTCGCCTTCTCTCTGAAGGGAAAGCCGGTGGGAAAGCTGCTTCTGCTGGGTATCGTGCAGCCGGTGGCGTACTTTATCTTCGAAAACTACGGCATCCTGTACACCTCCGCCGCTGTGGCGGGGACCATCATCGCGGCGGTGCCGGTGTGCTGCATCCTGATGGACGTGCTGGTTCTGCATGAGCGCGTCACCCGGCGGCAGGTGCTGTGCGCTCTGGGCGCGATCGGCGGCGTAGCGCTGATCTCCGTGGGCGGGGCGGTGATGATCTCGGCGCTGGGCCTGCTGTTCCTGCTGCTGACCATGCTCAGCGACACGGTGTACTATGGGCTGAGCCACGATGCCGCCAAGCGCTTCACCCCCTTTGAGATGACCTATGTGATGTTTGTGGTGGGCATGGCGGTGTTTATCCCGGTGGCGCTGATACAGGCCGGCGGGATAAGCAGCGAGCTGATCACCGCGCCGGCGCAAAGCGGCAGCTTCTGGCTGGCGGTGCTGTATCTGGGCATACTGTCCTCCGGCGTGGCCTACGGACTGCTGAACTTCGCCAACAGTCACCTGACGGTCTCAGAGAGTTCCCTGTTCTCCAACGTGACCACGGTGGTATCGGTGCTGGCGGGCGTGCTCTTCCTGAAGGAGGATTTCAGCCTGTGGCAGGCTCTTGGCGTAGTCATCATTCTGGTGTGCGTGTTCGTGGCCAACGTGTCCGGCGGCGAAAAGAAATAAAAAGATCTCCCCCGACCGGGGGAGATCTTTTTATTTGCGGATGAGGGTCCCAGCCTTCACGCCGGTCATTTCTCCGTTCTTCACGGCCAGCCGGCCGGCCACCAGCACGGCGTCCATACCCAGGGCCGTTTGGCAGGGGTCCTGATAGGTACCGCGCTCGGTGAGGGCGGCGGGGTCGAACACACACAAGTCCGCGTCTGCACCCACGGCGATAACGCCCTTACCCGCAAGGCGAAGGGCCTGTGCCGGGGCCTGGGTCAGCTTGTGAACGCCCTGCTCCAGCGTCAGCACACTCTGTTCCCGGACGAAGTGCTGCAGCAGGCGGGTACAGCTGCCGTAGACCCGTGGATGGGGCATCCCCTCGGTGGGGTAGGTGGCGTCAGAGATCAGGCAGCTGAGGGGACTGCGGAGGATAGCGGCGATGTCTTCCTCCGCGGCCATGAAGTCGATCATAGTCACCTGGCAGTGCTCGCGGATCAGCAGGTCGCAGCAGACGTCCAGCGGGGATTTGTGCTCCATGGCGGCCTCCTGGGCGATGCTCTTGCCCAGCAGCGGCGCGTCCTCCGGGCAGTGAAGACTGCTGAGGAAGATGCCGTCCCAGCCGGCCAGCTTGGCAATGTCGTCAAACCCGCCGCCGTCTTCAATACGGTGAGCCAGCGTCTCGCGTTCGTGGGGGTCGGCCAGGCGGCGGACAACGGCGTCCATGCCGCCCTCCAGAAACTCCGGCGGCAGGATATGCAGCAGCTGGGTAGAGCCGGCGGTGTAGGGGTACACGTCGCAGCCCACATCCAGTCCCTCTTCCTTCGCCCGGTGCAGCAGCTCCAGGGCCCGGGGTATTTTTTTGCCCCAGTTGTCCCGGCCCATGGCTTTCAGGTGGCTGATATGCAGAGGGACCCGCAGTTCCCGGGCCACCAGCAGCATCTCCTCGATGGAATCGCAGACGCCCGCGCCCTCCTGCCGCATATGGACGGTGAGGGGGATATCCTTCCCCGCGATGGGTGAGAGCGCACGGATCAGCTCCGCCGTGGTATAGAAGCACTCCGGGGCGTAACCCAGGCCCAGAGAGACGCCCAGCGCGCCGTCGGCCAGAGCCTGCTCCAGGGCGCGGTGCAGGGCGCGGTAGTGGCGGTCCTCCAGGTGCTCCAGCTCGTAGCCGGCCGCGTCCGCCCGAAGGACGCCGGCACCGGCCAGCATACCCACATGGACGGGAATAGCCGGCACAGAGTCGAAATAGCCGGCGAGGGTATCCGTCACCAGCTCCGGCGGCAGGGCCCCGGTAATGGGCCGCAGGTAGTCCCGGATGGCGTCGCTATGGGCGGGGCCGAAGGGGGCGGCGCTGAGGCCGCAGTTGCCGTTGACGATGGTGGTAAGGCCCTGACACAGCTCCGCCGCGCCGAAGCCCGGGCGGAACAGCGCCGCGTCGGCGTGGCGATGGATGTCAATAAAGCCGGGGGTAACGGTCCTGCCGGCGGCGTCGATTACATAAGCGGCGGACGTGGCGGGCAGATCGCCGATGGCGGCGATCCTGCCGCCGGAAATGGCCACATCGGCCGCAAAGGCGGGGCGGCCCGTGCCGTCGATGACGGTGCCGCCCCGGATAAGGGTATCAAACATGGTCTGTGCCTCTCTCCTGCTTCCCTGCCGTCAGGGGCAGGGAGATACTAAAGGTGGTCACGCCGCCGCTGCTGTCACAGCGGAGGACGCCCCGGTGGGCGTCCACGATGGCTTTGGCAATGGGCAGGCCCAGGCCGAAGCTGTCGCCGTCGGTACGGGCGTCATCGGCGCGGTAAAAGCGGTCAAAAATGCGGGGGAGCTTGTCCGAAGGGATATCCGGCCCCTGATCGGTCACGGACACCACAGCGCGGCTGCCCTGCCGGACGGCGGTCAGGCGGATGGGCGTACCGGGTGCGGCGTATTTGACGGCGTTATCCAGCAGCACCGCCAGGGCCTGGCCCAGTTTGGCGCCGTCGCCCCGGACAGGAAGAGACGGCGCAATATCGTAATCCAGCACATGGCCGGCCTCAAAGGCCACCGGCTCAAACCGCAGGGCGGCAGTCACCGCCGCCTCCGACAGGTCGGTGACGGTGTCCGGCGGGCTGCCGGCGTTCTTCTGGGCGCGGAAGAGGGTGAGCATATCCTCCACCAGGGCCTTCATGCGGCGGCCCTCCGCCCGGATATTGTCCACGTAGACCGCCTGCTCCGGCGAAGCGCTCTGCTCCAGCAGCTCGGCGGAGGAAAGGATGACCGTCAGAGGGGTCTTCAGCTCATGGCTGGCGTCGGAGAGGAACTGCTCCTGCTGGGCCCAGGCGGCACCTACAGGCTTGGTAACCACACCGGAGAGCAGATAGCTGCACAGAAACAGCACCACCAGTGCGCCGCAGCCCACCAGAGAGCAGGCCTTCAGCAGTGTGTGCAGGGAGGTGTATTCCAGATAGGTATCGGTAAACGCAATGGCAGTAGTGGTGTAGCCCCGCTGGCGCAGATAGCGCAGATGAAATTCGTCCAACGTGCCGGCGTCCTCGTCCGCCGCCAGGGCGGCAGTGACGATCTCCGCCATACGGGTCTCGTCGCTGAGGTCATAGTAGCTGTTGCCGGCCACGCGGACGGTGCCGCTGCCATAGACCTCGGCCACAAAGCAGGGGATGCTGTCCATGCCGGGCTGGCTGCGGCCATAGTCGCCCTGCTCCAGCGCCTGGTACAGCTGCTGCTGCACATTCTTGTGATAGTTGCCCCGGGAGATGAAGTACACCGCCGCGAACACCGCCAGCAGCACCAGCGAGATCAGCAGCATATTGGTGGCCACCACCTTCCAGCGAAGGTGCCGGATCATGCCTCCACCTCCAGACAATAACCCACCATACGGAGGGTCTTGATCTTCACAGTGGATTGCAGATGGGTGAGCTTGCGGCGAAGGAAGGAGATATAGACCTCCACGTTGTTGTCCTCGGCGGCGGAGTCGTAGCCCCAGACCTTCAGGATCAGCTGCTCCTTGGAGACGATCTGACTGCCGTTCCGCATCAGCAGCTCCATCAGGTCGTACTCCCGGCGGCTGAGGCGGACGCTTCGCGGGCCGCATTCCAGCAGGAACGTGCCCATATGCAGCGTCAGGTCGCCGAAGGCCGTCACCTCCGGGTCGGCAGCGGCGTCCTCACCGCCACGGCGCAGCAGGGACCGGATACAGGCAAGCAGCTCCTCCGGCTCAAAGGGTTTTGTCAAGTAGTAGTCCGCACCGGCGTCCAGGCCGCGGACGCGGTCATTCAGCTCACTGCGGGCGGTGAGCATCAGCACCGGCAGGCGGCTGCCGCCGCCGCGCAGCTGGCGCAGCAGGGCGAAGCCATCCATGCCGGGAAGCATGGCGTCCAGCACCAGCAGGTCGTAGATATCGCTGCGGGCGTTGTCCAGGCCGGAGATGCCGTCATAACACACGTCGGCGGTATAGCCCTGGCGGCGCAGCAGGTCCTGCAGGGTGCCCGCCAGGCGCTTTTCATCCTCCACGATCAGTATACGCATAGCCGCGCCTCCCTTTTCATGGCTTACAGCCCTGTCTCGGACAGGGTCAGGATCTGGGTCAGGGACGACTCCTCCATCCGGTAGATGGTGGTGTCGCCGTCCAGGGCCACATAGCGGCCGCCGTCGCCGGTGGACAGGCCGACGGCAAGGATCAGCGTCCGCTCGGCGCTGTTGTCAGCCAGGTAGTTCACCGTCAACGTGACCTCCGGCGTGTCCAGGCCGCAGACGGCGGCCGCACCCTCCGCCGGGTCGTAGTCCACGCAGGCGGTGAGCGTCAGGGCAGCGATCTCATCAGCCAGGGCGGCGGTCTTTTCCGTGACGTCCCGGTTGGCGCTGCGGCGGGTACCGTCCTCGGCGGTGTAGAAGGAGACGGCAGCGGTGCCGTCGGCGCGCAGCAGACTTACGCTCACCAGCCTGTCCGGCTCGATGACCGGCAGAACGGGCAGGACCGCCATGGCGTAGATGCTGCGGCTGAGCAACATCTTATTTTCGTCAGAGGTATAGCGCACCGTACCGGCAGGGGTGAGCACGTACCAACGGCCATCCGCGGCCTGGTCGCCGAGATAATAGACGACGTCCACGCCGTCGGAGGTGACGGTGATGTACTTCTTGGGAGTCTCCAGGCCATAGACGGCCAGCTCCTGCACATCGGCCACCGTTTCGCCGCTGTCCAGGGCGGCGGGCAGGGCCAGCAGGTCCTCCAGCGCCGTCTGGTCCAGGGGGAAGGCGGGGTCGTCAAACCAGGTCCAGGCGCCGGTTTCGTCCTTTTCAAAACGGAGGGTCACATCGCCGTCGCACAGGGCCAGGGCGGTGACGCCTTCTACGGGCGGGGCGGTCTGGGTGGAGGCGTCCACCATCTCTTTACCTTTTGTATTGCCGCAGGCGGACAGCAGCAGCGTCAACCCCAGCAAAAACGCCGTCAGGCGCAGAATTCGCTTCATCATGGTTCCGGTTTTCTCCTTTACTTTCGTTTACTTTCCGTTGCTCTTGCTGTATACATTCGCGTTCGCTATATGTTACGTTCGCTTTCAGTATAGCAACTTTTCAGGAAAAAGAAAAGTACATTCCGTGAATTCTCCCGTTCCCGGCGGCGCGGACGGACGAAGCACAAAAAAAGACCGGCCCGCGCCGGTCTTTTTTTGTCGTTACCCACAGAGATGCGGCAGGTGTGCTGTAATGGCCGAGACGGCAGTTCCGCACCGGTCTTTTTCTTTGCGTTACTTGCAGAGATAGCTGAACCACCCCTCGCTGCTGCGCTGCTCGAACACATCCCAGCCGTCGGCCTTCAGCTTTTCCAGCACCTCCGCCGCCCGGTCGTCGATGATACCGGAGCAGAGGAAGAGGCCGTCGGGCTTCAGGAAGGGACGGACGTGGGGGCTGAGGCCCATAATGACATCCGCCACGATGTTGGCCACCACGATATCATAGCCGGCGCCCATCTCCTGCCGCAGGGCGGCGTCGGTGAGCACATTGCCCCAGCGGACGGTGTAGCGGTCCTTCCCGATGCCGTTCAGGGCGGCGTTCTCATAGGCCACGTCCACGCACTTCTCGTCGATGTCGCAGGCGAAGGCGCTCTCCGCGCCCAGGCGCAGCGCCGCGATGGACAGGATGCCGCTGCCGCAGCCCAGGTCCAGGACACGCTCGCCGCCGTGGATGTGGGTGTCCAGCGCCTGCAGGCACAGGCGGGTGGTGGCGTGGCTGCCGGTGCCGAAGGTCAGGCCGGGGTTCAGCACCAGCTTCACCCGCGTGGGGTCGGCGGCCTCCTCCCACTCCGGCACCACCAGCAGGCGGCTGCCGATCTCCATGGGCTTGTAAAACTGCTTCCAGTTGTTCTCCCAGTCCTCGTCGGCCACGTCGGCCATGGTCAGCAGCAGGGGCGCGTACTCCGGGTGGTCCTTTTTCAGTGCCGACATGGCCATACGCACGGCGGCCACGGTGCCGTAGGCATCCTCGTTCCGTTCCAGATAGAACGTCACGCGGCTGACGCCCTTCTTCTGCGCCAGCAGATCGTCATCCACATAATCCCAGTATTGGCGGTTGTTCTCCAGAAAGCTCTGAAAGTCCGCCTCGTCGTCGATCATCACGCCGGTGACCCCCTGCTGCTCCAGCATGTCCGTCACCGCGTCCAAGCCCGCGTGGCTCGTGTCGATCTTGAGTTCCAGCCAGTCCATAGGATGACCTCCCGCAAAGTTGAAATGCACCGTACACCGCCAGCGGCGACGGAGCTTGTGTCCCGCCGATGACAAACCTCTGACGGCAATGGATCTTGCGCCAAGACGAGGCGCTCCATCGATGTCGGATCTTGCGTCCTGCCGATGGCAAGCCTCTAACGGCAATGGATCTTGCGCCAAGACGAGGCGCGGCGGCGCAGGCGTACTTTGTGTACGGCAAGCCGCCGCAACGAAGTATTGGCGCAAGAGACGCGCCGTTATCTCTTGGTGCCTACGAAGAATATGCCCATGGTGTTCGGCCCCGTGTGGCTGCCGATCACAGGCCCGATGTAGTTGATGTAGACCTCCTTGACGCCGTAGCGGGCCTTCATCTCCTCGGCCACGGCGCGGGCCTCCACCTCGCAGTCGGCGTGGCAGATGAACATGACCTGCTCACTGGGCTCGATGCCCAGCTCAGCGATCTTGTCGATGAGGGCCTTCAGGCTGGCCTTGCGGCCGCGGACCTTGCTGACGGGGACCAGCTTGCCCTCGTCGGAGGTGTGCATGACGGGCTTGATGGAGAGCATGGAGCCGAAGAACGCGGCGCCGGCGCTGAGACGGCCGCCCATCTTCAGGTAGTTCAGGTCGTCCACGGTGAACCAGTGGTCGATGTGGAGCTTGTTGTCCTCCACCCACTGCACCAGCTCCTGAGCGGAGAGGCCCTCGCGCTTCTTCTGGACGGTCAGATAGAGCAGCAGGCCCTGGCCCAGAGAGGCGGAGAGAGAGTCCACCACATAGATGTTGGCATCGGGGAACTCCTCCTTCATGTCCTGGGCGGCGATGCACGCACTTTGGTAGGTGGTGGAGAGGGCGCTGGAGAAGTTGATGCTGACGATGTCCTTGCCGGCAGCCAGAATGGGGCGCATGGCCTCCTGAAACTGGCCTACGTTGGCGGCGGAGGTGGTGGCCAGCACGCCGCCGCGGATCTTGCCGTAGAAATCCTCGAAGCTGATGGCGCTGCCGTCCAGCAGGTTGGGGTAATCGTGCCCATCGATGTGGACGGTCAGGGGCACCACGGTCAGCTCCAACTCCTTGGCCATGTGGTCGGTCAGGTCGCAGCAGCTGTCGGTCATAATGACATATTCGCGCATGGGATAAACCTCCTTGGGAGTGATATTCCCCGCTATCATAGCATGAAAACCGCCGCAGGAAAAGAGCCAAATTGTAAATAATACGGAATATTAGCCTACCGCCTATTTCCCCACGCAGAAGCGGGAGAAGATGGTGTCCACCAGATCGTCGCGGACCTGTTTGCCGTTCAGCTCACCCAGCGCGGCCAGTGCCGCCTCGCAGTCGGTGAGCACCACGTCGGGGGTCATGCCGATACGGAGGGCGCCGCGGGCCTCGGCCACGGCGGAGAGGGCTCGGTTGGCGGCGTCGGCCTGACGGGCGTTGGTCAGCAGCGCGCCGCCGGTGCTCTCGCCCGCCGGGAACTGCGCCGCGATGGCGTCGGTCAGCGTGTCCAGTCCCGCGCCGGTGGCGGCGGAGACGGACAGCACGTTGTCGAAGCGGTCCGCCAGGGCGCCGACGTCCAGCGCCCTGGGCAGGTCGGATTTATTGACGGCCACGATCAGGTGGGGGACGGTGTTGGCCAGGGCGATGGCGGACTCGTCCTCCGCCGTCAGCGCCCGGGAGCCGTCCAGCACCAGCAGGGCCAGAGATGCCTGCTTCGCGGCGGCGCGGCTGCGCTCCACACCCATGGTCTCCACGGCGTCGCCGCCGTCGCGGATGCCCGCCGTGTCGATGAGCCGCAGGAGCACGCCGCCCACGGTGACCTTTTCCTCCACCGTGTCGCGGGTGGTGCCGGCGATGTCGGTGACGATAGCCCGGTCATAGCCCAGGAGGGCGTTCAGCAGAGAGGATTTGCCGGCGTTAGGCTTGCCCAGCAGCACCGTAGGCACGCCCAGCTTCAGCAAACGGCCGCGGGAAAACCCGGCCACCAGCGCTTCCAGATCGTTCTGGGCCCGGCGCAGGGTGTCCAGCATCTGCTCGCGTTGGAGATCCTCGATGTCCTCGTCCGGATAGTCTACCACGGCGTAGAACCGGGCGGCCATGTCCATGAGGCCGTCGTAGATACGCGCCACGGTGCGGCTCAGCGCGCCGTCCAGCTGGCAGACGGCGTTGTGGGCCTGCTGGGCCGTCTCGGCGTCGATCAGGTCCGCCACGGACTCCGCCTGGAGCAGGTCCAGCTGCCCGTTGAGAAAGGCCCGCTTGGTAAACTCGCCGGGACCGGCCTGGCGGCAGCCGGCGGCAAACAGGGCGCGGAGGCCCGTGTCCAGCACGATGGGGCTGCCGTGGCAGTGGAGCTCGGCGCAGTCCTCTCCGGTATAGCTGTGGGGCGCGGGGAAACGGACGCACAGCACACTGTCGATGACCTGCCCCGTCTCGTCCAGCAGCTCACCCAGCACCATGGCGCGGGGGCGCTGCTGCGCGGCGGGCCTGCCGTTTTTGGCGCGGAACACCGCGTCCAGCGCGGCACAGGTATCCGGGCCGGACAGGCGCAGGATACCGATGGCGCTGGGCTGTCCGGGCGTGGCGATGGCGGCGATGGTGTCGGACATAGGCGGGACCTCCTTGCAGGGTGTTTTTCTCAGTATACCACAGGCGGCGGGAAAAAGAAATATCCCCCGGCGGACCGGGGGATATAAAAACGATGCTTTACTTGATGGGCTCGCCGGCGGCTTCCTTGGCGGCGATCTCCTTCATGGCGTCCTTGTGGCTCAGGTTCACGCGGCCCTTCTCGTCGATCTCGGTGACCTTGACCCACATCATGTCGCCGATCTTGCAGGCGTCCTCCACCTTCTCGATGCGCTTGTCGGCCAGCTTGGAGATGTGGACCAGACCGTCCTTGCCGGGGGCCAGCTCCACGAAGGCGCCGAAGGTCATCAGGCGCACGACGCGGCCGTAGTACAGCTGGCCCACCTCGGGCACGAAGACGATGTCGTCGATGCACTTCTTGGCCTTTTCGCAGCTCTCGGCATCGGGGGAGGCGATGTGGATGGTGCCGTCGTCGTCGATGTCGATCTTGGCGCCGGACTCGGCCACGATCTTCTGGATGACGGAGCCGCCCTTGCCGATGACGTCGCGGATCTTATCCGGGTCGATGTGCATGGTGACCATCTTGGGCGCGTACTTGCTGACCTCGGGCCGGGGCTCGGCGATGCAGGGCAGCATGACCTGGTCCAGGATCTGGCAGCGGGCATCATAGGTGATGTCCAGCGCGTTCTTGATGATCTCCATGGTCAGACCGTCGTTCTTCAGGTCCATCTGGATGGCGGTGATGCCCTTCTTGGTGCCGGCCACCTTGAAGTCCATCTCACCGTGGAAGTCCTCCACGCCCTGGATGTCGATGAAGGTGGTGAAGGAGCCGTCGTCATCCTGGATCAGGCCGCAGGAAATGCCGGCCACAGGGGCCTTGATGGGCACGCCGGCGTCCATGAGGGCCAGGGTGCTGCCGCAGATGGAGCCCTGAGAGGTGGAACCGTTGGAGGACACGACCTCGCTGACCACGCGGATGGCGTAGGGGAACTCCTCCACGGGAGGAATGACGGGCAGCAGGGCGCGCTCGGCCAGCGCACCGTGGCCGATCTCGCGGCGGCCGGGGCTGCGGGCAGGCTTGGCCTCACCGACGGAGTAGCCGGGGAAGTTGTAGTGGTGCATATAGCGCTTCTCCGTCTCCTCCCAGATGGTGTCCAGCTTCTGGTTGGCGGACAGAGTGTCCAGCGTGCAGACGGACAGCACCTGGGTCTGACCGCGGGTGAACAGGCCGGAGCCGTGGACCCGGGGCAGCACGCCCACCTCGGCGTCCAGGGGACGGATCTCGTTCTTCTGGCGGCCATCCACACGGTGACCCTCCAGCAGCCACTTCTTGACGATCATCTTCTGGAACTTGTAGGTGATCTCCTCCAGGTACTGGTCCATGTTGGGGTACTCTTCCAGGTACTTCTCGTGCCACTTTTCGATCATGGCGTTCCAGCGCTGCTCGCGGACGTTCTTGTCGTCGGTGTCCATGGCGGCCTTGGCCTCGTCCATGAAGTCGGCGGTGATCTTGTTGAACAGCTCGTAGTTGAAGTCGGCGTGGGGGTACTCGAACTTGGGCTTGCCGATCTCGGCCACCATCTGATTGATGAGGGCGATCTGCTTCTGGTTCTCCTCGTGGGCGGAGCGGATGGCCTCGAACATGACATCGTTGGGGACCTCGTTGGCGCCGGCCTCGATCATGACGACCTTCTTGCCGGTGGAGACCACGGTCACGTCCAGGTCGCTGACCTTGCGCTGCTCGGCGTCGGGGTTGAAGACCAGCTTGCCGTCCACCAGGCCCACCTTCAGGGCGGCCACGGGGCCGTTCCAGGGAATGTCGGAGATGGCCAGGGCGGCGGAGGTGCCGATCAGCGCGGCGATCTCGGGGGAGCAGTCGTGGTCCACGGCCATGACGGTGCACATGACGGACACGTCGTTGCGGAAGTCATAGGGGAACAGGGGGCGGATGGGGCGGTCGATGACGCGGGAGGTCAGGATGCCCTTCTCGCCGGGACGGCCCTCGCGGCGGTTGAAGCTGCCGGGGATGCGGCCCACAGCGTACATCTTCTCCTCGAAGTCCACGGACAGGGGGAAGAAGTCGATGCCGTCGCGGGGACGGGGGGCGGCGGTGACGCAGCAGAGGACGCGGGTGTCGCCATAGCCCACCATGACGGCGGCGTTGGCAAGCTCGGCCAGCTTGCCCACCTCCAGCGTCAGGGGACGGCCGGCCAGGTCCATGGTGTATTTGTGATAGTGGGGGAACTGGCGCTTGGTGATGATCGTTGACATATCGTTTCTCCTTTTTTGTGAAATGGCATTCTGCCCGCGACCTATCGCCGTTAGCACTTGAAAACGCTCCGAAACCCTGAATTTCGGCGCATTTTCAACTGCTAAGGGTCAATTTGTACACGGCGCAGAATGTGAAAGAAGGGTGATGCGCAAGCGCACATCACCCTGTTTCAACTTACTTACGCAGACCCAGCTTGGCGATCAGGGCACGATAACGCTCGATGTCCTTCTTGGCCAGGTAGTCCAGCAGACGACGGCGCTTACCGATCATCATCTGCATACCGCGGCGGCTGTGGAAGTCATGGGGATGGACCTTCAGGTGCGCGGTCAGCTGGTTGATACGCTCGGTGAGGATGGCCACCTGGACCTCGGGGGAGCCGGTGTCGGTCTCGTGGGTGCGATTGGCCTCGATGATAGAGGTCTTCTGGTCTTTCAGCATCATAGTCGTGTTTCCACCTTTCTTGAAATACGCCCGCAGCCTGGGCCGTGGGAGAGATGGAACGCTCCGCAGGGCTAAGGCAGGGGTCGGACGCGCTTAGCGCGTACTTTGAGATGATACCACAGAAAATCACCGTTGTAAAGTGGTTTTTGCGGCATTTCCGGGGATTTTTACGCCGTTACCTGAATGGCGGCCACGGGACAGCTGTCCGCCGCCTCCTGCACGCCGATCTTCTGCGCGTCCGGGATGGGATCCGCCGTCACCCGCGCCGGTTCGCCGGCCTCCAGCGAGAACACCTCCGGACACAGCGAAGCGCACAGCCCGCACTGAATACACGCCTTCTCCAATACCATTGCCTGCATGAAAATACCTCCTTGTTATAGTGGATGGAAGTATTTTCCCCTGTTTGCTCCCGCGCTATACGCACCCGGCCGTCAGCTTTCCGCGATGTGCCGGGCGAAGGCCGCCGCCTGCGCCTCGATGCCCGGCAGCTTCACAAGGCTGCCGCGCTCATTGGCCGTTTCCAGCAGGGAGAAGCGGGGCGGGAGATAGAAGGACTTGTTCATATTCAGGGCGGAGATCAGCTGGCGGGCCAGCAGGTCGCCGCCGGAGTAGCCGGAGACGATCAGGCCGAAGATCCGCTTGTCGTACATACGGGTCTGGCGGAACAGGGCCGTGAGCCGGTTGACACAGGCGGTCAGATTGGCAGCCAGGGCGTCATTGTAGTTGGCGCAGAGCATGACCAGGGCGTCGCATTTCCGCACGGCGGGATAGACCTCGTCCACCATGGGGCCGCCATAGAAGCAGCCGCCCTGCTCGCCGAAGTGGAGACAGGCGGTATAGCTGCACCCGTTGCAGTCGGCCATGGTGCCGTTGCGGAGGCAGATCTCCTGCACGCCGAGGTCCGACGGAAGACCGGCCTTCACCAGCTCCCACAGGGCAAGGGTGTTGGACGTGGCGCGCTGGGAGGCGTGGAGAGCCAGCACATGGCGGATGGGGGCGGGCTTTTCCCAGCCGTTCAGGCGGGAGAGCAGCTCCGCCACGGCGGCATGGAAGGCCGTGACCTCATCGGTGCCGCCGATCTGGGCCTGGGTGCGGAAATTCCGCAGGGAACCGGTGGCCTCCACCAGCGGGCGGCCGAGGAAGCCGCAGCCCGCCTGGTTGGCGGCAAAGACCATGTCCCGGGCCACATCCTTGGTGTAGAACTCGCCCACGCCGGTGACGATGCACGCGCCGATACTGTCGGAGAGCAGGTCTGTGCTGCGGCGCAGGCGGGAGAGCATACGGTAATAGGCCATATTGCAGCCACCCTCGTCCAGCGCCACAGCGAACAGCAGACGGCGGCCGGCCAGGTCCTCCAGCCCGTCATCGGGGTCGCGGATATCGCTGCCCGGAGGCAGCAGGGGCACCAGCAGGTCCCGCAGGGCGGGGCTGCGGTCGTTTTCGGGGAGCAGAACGGTGAGCATGGCGGATACCTCCGTTATTCTATGGCGTTCAGCTTGGCGCGGGTGTCGTCGATACGCTTTTGCAGGGCGGGCGGCAGGGTCAGCGGCTCCGTCTCGATGCCGGCGGGGGTCAGACGATTGCGGCATCCCATGAACACCTGGCCGTCGTAGACGGAGGAATAATGCCACTGCCCCCGCAGCAGGGCCAGCAGGCTCAGCGCGCCGGAGGACAGGGCCGGGGCCACATAGGGCTTGTAGCCCAGCTTACGCATCTCCAGATTGGCGTGGGCCACCTTCTCCGTCAACTCACGGGAGAGGGCGTCGTCGTAGTGCGCAATGGAGTTGGCCAGCACCAGGTCCTCGCCGTGGGGGCCGAAGGCGCGGCCCTCGGTAAGGTAGGACGCGAAGCGAGGATCCCTCCGGGCGTAGTACAGGGCGCGGGCGTGCATAACGCCCAGGCCGAAGCCCCGGACCTGGGCCGGGGACAGGCCGCTTTCACGCAGGACGGCACGGCAGAGTGGGTCCACCGGATCGCTGACCACGCAGAACAGGCCCCTGTACCGCCTGTCCCGGGCCATGCGGGCGTAGATGGACACCAGCTCCCGGTTCAGGCCGTACTGGGCCATGCGGACATCCCCCGCCGTAACGGAGGTATCCGGGATCATCCGGGAGGCGCAGAACAGGAACACGTCGCCGTCGAACAGCTGCTCCGGCGCGATGATGTCCACCGGGGGCAGCGCCGCACCGTCCGGGGACTGTATCTGGTTCAGCTCGAACTCCCAGCGGTCGGAAACGCCGGGGCGCACGTCGCAGATGCCGATGGAGCCTATCACGTCGCCGCCCATGAGCCGCAGGCCCGTCAGCAGCGTGCTGCCCACATCGCCCAGAGCCAGCAGGGTGACGCGGCACTTAGACGGGATGCGCGGCAGGGCGGTATCGTTGAGATCGATCATAGTGGTTTCTCCTTTTATCTGTGCCGATGACGAGGCGGCGCCGCACAGTCTTGATAAGGGTTCAGATTTTGTGTCAAGACGAGGCGCGGAGGCGCAGGCCCCCCCTTGAGGAATAGAGAATGTGCCGGATCTTGCGTCCTGCGATAGCGGGACGGCACACGTCATGCCCGTAAAAGCGATGGATTTTGCGTCCTGCCGATGACGAGGCGGCGCTGCTGTACTTTGTGTACAGCAAGCCGACTCGGCGATGGCAGGGCGCAAAAGGCGCGCTTTTACCTGGGGCGCATACGTTTCAGGAGTTCTATATCTCCCTCCAAATACGTGCTGGCGGCGCGGGAGAGATCGTAGGTCATGCAGCCGCCCTTGTCGGGACAGAGGGGCAGGATGACCGCTTCGCCGAGACGGCTGAGGGTGAGGTTGCGGGCGTAGAGGGAACGGAATTCCGTTTCAAGGGCCAGGAGGATATCGCGGGCGTTTTCGAGGCAGCAGAGGGAGAGCTCCCAGGCGGTCTCGTCGTCCATGCCGGTGTATTCGGGGGCGGCGTAGGGCAGGATGCGGTTGACGGCGGGCTGAAGGCCGCCGGGCAGGGCCTCGCTGCGGCGGACGGTATCGCCGCCGATGAAGGGATAGAGCGTGGACTCGACGAAGCGCAGGCGCAGGTTGGGCAGGTAGTAGATGGCGTCCACGTCGTAGCCCAGCTGCTCCATGAGATCGCGGCCCATGCCGGTGAGGTAGCCCACAAGCACCTGGTCCACGGGGGTGTTCGTCTCGGCGAGCAGCGGGGCCAGGCGGCGGATACGCTTGCCGTCGTGGAGCATATCGTCCACGAGAATGACGGGGCGGGCGAAGGCGTGGATGGTGCGGACCTGGTCGGGCAGGGGCGAGTAGTCCGGGTAGGCTTCGATGGAATAGGTGCTGAGGTCCGGCTCGTAGACCTTGTCGGTACGCAGGGTCTTGGTGACGGTGTTGGGCACGGCCACGCCGCGGAGGATCTTGCCGTAGGGGACGCAGATATCCGGGCCGAGGACGCGGGGCGTGGTGGGCTCCGCGGGGACGCCGTTGCGGCCGGTGATACGCTGGAGCAGCCGGTGGTAGATGACGCCGGCGGACAGGCTGAGCACCAGAGATCCGGGCTGCAGCTTTGTCAGCGCCGCCTGCAGGCGGCGGTGGGCGGCGGCGATGGCGGCAAGCACCCGGGGCGAGGAGCTGAAGGGCGCCTTCACCGCGGTGTCCACGTTGCGGCTGAGGACGATGGGGCAGCGCATATCCACGGCCAGGGCGTCCGTGCTGTCACCAGCCGGGACGAAGCCCTGGAGCGTCAGCAGCTGGCGGCCGTAGCCGGAGACGGCGCCCTCCAGGGGAAGGTAGAGGGCATAGGTGAACTCACGGCTGAGGGCCAGGGTCAGCACCTCGGTGATGAGCAACTGGCAGAGGTCGCTCTGGCGCTCGCCCCGGGGCACGAACAGCCCGCTGATGAGCAGGGTGCGGCCGCCGGCGTTCTGGCGGACCAGGCCGGAGAGGGCCGGGTCGCCCAGGCGGGCGAAGAGGCGGGCGGAGTCCAGGCAGGCGTAGCTGGCCGCGCCCAGAATGGTGCCGTCGGTGTCCCGGCAGACCATCACGTCGTCGCCGCGGCTCTCGATCTGCGTCCGCAGCGCCGCGGCGGTGGGCACGGAGAGCATGGTGCGAAGGAATTTCTCCGCCGTCTCCGGCGAGGCGGGCAGGAAGCTCAGGTCCTCGGTGCGGAGAACGGGCTTGTCCTGGGGCTCGCGGAGGTACAGGCCGCGGCGGTAGATGAACTCCTGCACCGTGGGATCGATGAGGTTGGAGATGTCGCGGTTGGCATCCACCGCCTCGCGGATGCGGGTGGAGCTGATCTCCTCCAGCTGGGGCGGGAGCGTCAGCTCCAGCACCTTGCCGGTGATGCAGCTGTAATCCGCCGGCTCGGCATCCGGCTCGGTGCGGCGGAAGACCACGTGGTCGAAGGTGTGGATGGAGTCCGGCGTGACGGACTTTTTGTAGGACGAGGCGTGGAGCACCACGTCGCTGCCCACCACGATGGACACGCTGCGGCCCGGGAAGGCGGCGCGCAGCTCGTGGAGGTTCTCCGGGTTGGCGATGTTCACCGGGAAGTCCTCCGGGAAAATGCTGACGTGGAACACGTCGGCCACGGCCATGGCGGCGATGCGCCGGCGCAGGCGGTAGGGCTGGGTCTTTTTGGACCAGGAGAACTCGTCAATGGCCAGCAGGACCTCGAAGCCCTGGTCGCGGATGGCCCGGACGATGCCCTTGTGGGACAGGGTGAAAGGGTCGAAGGTGCCGGGGAAGAAGGCCACGGGGCGGGGCGCGCCGAAGTCAAAGCCCTTGTGGAACAGGCGCTCCTCGGTGATGAAGCGGTAGAGCTTGCCCAGCATGGCGGCCCGGTAGTAGAACGTCAGGCCCTCGCCGGGGAATTCGTCCTGGGCGGAGAGCAGCTTGCGCTGGGTGAGCATAAAGGCGCGGCGCTTTTCGTGGCGGCCCAGCTCTCCGGAGCCGAAGACCCGGCGGCCCAACACGAACAGGGCCTCCTGCCGGGTGGCGCCGTCAATGCCGCTGAGGCCCCGCATCAGCAGGCCCAGCAGCCGTTCACGGCGGCGGCGGTAGGCGTCGTCCGTCTCCGGGAAGCGGGAGCGATAGGCATCGTACGCCTCATAGATGACGCCCACGGTATCCAGCACGGAGGCGGTAACGCGGCTGTCGGAGGAGCTGAGGTTCACGCGGAGGTCGTCCAACACCTCATCCAGCTCCGCCGGGGGCAGCCACAGGGCAAAACGGCCCAGGTAGTCGGGGATATACTTGGTGAACTCCTGCTGGCCCAGCTCCAGGCCGCGGCACAGCTCCACCGCCACCTCGTTGCGCTGGTCGGCCGTCAGGCGGGGCGCCAGGGCCAGCAGGGCGTTGCCGGCGCTGTGGCGGACGGTGACGCGGTCGCTGACCTTGATGAGATTGGACAGGTGGGTGGCGATATGGAGGGCGGGGCTTTTGCCGCTGCGGGCAAAGTCCGTCAGCAGGCGCAGGTTGCCCTGCTTGGTGATCCACGGGGTGGCAGTCTTCAGGTTGTCCAGGAAGATCTCGGAGACCACGTCCTCCGGCAGAAGAAGGGGCGCGCCCTGAGAGAGCACATCCTGCTTGAGATAGCGCAGGGTGCCGCTGTCGCCGTCGGGGACGGCGGTCACGGCCTCCAGCGCGCGGCCGTCCTCCGGGTACAGGCGGGCGAGACGGTCCAGCAGCAGCACGGCGGCCATGCGGATGGTCAGGTCCTTACGCAGGGACAGGGCGGCGGCAAAGTCCGTCATCTGCCGGGCGCGGCTGGCCGTATAGGCCGTATCCGGCAGAGCGGCGGCGGTATCCAGCAGCTGGAAGGCGGTGTAGTCGTCCAGATCCTCCGGCCTGCGGTAGTAGGCGAACACCGGGGCCAGGAAGCGCTCCTCCCGGCCGGGGCAGTGGCTCAGCAGGGAGCCGACGGCGAATTTCAGGGTATAGCCGATCCAGCGGCGGTGCTGGGGCATAAGCTTATGGTCGGGATACAGTATCTTGTCCAGATAGAGCCTCCACTGGTCCACGTCGGTGATGGCCCGGGGGTCCGGGCGGATGTCGGCGGGGCGCTCCTTGGCGTAGCCGGCGTGGAAGCCAGCGATGATCTCGCCCAGCAGTGCCGCCGCCTGACGGCGGATATCGCCCTCGCGGTGCATCAGCAGCTCGTAGAGGAACGTCAGGGTCTGGACCTTCTGTGGGATATGCAGATAGAGGGAGTAGGACTCCATCACCGCCAGATAAGCGCGGAGACGGCGCCAATCCGTCTCGCCGCGGGCCTCCTCCAGCAGACGGGCGAAGCTGCGCTGATCGGTGAGGCGGTGCATCAGCTCCATATTGTGGCCCACGCAGCGGAGCGTCAGGGCGCGGAGGGCCTCGTCGTCGGTCATAAGGGCGGTGTGCTTCTCCGGCAGCGGGGGCGTATCGCCGCCGGACATGGTGACATCCACGCCGCAGCTGACCATGAACTGCTCAAAGTCCTCCAGCCGGGCGTAGACCCGGGTATAGCGCTTCTGCTTCTCGCCGTCCACGTCGTCCAGCTTGTCCAGGATCACCTGGAAGGCCTCGGCCAGAGTGGAGATACGTGTGATCTCCCGGCCCTGCGCATCGTGGAGCTGCTTGACGCGGAAGTCGGCGTAGATCAGCAGCAGCGCCTCCACGGAGAGGTAGTCGGGCTCCAGGTCCCAGACGGAGTGGTTGGCGGCCACGTGGCCGATATCGGTCATCCGGCGGCGGCGGAACCACTGGTCGGTGTAGAAATAGTGCAGGTAGGGCACGCGCTCGCCGGGGCGGCAGCCGAACTTGCCCAGATCGTGGCCGGCGGCGGCGCCGGAGACCAGGGCCACGTCCACGGCCACGCCGCTTTTCCGCAGGGCGCGGGCGGCGGTGACGGCGATGTGGTGGACGCCGGCGATATGCTCAAGGGTGCGGTAGGGCGTGACCTCCAGGCCCAAACGCATCAGCTCATAGACGAACTCCCGCCTCCACAGGCGCAGGAAGCGCTGATAGGACGGGGCACAGGGACTGCCGGCCAGCTCATCATCGGTCAGGAAATCGAAGGTCCATGCCGGGTCGTGGGGCAGCAGCTCCGCCTCGGCGGCAAGCAGCACCTGCAGCACCGACAGCAGGAACACCGCACCGGGGGCGAAGGGCTCCGCATCGGTCTTTTCCGGGTAGAGCAGGCGGCGGGCATAGTCGTAGGCATAGGCCAGCCAGCCCTCGGACGGTTCGCCGGGGCACAGCACCTCCAGCTCCGGGCGGCAGAGGGCCAGCACGTCGGCGCAGCGGAGGCGCGCGCCGCTGAACAGCCCGACAAAGCGCTGCATATAGCCCTCGGTCTCAATGGCGCGGAGCAGGGCGTTCCCGGGGGCAAAATAGTCCGCAGCGGGACGGTCGGAAAGGCGGCGGCGCAGGGCCAGGTCCATCTGGCGGATACGTTTTTTGTTCATGGCAAAACCTCCTGCCGGTGGTATCGTACGCGGGCCGTGTCCACCGAAAGGCGCCCGTACACCGGTAAGATGTCCGGGATGGACACGGCACACCATAATAATAGGACACTCCCCCGCACGCTGTCAATATTCCGCGGGGCGTTTTGCCACCGTTTTGATACGGAACCTTAGTAAGGTCTTAAGCGTGTGTTCACGATTTGTTCACATTTTGAGGGCCAGGCGCATGATATGATATTGTCGGGGGCAGCGGCGGAACGGAATGACAATTTCTGCCGTCTAAGTAAATAGGCAAATCATCCCGCGGGCGCGCGGGAAGGAAAAAGGAGAACACGACATGAAAAAAGCGGCTTTTGTACTGGCGCTGGTGATGCTGCTGGGCTGTGTGTCCGGCTGCGGCGCAGCGGAGGGCGAGGCCTCCGTGCAGTCGGTGTCTATGATCTGCGGGCTGGGGTCCGTAGGTCTGGCGGACCGGTTCGCAGGCATCGTCAGCCCGCTGGGCGAGACGACCATCAAGAAAAACGACGCCATGACCATCGACACCATCAAGGTGAAGGTGGGCGACAGCGTGAAAAAGGGCGACGTGCTGCTGACCTATGACCTCAGCCAGATCCGCACCGATCTGGAGATGGCCCAGCTGGAGCTGGAGCAGCTGAACGCCACGCTGGAGGACCAGCAGGCGGAGCTGGAGCGTATACAGAAGCTGATGGACAGCACCTATGACGACGCCACCAAGCGGCAGTACGCCCTGGATCTGCGGGAGCAGAACGTGAAGGTGCTGGAGACGAAGGCCAACATCGCCACCAAGAAAAAGGACATTGAGAAGCTGAAGGCCAACACCGCCGACAGCACCGTCAAGTCCCCGGTGGACGGCGAGGTGCAGTCCCTGAACCCGGACGGCGGCACGGACAACTCCGGCAACGCCCTGCCGTTCATGACCATCGTGGAGACGGGCGGCTTCCGCATCAAGGGCTATGTGAATGAGAACAACGCCAGCGTGCTGACCGAGGGCACGGCGGTGGTCATCCGTTCCCGGGTCAGCGACCAGACGTGGAAGGGCAGCATCAGCTCCATCGACTGGAACAACGCCCAGCAGAGCCGCAGCGACTACGGCGACAGCGACACGGCCATGTCCAGCAAGTACCCCTTCTATGTGACGCTGGACGGCGGCGGCGAGGGCCTGCTGATGGGCCAGCACGTGTACATAGAGCCGGACTACGGTCAGGAGGACACCCAGGACGAAAGCCTGATCAACCTGCCCAGCTACTTCATCAACGACGCCGAGGGCAAGCCCTGGGTGTGGGCTCAGAACAGCAAGGGCAAGCTGGAGAAGCGGAGCATCACCCTGGGCGAGTACAACACGGAGACGGACACCTATCCCGTGACGGACGGCCTGACGGCGGAGGACTATATCGCCTATCCCGACGACAGCCTGAAGGCGGGCATGACGTGCATCACCTATGACGACGCCACCTTTGACCCCAGCGCCAGCGGCGGCGAGGTATACCCCGAGGGCGGCGGTGAAAAAATCGACGAAAACGTGCCCATGGACGGCATGGACGGCGGCGATATGCCCGCTGAGAACGACACCGTCACGGACGACGGCAGCACCGTGACCGTGCTGCCCGGCGGCATGGCGGAGGCCACTGCGCCGGTGATCACACCGCCGATGGAGGGCTGACCATGATTTTGGAAATGCGCGATATATGCAAGGACTATCCCATGGGGAAGTCCGTGGCACATATCCTGAAAAACGTGAACCTTGACGTGGAGGAGGGGGAATACCTGGCTATCATGGGTCCCTCCGGCAGCGGCAAGACCACGCTGATGAACCTGATCGGGTGTCTGGACGTGCCCACCAGCGGCAGCTATCTGCTGGGTGGGCGGGACGTGACCACCTGCAACAACAAGCAGCTGGCGGAGGTGCGGAACAAGGAGCTGGGCTTCGTGTTCCAGAGCTTTAATCTGCTGCCGAAGCTGACGGCGCTGGAAAACGTGGCGCTGCCCCTGCTGTACGGCGGGGTGAAGAAGGCGGAACGGCTGGAACGGGCCCGGGCCGCGCTGGAGACGGTGGGGCTTTCCGACCGGGTGGACCACCGGCCGGACCAGCTGTCCGGCGGACAGTGCCAGCGGGTGGCTATCGCACGGGCCATCGTGGGCAATCCGAAGCTGCTGCTGGCCGACGAGCCCACCGGTGCGCTGGACAGTGCCAGCGGCGCGGCGGTGATGGAGCTGTTTCAGCAGCTGCATGACGGCGGCTCCACCATCATCATGATCACCCACGACCATTCCATCGCCAACCACGCCGCCAAGGTCATGACCATACGGGACGGCGTACTGTCGGGAGGTGACGACTATGAGTGAGAAGCTGACGCTGCGGGAAAAGCTGCATATCGGCGAAAAGCGCCCCGACGGCGAAAAGCCCCGCATGAGCAAGAAGCTGAAAAAGGGCATTATCGCCGCCGCCTGCGTGGTGGGCGTGTGCGGCGCGGTGTGGGGCGGACTGACCATCGCCCGGAACGCCCAGCGGGGCGACGTGAACGTATACGCCGTCAACGAGTGCGCCATGACCGACTACTGGGGGGACACCTCCAACACCAGAGGCATGGTGACCACGGACAAATTGCAGAAGATCTACATCTCCCAGAGCCAGACGGTGAAGAAGGTGTGGGTCAAGGAGGGCGACAGCGTCAAGAAGGGCACGGTGCTGGTGAGCTATGACTCCACCCTGACACAGGCCACCGTGGAGCGCGCCAAAATCGACTATGACCGGCAGACGGAGAACCTGGAGGTCATGAAAAACGAGCTGGAGCTGCTGAAGAAGGCGAAGAACAAGGAGACGCTGGAGGCGGAGCGCAACGGGTATCAGAAACAGCGGGATGACATCATCAAAAAGATATACAATGACAAAGGTCTGGATAAGACGATAACCAGTACCGACTTACTTCCCCCTACCGACCCTAACACAGTCTCCAACGGTACGGAAAAAGCACCGTACTACTATCAGTGGATATCCAAGATACCGCTGACACAGGAAGGTTTAATCGATATGTTTACCAAAAACGGCAAATCAGGAGATGATCCCCTCTTCGTGGTGCTGGTATACCGTACAGACGACAAGGTAGGTGGTCTTGTAGAACGATGCTGGGGACTGAAGCTGACAGCCGTCACTAAGACCGAGGGCGCCGATCCCGAACCCGGTACTACCACCACTGATCCCAATGCGCCTTCCACGTCGGCCGCCAAGAAGACCATCGCTTCCGTGAGTATGGAACCGGCCGACCTGGCGCCCTATCAGGATAAGTCATTGGATTACGGCGACAAGAAAGAAGAGATCTCCAAGCTGGATAAGAAGATTGCCCAAATTCAGGAGCTGCTGGATACCTCCATGACCCAGCTGGATCTGAACAAGGCCATTCTGGAGAAGGCTCAGGCAGTAAAGGAGCAGGAGGTCAACCTGAAGGTGGCGAAGCTGAAGCTGGACAAGAAGCTGGCAGAGCTGGGCGACGGCAACGTGTACGCGGAGTTCGACGGCACGGTGAAGGCCGTGCGGGACCCGGACGAGGCCTATAACAACAGCGAGGCCGTGGTGGAGCTGTCCGGCGGCGGCGGATATTACGTCACCGGCACCCTCAGCGAGATGGATCTGGGCAGCGTGCAGGTGGGCGACAGCGTATCCATCAGCAGCTGGATGACCGGAGCGGCCTGCGAGGGCACCATCGTGTCCATCGACGACTATCCCACCAGCAACGGCAACAACTGGGGCGACGGCAACAGTAACGTGTCCTACTACCCCTTCAAGGTGTTTGTCACCGAGGACGCGAATTTGCAGCCCAATGACTATGTGAATATACAGTACCAGAAGGACACCAGCGCGGAAGAAAGCGGCAGCTCACTGTATTTGCAGAGCATGTTCATCCGGACCGACAACGGCAAAAGCTATGTGATGGCCCGGGGCGAGGACGGCAGACTGGAGCAGCGGTGGGTACAGACCGGCCGGGATCTGTGGGGCAGCTACACCCAGATACGGGGCGGGCTGACCGTGGACGACTATGTGGCGTTCCCCTATGGACGCGACGTGGTGGAGGGTGCCCACACCCAGGAGGCCACGACCGACCAGCTGTACAACTACGGCATATAAAGGAGGCGGGATAACCATATGTTGGAAAATATAAATCTCGCCTTTCAGGGCGTGTGGAGCCACAAGCTGCGGTCGTTTCTGACCATGCTGGGCATTATTATCGGTATCGCCGCGATCATCACCATCGTGTCCACCATTCAGGGCACCAACGAGCAGATCAAGCAGAACCTGATCGGCGCGGGCAACAACGTGGTGCGGGTGACCATCGGCGCCACAGACAGCCAAAACTATTTCGACCTGAACTACTCGGCGCTGCCGGAGGGTATCGACCCAGTGACCCGGGAGATGCGGGATGAGATGGAGAAGCTGGGCAGCGTGTCGCTGGTGGGCATGTATCATGCACGGGAGTGGTGCGACAACGTGTACGTGGGCAATACGGCGTTCAGCGGTTCGCTGTACGGCGTGGACGACCACTATCTGACGGCCGTGGACTACGCGGTGAACTACGGACGCTCCTTCACGGCGGCGGACTATGAGAACCGGCGGAATGTGGCGCTGATCGACGCGAAGTCGGCAAAGTCGCTGTTCCAGGGCGAGAACCCCATCGGCGGCACCATCGAGATCAACGGGATGCCGTTCACCGTGGTGGGTGTGGTGTCCTCCCGGTCCAGCAGCGGACCGGTGATCAACAACTTTAAGGATTATCAGATGTACGCCGGCAGCACAGCGGGGACCATTTTCATCCCGGACGTGTGCTGGTCGGTACCGTACCGGTATGATGAACCCCAGTACGCGGCGGTGCGGGCCACCAGCACCAACGACATGACCGCCGCCGGTGACAATGTGGCCAAGTATCTGAACGAGAACGCCATCCGGACCACGAAGTACAAGTACGAGTCCAAGGACCTTCTGCAGCAGGCCAGCGATCTGCAGAGCCTGTCGGAGAGCACCAACAAGCAATTGATCTGGATCGCGGCTATCTCGCTGGTGGTGGGCGGCATCGGCGTGATGAACATCATGCTGGTGTCCGTGACAGAGCGCACCCGCGAGATCGGATTGAAGATCGCCATCGGCGCGCAGCAGAGCCGCATCCTCTGGCAGTTCCTGACGGAGGCGGCGGTGCTGACCAGCATGGGCGGCATACTGGGCGTGGCTACGGGCATCGGCCTGGCGGAGATGATGTCCCACATCATGGGGACACCGGTGGCCATCAGCGTACCGGCGTGCATCATCGCCGTGGCCTTCTCCATGGTCATCGGCGTGGTGTTCGGCCTGGTGCCGGCCATGAAGGCATCGAAGCTGAACCCCATCGAAGCCCTGCGGAGAGAATGATACGCAGAAAGAAAAGACCGGCTTTCGCCGGTCTTTTTCTCTGTCTGCTCCCGGCGAAGACACAGCGAAAGCAGAAAACAGCCCCCGGCAGGGGGCTGTTTCTTTATTTACTGCGGCAGCTCGCCGGGGGCGACCAGGATGATCTTGTCGGCCCGGTCATAGTCGCTGTACGCCTCCTTGGTGCTGCGGAGGAGCGTACCGTCGCCGGCGTAGACGTTGCGGTAGGTCTGGACGGCGTAGCCGTTGTGGCCGTACTGCTCCACCTCGGTGGTGCCGGGGGCCACGGACTCGGACTCCTGATAGACCGTCTTGCGCTCGGAGTAGGAGAGGAACTGGTTGGTCATCTCCACATAGTGGTCGTCGGTCTTGGTGCCCAGCAGGGTGATGGTCAGCTGGTTGGTCTCGTCGTTGTAGCTGGTGGTGATCTTGATGGGGTAGTTGGTGCTGTTGCGGAAGGCAAAGTCCGGGCCGCCCCAGCTGACCGTGGCATCACAGCCCGTGACGGGCATATAGCCGGGGTCGAACATATGGGCGTAGCGCAGGACGATCTGCAGGTCCGCCATGAGGGCGGAATAGTACAGCGTGGAGGATACCTGGCAGATACCGCCGCCGATGGAGGTAACGGTCTTGCCGCCGGAGTAGGCGGCGGCGGGCTGGAAGCCCCGGGCCTCGGTGCGCTGGCCCACAGTGGCGTTGTACCAGAACTCCTCGCCGGGGTTATAGATACGGCCGTTGATGGCGGCGGAAGCCAGCTTGATGTTCTGGCGGCGGCCCCAGGGGCCGGCACAGGTGGTGGTGCAGGTGCCGATCACGTCCCGGAACATGGCCTGCTCCAGCTCCTCGGTGGCGGCGGGCGGGAACTGCACCTGGGCGTCAGCCAGGAATTCCTCGCCCGGCTGGGCGGCGTCCAGTTGCTTTTGCACCGTCTCCACATCGAACTGTACGCCCACGCGGGACTGGGTGGGCTTGCCGGTGGATTTGTCGCAGATGGCGGCGGCCATGGTGCCGGCGATCTCGTCGTGGAGCGCCTGCACGTCCATGGGCGCGGCGGTGCGGGCCGCGAACACACATTCCACGGACCGGGCTGCCGCGGACAGGTCGCGGCTCTCGAAGCGCTGCGCCAACTCGGCGCGCAGCGCCGCCGCGTCCAGCTTCTCGCCGTCCTGCGGCTTGGTGATGTACAGGCCCTCACCCTCCGCCAGCCGGTAGCCGCCGTCCGTTACGGTGCAGCCCACGGTGTCGGACAGCTGCTCACAGGCGGCGGTAAGCTTCGCCTCGTCCACGTCCAGCTGGGGCGTGACATCAACGGCCCTGAACCAGCTCTCGATAAAGCGCCAGCCGCCGCGGAGGAACGCGGTCACATTGCTGCCCCAGCCCCGGTCCTGCACGTCGCAGCCGGCAGCCTTGGAGACATAGACGGGCAGAACGGTGACGCCCAGGTCGGAAAGGGTGGTGCTGCCGATCTCCTGCCCGTCACGGGTCAGGCGGATGGTCATGCCGTTCAGCAGGGCACTCCCCTGCTCCGTCCAGCGCTGCTCGGCCTCCTGCGCCGACAGGCCGGACATATCCATGCCCAGCACGGAGGTGTTGGGAAACGCCGTGTGGGAATACAGCGCGTTGGCGGCCACACAGCAGCCTGCGTAGGCCAGCACCAGCACCGCCGCGGCGATGCCGATGATCAGTCCGGCTCTTTTGCCGGGGGTCTTGGGAGGCTTTTCTTCCGGGGCCGCGCGCTTGCCGGCCGTCTCCGGCGCGGGATCGGCGGTAACAGAGGACATATTCAACTCGTCGCTCATGGTGTCCCCTCCTTTGTATCATCAGGTTTGGGCAATACCGGCAAAATGCCGTGCCATTACTGCATTGTATCACGGTTTGTCAAGGAATGGGTTACAAAAGCGTTACGACACATCTTTCTGCGGCTTTGCGCGGGGAATGGTGACGGTGAGGCAGATGGCGTCCTCCGTGTCCCGGCGGGAGACTTTGGCGCCGACGCCGGCGGTCTGCATGAGCCGGACGCCCCGGTCCACGCTGTTGAGGAACAGCCGGACGTCTTTTAGGATATAGGTGCTGCGGCGGCGGGGCTGCGTCGTCTGGTTTTGCGCGACCAGACGGTCTATGTAACCCTCGGCATCGGCGACGTTCAGCTGGTTTTTGCCGATATGCTCGACGGCGGCAAGGCGCTGCTCCGGGTCCTCCAGACGCAGGAGGGCACGGGCGTGGCGCTCGGTCAGGCCGTAGCGGTGCAGAGCCTCCGCCACCGGCTCCTCCAGCCGGAGCAGGCGCAGCTTGTTGGCCACGGCGGACTGGCTGCGGCCCAGCTTTTCCGCCGCCTGCTGCTGACTGAGGCCGTAGCGGCGGAGCAGGCGGGCGATGGCGGCCGCCTCCTCCATGTAGTCCAGGTCGCGGCGCTGGAGGTTCTCGATCAGGGCCAGCAGGGCGGCGTCCTCCTCATCCACCCGGGCCAGCAGACAGGGCACCTGCCGCAGCCCGGCGATCCGCGCCGCCCGCCAGCGGCGCTCGCCGGCCACCAGCTCGTAGACTGCGCCCTGCTGCCGGACGGTGAGCGGCTGCAGAATGCCGTAGGCGGCGATGCTGGCCGCCAGCTCCTGCAAACTCTCCGAGTCGAACCGGCGGCGTGGCTGCTGGGGATTGGGACGGATATCGTTGATGGGTATGTATCGCACACGGGCAGAGAGGAAATCGGTCTTCTGGTCTTTTTTCATGGCGGTCGCCTCCTTTTTTGCCTATTGTACGGCGGGAGGCCTGTCGAAAGCGGGCGAAGACCGTCGGGAAATAAAAAAATGCACCCGCCCCTGTCGGGACGGGTGCGGCGGTCACTGCTTTGTGCGGATATCCTCGCCGAAGAAGGGCAGGATCTGGTAGGCACCCTCGATACGGGAGAGGATGGGCGCGCCGTAGCGATGGCCCAGCTCCTCCGGGGCCAGGTTGGTGCTGATGATGGTGGACCTGCCGGAGAGCATACGGCCGTTGACGATCTGATAGAGGGCGCTCTGGACAAAGGCGGTGGTCATCTCGGTGCCCAGGTCATCCAGGATCAGCAGGTCGCAGCTCTCACAGCGGCGGACGTCGGCATCGCTGACCTCGTCGGGGCGGAATTTGGCGTCCTCATAGCGGGAGAAAACGCTGATCGCGGTGTCGTAGACCACGGAGAAGCCGGCGTCGCTGACCTCCCGGGCGATGCAGGCGGAGAGGAACGTCTTGCCCAGGCCGGTGCCGCCGGAGAGCAGCAGGCTGCCGCTGCCCCGGGAGAACTGGCGGGCAAAGTCCCGGCAGACGTCGAAGTTGCGCTCCATGTTGGCCCGGGGCGAAACGCCGTAGCTGTCCCACACGGCGCTGTCATACAGGTCAAAGCGGAAGGTGTCGAACCGGGCCTCGCCCAGCGGCAGGAGCCGGGAGAGCTCCGCCAGCTGTTCGCGGGCGTAGTACTGCTTCAGGCAGGCGCAGACGCCGGACCGGGTATAGCCGGTGTCTCCGCAGAGGGAGCAGGCGGGCTTGTCCTCCAGATAGTCGGCGGGATAGCCCATGTCCTCCAACAGGGCGGCGCGCTCGCGCTGCAGGGAGAGATTTTCGTCCCGCAGGACCCGCAGGGCGGGCAGCGGGTCCTCGCCCTTTTTGGCGGCGGCGGCCACGATACGGCTCATGGTGGTGCGGAGGGTTCGGTCGATGTCCCGCAGGCGGGGCTGGCGGGCAAAGACCTCCCGGCGGCGCTGGTCCAGCTCGGCCTCCCGACGCTGGCGGGCCTGGTCAAAGCGGGCAATGGCCCGCTGCATGATGATACCGTCGTATGACATATTCTCACCTCTTGATATAGCGGCGCATCCAGGCGTCCTTGTCCCCGGCGGGGGCGGCGGACTTACCGGCGGCAGCGGGCCGCTTGCCGGCCGCCTCGCCCTCCTCTACCTGGCGGGGCGTATGCCAGCCGGCGTCGTGCCAGCGGCGCAGGATGCCGTTAAGATAGCGCCAGTTCAGGTCCTTCTTGTAGAACACCGTGCGCTCATAGGCCAGAGCCACCGTCTCCGGTGGGAAGCCCATGTCCATCCACTGGTCGATGTAGCGGCGTTCGGCCTCCACCGGCGGCCTGTTAAGAATTCGTAAATTCGACAAATAGGAAGTGTACTTCCTGTTGCGCTCTGCCCATTTTTTCAGGTATACCGCAGCAGAATTCTGGTCAAATATGCCAAGCTGTGCCCAGCGATAGCCCTCTTTTTCGACTTGGCGCATGGTTGGTCGTCTGCCCTCGCCCCACTGGCTGCGGGCCCGTTCGACACAGTGGCACACCAGGAGATAGATCACGTCGGCGGGCATACCCAAATCGTCATAAAGGCCGGCCAATATCTGCAAGTCGGCGGTGCGGAGCTTCTTGCCCAGCTGCTGCTCCGTCTGTGGCACCAGCAGGCGGAAGCCCTCGTTGTCCGTCAGCAGTCCGGCGATGTCCTGAGCGGTGTAGACCGGGCGTTCGTCCGCCGGATCGGGCGGCGTCTGGCGGGCCGGTCGAGGCAGCAGGTCCAGGTCCTGAAGGACCTTCTCCGCCGCGTCGATCCGCAGGCGGCTGATGGGCAGGACCTTTTCCAGCTCCTCCGGCGTGACGCCCCGGCCGAAGCGGCGCAGGGCCAGATACAGCAGGGCGGCGTCGCCCTGCCCGCTTTGCAGCAGCTTGTCGGCCGCGTCGGCGGGCAGCGTCAGCTGCTCCTGCCTGTTCCGAAGTATATAGCCGTCCATGGCGATGACCTCCCCTCTCATTCGTGCTCTCCATTCTACACGAAAAAGGGGTCGGCGTAAAGCGGGGCGGGACAACTTTTTACAAATTTCCGCTTTTCGCCAAAATAGACTTTTCTCCGGCGGGTTTTGTGGTATAATGCTATTTGTATAAGTATATATACCCAACGAAATGAATTAAGGAGGGTTTTGGCATGGCGAACCGGGTAACGATGTCTATCTGCGGCACGGAGTATATCCTCGTAGCGGAGGAGGACGCCGCCTACATGGAGAAGATCGGCAACATGGTGGATGCGGAGATGCAGAAGCTGATGGACAGCGCCCACATGAGCCGTGACGCGGCGGCGGTGCTGGCGGCGGTCAATCTGGCGGACCAGCTTACCAAGGCGCAGGAGGGCGCGGAAAATCTGCGCCGGCAGGTAAAGACCTATCTGGACGAGGCCAGCCGCGCCAAGAACGAGGCGGCGGAGCTGCGCCGGAAGCTGCAGAACGCCCAGAACCAGAACAACCGCCGGTGATGATGGAGCTTTTGGCCCCCGCGGGGGGATATGAGGCACTGACCGCCGCGGTGCAGAACGGCGCGGACGCGGTATATATGGGCTTCGGTGCGTTCAACGCGCGGCGGAGCGCGAAAAACTTTACCGACGAGGAATTCGCGTCGGCGGTGCGGTATTGCCATCTGCGGGGCGTGCGGGTGTTTCTGACCCTGAACACCCTGCTGACCGACCGGGAGCTGCCCGGGGCGGCCGCGTCGCTGCGGAAGGCCAGCGCCATGGGCGTGGACGCGGTGCTGGTGCAGGACTGGGGCCTGCTGACCCTGGCAAAGGAGATCGTGCCGGACCTGCCTCTTCACGCCAGCACGCAGATGAGCCTGTTCACGCTGGGCGGCGCCAATGCGGCCGCAGCGTTGGGCATGGAGCGCGTGGTGCTGGCCCGGGAGCTGGACCGGGACGAGGTACGGGAGATCTGCGCCGGCTGCGGCGCGGAGATCGAGGTGTTCGGCCACGGGGCGCTGTGTATGTGCTACTCCGGCCAGTGCGAGATGAGCGCCGTGCTGGGACAGCGCAGCGGCAACCGGGGCGCCTGCGCCCAGCCCTGCCGTCTGCCCTACGGCGTGAACGGCCCCTGCCGGGACGCGCATCCCCTGAGCCTGAAGGACGCCAACCTGTCCGCCTATCTGCAGGACATGCAGCACATGGGCGTGGCCTGCCTGAAGCTGGAGGGACGGCTGAAGCGGCCGGAATACGTGGCCGTGGTAACGGGCATCTACCGCCGCCTGCTGGACGAAAGGCGACTGCCCACGGCGGAGGAGTCCCGGGCGCTGGAGCAAGCCTTCTCCCGCAGCGGCTTTACGGACGGCTACTGGCTTGGTAAAAAGGGCAAGGCCATGTTCGGCACCCGGCCGGAGAACGTGCCGGAGCCAAAGGAGCTGTTCGCCGCGGCCCGTGAGACATACGAAAACGGAAAAGAGAACCGGAAAATACCGGTGAACCTGCATCTGACAGTACGCCGGGGCGAACCGGTGCGGCTGGGCGGCGCGTGCGCCGTCCCGGGCGGCGTCACCATAGTCATGGCCACGGGCGATATGCCGGAGGAAGCCCGGAACCGGGCGGTGACGGCGGAGGAGCTGCGGCAGCGGCTGACCAAGACCGGCGGCACGGTGTTCGCGGCGGATCAGATCGAAATAGAGCTGGACGAGGGGCTGATGGTGTCCGCCAGCGCGGTGAACGCGCTGCGGCGGGAGCTGCTGGACGAGCTGGCGGATCGGCGGATGGACATCCCGAAGCGCCGTGAACTGCCCGCCTCTCCCCTGCCGGAGGCCCCGGCGGGCGCGGCGGAGCTGGACTTTACCGTGTCCATCAGCAGGCCCGATCAGCTGACGGCCGAGCTGCTGGCGGAACGGCCCGCCATCGTGTATATCCCGGCGGAGCTGCTGGATAAGATGGACCTGATGCCCTATACCGGGCAGGCGGACTTCTGCGCGGTGCTGCCCCGGATATTCCGCACGGCGGACGAACCGGTGTTCCGGGATATTCTGCAGCGGCACCCGGAGGTCGCCTCCGCGGCCATCGGCAACCTGGGCCATCTGGCCATCGTGAAGGGACTGGGCAAAACGCTCCGCGGCGACTTCGGCCTGAACGTGTACAACAGCCGGGCGGTGCGCTTCTGGCAGGAGCAGGGGCTGTCGTCCGTGACGGCCAGCTTTGAGCTGCGGTGGCAGCAGGTGCGGGACCTGGGAAAATATGCGGACTGCGAGGCCCTTGTCTATGGCCGCCTGCCGCTGATGATCACCGAAAACTGCGTGACGAAGAACAGCGTGGGCTGCGCCCATGGGGCGGGCAGCGTGCTGACCGACCGGCGGGGCGAGCAGTTCCCGGTGCTGTGCGCCTACGGGTGCCGGTGCGAGATCGAGAACGGAAAGACACTGGTGCTGGCGGACAAGCCGGAGGTGTTCCGGTGCGGCCTGCGGTACGGACGCCTGCGGTTTACCACAGAGACGGCGGCGGAGTGCGCGGCGCTTCTCCGCGCCCACAGGGCCGGGACCGTCACCGCCGACGACAACAGCACACGCGGGCTGTTCTACCGGGGCGTAGAGTAAAACAAATGGTATAACACTCGTTATAATTTACAAACCGTATTCAATTTCAGGAGAAAAAGGTGTTACTATGGAGCTGAAGATCAAAGCCCTGTCCCCCAAGATCGGGACGGAGATACCCCTCCCCCGCTTTGCCACCGCCGGCGCGGCCTGCATGGACTTGTGTGCCTGCATCGACGAGGCGGTGACGCTGGCAGCCGGGGAACGGCGGCTGGTGTCCACGGGCATCGCCATCGCGCTGCCGTCGCCGGAGTATGTGGCGCTGGTGTTCGCCCGCAGCGGGCTGGGCATCAAGAAGGGCGTGTGTCTTTCCAACGGCGTGGGCGTCATCGACAGCGACTACCGGGGTGAGATCGGCGTGGGGCTGGTGAACCTGGGGCGTGAACCGTACACGGTGCAGCCCGGGGACCGGATCGCCCAGCTGATGGTGGTGCCGGTGGTGCAGCCCACGGTGACGGTGGCGGAGGACCTGGACGAGACGGACCGGGGCGCCGGCGGCTTCGGCTCCACAGGCAGGTGACGTATATGGCAAAGATCGTGCTGGCCTCCGGGTCCCCCCGGCGGCAGGAGCTTTTGCGTCGGATGGGCATCACCGACTTTACCGTCCGGGTGCCGGAGGTGGAGGAATACTTCCCCGCCGGGCTGACGCCGGAGGAGACGGTGTGCTACATCTCCCGGGAGAAATCCCAGGCGGTGGCGTCCGACGCGGACGAGATCGTCATCACGGCGGATACGATGGTGTTTCTGGACGACAAGAAGCTGGGCAAGCCCGCCGACGAGGCGGAGGCCCTGCAAATGCTGACGGCCCTGCAGGGTCGGCGCCACACCGTCTGTACCGGTGTGACGGTGCGGCAGGGGGAGAAAGCCCTGACCCACGCCCAGCACACGGACGTGTATTTCCGTCCGGCCACACAGCGGGAGCTGAAGGCCTACATCGCCGGGGGCGAGCCCATGGACAAGGCCGGGGCCTACGGCGTACAGGGACAGGGCGCGCTGCTGGTGGAGCGCATCGACGGCGACTTTTTCAACGTGATGGGGCTGCCGGTGGTGCTGCTGGCGGAGATGCTGGGCGAATTCGGGATACAGCTGTTGGGATAATGCCCCTTTCGCTCCCTCTGAGAGGGTGCGCTGCCGCCTCCCCTGCCGGGGGAGACTTCAGAGAGGAACAAACGACACATGAAGCGATTTTTTACGAAAACGGGAATATGGCTGCTGGCCGCGGCGGCCACCATCGCGGTGGTGCTGTGCGTGGTGTCGGCCCTGAGCTCCGGAACGGGGCTGCTGCACAACGCCCTGGGCGTGATCGCCTCGCCCTTCCGGGCGGCGGGTTCCGCCGTGGCGGGCTGGGTCGGCGGCATTAGCCAGCGGTTTGAGGACGTGGAGACCCTGCAGCAGGAGAACGACGAGCTGCGGCAGCAGATCGCGGAGCTGGAGGAGCAGCTGCGGCAGATGGAGCCGGCGGCGACCGAGAATAAAGAGCTGCGCCAGCTGCTGGGCCTGCGGCAGCAGCGCAGCGACCTGGTGTTCGAGGCGGCCCGCGTCACCCAGCGCGACGTGTCCAACTGGGCCAGCACGCTGGTGCTGGACCGGGGCAGTCAGCACGGTGTGGCCATAGGCGACTGCGCGGTGGACAGCGCCGGGAACCTGGTGGGTGTGGTCACAGACGTGGGCCTGAACTGGTGCCGGCTGTCCACGGTGCTGGACACGGACTCCCAGTTCGGCGCGCGGGTATTCCGCACCGGCGAGACGGCGGTGGCCGGCGGTGACCTGGCGCTGATGTCCGAGGGCCGGCTGCGGCTGCAATACCTCAGCGACAGCGCGAACCTGATCAAGGGCGATGTGATCGTCACGTCCGGGCTGGGCGGCTACTATCCCGCCGGTCTGGTGATCGGCACGGTGGAGTCCGTGCAGACGGATGACGGCGGGCTGGCGCGGTACGCGGTGCTCTCGCCCAAGTGCGATGTGGCGGCGATACAGGAGATGTTTATCATCACGGATTTTGACGTGATCCAATGACGGAGGACGGCTATGACACGGCGGGCGATACTGCTGAAGTGGATATTGTACTGTCTGTGCGCGCTGGCGCTGGCACTGCTGCAGGGGCTGGTGCTGGTATACGTGCGGGTATGGGGCGTGCACCCGTTCCTGCTGCCGGCCATCGCGGTGATACCGGCCACGCTGGAGCGCAACGAGCAGGCGCTGCTGTATGCGGTATTTTTCGGGCTGGCGTGCGACCTTCTCTCGCCGGTGGCGGGCCTGCCGTGCTTTTACGCGCTGGCGTTCCTGCTTGGCGCGGCGGCAGCGTGGCTGCTGAGCGGGCAGGTCATCATGGCGGGCGTGGTGTGCTCGCTGGTGGTGACAGGCGTATGTATGCTGCTCTGCGGACTGCTGCACATGGCGGTGCTGGCGGGACACAGCGGCGCAGGGCTGACCGCGGCGGGCCTGCTGCTGGGCAGGGAGCTGGCGGTATCGCTGCCCTTCGCGGCGGCGGCGCACCCGCTGTTCCGGTGGGCACAGCGGCGGACACTGAGCGAATGACCATAGGAGAACCGAGCTATGATGAAAAATCCTCACCCCTCCCGGCGGCGGGTATATGTGCTGCTGGGGTTTTTCTGTGCGTTTCTGGTGCTGTTTTTTGCGGTGCTGTATGACGCACAGGTGGTGCACGGCAGCGAAAATCGGGCCAGATCCATCACCAGCAACACCGCCAGCGAAACGGTGACCGCCTCCCGGGGCATCATCACCGACCGGAATGGCAAGGTGCTGGTGAGCAACCGGCTGGCCTATACGCTGGTGGTAGACAAGAGCAGCTTCGGCAAGGACGAGGCCGCGCTGAACGACGCCATCTGGCAGCTGATACAGCTGTGTCAGGAGCAGGGCGTCACATGGAACGACACCCTGCCCATGACCACAGGGTCCTCTCCCCGGCTGACCAGCAAAAGCCTGAATGAGAGCTTCCGGGAGTATCTGGACGACAACAAGCTGCCCACGGACGGCGGCAGCGCGGAAGTGCTGGCCGCCATGCGGAAGCTCTACAAGGTCGATGACAGCTATACCGACGCGCAGGCGCGTCTGATCGTGGGCGTGCGGTATGAACTGGACGGGCGCAGCAGCTACACCTTTGCCGAGGATGTATCTACGGAGTTGCTGGGCCGCATCACCGACGGAAAGTACCGGGGCGTGACCATCAAGACAGCGGCGGCGCGGGTGTACAACACCAAGCTGGCGGCGCACATTCTGGGCACCGTGGGCGCCATATGGCAGGAGGAGTGGCGCAGCGACGAGAGCACCGGCTATGTGGGCTACGCCGACAAGGGCTACAATATGAATGACCTGGTGGGCAAGGACGGCGTGGAGAAGGCCTTTGAGGAATATCTCCACGGCAAGGACGGCAAGCGGCTCATCACCACCGACGAGAACGGCAAGATCACCGGCGAGCTGTACACCCGGGAGCCCCAGCCCGGCGGCACCGTGGCGCTGACCATCGACATCGACCTGCAGCAGGTGGTGGAGGACACGCTGGCCAGTACCATTCAGGGCATGATCGACAAGGACAGCAATGAGCGCGGCGGCGCGGCGGCGGTCATTCAGGTCGGCAACGGCGAGGTACTGGCCATGGCCAGCTACCCCACCTACGATCTGGAGACGTTCAACCAGGACTATGATGAGCTGGTGAAGGACGAACGCCTGCCCATGTTTAACCGGGCCACCCAGGGCGTGTACGCCCCCGGCTCCACCTTCAAGCTGTGCACGTCCGTGGCGGCGCTGGAGGAGGGCATCATCACCCCCAGCACCATTATCGAAGACAAGGGTATCTACACCTACTATGTGGACCCGCAGCCCATGTGCTGGATCTGGCGGCAGGCCCACACCACCCACGGGCGCATCAACGTCAGTCAGGCCATCGTGGACTCCTGCAACTACTTCTACTACGAGGTGGGCCGGCTGACAGGCATCAAGAAGCTGGACGAGTACGCCACAGCCTTCGGCCTGGGGCAGTCCACGGGCATTGAGATCGGCGACGTCAGCGGCGTGCTGGCCTCCCCGGAGTGGGCGGAGGCCCACGACCGGGAGTGGACCGACGGCCAGACCATCACGGCGGCCATCGGCCAGTCCTACAACCTGTTCACCCCCCTGCAGCTGGCCAACTATGTGGCTACGCTGGTATCCGGCGGCGAGCACTATGAGGCACATCTTCTGAAAAACGTAAAATCTTATGATAATTCACGAGTTGTCGGCGTATATGGCAAGGGGCCGCTGAACGACCTGAACGTCTCGGACAGCACCATGGCGGCGGTGACCAAGGGTATGCACGATCTGACCTACGACTCCCTGCGGAGCGCCTTTTCCCGCTGTGTGGTGGAGGCCGGCGCCAAGACCGGCTCGGCCCAGGTGGGTACGGATATCGCCAACGGCACCTTTGTGGCCTACGCCCCCTATGACGATCCGGAGATCGCCATCGCCATCGTGGTGGAGAAGGGCGGCAGCGGCAGTCTGCTGGCCAATGCGGCCGTGGACATCATCAACGCCTGGTTCACCCGGGATGGCACCGGCGCCACCGCCGCCGGCGAGGACGCGCTGATGCGGTAAATCTGTTATAGAGACAAGAGGCACACATGGGACCCTATTTCAATTCGAGAGACAAACATTATAAAGACCCCTTCGGCGCCGTCCCCTGCGGCGCCGAAGTGCGCTTTGCGCTGGCGGACGACACCTACTACGGCTGCGAGCTGCTGGTGCTCCGGGAGTTCGCAGGCACGGAGGACACGTGCGCCCTGCCGCCGGCGGAGGGCGGCTTCGCCGGCACATACACCACGCCGGCTGGCGGTGAGCTGTGCTGGTACTGCTTCCGCCTGACGGACGTGGACGGGCGCTGCGTGTGGTACGGCAAAAATGGCGTGCAGGACGCGCCGGAGAAGGCGGCACGCTGGCAGCTGACGGTATACGAGCCCTCCCCCGCCCCGGACTGGTTCGGGCGCGGCGTGACGTACCAGATCTTCCCGGATCGGTTCCGCCGTGTATCCATGCCGGACGTGAGCCATATGCCCGGGCACCGGTGGCTGCACCGCGGCTGGAACGAGCAGCCGGTGTTCCTTCCGGACGAGCACGGGCAGATCACCAACCGCGACTTCTTCGGTGGCTCGCTGCAGGGCATCACGGAGAAGCTGGACTATCTGGCGGGCCTGGGCGTGACGACGCTGTATCTGAACCCCATTTTTGAGGCCGCCAGCAACCACCGCTACGACACCGGCGACTATCGGGCCATCGACCCGCTGCTGGGCACAGAGACGGACTTCCGCGCCCTGTGCGCCGCCGCCCATCAGCGTGGGATGCGTGTGATACTGGACGGCGTGTTCAACCATACCGGCAGCAACAGCCGGTACTTCAACGCCGAGGGCTACTATCCGGAGCCGGGGGCGGCCCAGAGCCAGAATTCAGAATATTACAACTGGTACAGCTTCCACCCGTGGCCGTCGGACTACGACGCCTGGTGGGGCGTGAAGACCCTGCCCGCCGTCAATGAGGCGCAGCCGGCTTACCGTGACTTCATCTTCGGCGATCAGGACAGCGTGGTCCGGCATTGGCTGCGCTGCGGCGCGGACGGCTGGCGGCTGGATGTGGCCGACGAGCTGCCCGGCGACTTTATCGAGGGCATCCGCTCGGCCATCGACGCGGAAAAGCCCGGGGCTTACCTGCTGGGTGAGGTCTGGGAGGACGGCAGCAACAAGATCGCCTACTCCCAACGGCGCAGATACCTGCTGGGCCGCCAGGTCCACGGCCTGATGAACTACCCCTTCCGCACGGCCCTGCTGAATTGGCTGGCCGGCGGCGACGCCGCGGTCTTCCGCGACAGCATGGAGACAATTCGTGAGAACTACCCGCCCTTCGCCTTCTATGGCGCCATGAACTTCCTGGGCACCCACGACACAGCGCGCATTCTGACGCTGCTGGGCGCGGAGGGCACACCGAAAACCAAGGCGGAGCGTGCGGCGTACCGCCTCTCCCCCACTGAGCTGGCCCGGGGCCTGGCAAAGCTCCGTCTGGCGGGAATGCTGCTCTACAGCTTCCCCGGCTCTCCCACCCTCTTCTACGGCGATGAGGCCGGCGTGCAGGGCTTCGAGGATCCGCTGAACCGGGGCGCCTTCCCCTGGGGCAGCGAGGACGCGGCGCTGACGGACTTCTTCCGCACTCTGGGACAGCTGCGGCGAACGCGGGAGAGCCTGCGCTCGGGCGCCCTGCGCTATCTGCTGGCCCGAGGCGGCGCTCTGGCCATCGAGCGTGAGCGCGGAGGCGAGCGCACGGTAACGGCGCTGAACGCCGGGGACGCGCCGGCAGACCTGACGCTGGCCTGGGACGCGCCCACCGCGCAGGACGCGATGACCGGACAGCGATTTCTGGTCATCGACGGGAAAGCACATCTGACATTGCCGCCGCTGGACGGCGTGATACTGATATGAGGAATGGGGCGGCTGTTTCACGTGAAACAGCCGCCCTACTTTTGTCCCTTTATGTTTCACGTGAAACAAAAGGGCGAAAATTTGCATTTTCCCTCTTGAAACCCTCCATGCAGGTGGTATATACTATCATAATGAACTCAGACAGAAAGAGGAATTTGCTGTGGCGAAAATCATTGCGATCGTAAATCAGAAGGGCGGCGTGGGCAAGACCACCACCTGTGTAAACCTGGCCGCCGCCGTAAAAGCCGCTGGCAAGCGGGTGCTGCTGTGCGATTTTGACCCCCAGGCCAACGCCACCAGCGGCATGGGCGTGGACAAGACCACCAGCAACGGCGTCTACGATGCGCTCATCAACGGCGCAGAGACGGCCCAGCTGATCGTGACCACGCCCTATGGCGACGTGCTGCCAAGCAGCAAGGCGCTGGCCGGCGCCGGCGTGGAGATGATCAACATGGATGACCGGCAGTTCCTGCTGAAGGCCGCGCTGCGGCAGGTGGCGGACAGCTATGATTTCATTTTCATCGACTGTCCGCCCTCGCTGGAGCTGCTGACGCTGAACGCACTGTGCGCCGCCAACAGTCTGCTGGTCCCGGTGCAGGGCGAGTACTACGCGCTGGAGGGACTCAGCGACCTGATGAACACCGTGCGTATCGTGCGGCGCAGCATGAACCCGGGGCTGGACATCGAGGGCGTGCTGCTGACCATGTTCGATGGCCGCACCAACCTGTCCATTCAGGTGGCCCAGGAGCTGAAGCGGTTTTTTGCCGGGAAGGTGTACAGCACCGTGATCCCGCGGAACGTGCGGCTCAGCGAGGCGCCCAGCCACGGCAAGCCCATCACCGCCTATGACAAGACCTGCCGGGGCGCGGACGCATACACGGCGCTGGCGGCGGAATTTTTGCGGAAGAACAACTGCTGAAAGGAGACGCGGTATGGCGAACACAAAAGGTCTGGGCAAGGGACTGAGCGCACTGCTGGGCGATGACGTCATCGCCGCCAAGGACGAGCGCGCCTCCTCCCTGCTGCTGCCCATCAGCCAGGTGGAGAGCTGCTCCACCCAGCCCAGAAAGAGCTTTGAGCCGGAGGCCCTCAGTGACCTGGCGGACTCCATCCGGATACACGGCATCATCCAGCCGCTGACCGTGCGGAAGCTGCAATCCGGCTACTATCAGATCATCGCCGGTGAACGGCGGTGGCGGGCGGCGCGGATGGCCGGGCTGACACAGGTGCCCGTGGTGGTCATCGAGGCCGACGACCGCAAGGCCATGGAGCTGGCCATGATCGAAAACCTCCAGCGAGAGGACCTGAACCCCATTGAGGAGGCCGAGGGCTACCGGGTGCTGACGGAGCAGTACGGCATGACCCAGGACGAGTGCGCCCAGCGGGTGGGCAAGTCCCGCCCCACAGTGGCCAACGCCCTGCGCCTGCTGGGGCTGATCGAGCCGGTGCGGGCCATGGTGGAGGACGGACGGCTGTCCGCCGGACACGCCCGCGCCCTGTTGACGCTGGGCAGCAAACAGCAGCAGGCCGCGGCGGAGACGGTGGTCAAGGACGCCCTCTCCGTCCGCCAGACGGAACTGCTGGTGAAAAAACTCACCGCCGAGAAAAAAGAAAAGCCCCAAAAGGACGCGCTTTCCGTCAATTATGTTGAAGAGGCCGCCCGTGAGCTGGGCGAAAAGCTGGGCCGCCCCTGCCGCATCGTCAACGGCAAAAAGAAGGGGCGCATCGAGCTGGAATACTACGGCACCGAGGATCTGAACGCCCTGCTGGAGGCTCTGGAGAAGCTGGGAAAGCGATAAGCGTTTCACGTGAAACATCATCGAATAGAGGTATAGAATATGCTTGACATCAAGTTTATCCGGGAGAACCCGGACCTGGTAAAGGAGAATATCCGCAAGAAGTTCCAGAACGCCAAGCTGCCCCTGGTGGACGAGGTCATCGCCCTGGACAGCGAGCGCCGCGAGGCCATCAACGAGGGCGAGGCCCTGAAGGCCGAGCGCAACAAACTATCCAAGGCCAACGGCCCCCTGTTCGGCAGGCTGAAAAAGTGCGCCGACGAGGCGGAGAAGGCCGCCCTTCAGGCGGAGATCGACGCCAACAACGCCGCCGTAAAGGCCAACGCCGAGCGCATGGCTCGGCTGGAGGAGAAGAAGTCCAACGCCGAGGCGGCCATGAACAAGCTGCTGCTGGTCATCCCCCAGATGATCGACGAGTCCGTGCCCATCGGCCCGGACGACAGCTGCAACGTAGAGGTGGAGCGCTTCGGCGAGCCCAAGACCCCAGACTTCCCCATCCCCTACCACACGGAGATCATGGAACGCTTCGACGGCGTGGATATGGACGCCGCCGCCCGTGTATCCGGCAACGGCTTCTATTACCTGATGGGCGACATCGCGCGGCTGCACTCCGCCGTCACCGCCTATGGCCGTGACTTTATGATCGACAAGGGCTTCACCTACTGCATCCCGCCGTTTATGATCCACGGCAACGTGGTGGAGGGCGTGATGAGCCAGACGGACATGGACGCCATGATGTACAAGATCGAGGGCGAGGACCTGTACCTGATCGGCACCAGCGAGCACTCCATGATCGGCAAGTTCATCGACCAAATCCTGCCGGAGGACAAGCTGCCCCAGACGCTGACCTCCTACTCCCCCTGCTTCCGCAAGGAGAAGGGCGCCCACGGCATCGAGGAGCGTGGCGTGTACCGCATCCACCAGTTCGAAAAGCAGGAGATGATCGTGGTCTGCAAGCCCGAGGACTCCAAGGCCTGGTACGAGAAGATGTGGCGCTACTCCGTGGAGCTGTTCCGCAGCCTGGATATCCCTGTGCGGCAGCTGGAGTGCTGCTCCGGCGACCTGGCGGACCTGAAGTGCAAGTCCTGCGACATCGAGGCCTGGTCCCCCCGGCAGCAAAAGTACTTCGAGGTGTGCTCCTGCTCCAACCTGGGCGACGCCCAGGCCCGCCGCCTGAAGATCCGCGTCCGCGGCGAGGACGGCAAACTGTACCTGCCCCACACCCTGAACAACACCGTGGTGGCCCCGCCCCGTATGCTCATCGCCCTGCTGGAGAACAACCTGCAGGCGGACGGCTCCGTGCTGGTACCCAAGGCACTGCAGCCCTACATGGGCGGCAAGGAGCGCCTGGTACCGCTGCACTGATAGCGTATCGTAATAGTTATCCGTAATTATACTTTTAGTATAGGAGCTTTTACACATGAAGAAGTTTTTTGCGGAATTCAAGGAATTCGCCATGCGCGGCAACGTCATGGATATGGCCGTCGGCGTGATCATCGGTACCGCGTTCGGTAAGATCACCACCTCTCTGGTGAACGATGTGTTCATGCCCCTGATCGGCCTGCTCATCGGCGGCGTGGATCTGGGACAGCTGAATATCGTGCTGAAGCCGGAGGTGCTGGACGAGGCAGGCCAGGTGGTCACCGAAGCCGTTACCCTGGGCATCGGCACGTTTCTGAGCACGGTCATTGACTTTGTTCTGGTGGCCTTCGTCATCTTCCTGATGGTCAAGACCATCAACCAGCTGCACAAGCTGGGCAAAAAGGACGAGGAGCCGCAGGAGGAGGAAGAACCGGCTCCCACCAGCGAGGAGCTGCTCACCGAGATCCGCGACCTGCTGAAGGCACAGCAGAAATGAGGGACCTCCTGACCGCCGGCCTGACGGCCCTGGACCTGGACCCCGCCGCCGCGGACAAGCTGGCGCGCTACGCCGAACTGCTGCTGGAAAAAAACAAGGTCATGAACCTCACGGCCATCACCGCGCCCCGGGATGTTGCCACCCTGCACCTGCTGGACTGCGCGGCGCTGGCGGCGCAGCTGGATCTGTCCGGCAAGCGCGTCATCGACGTAGGCACCGGCGCAGGCTTTCCCGGCATGGTGCTGGCGATCTTGACGCCGGACGCCCGCTTCACGCTGCTGGACAGTCTGGGCAAGCGGGTGGACTTCCTGAAGGAGGTCCAGACGGACCTGGGCCTGAAAAATGTGACCTGCGTTCACGCCCGGGCGGAGGAATTCGCCGCGCAGCACCGGGAGCAGTTCGATCTGGCGGCCTCCCGTGCCGTGGCCCAGCTGAACGTGCTGTGTGAGCTGACGCTGCCGCTGGTAAAGGTAGGCGGACAGTTCGCCGCCATGAAATCCGTCTCCACCGACGAGGAGATACGTCAGGCCCACAGCGCCATCGCCCAGCTGGGCGGACAGCTCTCCGGCGTCACGGACTACACCGTGCCGGAGACGGACGTGGTGCACCGCATCGTATCCATCGAAAAAACACAGCACACACCGAAGCAATTTCCCCGGGCCTTTGCCCGGATCAAAAAAGCGCCGCTGGTATAGGCGGCCCGTGAAAGGAGGAAGTCCATGGGCAAGATCATCGCCGTGGCGTCCGGCAAGGGCGGCACCGGCAAGACCACCTTCACCGCCAACGTGGCGCTGGCGCTGGCCCACATGGGGCAGCGGGTGCTGTGCCTGGACTGTGACATCACCCTGCGGAACCTGGATCTGGCGCTGGGGCTCAGCGACCGGGCGCTGATGGACTTCTCCGATGTGCTGGAGGGCCGCTGCACCCTGCATGAGGCGGCGGTGCCCCATGAGCGATACCCCTCCCTCTCCCTGCTGACCGCACCCATGGCCGACCGCCCGCTGTCCCTGTCGGTGCCGAAGCTGCAAGCGCTGGCGCGTGAGATACGGGAAAGCTACGACTGGTGCCTGATCGACGCGCCCGCCGGACTGGGCCAGGGCTTCCAGATGGCAGCGTGCATGGCCGACCAGGTGATCGTCATCACCACCACGGACGTGTCCGCCATGCGGGACGCCCAGCGCACCGCCGCAGAGCTGTCCGCCTTTCCCAGCGGGACGGTGCATCTGGTGGTGGGGCGCGTGTCCAAAAAGGTGCTGCGTCAGCTGCACACCACCATCGACGACGCCATCGACGCGGCGGGCCTGCCGCTGCTGGGCGTGATACCGGAGGACCCGGACGTCCCCTACTGTCTGAACCGCGGACTGGTGCTGCGGGAGCAGAACTACTACGCCGCCCGGGCCTATGAAAACATTGCGAAACGCATCATGGGGCAGAAAACCCCGCTGATGAAGATATAAGGAAAGGAGCCCTCCATGAATATTGCATTGATGGCACACGACAACCGGAAAGAGCTGATGGTCCAGTTCTGCACCGCCTACTGCGGCATCCTGGCCAAGCACACCCTCTGCGCCACCGCCCGCACCGGCCAGCAGATCGCCGACGCTACCGGGCTGACCATACACCGCTTCCTGTCCTTCGCCCACGGCGGCGGACAGCAGATCGCCGCCCGCATCGCCTATAATGAGATCGATATGGTGCTGTGCTTCGGTGACCCCAACCAGAAAACGCCGGACGCAGACATCACGTATATTTCCCGCCTGTGCGACCAGAACAACGTGCCCTTTGCCAGCAACCTGGCCACCGCCGAAATGCTGGTGCTGGGTCTGGACCGGGGCGACCTGGACTGGCGTGACATCGTCAACCCTAAGAACAAGCCCTTTACGGCTTGACAACCATCGGCAAATCGCATACAATAAGGGATAACCGTGCAGACCTCGCAGGAGTAGCCTGTACACCGCCGCTGCAAGAGAGGTGCGCCATCGGCTGAAAGCGCACCGCGGCAAGGCACAGGTGAAGACAGCGAGTTAGCGGGGATGGAAACATCCACGGCGCGCTCCCCGTAACAGGAGCAAAAAGGGCCGCAAGGCCGAATTTGGGTGGCACCACGAAGTGTTTTACGCTCTCGTCCCAATGCAGGGACGGGAGCGTTTTTTCGTCCGCGCCGCCGACACAAACACAAAGGAGAACGCTATGCAGGCTGTTTTGGACTTCATCAACAACCACGTGCGGGACATCTTCATCCCGCTGACGGCGCTGGCGCTGCTGCGGGTCGGTATGTGCCTGGCGCAGCTGAAGCGCATGGCGCGCCTTCGGGAGAAAAAAGGTGCCTACCACGCCGTCCGGGGCCACTGCGAGGAGCTGGGCGTCTGGTTCGGTGCGCTGGCGGGCCTGCTGCTGCCTGTCATTGTACCGGGTCTGTGGTATGCGGGCCTGGCGCTGGCCATAGTCGGCGGCGTCATCGGCCAGCGCATCGGCATGAAGAAGGGCCGGGCCCTGGATGATATCTACCGCGAGGTCGCCTGGGAGCTGAAGCATGAGGCGGAGGCCGAGGCCGCCCGCGAGGCCGCCGCCCACACGCTAACGTCCGGCGCGGAGGAGCTGCCGGAGACAAACGAGCAAAACGAAACCACCGAAGATAAAGGAGAGACGGAAAATGGCTGAGATGACCCCCCGGACCCTGTCCGGCTTTATGGAGCTGCTGCCCAAGCCGCAGCAGCAGATGGAGCGCATGATGGACATCCTGCGCCGCACCTATTCCCTGTACGGCTTCACCCCGCTGGACACCCCGGTGATCGAGGCGGCGGAGGTGCTGCTGGCCAAGGGCGGCGGCGAAACGGAGAAGCAGATCTACCGCTTCAACAAGGGCGACGCCGACCTGGCCCTGCGGTTTGACCTGACGGTGCCGCTGGCCAAGTATGTGGCCCTGCACTACAACGACCTGTCCTTCCCCTTCCGCCGCTACCAGATCGGCAAGGTCTACCGGGGCGAGCGCGCCCAGCGCGGCCGCTTCCGTGAGTTCTATCAGGCGGATATCGACGTGATCGGCGACGGCAAGCTGGACATCACCAACGAGGCCGAGATGCCCGCCATCATCTACCGTGCGTTCAGTGAGCTGGGGCTCAGGCGCTTCTGCATCCGGGTGAACAACCGCAAGATCCTCAACGGCTTTTATGCTATGCTGGGCCTGACCGACAAGGCCGGCGACATCATGCGTACCGTGGACAAGCTGGACAAGATCGGCGCAGAGAAGGTCCGTACCCTGCTAATCGACGAGGTAGGCGTGTCCGCCGAAAGCGCCGACGAGATCCTGAAATTCATCGCCATCACCGGCAGCAACGATCAGGTACTCTCCGCCCTGGAGGGCTACGCCGGCCGGAACGAAACGTTTGACGAGGGCCTGGACCAGCTGAAAACCGTGGTAAAATACCTGTCCGCCTTCGGCGTGCCGGAGGAGAACTTTGCCGTGGACCTGACCATTGCCCGGGGCCTGGATTACTACACCGGCACCGTGTACGAGACGGCGCTGCTGGACCACCCGGAGATCGGCTCCGTCTGCTCCGGCGGCCGGTATGACAACCTGGCGGAATACTACACCGACAAGCAGCTGCCCGGCGTGGGCATCTCCATCGGCCTGACCCGGCTGTTCTACGTGCTGGGCGAGCAGGGAATGCTCAACGGCGATCTGCCCACCGCTCCGGCGGATGTGCTGATCCTGCCCATGACCGAGGACCTGTCCGCCGCCGTCACACTGGCCACAAAGCTGCGGGACGCCGGCGTGCGGACCCAGCTGTACACCGAGCAAAAAAAGTTCAAGGCCAAGATGAATTACGCCGACAAGACCGGCGTGCCCTATGTGGTGTTCCTGGGCGAGGACGAGGTGAGAAACAACGTCATTGCCTGCAAGGATATGACCAGCGGCGAGCAAACCACCCTGGACTTTGCCGCCACCCTGGCGCGGGTGCGCGACGGTCTGGCCGAGAGGAACAAGGGCAGGGTCATCGTGGAGAAGTAAGCGCCTTACCCTACGGCGCAAAGCATTTCCGGCAGACGGGTGTAGGGGGCGGCGTTTTTGATAAACAATCCGTAATAATTCAATAAGGTTATACAAAACACAATCATAAATGGGAGGAAAACAACAATGATGCAGATGCGTACACATACCTGCAACGAGCTGCGCGCCAGCGATGTGGGCAAGTCCGTGAAGATCGTGGGCTGGATGGAGAATGTCCGCGAGGTAGGCGGCAGCCTGGCCTTCGTGGTGCTGCGTGACTTCTACGGCACCACCCAGGTGGTGGTGGAGGACGAGGCCGACCTGAAGGTCATCAAGGGCCTGAACAAGGAGTCCACCATCAGCGTGGAGGGCACCGTCCGCGAGCGCGCCAGCAAGAACCCCAAGCTGCCCACCGGCGAGATCGAGGTGGTCCCCACCAAGATCGAGGTGCTGGGCCGCTGCCGCTATAACGCCCTGCCCTTCGAGATCAACCGCAGCCGCGAGGCCGACGAGACCCAGCGGCTGAAGTACCGCTATCTGGACCTGCGGAACCCGGCGGTCAAGCAGAACATCATCCTGCGCTGCCAGGTGGTGGCCGCCCTGCGCGCCGCCATGATGGAGCACGGCTTCCTGGAGATCACCACCCCCATCCTGACCGCCAGCTCCCCCGAGGGCGCCCGCGACTATCTGGTGCCCGCCCGCAAGCACCCCGGCAAGTTCTACGCCCTGCCCCAGGCGCCCCAGCAGTTCAAGCAGCTGCTGATGACCTCCGGCTTCGACCGCTATTTCCAGATCGCCCCCTGCTTCCGCGATGAGGACGCCCGCGGCGACCGCAGCCCCGGCGAGTTCTATCAGCTGGATATGGAGATGGCCTTCGCCACCCAGGACGACATCTTCGCCGTGCTGGAGGACGTGCTGCCCCCCATCTTCGCCAAGTTCGGCACCTATAACGTGGCCTCCTCCGCCCCCTTCCGCCGCATCCCCTACAACACCGCCATGGAGACCTACGGCTCCGATAAGCCCGACCTGCGTATCGACCTGACCTGCAAAAACGTCAGCGAGTTGTTCGTCGCCAGCGAGTTCGAGGCCTTCAAGGGCCAGACCGTAAAGATGGTGCCCATCAGCGACTGCGCCCTGACCCGCAAGCAGGTGGAGAAGCTGCTGACCGACTGCGAGGTCCAGTCCGGCAGCAAGGCCTACTGGTTCAAGGTGGACGAAAACGGCCAGCTGGCCGGCGGCATCGCCAAGTTCGTCGCCCCGGTGGAGGCCGAGCTGGGTAAGATCATCGACCTGAAGCCGGGCACCCTGGTGCTGGCAACCGCAGGCCAATACGCCACCAAGTCCGTGGGCGTGCTCATCAAGACCTTCGGCGCCGCCTGCGAAAACCACTTTGACAAGGAGCGCTATGAGTTCTGCTGGATCGTGGACTTCCCCATGTATGAGATCGGCGACGAGTCCGGCGAGCTGGAGTTCTGCCACAACCCGTTCTCCATGCCCAACGGCGGCATGGATATCCTGCTGAAGGCCGAGCGCGGCGAGATCGACCCGCTGGACATCTACGCCAACCAGTACGACCTGGTGTGCAACGGCGTGGAGCTCAGCTCCGGCGCCGTCCGTAACCACGACCCAGAGATCATGATCAAGGCCTTCGAGCTGGTGCGCCTGGGCGAGGAGGACGTGAAAAAGAAGTTCCCCGCCATGTACAACGCCTTCTGCTACGGTGCGCCTCCCCACGCGGGCATCGCCCCGGGCGTGGACCGCATGGTCATGCTGCTGGCCGGCGAAAGCTCCATCCGCGAGATCATCCCCTTCCCCATGAACAAGAACGCCCAGGATATCATGATGGGCGCGCCGTCCACCGTGGAGCAGAAGCAGCTGGATGAGCTGCACATCGCCATCGTGGGCGAGGTGGAGAAGGACGACTGATGGAGACCGTCAAGCTCTACTATGAAAACGCCTTTCTGCAGGACTTCACCGCCGTGGTGGAGTCCTGCGGGGCTGTGACGGGCGGCTTTGCGGTGGTACTGGACCGCACGGCCTTCTATCCCGAGGGCGGCGGACAGCCCGCCGACCACGGCACGCTGGGGGATGCCCGCGTGCTGGACGTCCATGAGAAGGACGGCATCGTCACCCACCTGTGCGACCGTGAACTGCCTGTGGGCGCTGAGGTCAGCGGCCATATCGACTGGGCGCGGCGGTTCGACCACATGCAGCAGCACTCCGGTGAGCACATCGTCTCCGGTATGCTGTGCAGCGCCTTCCACTGCGACAACGTGGGCTTCCACCTGGGCGCGGATACCGTGACCATCGACTACAACGCCGACATCAGCTGGGAGCAGGTGCAGGACATCGAACGCCGCGCCAACCGGTACATCTGGGAAAACCACCCCATCCACATCTGGTATCCCTCCCCGGAGGAGCTGGCCGCCCTGCCCTACCGCAGCAAAAAAGCCCTGGAGGGGCCTGTGCGCCTTACGGAGTTTCCCGGCGCGGACCTGTGCGCCTGCTGCGGCACCCATGTGGCCGCCAGCGGCCAGGTGGGCCTGGTGAAGTTCGTGGGCTGGCAGAAATTCCGGGACGGCGTGCGGCTGGAGCTGCTGTGCGGCCAGCGAGCGCTGGACCATCTCTCCGCCTGCTGGGAACAATCGCGGCAGATCGGTCAGGCGCTGTCGGTAAAGCCGGAGGCGTCCTTTGCCGCCGTGGAGCGGATGCAGTCCGAGCTGCTGGCCGCCAGGGAACGCGCCGCCGGATTGGAAGCGCAGGTCTTCGCCCACACAGCGGCGGAATACGCCGGCAAGGGCGACACCGTGCTCATCACCGCGCCGCTGGAGGGCGACGGTGTCCGCCGTCTGTGCGACGCCGTGGCCCAGACGTGCGGCGGCCGCTGCGCCGTGTTCTCCGGAACAGACGGCACGTACCGGTACGCGCTCATCCATGCCGGACAGGATATCCGGCCGCTGGTGAAGGACATGAACGACGCGCTCCATGGCCGCGGCGGCGGCCGCGACGGCTTTGCCCAGGGCAGCGCCGCCTGCACGGCGGAGGAGATCCGGGCCTTTTTCTCCCGCCGGTAAACTGCTTCGCCGCGCGAAATAATTTTGCGTTATTTCAACAAAAAGCACCCCCGAAATGTGCAGAAAAAGCGCATTTCGGGGATTTCCTTTTATGGATATACATGATACAATAAGAGACACTGAATATTTCGCACAGAAAAGAGTGATACCTTGCCCGAAGAAAACAAGCTGGGCGTCATGCCCATTTCCAAGCTGATCTGGAATATGTCCCTGCCCATCATCGCGTCCATGCTGGTGCAGGCGCTGTACAACATCGTGGACAGCGTGTTCGTCAGCCGTGTCAGCGAGCAGGCGCTCACCGCCGTTTCGCTGGCCTTCCCCGCCCAGAACCTGATGATCGGTCTGGCCACCGGCACCGCCGTGGGCGTCAACGCCCTGATGGGCCGGGCACTGGGTGCCGGACAGCGTGAACGCGCCGACAAGGTCGCCAACCACGGCATACTGCTGGCGTTGGTGGGCTTCGTCATCTCCGCCCTTTTGGGTGCCACCTGCTCCGACCTGTTCTTCCGTTCCCAGACGCAGATCGAGAACATCATCCGCATGGGCAACGACTACCTGCGGGTGGTGACCATCGGCTCGCTGGGTATGTTCTGCCAGATCATGTACGAACGGCTGCTCCAGGGCACCGGGCGGTCTATCCTCAGCATGTACACCCAGGGTCTGGGCGCCATCATCAATATCATTCTGGACCCCATCTTCATCTTTACCCTGAACATGGGCGTTACCGGCGCTGCCGTGGCCACCATCATCGGCCAGTTCTGCGGCTGCGCCCTGGCCATATACTTCAACCACAAGAAGAATACCGACATCACCCTGTCCATCAAGGGCTTCCGCCCGGACTTCCGGCTCATCGGCGAGATCTATGCCATCGGCCTGCCCAGCGTCATTATGATCGCCATCGGTTCGGTGATGACGTTCCTGATGAACAAGATACTCATCACCTACCATGCCGCCCACGAGACGGCGGCCACCGCCTTCGGCGCGTACTTCAAGCTGAACTCCTTTATCTTCATGCCCGTCTTCGGCATGAACAACGGCGTGGTGCCCATCGTCGCCTATAACTACGGCGCCCGGAACCGCAAACGCATGGTGGAGACCATCAAGCGCGGCGCGCTGTACGCCTCCATCATCATGGTCTTCGGCACCGTCCTCTTCTGGGTCATCCCCGGCCCTCTGCTGAAGATATTTGACGCCACCGACACCATGCTCTCCGTGGGCATACCCGCCCTGCGGATCATCTCCATCAGCTTCTGCATGGCCGGCGCGTGCATCGCCCTGGGCGCCTCCTTCCAGGCGCTGGGCAGATCCCTGTACTCCATGATCACCTCCATCGTCCGCCAGCTGGTGTTCCTGATTCCCATCGCCTACGTGCTGGCCCGGTACGGCGCCTCCGTGGGCAACAGCGACCTGGTGTGGTGGAGCTACCCCATCGCGGAGGTATTCTCCCTGACGCTGACGCTGTTCTTCTTCCGCCATCTGTACAAGACCGTCATCGCCCAGCTGCCCGAGGGCCGCGAATAAGAAAAGCGGAACTAAACCCCGCCGCGCTCCGTCTTAGTGGATAGAGGGCGGGCCCATCGCCCTCCCCGCCCCCGGGCGGCGTATATACACAAACAGATAGAGACAGAAAAGGAGGCACGACCCCCATGAAGAAGTTTTTAGCATTTATCCTGGCCCTGGCCTGCGCCCTGTCGCTGATGGCCTGCGGCAAAAAGAACAACGACGACAAGCCCGACCCCGATCCCGCGCCGGACCCCCAGCCCACCGTCACCACCGCCGAGTTCACCCACGGCTATGTGGACATGGCGCTGGACCTGCCGGAGGGCTGGAGCTGGGAGCAGGTGTCCGACAACGGCACCGACAAGACCGAGGGCATCCGCTTCTACAAGACCGATGACCCCACTGTCAGCTACACGCTGCTGTGCTGGACGGGAGGCTACGGCATCTGCGGCACCGGCGTCACCAGTGAGGAGATCACCCTTGCCAACGGCATGAAGGTCTGGCAGCACACGGAGGAGAACACGGAAAAGGGCACCATGGTCATGGCGGACATCTTTTTTGAGGACGTACCGGGCAGCTATGTGGCTTCCCCCTCCGAGACCATGACCACCGAGGTGTGGAACGCCAACCGCGATGCGCTGCTGTCCATTCTGGGCACCGCCCAGATCGGCCGCAAGAGCGTCAGCCAGCAGGCCGCCATCGACGCGGCCAAGGCCCAGTACACCGGCGAGTACGACGAAGTGTACGCCACCTATGACGTGACCGCCGGCGCGTGGACAGTGAGCTTCAGCAAGAGCGCCGCCGGCGCAAAGACCGACCGTCTGGTGGTGGATGCCGCCGGAAAGGTCATGGCCGCCGGAAAGTAACCGAAAACAGCCGAAAACCGCCGCAGCTGCGGCGGTTTTTGCTTTGCGTGCTTGACAACCACCCCGAAACGTGCTATTCTTTTCCTGATACAGGCGATGACGGGCGTGGCGGCCCTGAGCCGCGGGAGGAAATGCCCGCCGGAAGCCCCGTTACCGGCAGAAGAGTGTGGAAGTATCCAAATTCAGGTGGAACCACGGACTATGTTTAGTTCGCCCTGAGCCTTACCGGCTCAGGGCGTTTTTTTGTTGCCAAAACACTTCATATAGGAGGAACCTCACCATGAAAAACACCGAAAAAACGATGGACAAGATCGTCGCCCTCTGCAAAAACCGCGGCATCATCTTCGCCGGCAGCGAGATCTACGGCGGCCTGGCCAACACCTGGGACTACGGCCCCCTGGGCGTGGAGCTGAAGAACAACATCAAGAAGGCCTGGTGGAAGAAATTTGTCCAGGAGAACCCCTACAATGTGGGGCAGGACGCCGCCATCCTCATGAACCCCCAGACCTGGGTGGCCAGCGGCCATCTGGCCGGCTTCTCCGATCCCCTGATGGACTGCAAGGAGTGCAAGGAGCGCTTCCGCGCCGATAAGCTCATCGAGGACTGGTGCCACGAGAACGGCTTTGAGCTCAGCAAGCCCATCGACGCCTTCTCCCAGCAGGAGATGAAGGACTTTGTGGAGGAGCACAACCTCCCCTGCCCCAGCTGCGGCAAGCACAACTTCACCGATATCCGCCAGTTCAACCTGATGTTCAAGACGTTCCAGGGCGTCACCGAGGACGCCAAGAACACCGTCTATCTCCGTCCCGAGACGGCCCAGGGCATCTTCACCAACTTTGTGAACACCCAGCGCACCACCCGCCGCAAGCTGCCCTTCGGCGTCTGCCAGATCGGCAAGTCCTTCCGCAACGAGATCACCCCGGGCAACTTCATCTTCCGCGTCCGCGAGTTCGAGCAGATGGAGCTGGAGTTCTTCTGCAAGCCCGGCACCGACCTGGAGTGGTTCAACTACTGGCGCACCTTCTGCCACAACTGGCTGCTGGGCATCGGATTGAAAGACGAGAACCTCCGCCTGCGTGACCACGACCCCGAGGAGCTGTGCTTCTACTCCAAGGCCACCACGGACTTCGAGTTCCTGTTCCCCTTCGGCTGGGGCGAGCTGTGGGGCGTGGCCGACCGTACCGACTACGACCTGACCCAGCACCAGACCGTGTCCGGCAAGGACCTGACCTACTTCGACCCCGAGACCAACGAGCGCTACATCCCCTATGTGGTCGAGCCCTCTCTGGGCGTGGAGCGCAGCGTCCTGGCCGTGCTGGTGGACGCCTACGACGAGGAGGTCGTGGACGCGGAGAAGAACGACGTCCGCGTGGTGCTGCACCTGCACCCGGCCCTGGCCCCCTACAAGGCCGCCATCCTGCCCCTGAGCAAGAAGCTCTCCGAGCCCGCCCGCAAGATCTACGAGGACCTGTCCAAGGAGTGGATGCTGGACTTCGACGAGACCGGCTCCATCGGCAAGCGCTACCGCCGCGAGGACGAGGTGGGCACGCCCTTCTGCATCACCGTGGACTTCGACACCGTGGGCGATGCCGAGCACGCCGGCGACAACTGCGTCACCGTCCGCGAACGCGACACCATGGAGCAGGTGCGTATCCCCATCAGTGAGCTGAAGGCCTATCTGGCCGAGAAACTGGCCTATTAAGCGTAAAAAAAGAAAGCCCCGCGGGGCTTTCTTTTTTTGCTCACATATCCACGATCTGCAATTCGCTCTCGTCCACCTTCTGCATGTCCTTCTTGTTCATCATGTCGTACATACAGGGCACCACGAACAGCGTCATCAGCGTGGCGTACAGCAGTCCGCCGATACAGACCACGGCGATGGGCTGCATCAGCGCCGTGCCGGCGTTTTTCGCCGTGGCGGTGACGATCAGGCCCAAAATCGTGGTCAGACTGGTCATCAGGATCGGCCGCAGGCGGGTCACGCCCGCGTCGATGATCGCCTCCCGGCGCTCCATGCCGGACAGCCGCTGCTGGTTGATGTAATCCACCAGCACGATACCGTTGTTGACGATGATGCCCACCAGCATCACAAAGCCGATCAGGCTGATGACAGATACCTCGATCCCCGCGATCAGCAGGGCCAGGAAGCCGCCGGTAAAGGCCAGCGGGATGGTAAACATGACGATGAACGGGGACTTCAGCGACTGGAACTGTGCCACCATGATAAAGTACACCAGCACCACGCCCAGCAGCAGCATCAGCAGCAGCTGGCTCATGGCCTCCATGATCTGCTCGTTCTCTCCGTTGAATTCCGCGGTGACGCCCTCCGGCAGCGTCAGACCGCTGACGGCCTGCTGCGCCGCGGAGGTCACGTGGGTGACGTTGTAGCCATCGGCGATGGCGGCGGTCACGGTAACGCACCGGCGCTGCTGGTCACGGGAGATGGTGTTCATGGACACCGTCTCCGTCACGGTGGCCACATCGCCCAGCTTGAAGGTCTTGTCCTCCTCACTGCCGCCGGTCAGCTGCCCCGCGGCGCTGCTGCCGGTCATGCCTGAGGCGCTCCCGGTCATGGCGGAGGACGCGCTGCTCTCCGCCGACAACTCCAGCTCCAGCAGGTTCTCCCGCTTGAGGACGCTGCCCTCCGCCGCGTCCACGGTCAGGTCCATGTCCTCGCTGTCCAGCGTCACATCCGATACGCTGGCGCTGCTCTGCAGCGCCGCGGCGATCTGCATATACACCTGGGCCACGGTCAGACCCTTCTCCGCCGCCGCCTTCCGGTCGATGGTCACCTGCAGCGCCGGGGCCGAGGCGTCCAGCCCGTCGCTGACCTCACCGACGCCCTCCACCTGCTCCAGCCGCCGGGCGATGGTCCGGGCGCTGCTCTGCAGGTCCGCCATATCACTGCCGAACACCTGCAGCGACACGCCGCTGCCGGTCATATAGCTCATCATACCGCTCATCACGCCGCTGGCCGTCACCTCACAGGGCAGGTCGGCACACAGCGTCTCGATCTCCTTCCCCGCCACAGAGCCGAAGGTCCCCTCCGGCATGGTGATGTAGCCCTCCACGTCATAGCTGCCGCCGGACGCGCCGCCCATGGCGCCGCCCATGTTCAGGCCGCCCATGGTGCCGCCGCCCATCATAAAGCCGGCATCCTGCACGTCGTCCACAGTCATCACCCGCTCCAGCACCTCGTCGGCCAGCCGTACCGCCTCCTCGCGGGAGGTGTCCTCCGGCATGGTAATGGTCAGGGACAGGTTGTTCATATCCATCTCCGGCATAAAGGTAAAGCCGCGGCGCAGGCACGCGCCGGCACTGGTCACCAGCAGCACCAGCGACAGCAGCAGCACGCCGGCCTTGTGGTCCAGCGAAAAAGCGATGGCCTTCCGATAGGCGGGATAGACCTTGTCCAGCAGGCCCGGCTTCTGCACCATGGGCCGGCGCAGCATACCGCTGGCCATCGCCGGCACCAGTGTCAGCGCCACCAGCAGGCTGGCCAGCAGCGAGTAGGTGATGGTCAGCGCCAGGTCGGTGAACAGCTGGCGGGTCAGGCCCTCTACGAACACGATGGGCGCGAACACGCACACGGTGGTCAGGGTAGAGGCCGTCACCGCGCCCAGCACCTGGCCCGCGCCGGACACCGCCGCCTGAATGATGGTGGCGCCCTTGGCCCGCAGGCGGTAGATATTCTCAATGACCACCACGGAGTTATCCACCAGCATACCCACCGCCACGGCCAGACCGCTCAGGGAGATCATGTTGATGGTCACGCCGGTGAAGTACATAAGTACGATGGCAAAGATCACGCTGACGGGGATAGATACCAGCGTGATGACCGTGGGCCGCCAATCCCGCAGGAACAGGTACAGAATGACCACGGAGAACAGCGCGCCCCACAGCAGCGACGAGGTGATGGTCTCAACGATCAGGTAGATATAGTCGCCCTGGTCCATCAGCGGCGCGAAGGACAATCCCTCGTACTGGCCCTCCAGCTCCTCGAACCGTGCGCTGATGTTATTGGACACCTCCGCCGTGGCGTAGTTGGACTGCTTGGTAAAGGTGATGAGAATGCCGTTGTCGCCGTTGACCTTGGTGTACAGCTCCCCGGCGTTGTCCGTGACCACCACGGTGGCGATGTCGCCCAGTGTCACCGGCTCGATGCCGTCCATGCCCAGGTCCAGCAGCACCATATCCTCCAGCTCCTGGCGGGAGGACACGTTCTCGCCCACGGATACCATGTATTTCACGCCGCTGTCGTCCTCAATGTACCCGGCAGGCATGGCGAAATTCTGTGCCGTCAGCAGCTGGCTGACGGCGGAGATGGACAGCATACCGCCCACGTCCGTCTGGTCGGCGATGGACTTGTACGCCTCGTTGATCTGGTCCATGCCGGCCTCGATCTGGGTCATGGCCTCATCCAGCTGTATCTGCGCCTCCGTCAGCTGGGTAATGCCGTCGATCAGGGAGAGCGTCAGGTCATAGACCTCACTGGTGACCTCCCGCTTCAGCTCGCCGCTTTCCAGATCCTGCATCAGCTTATCCAGCGTCGCGTTCAGCCGTTCCAGCGTCTTTTTCAGCTGTTCCAGCTCCTCCTTCCCGGGCACGGTGATGGGCGGCTTACCGGGATCCGGATCCGGGTCTGGCCCCGGGATCTGGCCCTGGGCCTCCTTCAGATATTCGTACAGCTTATCCACCGCCGCGCCCGCCTTGGCCGCCGCGCCGGCGGCAATGGCCTCCTTGGCCTCATCCAGCTGTGCCTGCCCCTTTTCCACCTGGTCCTTGGCCTTCTGCAGATCCAGCTTCGTCTTGTTCAGTTCGGTACGCACCGCATCCGCCAGCTTCTCCGACAGGGCGTCCAGCTTGGCCTCGTCCAGGATCACATGGGCCTCCCGGGTCACGGCGCCGCTGACCGAAATGCTGGCCACGCCGGACACGCCCTCCAGCTTGGGGGACAGCTCTCCGGTGACGAAATCGCTGAGCGCGTACACGTCCATGTCCTCCCGGGTCACGGCGGCCACCATCACCGGCAGCATGGAGGGATTGATCTTCAGCACATAGGGGGCGGAGACGGTGTCGTCCCAACTGCCCTGCAATACGGAGATCTTCTGCTGGATGTCCACACTGATGGTATCCATATTGGCGCCGTCCTCAAACTCCAGCGTGACCATGGATACGCTGTCCTGGCTGGTGGAGGTGACGGTCTTGATCTTATCCAGCGTAGCCATGGACTGCTCCACCGGCCTGGTGATGGACTGCTCAATGGACTCCGGGCTGGCGCCGGGATCAGAAGTGACGATGATGACATAGGGAAAGTCCATGTTGGGCAGCAGATCCGGTGTCATTTTCAGATACGCCACCACGCCCAGCACGATAATGCCCAGCACCGTCACAAAGATCGTCAGCGGTTTTTTCACGCTGAAGCCGGCCATATCCGTCCCTCCTTCTTCCGCCTGCAGCGCCCACGCACCCAGGGTAAAACTGTAATAATGTGTAAGTGTACCATCCCCGCCGCCGACTTGCAAGCGGGACGGCGCAGAATTCACGAAAGCGTTACAAATACAGGGTTTTTTCGGAAAAATAGTTCGGAGTTCGTAGTATTTCTTTGCGCCGTCTTTACGCATCCGGACGATGAAAAACGCGGACGCACCTGCGTCCGCGTTTTTCGCAAATAAGAAAGAGAAAAGGGAAGAAAACAGCAAAATCAGCCGGTGCCCCGTTACAGCAGCGTGCACAGCAGGCGCAGCTCGGCGGCCAGCCACACCGGCATCAGTATGGCGGTGACACGGCACACGGGGTTGATGTTCCCCGTCAGCAGGCACACCAGCGTGAACGCCAGAATGACCGCGATCACAACAGCGGCGATCGCCTTTGCCGGGGAAGTCTTGGTTTTCGTGTTTGTCATAGGGAACAACTCCTTTCTGTATTGTGGCCAAATCATACCACAAAGGTTGGTGCTTGTAAAATTGATTATTCTACGGTATAATATAGACATAAACTATAATTTGGAGAGCCGCCTATGACCAACCAGGACATCGAGACCTTTTTCGCCGTGCTGGACCACGGCACCATGACCGCCGCCGCCGAGGCGCTGTACATCACCCAGCCGTCCCTGTCCGCCCGGCTGAAGTCGCTGGAGGACCAGGTGGGCGCGCCCCTGTTCCACCGCGGCAAGGGCCAGCGCCGCATCACCCTGACGGATGCGGGCCAGCACTTCCTGCCTCTGGCCCGCCGGTGGCAGAACCTGCTCTCGGAGACGCAGACCTTCGCCGCCGCGGAAAAGCGTGAGTTTCTCCACGTCATCGCCGCCTACACCGCCAACCAGTACATCCTGCCCCCGGTGTACCAGCGGTTTCTGGAGCGTGAGCTGCCGGTGAACCTGTGGGTGGAGTCCATGCGGACGGACCAGGCGGTGTCCGCCGTGGCCCGGGGCGACGCGGACATGGCCATCGTGGACGGCGCATTGCACTACGATCTGCAGATCGAGGCCAAGCCCCTGTTCCGGGAGGGCTTCTTCCTTGTGGTGCCCAAAACGGTGGCACTGACGGAACCGGTAGAGGCCACCACCCTGCACGTGCAGGACGAGATACTCATCTACGGCCAGCCGGAGATACTGCAATGGCACGACTACTGGTACGGCGTGGATGCCCGCCCCCTGCTGTACACCGACACGCCCCAGCTGGCCGAGACCCTGCCCGCCTGCGGCAAGCGCTGGAGCATCATCCCCGCCGGCGCGACCGAGCCCTATCTGCGGATGTTCAGCAACGTGCAGGTGCTGCGCCTGGCCCACCCGCCGGCGGAGCGCACCTTCTACCTGGTCACACCCAAGGGCCGTGTCCTCTCCGCCGCCGCGGAGACACTGCTGGAGGACCTGCGGGTGCAGATACAGGATCTGGAGGGCATCACCTGGTATTGAGCAGCGAAAGAGACACACCCTTCGGTGTGTCTCTTTCTGTCGTTTTGTGTCGAATACCGTCCTATCCCCGCCGCAGCTGGCCCCGGATCAACCGCGTCACCGCGTCTGCCAGCCACCCGATGGCCGGCAGGCGCTCCATGGCCTGTCCGTAGATACGCCGGGCGTCCGGCACCTCCCGGTCGCTTCCGGTGAACAGACACACCGGCAGCACGCCCCGCAGCCGCAGGGCCGCGGCCTCCGCCGCCGTGTCGTCCACGCCGCGCTTCCCGGTGTAGGCCCATCCGCCCAGGCCGTTGGGTATCCGCTGGTCGTCGTTGGGGCTGGCGTCCGAGAGCACCAGCAGCAGCGACTGCTCGCTGCGCCGCTGCCGCAGCAGCCAGCCCATGGCCCGCAGGGCCAGCCCGTCCCGGTTCCACCCCGCGGCCACATAGTCGAATACCCCCTCGTTCTGCTCCGGATGGTCATAGTCCCGCAGCACCCGCAGCACCGTGCAGCCGCTGACGGAGCAGAACGCCGTCACCCGCACGGGGATGCGGCACCGGCTCAGGCTCTCCGCGATGAGATACGCCTGTGTGGCCAGCTTCTCCTGCTGCCGGTTCTGCGAGGCCGAGCCGTCCAGCAGCAGGTCCACGGACAGCTCTCCCGGCTCCTGCGGCGACCGGCGGGAGAACACCCGCTCGTCCCCCAGCGCCCCGGCGCGCCAGGCCAGCTCCGGCCGCAGCCTCCCGGCGCGGCCCGTACCGCCCTCGTCCTCCGCCCGCAGCAGCAGCGTGTTCTGCAGCTTCTGCGTCAGCTGTGCGATGGCCAGCTTGTTTTCCACCAGATGCTCCTGATAATACGCCCGGTTCTTCTCCCGCTGCTGCCGGAAGTGGGCCGCGTCCCAGGCCGCCTCCGGCGCGGGCGCGCGGCCCACCGGTTCGCCGCGGGTAAAGTGCAGCCGGCAGTTCTTGTGCACGCCGGTGCACAGGGCGCGCTCCGCCTCACTGAGCTGCCCCGGCGTCAGCATGGACGCGCCGAAGCAGTCCTCCACATACCGCCGCAGGATCGGCTCCGGCGTCCGGCCCTGCAAAAAGCTGAACAGCGTCTGCTTCTGCAAGCCGCCGCTGCCGCCGGGCGCGTCATGTGACAGCGCCCGCAGGGCGTTGGGCCGCACAAAGTGCACGCCGCCGCTTTTGTCCCGCTTTCGGCCTACCCACGCCGCCCACTGGCGGTCGTCGGCGGCCCGGCGGGCGCGGCGGAACCAGGTGTACAGCACGCGCTCCGTCCGCTGGATCAGCTGCGCCTCCGTGCTGTCCCCCGGCGCGGCCAGCTCGTCCAGCAACGGCGACAGGGCCGGGTCCTCCGGCTGTTCCAGCACGCGGCAGGCCCAGGCCCGGCGCACGGCGTCCCCGTTCATGCCCTCGGCCACCGGCGTCTGCGCCAGCAGCCGGCGGGCATAGTCCCGCCGCAGCGCCGGCAGCAGCGGCCGTTCCGCCGCGCCGCGGGCGAACACCGCCCCCTCCAGCACCAGGAAGAATATGTCCGTGTACAGTGCCTCCTGCGCCGACCGGTGAAACTCGTTCAGCAGCGGCCGGAACCGGTCAAAGTCGTAATACCGGCAGGCCAGACCCAGCACCGTATTGCCGTACAGCTCGGCATCCCCCGCCCGGTCGAAGGTCAGCAGCTCCGGCTTGCGGGCATAGTCCCCCCAGCCGTTCCACACCTGATTTTCCGCCCGGCGCGTCTCTCTGTCCTGTCTGTCCATATCAGTCGAACAGCTTGTCCCGGGTGGCGTCCCTGGGCAGGCGCGCCCACACCGCGTCCGCCACCAGCTGGCGCTCAAAGGGCTCAAAGGCCTTGTTGATGATGCCCAGGTCCAGCGCCTGCCCGGAGGGTATCCCCTTCTCGATCAGGTGCAGGGCCGCCAGCAGTCCCCGCAGGTCCAGCGCCTTGGTGGATATCTCACCGCTGTCGCACTTGGTCCGCAGGTCCCGGAACAGCGCCGTCAGCTGCTCGGCCCACTCCCGCTTCAGGGTGGGGAAGCTGCGCCGCAGCAGCTTCTGCAAATTCTCGTCGGAGATCACCGGCATATCCACCACCACGAACCGGCTCACCAGCGCCTCGTTCAGCTCACGGGTGCCGGCGTAGCCGTAGTTCATGGTGCCGATGAACCGCGCCGCGTCGTCCAGCTGTATGCGCTCATACCCCGGCACGTCGATGACGCGCCGGTGGTCCAGCGTGGCGTGCAGCACGGCCAGCGCCTCGTTCTTTGCCATGTTCACCTCGTCCAGCACGCCGAAGCCGCCCAGCCGCGCACAAGCGCACACCGGTCCCTCCCGGAACACCACCTGCCCGTCCTTCAGCGTGTCCGCGCCGATCAGGGCCGCCGCGTCCACGTTCACATACATGGACACGTCCCACACCGGCCGTCCGAACAGCGCCGCCAGGTCCTCCGCCAGCACGTTCTTGCCGGTGGCCTTCGGCCCCGCCAGCAGCAGGTGCTCGCCGCACAGCAGTGCCGCCGCCGCGCTCTCCCATACCTCCCTGCCGTAGTAGAGATACTTCGGCACGGGCACGCGCTCCTGCGCCTCCGGCGCCAGCGGATGGGCCTCCCGGAAGCGGCGTACCTCGTCCAGCAGGCCGCTGTCCACGCCCTCGTCCCGCAATTCCTTCCAGATATCCATAGACTCGCCTCATTTCATCTCCGGATGATGCCAAATTATACTCCCGCTGCCTGTTAATTGTCCGTTAAGGATGTGCGGTCCGTTCCCTTTGTCATATCCGCCCGCGTTCCGCCATATAGATAGAGCACAACGGCATGGGAGTGTTGCGTTATGCGAGACGATCTGGAGCAGCGGGCCAAAGAGCTGGCCCTGTACATGATAGAGAACCGGACCACCGTCCGCGCCGCCGCCAAGAAGTTCGGCGTCAGCAAATCCACCGTACACAAGGACCTGTCCGAGCGTCTGGCCCTGTGCGACCGGGCGCTGTACACGCAGGTAAAGGCCATACTGGACGAAAACCGTTCCCAGCGGCACATCCGCGGCGGAATGGCCACGCGCCGCAAGTATAAGGGGATATGAAAAAAGGGACGGCGGCGCCGTCCCTTTTCCCGTGCAAACCAAAACGGACACCCTTGCGGATGTCCGTTGCGTTTGGTCATTAGCCAATGTTGTTCAGCTTCAGCGTCAGCGCGCTCTTCTTGTGGGCCGCGTTGTTCTTGTGCAGCAGGCCCTTTGCAGCAGCCTTGTCGATCGCCTTGACCGCCACCTTGTAAGTGCCCTCGGCCTCGGTGCGATTGCCTTCAACGGCAGCAGCCTCGAACTTCTTGATAGCAGTCTTCAGTGCGGACTTATTGGCTTTGTTGCGAGCATTTCTCGTCTCTGCCACCAGAACACGCTTCTTAGCAGACTTGATATTCGGCAAACCAAACACCTCCCCGACTTGAATTTTTTGTGCAGCGAAAATATACACTTCCACGCAGGATGATATTTTAGCATCTTTGCCTGAAAAATGCAAGACTTTTTTGCAATTTCCGCGGCAGTTTTTGTATAAAAGCGATTTCACCGGCCATGCTACCCAAAAGCCACAATATTTTGTGTTCAGAAGGGAGCGTTGACCACTACTATGAACCTCTCGCGTACCGATCTGGCCGTGGAAACAGCGGAGGCGCTGCCCACCGGCCGGGATATGTTTGCCCCCGGCACCGGCGTCACCAAGTCCGAATGCCTGCTGTGCGGCTGTCCCGTCACCCGCATCCATGTCCATACCCCGGCGGGCGCCCGGGCCATCGGCAAACCCGAGGGCCGCTATATCACCATCGACCTGCGCCCCGCCCTGTCCCGTCAGGAGGCGCTGACCGGCCGGGCCGCCCTCTGCCTGTGCCGCGAGCTCCGCGCCCTGCTGCCGCCGCCATCGGACGGCCCCGCCCTGGTGGTGGGCCTGGGCAACGACGCCATGACCCCCGACGCCGTGGGGGCGGCGGCGCTGGAGCACCTGCTGGTCACGCGGCACATGGTCCGTTCCATGCCCCGGCAGTTCGGCGCGCTAACGCCGGTGGCGGCCCTGGCCACCGGCGTGCTGGCCCGCACGGGGGTGGAGACGCTGGAGCTGATCCGCGGCGCGGCGGACCGCCTGCACCCCTCGGTGGTCATCGCCATCGACGCGCTGGCCGCCCGCAGCCGTCACCGGCTGTGTGCCACCGTGCAGCTGGGGGACACGGGCCTGATCCCCGGCAGCGGCGTAGGCAATCACCGCAAGGCGGTCAACGCCCGGACGCTTGGCGTGCCGGTCATCGCCCTGGGCGTCCCCACGGTCATCGACGGCGCGGCCCTCTGCGGCGACGAGGACGCCCCGCCCTCCGGGTTGTTTGTCACGCCCCAGGACATCGACCGCCGCGTCCGTGAGCTGGGCCGGCTCATCGGCTATGGCGTCACCCTGGCGCTCCAGCCCGGCCTGACGCCGGAGGATGCAGCGGCCCTGCTGGGATAGCCCTTGCAAAATCCTCCCCGACGCGGTACAATAGGGCATCAAAACTTCGGAACGGGAGGTATCGCACATGGAATTCAACCCCCAGATACAGCTGGCCGGCCTGCTGGAGTGGATGGCCGAGCAGATGAATGCCTGCCACGGCAAAACCGCCGTCATCGGCATCTCCGGCGGCAAGGACAGCTCCACCGTGGCCGCCCTGGCCGTGGCCGCCTATGGCCGCGAAAACGTCCTCGGCGTCCTCATGCCCGACGGCGTCCAGCCGGACATCGACTACTCCCAGGCACTGGTGGAGCACCTGGACCTGCCCCACACCACCATCAACATCCACGACGCTGTTCAGGGCGTGCTGAACGAGATGGAGAAGGCGGGCCTGACCCCCAGCCGCCAGACAAAGGTCAATCTGCCCAGCCGCGTCCGCATGGCCACCCTGTACGCCGTGGCCCAGTCCGTAGAGGGCGGCATCGTCATCAACACCAGCAACCTCAGCGAGGACTGGGTAGGCTACTGCACCATCTACGGCGACAGCGCCGGTGCCTTCTCCCCCCTGGGGATGTACACCACCGAGGAGGTCGTCGCTCTGGGCCGTCAGCTTGGCCTGCCGGAGAAGTTTCTCATCAAGCCGCCGTCCGACGGCCTCACCGGCCTGACCGACGAGGACAATCTGGGCTTCCCCTATCACGCGGTGAACGAGTACGTCCGCCGCGGCGTGGTGGACCCGGCCATCAAGGAGCGCATCGACGCCCTGCACCGGGCCAGCCGCTTCAAATTCCAGACCCTTCCGGTCTACCACAACGGCCTGCCCATGGCGCTGACCGACGAGACCGATTATTATAACTGAGCCCCGTTTCCTTTTGTGCGTCTTTTTTCTCTCCGTCTTTTGAGAATACAGGGCTCCGGAGCCTTCCGGAACACAAAGGCAAACCGTGACTGCCTCAAAAGTATAAAAAAGAGCGCATAAGCAGCACACGCAAGGGACAACCAGGTAAACGCTGCGTAAACCGAAAAGCAAGCAAACATACGTTGCCGAAAGCAAAAAAAAGCAGAAACACCCCGGCCCAATGGCCGGGGTGTTTCCGTGTGTTTGTGTTAGGAGAGAGAGAAAATCACATCAGGAAGTGTTGTTCCTTTGGATGATGCTATAATACCCTCTAATTTTGGCCGAATCTTGAAGCGGCCATGAACAATTTGTGAATTCTGCCTTTTACGCCGCGTTTTTTCCACAGCAGACAGCACATTTCACTGAAACTTTCTGCTCTCGGCCACAGCCATCTGGTCGCAGCGGTTGTTTTTTTCGTTCTCCGCGTGGCCCTTCACCCAGTGGCAGCGCACCTCGTGAATATCGGTCAGCGCCAGCAGCTGCCCCCACAGGTCCGGGTTCAGCGCCGGCTTTTTGTCACTTTTCACCCAGCCCCGCTGCTGCCAGCTTCTGGCCCAGCCCTTTTCCAGCGCGTCGATGACGTACTTGCTGTCGCTGTACAGCTCCACCACGCACGGCTCCTTCAAAAGCCGCAGCGCCTCGATGACGGCGGTCAGCTCCATGCGGTTGTTTGTGGTTCGGGCCGCGCCGCCGGAGAGTTCCTTCTCCGTTCCCTTGTAGCTGAGTATCGCCCCCCAGCCGCCCGGGCCGGGATTGCCGGAGCAGGCTCCGTCGGTGTAGATCGTAACGGTTCTCATATATCCTTCCTTCACTCCACCCCAACGACCCGCACGGTCCCGTCCTGCACGGTAAAGCGCACGTTCTTTCCTGCGTAAGCCATGCCGTACACGCGGTCGGGGTCGTCTTGATACCGGGGCCGCGGGTCGGCGGCCAGGGCGCTCAGCAGCCCGTGGCGCTGTCCGCTGTCAAACTGCGCCAGCAGCTCCGGGGGAAAGTCCACCGTCAGCACCGCGCCGGCGTCTCCGCCGGTAAAGCCGCCGGCGGCGTCGGGATAGCTGTCCGCGTAGGCTAGATAGGGTTTGATGTCTACGATGGGCGTTCCGCTGACCATATCCGCGCCGCGGACATACAGCACCGGACCCTCCGGCTCGTCCAAGGCCACACGCTCCAGCTCCACAGCGGAGAGCCCCAGGCCGTTGGGCCGGAAGGGCGAACGGGTGGCGAACACGCCCACGCGCTCGTTGCCGCCCAGCCGGGGCGGCCGCACCGTGGGCGACCAGCCCTGCCGCTGCGCCCGGTCAAACTGCCAGATGAGCCAGATGTGTGAAAAGCCCTCCAGGCCCCGCACCGCATCCACGTCCCGGAAGGGCTTTTCGAACACGATTCGTCCGGGGCTGTCGGCGATGCCGCTCTGCCGCGGCACGCCGAACTTCTCCGCAAAGGGCGTCTCTATCCGCGCAATGATGTCCAGCCCGGAGCCGTTCACAGCGGGGCCTCCTCCGGCGCTGGCTGCTCCTTCTCCTCGGGATCGGCCAGAGCCAGCGAGATGACCCGGTCGCCCTCCTCCTTGAAGCGCATGACGATGACGCCCTGGGTGGCACGTCCCGCCACGCGGATATTTTCCACAGGTGTGCGGATCAGGATGCCCGCCGCCGTTACCAGCAGCAGGTCCTCGGTACCGTCCACCACCTTCATGCCCACCACCGGGCCGGTCTTGTCCGTGACCATGTAGTTCTTCACGCCCAGACCGCCGCGTCCCGTGACGCGGTAGTCCTCAATAGGCGTTCGCTTGCCGTAGCCGTTCTCGGTGATGGACAGCACGGTCTTGTCCGCGTCGGCGCGGGCGGCGCCAATGACATAGTCGCCCTCCCGCAGGCGGATGCCCCGGACGCCCACGGCCGTGCGGCCCATGGCGCGCACATCCGTCTCGTCGAAGCACACCGCCTGTCCGTCGTGGGTGGCGATAAGCATACGGTCATGCCCCCGCGTCTCCGTCACGGAGATCAGCTGGTCGCCCTCGTCCAGCGTCAGGGCGCGGATGCCGTTGTTCCGCAGGTTCTTCAGGGCGCTGACCTCCAGACGCTTCACCGTGCCGTTCCGGGTGGTCATGAACAGGTACAGCTCCTCGTCTCCCGTCTCGCGGAAGTGGAGCATGGCCTGTACGCGCTCGCCCGTCTCCACCTGCAGGATGTTGACGATGTTCACGCCCTTGGCGGCCTTGCCGCTCTCGGGGATCTGATAGCCCTTCTTGCGGTAGACCTTGCCGGTGTCGGTAAAGAACAGAATATAGTCGTGGGTAGACGCGGTGAACACGTCCACCACCGTGTCCTCCTCACGGGTGGTGATGCCCTTCTTGCCCATGCCGCCCTTACTCTGAGCGGTGTATTCGCTGACCGGCGTGCGCTTGATGTAGCCGTTCTCCGTCAGGGTGAAGACGCACTGCTCCTCCTCGATCATGTCCTCGATGTCCAGCTCGTCCTCCACGTCCTGAATCTCGGTCTTGCGGTCGTCGCCGAACTTGTCGGCAATGGCGGTCAGCTCCTCCTTGAGGATGGACTTCACCAGTCCCTCGTCGCTGAGGATACGCAGGAAGTAGGCGATCTTCTCCTCCAGCTCCTTGTACTCGGTCTGGAGCTTCTCCCGGTCAAGACCCTGCAGCGCCTTCAGGCGCATATCCAGAATGGCCTGGGCCTGCACGTCGTCCAGCCCGAAGCGCTGCATCAGGTTCTCCTTGGCGTTGTCGTAGCTGCTGCGGATGATCTTGATGACCTCGTCGATGTTGTCCTGGGCGATCAGCAGACCCTCCAGCAGGTGGGCGCGCTCCTGGGCCTTTTTCAGGTCGAAGCGGGTCCGGCGGATGATGATCTCCTCCTGGAATTTCAGGTACTCGTCGATGATGTGCCGCAGGGACAGTATTTTCGGCTGCCGCTGGTTTTCCACAAGCGCCAGCATATTGATGGCAAAGGTGGTCTGGAGCTGGGTCTGGGCGAACAGGCGGTTCAGCACCACCTGGGGATTGGCGTCGCGCTTGAGCTCGATCACGATACGCATACCGTTGCGGTCGGACTCGTCCCGGATGTCGGAGATACCCTCCAGCCGCTTGTCCTCTACCTGGTCGGCGATGGCCTTGATGAGCATCCGCTTGTTCACCTGATAGGGCAGCTCCGTGATGATGATACGGGTGCGGCCGTTGTTGAACTCCTCAAACTCATGCCGGGCACGGACCATGAGCCTGCCCCGGCCCGTGGCGTAGGCGGCGCGGATGCCGCTGCGGCCCATGATGATGCCCTTTGTGGGGAAGTCAGGACCCTTGACGTGCTCCATCAGGTCGCTGAGGGTGGCGTCCGGGTTATCCAGCACGCAGATGCACGCGCCGATGACCTCCCGCAGGTTGTGGGGCGGGATGTTGGTGGCCATGCCCACGGCGATACCGCTGGAGCCGTTCACCAGCAGGTTGGGGAACCGGCAGGGCAGCACGCGGGGCTCCTTGCGGCTCTCATCGAAGTTGGGGTCCCAGTCCACCGTGTCCTTTTCAATGTCACGGAGCATCTCGTTGGAGATCTTGCTCAGACGCGCCTCGGTGTAACGGTAGGCGGCCGGGGGGTCGCCATCCACGGAGCCGAAGTTGCCGTGGCCGTCCACCAGCATATAGCGCATGGAGAAATCCTGCGCCAGACGCACCAGCGCGTCGTACACGGAGGCGTCGCCGTGGGGGTGATACCGGCCCAGCACATCGCCCACGCAGGTGGCGGATTTCTTGAAGGGCTTGTCGCTGGTCAGGTTATCCTCGTACATGGCGTACAGGATACGCCGGTGCACGGGCTTCAGGCCGTCCCGCACGTCGGGCAGTGCCCGTCCCACGATGACGGACATGGCGTACTCGATATAGGAGTTCTCCATCTCCGGCACCAGCGGAGACTCTACGATATGCTGGTCGGGAAAGCGTATTTCTTCCGGGTCGTATTGGGGCTTTTTGCTCATACTGACACGACCTCCTTAATAATCCAAATTCACGGCGTACTTAGCGCGCTGCTCGATGAACTCCTTGCGGGGCTCCACCTTCTCGCCCATGAGGACGGTAAACGTGGCGTCCGCCTTCACCGCGTCGTCCAGCGTGATGCGGCGCAGCGTCCGGGTGTTGGGATCCATAGTCGTCTCCCACAGCTCATGGGCGTCCATCTCGCCCAGACCCTTAAACCGGCTGATACCGATTTTCACGTTGGGGTCGCCGTTCCGCATCTCGTTGGACACCCGGTCACGCTCCTCGTCGGAGTACGCCACCCGCTGCTGCTTGCCGCGGGTCAGCTTGTAAAGCGGCGGCACGGCGGAATAGACGTAGCCCTCCTCGATGAGGGGCCGCATATACCGGAAGAAGAAGGTCAGCAGCAGGGTGCGGATATGGGCGCCGTCCACATCGGCATCGGCCATGATGATGATCTTGTGATAGCGCAGCTTGTTCTCGTCGAACTCCTCGCCGATACCGGCGCCCAGCGCGATGATGACGGGCTGGAGCTTGTCGTTGCCGTAGACCTTGTCCACCCGGGCCTTCTCCACGTTGAGCATCTTGCCCCACAGCGGCAGGATGGCCTGGAACCGGCTGTCCCGTCCCGCCGTGGCGGAGCCGCCTGCGGAGTCGCCCTCCACGATGTACAGCTCGGTCAGCTCGGGGTTGTTCTCGTTGCAGTCCCGCAGCTTGTCCGGCATGGCCGCGCCGCCCAGCACCGTCTTGCGGCGGATGGACTCCCGCGCCTTCCGCGCCGCCTCCCGGGCGCGGTTGGCGGTCATGGCCTTATCCAGAATGGTGCGGGCCACTACGGGGTGTTCCTCCAGATACACCGCCAGCTGGTCGTTGACGATGCCGTCCACCAGCGTGCGGATATGGGCGTTGCCCAGCTTGGCCTTGGTCTGACCCTCAAACTGGGCCTCCGTCAGCTTCACGGAGATGACGGCGGTGATGCCCTCGCGCACGTCCTCGCCGGAGACCTTGTCGCCCTCCTTGATCATGCCGTACTTCAGGCCGTAGGCATTCAGTACGCGGGTCAGGGCCGCCTTGAAGCCCGTCTCGTGCATGCCGCCTTCCGGCGTATGGATATCGTTGGCGAAGGACACCAGCGTCTCGTTGTAGCCGTCGTTATACTGGATGGCGATCTCCGCCGTGCTGTCGCCCTTGGCGCCGGAGAGATAGATGACCTTCTCATGGAGCGGGGTCTTGTTCCGGTTGATGTAGGTAACGAACTCCCGGATGCCGCCCTCATAGCACATGGCCTCGGACTTCTCTCTGCCCGGCCGGGCGTCGCTGATAGTGATCCGCAGACCAGCGTTCAGGAACGCCTGCTCCCGCATACGGGTGTGCAGCGTCTCGTAGTCATACTCCAACGTGTCGAACATCTCCGGGTCCGGCTTAAAGGTCACGGTGGTACCGGTATGGTCCGTCTCACCGATGATCTTCATCTCCTGGGTGATATTTCCCCGGGAGAATTTCATCTCATAGATTTTGCCGTCCTTGTGTACCTGCACCGTCAGCCACTCGCTCAGAGCGTTCACCACGGACGCGCCCACGCCGTGCAGGCCGCCGGAAACCTTATAGCCTCCGCCGCCGAACTTGCCGCCGGCGTGCAGCACGGTGAACACCACCTCCAGGGCGGGCCGGCCCGTCTGGGCCTGAATATCCACGGGAATACCACGGCCGTTATCGGTGACGGTGATGGTGTCACCCTCGTTGATGGTCACGGTAATGTCCGTGCAGTAGCCGGCCAGCGCCTCGTCGATGGCGTTGTCCACGATCTCATATACCAGGTGGTGCAGACCGCTGGCGCTGGTAGAACCGATATACATACCCGGCCGCTTCCGCACAGCCTCCAGCCCCTCCAGTACCTGTATTTCTGATGCGTTATATTCCGTATCCACCACGGTCTTTTCCAGTTCTGCCATGTACTACTCTCCTTTTCCTTGGACCCGCTTGCCCAGCGTCCGGGAATTGATCTGCGACAGATACACGATCTGCCGGTGATAGGGATGATCACACACCACGAAGGACCGCGGTATGTCCTCGCAGGCACTCTGTACCACGCCCTCCTGCTCGGCTCCCTGTAAAAACTCTCTCGTTTTTTTTGAGGTAGAGGTGTTATCCAGGTCAAAGATACCGATGACCCGCCTATCCTCCACCATCACGTTCATACCGATGTGCAGATACGCCATCACAGTACCTCCCCGCCCCGCACATGGAACACCCTGCCGCTGAGCAGCGTGTCCAGCCGGTCGTTTTCGCAGCAGGTGATAAACACCTGTCCGCCGCTGATGCGATTCAGTACGTATTCCTGCCGCCGGTGATCCAACTCGCTGAGCACATCGTCCAGCAGCATTACCGGATACTCCCCCATGGCGTTTTTGTGTATCTCGCGCTCCGCCAGCTTCAGGCTCAGTGCCGCCGTCCGTACCTGCCCCTGCGAGCAGAACTGCCGCGCGCTGCGCCTGTTTACCAGCACCTCGATATCGTCCTTGTGGGCGCCGGAGAGACACAGCTTCGACGCACGCTCCGCCGCCTGATGGCTCTCCATATGTGCCGCCAGCGCCGCGTAGATATCTGCCTGGCTTCCCAGCGGGTCGGCGACGGTCCTGACGGTCTGGTACGTCAGGGTCAGCTCCTCCCTCTCGCCGCTGCACTCATAGTGTGCCTGCCGGGCATATTCCGCCAGCGCCGCACAGAACCGCGCCCGATAGCCTACCAGCACTGCGCCGCTGCGGCACAGGCCTTCGTTGAATTCCGGCAGCAGGTCCAAAAGCTCTGGCTTGTCCTCGCTGTCCCGCAGGATGCGGGTCTTGTGCTCATACAGCCGGCTGTACTGGCTCAGCGCCTCGGCGTACCGCGGCCGCAGCTGGCACAGCGACAGGTCCATGAACCGCCGCCGTTCCGCCGCACCGGCCCGGATCAAAAACAGATCCTCCGGCGCAAAAAACACCGTATGCAGCACGTCGGACAGGGCGGCGCTGTTTTTGGCGGGCACACCGTTAACGGTCATTTTCCGCCGCTTTCCGCGGGAAAGCCGTATGTCCGTCACAAATTCCCGCTGTCGGGAAAAGATATCTCCCAACAGCGCGGCCTCCTGCATATCAAAGCCGATCAGCTCCTTGTCTCCGTGGGCGCGGGGACTTTTTCCACAGCTAAGATATACGATGGCCTCCAGCAGATTTGTTTTTCCTTGGGCGTTCTCTCCGTAAATAACGTTGCAGCTGGGGTCGAACGTCAGCGCCTGCGTGCCGTAGTTCCGCCAGCCCTGCAGGTGCAGGGCGTCAACTCTCATACGCCACCGTCAGCGTCTGCCCGTTGAAGGCCACCACGTCGCCGGGTCGGATCTTCTTGCCCCGCATGGTGCACACCTCGCCATTGACCGTCACGTCACCCTCCTGGATGACGAGTTTGGCCTCGCCGCCGGTCTCTACCGCCGCGGCAAACTTCAGCAGATCCTGCAATTTGATATATTCCGTTGTGATGGTGATAGTCTCCATAATAATGAACCTCGTTCATAGATATAATATGCCGTTTTTTTCTTCAATAAAAAGCGCACACAGTTCGATAAAGGTGCAGCTCCTGCGTTCTGCCGATGGCAAACCAACGACGGCGTACCGGGTGTATGTCGAGGAGGTGTAACGATGGCAGGGCACAAGAGATGTGCCTTTATTGCGCCTTCAGGCGCACCGGCAGCACCATATAAAGAAAGTTGTCACTGTCATCTACGGGCGTGATAATACAGGGCGAAATACCGGTATTCAGCTGCATTTTCACCGTGTCCGCCGGGGCATAGCGCAGGGCGTCCATGAGATAGCGGTTGTTGAAGCCGATCTCCAGCTCCTGTCCGTCGCCGCGGACGGGGCAGATATCCCGGGCTTCGCCGTTTCCGGTCCGGGCGGACATATACACCCGGTCCTGGCTGAACAGGCAGCGTACCGGACTTTTCAGCTTCTCGCTGATGACCACGCTGACGCGGTCAAGGCTTTCGATCATCGTCTTGTTGTCCACCTCGATGCAGATGGGGTTGGTGGTAGGTATGGCATTCTTGTAGTCCAGGAATTCACCCTCCAACCGGCGGCATATCAGCTGGGTAGCCCCGGCCTCGAACATCAGATGGCGCTTGCCCTGGGTCACCGTCACCATGTCGTCGGTGTCGGCGCATATTTTCTCCACCTCATTCAGGGCGGCGCCGGGGGCCACGAACTTAAAGGCCCCGCCGTCGATGTGCTCCAGCGGCTCGCGGCGCAGCGCCAGACGGAAGCCGTCCACCGCCACCATGGTCAGTCCCTTGTCGCTGATCTCAAACAGGGCGCCGGTGTGGATGGGACGGGCCTCGTTGACGGAAACAGCAAAGCTGGTCTGGTTGATCATGGCCTTCAGCGTCCGCTGCTCCAGTGTGACGGAGAACTGGTCGTCCACCTCCGGCAGCTCCGGATAGTCGTCGGCGCTGAGGCCGGGAAGCTCGAAGCTGGCATCGCCGCAGTTCAGCTTCACGTTGAACTTGTCGTCTGCCTCAAAGGTCACCATATCATCTGGCAGGCGGCGGATCATCTCGCCGAACAGTCTGGCATTCAGCACGATGTGCCCTGCCTCGGACACTGCGGCCTCTACCGTGGTGCGTATGCCGGTCTGCATATTATAGCCGGACAGCCGCAGTCCCTCGCCGCACTCCAGCAGGATACCCTCCAGCGCCGGGATGGAGCTTTTAGCCGCCACCGCCCGAGACACCGCGGCCACCGCCTGTTGTACCAGTGCCTTTTCACAGGAAAATCTCACCATATCCGTCGTTCCTCGCTTTCCGAAAGTCATTGCCGCCTACGCTGTCTGAAAGATCAGCCCTATGCAAAAAAGCGGTTCTATTTTTCTAAGTCAAATCATAAACTAATCTTTTATTTCAGTAGTCTTATCAGTAGGGAAATTTTATGTGGACATCCATGTTTATCCCGCGCTGTTATCGGCTTTTTTATAGACATACCGTTATGGAAAACACGCCGGGTTTCCCACAGTTGTATGTGTGATGCGGATGTTACACAGATTTTCCACGTGGATTACACAGGAAATGGGGAAAACCCTCCCCTTTCGCTCTGTCTCGCCAGCACCTGCGATTTCTCACTTTTTGCTGTTGATGTTGGTGGTGATCTCCTTCACCTTTTCGGCAAAGGCGGGGTCGGAGCGCATTATGCTCTCCACCTTGTCCAGAGAGTGCAGAATAGTGGAGTGGTCCCTGTCGCCGAACTCCTTGCCGATGTCATTCAGGCTCATGGAGGTCATACGGCGGATGAGATACATGGCGATCTGCCGCGCGGCCACCACATCTCGGCTGCGGCTTTGTCCCCGCAGCGTCTCCTCGTCCACATGGAAGTAGCTGCATATGTATCCCACGATGATGCTGGGGGTGGGGGCAAAGTCGTTGCTCTTCTTCAGCATATCACGGATGGCCCGGCTGACGGTCTCTTCGTTGACCTGGTCGTCCAGCAGGTCCCGATAGGCCAGTATCTTATTCAGCGTGCCCTCGATCTGCCGCACGTTGGAGGTGATGTTCTCCGCGATGTAGTCCGTCACCTCGTTGGGCAGCTTCACGCCCAGCATGGCTGCCTTATTCTGCACGATGGCGAACCGTGTTTCAAAGTCCGGCGGCGCCACATCCACCATCAGGCCCCACTCGAACCGGGTCCGCAGCCGGTCCTCCAGCTGAGTGATCTCCTTGGGCGGCCGGTCCGATGTCAGCACGATCTGCCGGCCGGACTCGTACAGGGTGTTGAAGGTATGGAAGAACTCCTCCTGGGTCTGTATCTTGCCAGCGATGAATTGGATATCGTCCATCAGCAGGATATCCGTCTGCCGGTACTTTTCCCGGAACTCCGCATTGCGGTTCTCCCGGATAGAGGCGATCAGCTCATTGGTGAAGTCATCGCCCTTCACATAGACGATCCGTGCCTCCGGCCGCTTTTTACGCAGGGCGTTGGCGATAGCGTACAGCAGGTGCGTCTTGCCCAGTCCGCTGTCACCGTAGATAAACAGCGGATTGTAGTTCTCTCCGGGCTTCTCGGTCACCGCCTTGGCGGCGGCAAAGGCCAGCTTGTTCTGGGGTCCCACCACATACGTCTCAAAGGTGAAGGCCTCCGACTCTGACAGATCGCCCGGCCTGTCCGGCGCCACACCGTGGTAAGCCGCCAGCTGCTGATCGTCCAGAATTTTTACCTCCAGGTCCGTGGAGAACAAGTCCCGCAGCGCCGCCTTGATGTGTGGCAGGAACCGGGCCTCGATGGTGCTCTTTTTAAAGGTATTGCTGCAATGGAGCACGAAGGCCGAGTCCTCCATCGTTACCACCGTTACCTCGTCGAACCAGGTGTTGATGGTGGTTTCGGACAGCTCATGGCTCAGCCGCTTGAGCACGCTGTCCCACAGGTCTTTCATGGAATTCAAGCAAAAGCTCCCCTTTCGGCGGAGGCTGTCTGTTTTCCTCCGCGGTAAAATGGCGGGGGGTATACCGCCGCAAAATATCCCACTACATTATAGCAGAAAACACGCCGGAAGTCTACACCTATTCTAAATATAAACTGCCGGCTTTTTTCCTGTTTTTCCCGCAAAAACGGGCGCTTGTGGGTAAATTTTTGTTGACAGTGCCCCCCTGTATCTGTATAATATACTCCGCGTGGTTGCACGCAGATGTGCAACAGGCGTGGAAATGTTTACTGCGGCGGTGAATATCTCACCGCTGTCGAGTAAGCGCGGGGCCTTGTTGTCCCGCCGGATAATCTTAAAAATGGAGGTGTCATGCAATGTTCCGTACCTATCAGCCCAAGAAGCGTCAGCGCTCCAAGGAGCACGGCTTCCGCAAGAGAATGGCCACCCGCAACGGCCGCAAGGTTCTGGCCCGTCGTCGTGCCAAGGGTCGTGCCCGTCTGACCCATTGAGGTCACGGAAGGTGCATCGCACATACAGATAAGCCCTGAGGGACGGAGGATCGAGATCCCCGTCCCTATCGGTGTATCTGGCGAGGCAAAACCAGTATAGCGAGGGAACACATGGACGCAAGAGTAACGGTGAAGCAAAACAGCGACTTCCGCCGCATTTACCGCAGGGGCCGGTCCGCCGTCTCCGGCGGCGTGGTGGTCTACTGCCTGAAGAACAGACAGGGAATGAGCCGCCTGGGCGTCACCGTCTCCACCAAGCTGGGCCACGCCGTGGTCCGCAACCGTGTCCGCCGCCGGTTTCGTGAGCTCTATCGCCTGCACAGGGCCGATATGCTCCCCGGCTGGGATATTATCATGGTGGGCCGTGTCCGTGCCGCCGAGCTGCCCTACCATAAGCTGGAAAAGCAATACCTCCGCTGCCTTGCAGAGCTGGGATTGCTGCGGGAGGATGTATGAAAAGACTTCTTCTCTCCGCCATCCGCTTTTATCGCCGGGCCGTCTCGCCCCTGTTCCCGCCCCGCTGCCGCTATATCCCCACCTGCTCGCAGTACGCCCTTGAGGCGGTCGAGAAATACGGTGCGGCCAAGGGCGGCTGGCTGGCCTTCAAGCGTCTTATGCGGTGCCATCCCTTCCACCATCACAAGGGCGGCTGGTATGATCCGGTGCCCTGAACCAACCCCCTCAAAAAACTACGGAGGAATAAAAGCCTATGTTCGCACAACTCGGCTACTACATCTGTGTGCCGTTCGCGTGGCTCACCCGCCTGTTCTATACCTGGACGGGCTCTTACGGCGTCGCTCTGATCCTCTTCACCCTGATCGTCAAGCTGGTGCTGCTTCCCTTCCAGCTCAAGAGCAAGAAGAGTATGCTCCGCATGGGCCGCATGAACAGCAAGGTGCAGGAGATCCAGAAGAAATACGCCAACAACAAGGAGAGGCAGCAGCAGGAGATCGCGGACCTCTATGCCCGCGAGGGTGTCAACCCCATGTCCGGGTGCCTGTGGTCCTTCCTGCCCTTCCCCATCCTGATCGCCCTGTACTACATCATCCGCACACCTCTGCGCTACTTCATGTCCCTGTCTAATGAGGTCATCGCCAAGATCACCGAGCTGGCGGTGTCCCTGGGGTATGTGTCCGGCGCCAGTGGTCAGGCCTCTGCTTATGACCAGATCTATCTGGCCAAGTTCATCCACGATAACTGGTCCAGCTTCGAGGGCAAATTCGATGGTCTTATCGACCTGAACTACACCTTCCTCAGCATGGACCTGTCCGCCGTGCCCAAGGATCTGTTCAGCCAGTTCCCCTCCGGCGGCTGGCCCGTCATCGGCATCATGATCATGCCGCTGATCTCCGCCGCGCTGCAGTTCCTGATGACCCGCATCTCCATGAAGACCAACGGCAACAGCAACATGAACGGCTCCTCCAAGGCGATGCTCTACATGATGCCCCTGATGACGGTGTGGATGGGCTACATCCTCCCCGCCGCCCTGTGCGTCTACTGGATCGCCAACGCCGCGTTCTCCTGCATTCAGGAGCAGGTGCTGAACAAGCACTTCTCTAAGGTGCTGGACCGTGAGGAGACCGACAAGGAGCGCCAGAAGCGCGAGGCCCGCTACGCTAAAATGCAGGCTGCCCGCGAGAATTACAACCGTCAGCTGGAGCAGCAGGCCCAGTCCAAGGGCGGCAAGAAGCCCCAGCCCCAACCCAAAAAGAAAAAGACCGGCGAGAGCACCACGGAAGCCGGCAAGGTGGGCAACCGTCCCTACGCACGGGGCCGCGCCTACCGCGAGGAACACTACGACGAATAAGGAGTTTTGTCTATGAGTTATATCGACGTAACGGGCAAGACTGAGGACGAGGCGCTGCGTAAAGGCCTTGAGCAGCTGGGTATGGACCGCGATGACGTGTCTGTCTCCATTCTGGAGCGTGCCAAGACCGGCTTCCTGGGCATCGGCGCCACCCCCGCCCGTATCCGTATCACCTATGGTCCCGAGGAGGCAGACGTTGCCGCCCCCGCCGAGGTGAAGATCATCCCCGAGACCCCTGCCGCCCCCAAGGCGGAGCCCAAGCCCGCCGTCCCCGCTAAACCGGCGGCGCCCAAGGCTGACAAGCCCCGTCAGGACCGTCAGAGCCGTCCCGACCGCAGCGACCGTCCCCGTCCCGAGAAGAAGGAGCGTCCCACCCCTGTGGCCCCGGCCATCGACCTGCCCGAGTGTGACGACGATAATGCCAAGCGTATCATCGCCTTCGTCTCCGGTCTGCTCCAGCATATGGACAGTGCCGCCGAGGTCAAGGTCTACGAGGTGGAGAAGGGCCGCTACAAGGTCATTCTGGTGGGCGAGCGTCTGGGTCAGCTGATCGGTCATCGCGGCGAGACGCTGGATGCCATCCAGCAGCTGACCAATTATGCCATCAACACCGGCAGCGACAGCAAGCGTGTCCGCGTCCAGATGGATGCCGAGAACTACCGTGCCCGCCGTGAGCAGAGTCTGGAGAGCCTGGCCCGCAAGGTGGCGACCAAGGTACAGAAGTACCGCCGTAGCGTGACCCTGGAGCCCATGAACGCCTACGAGCGCCATGTGATCCACGCCGCCCTGCAGGATGTCCCCGGTGTCACCACTTACTCCGTGGGCACTGAGCCAAACCGCCGCGTGGTGGTCTCCTATGACCGCGCCCAGGCCCGATAACAGCAAAAAAAGAAAGCCCGAAGGGCTTTCTTTTTTTGCTGTTATACGCCTGTTCCGTCAAAAGCCGGCGTGTAGGCCTCCTCGGCGGAGGTCCGTTCCTGCACGAAGCCGTCCTCAATGCCGCAGTTCCGCATATAGGTCACTGCCGCCCGGTACTCCGCCGCCGTCACCCGCCGCGCCAGCCGGCCAGTCATGCCAGTCGGCGGCGTATACTGGCTCATCAGGGACATCGTCACGTCGCCGGGTGCGAAGGTCTCCGCGAGCCAGTCCAGCACTTGCCGGGTGTTGTTCAGATACCCCGGCAGTACCAGATGCCGCAGGATCACACCCTGTTTCATCAGCCCGTTCTCGTCGTACACCGGCCGTCCCACCTGACGGAACATCTCCCGTATGGCTCCGCAGGCCGCGGGAAAGTAGTCCTCCGCCCCAGAGAGGGCCTTAGCCAGCGCACCGTCGGCATATTTCAGGTCCGGTAGATATATGTCTACCTTTCCTTCCAGCTGCCGCAGCGTATCGACCTTTTCATACCCACCGCAGTTGTATACCACCGGTACCGGAAGCTTTGGCTCCAGGGCCGGCAGTATCCACGGCAGAAAGTGTGTGGGCGTCACCAGCTCAATGTTGTGGGCGCCCCGGGCGATCAGCTCGTCGAAAATCTCCCGCAGCCGCGCCGTGGAGATATCCTTTCCCTGACAACCGGCGGAAATACTGCCATTCTGGCAGAAGCAGCACCGCAGGGTACAGCCGGAGAAAAACACCGTTCCCGCGCCATTCGTGCCGGAGATGGGCGGCTCCTCCCACTGGTGCAGCATGGCCCGTGCCACCCGCGGTCCGGCGGGCATACCGCAGAATCCGCTGCCGTGCTCCGCAGTGCGCTCTGCCCCGCAGTTACGGGGACATAAGGTGCAGATCATACCTTGTGGATGTCAAAATCCGGGCCCAGGTCGCCAGCCATCCAGTGGCGGCGACACAGACCGATATACTTGTCGTTGGCACCCAGCACCACCTGTGCGCCCTCCTTTACCACATGGCCATTTTCGTCGAAACGGGCGTTAAAGGCCGCTTTTTTGCCGCACCAACAGATAGTTTTGACCTCCTCCAGCTTGTCCGCCAGCACCAGCAGATGGTAGCTGCCGGGGAACAGATCGCCCTTGAAATCGGCGCGGAGACCGTAGCAGATGACGGGGATGCTGCAGTCATCGACGAGGTGGACGAGGTAATAGACCTCATCTTTTGTCAGAAACTGGGCTTCGTCGATGATAATGCAGGCATAGGTCTGCAGTTCTGTTTCCGACATTTCGCGCATCTCATCGAAGTAGATGCAGGGGTGTTTCAGGCCGATGCGGGAATAGACCATATGGTCGCCGTCGCGGGTGTCCAGACGGGGCTTTACCAGCAGTGTCTCCTGGCCGCGCTCCTCGTAGTTGAACCGCGCCATCAGCGCGTTGGCCGTCTTACTGGAGCCCATGGCGCCAAACTTAAAATACAACTGTGCCATCCCTGTTTCTCCTTTATTAGCATACGATTTTATTTATTTTCCAACTTTTTGAAGGCGGTGGGCATGGGGTAAAGGTCCCGGTCATCAGATGCCCAGACCCAGTCCGGAGGGCCGTCGCCAGCGACGGTTAAGCGAAATACCGTCATATTCCAGCGGAGATGGGTAAAGATATGCCTGTCCGAAAAGCGCTTCTCCCAGGAAAGCGGCGTGAGTCCCCAGTCCCGAAGCTGTTGTGCCGCAAGGGCTTCCGTCAATTCACCCGCGGTGTTGGGAAACTCCCACAGGCCGGAGAGCAGGCCCGTTTCCGGGCGGCGGCGCAGGGCTGTGCGGCCATCGGGGGTGGTCAGCAGAAAGACCGTCAGGTCCTTTTCCGGCTTGGCGGTATTTTTTTCCCGCACCGGCAGTTGGGACTGAAGCCCCGCAGCCCTTGCGGCACAAAGGCTTGCGGCGGGACAGCTTTCGCAGTTGGGATTTTTTGGCAAGCAGACTGCGGCACCCAGGTCCATCATGGCCTGGTTAAAATCGCCGGGGCGGTCGGTGGGCATGACGGCCGCCAGCGCATCGCGGACGTGCTGGCGTGTCCGCGGGTCAAGGACGTTATCGCCGCAGGAGGTCAGCCGCGCCGCGATACGCAGTACGTTGCCGTCAACGGCAGGAACGGCTTTATTAAAGGCGATGGAGAGTATCGCGCCCGCCGTATAGTCGCCAATTCCGGGAAGCTGTATCAGGTCGCTGTACGTGTCGGGGAGACAGCCGCCGTATTGGTCCACCATGACACGGGCGGAGCGCTGCAGGCTGCGGGCGCGGCTGTAATAGCCCAGGCCCTGCCACAGGGAGAGCAAGCGGTCTTCCGCTAATTCCGCCAGGGCGGGCACGTCCGGCGCGGCGGACATAAACCGCTCAAAATAGGGAAGCACCGCCTGTACCCGCGTCTGCTGGAGCATGATCTCCGACACCCAGGTGCGATAAGGCGTAACGATATCTCGCCAAGGGAGAGAACGCTTTTCCCGGTCGTACCAGGGCAGCAGGACTGCCGGCAGAGAGGCCAGCGGGACCGGTATTTTTTGGGAGCTTTGGTTGCTGTTTTTGTTACTCTTGTTTGCCATTTATTTTCAAATGCTGTTGTCTGATCGTTACTTTTTGTTGCTCTGTGGTAAAGGTATATTAAAGCGGGAGGCGTAGTGGCAGCGGCGGCAGAGGGGCTCGGCGGGCTTACGGCAGTCAAAGCCGCGGCGGATGCGCTGGGCCCGGGGCGTGTTGAGAATGTAGTCCAGCCTCTGGTGGAAAATGTTGCCCAGGGCCAGCCGGCCCTCGCTGTCCAGACAGCAGGGGATCACGGTGCCGTCGCATAGCACGCCCAGCTGGCGGCGCAGGCCGTAGCAGTACTGGGTGTCGTCGGGGCAGTCGTTGTTCTCGTCGCCGGGCCAGTAGAAGTGCTCGTCCTTCTGTATGTAGATGCGGGGGGCCAAGCGGCGGTTGTGGAGCATATCCTCGGGGAGGTGGGCGGTATTCTGCCCGGTGAGCTCGCCCAGGATGCGCTCGATCTCCGGGTTCAGGGCCTGGGGCATGCCGCTGTTCCACAGGCGCAGGGTGCAGTTGACCCCAGCGGCGGCCAGCTTCTGGCAGCTGCGGAGACAGCCGGTGACGTAGTCCTCCAGGGGCACGTTCAGGTGGTTGCCCTCGAAGGAATGGAGAGAGACGGCTACCTTATGCAGGGCGGGGCAGGCAAGCAGGATATCCAACTTTTTGGGCAGGAGCGTGCCGTTGGTGGTGATGCAGACACGGAAGTCCAGCTGGGCGCAGGTATCCAAAATTTTCCCCAGCTCCGGGTGGAGCAGCGGCTCGCCCATAACGTGGAGGTAGATATACTGCGTGACAGCACGCAGCTTTTTGGCCGCCACCGCAAAGTCGTCGGTACGCATGGCCATCAGCGGCCGGTGGTGGCCGGCGCAGAAGTCGCAGTGGAGGTTGCAGAGGTTGGTGATCTCCACATAGGCGCGCTGGATGTTCATGGCAGAGCCCCCTTGTCCTTATCGTGTCGGGCAGGTGTGCCCGCCCGCACTGTGCTATGGCAACATTGTATCACATCGCGAGGCGTTTGAATAGGGAAAGTTTGCCGGGACGGCAGGAGGTGCGTATAAAATGTTTGGTACGTTTGGGATGATGAAAACCATGTATTTTTGAGAAAAATACCGTGTTTTTATCATATAATAGTTGCAATTTCTTATAGAATGTGGTACGGTATACGCAGAACGAAGCCACGCCCGCGAGGCGAATAAAACGGAACATCAGGAGGTACGTCCATGAAATACCCGAAGACCGGCAGTGAGGTCTATGTGAGCCTGAACCTGTCCAACACCATGCTCACCGGCATCGGCAAGGGCACCATTACCCGGGAGGAGGTCTCCGCCAGCTATCTGAAGCGGCTGTTTGCCGAGCACGGCGTCATCGTGTCCGCCAAGCCGGAGCAGCGCCGTCTGCTGGAGATCGTCAACGAGCGCTGCGATCTGGAGCTGGAGATCCCCGAGCAGCTGAAGCTGTTTCAGCTGTCCGAGGAGCACCGCCGGCTGGTGGTGATCGAGGTCACCGGTCTGCGCCGGAAGAACGGCTCCCTGCTGCCGGAGTACACGGAGGAGGAGTTCAACGAGGCCACGTTTGCGTTCGTGAAGTACTACGTGCAGGGCACCCACTACGACACGCTGGTGGAGGAGAACAAGAAGCTGAAATTCGAGCTGGAGCAGGAGCTTGAGTGGCGGAACCGCACGGACAACTGATGAGATAAAAAAAGAGACGGCGAAGGCCGTCTCTTTTTTTGCGCCTGCGCGGGGGGCGCTGCCCCGGCGGCGAGCAGGTGTTGCGCCTGCGGGCGCAAGCTGGGGCGTTTCGTGCCCCGGCACGAGTAACTTTCTTTTTTTGTAAAAAGAAAGTTACCAAAGAAAACCACTCAAACCTACGGTTTAAGAATCCCTTGGCGCGGGGAGGGTTTCGCCGCTGCGGCGGCGAGTCGGTTTCCCCCCTGACGGGGAGGCGGCCTCCGGCGGCCACATTTCTTTCTGCGAAGAAAGAAATGTGGGAAAGAAAGTCGCTTAGACCTACGGTCTAAGGACCCCTTGGCGCGCTGTGGGTCATGCAGATTTGGCGGTATGCACTCGCGCATGAAGTGCAGTGGGTAACATTGTCGGTTCAGGGATCGCTTGTACCTCTTGCGCCGCTGCCGCTGACGCTGTGCGAGGGTAGGATCGGGTGCGCTGGTCGGTTTTGGCGATTATCAAATCGCGCCTTTGCCGCCGCAAGGCGGCAAAGGTAGGTGTGCCCGTTCCGTTGGGCACGGATATAATTATTTCTTAGCCTGCGACACGGCAGAACGAATAATTTTTGCCGTAGTAGCAGGCAGCGGCAGCGGAAAGCTGTGCTGGCACAGTCGGCGGAACGACAGCGGGTAAGAAAATGCCGATTGCGTGGGGGCGCAGCTTTGCATACTAAGGCGGTATAGCGCGCTGAGGAAGTGCAGAAACGTAGTTTCTGCCGGTGCTTTTGGCTACTTTTGTCACCGCAGACAAAAGTAGCTCGCGCCGGGGCGCGAAACTATCCTCGTCGGAGACAAAAGAAACGCTCGCGCCGGGGCGCGAAATAGCCCGCTGCGGCGGGGACGGGCGGGGGACGAAAAAAGGACCGGCGGGGCCGGTCCTTTTGCCTTCTTTTCGGCTGCACAGCTTACTGGGACTTGTTTTGCAGCTTTTGGAGCATGGCGGTGAATTCGGGCGGCAGGGGGCAGTGGAGCTCCACTGGCTCGCCGGTGCGGGGGTGGACGAAGCGCAGGCCGGTGGCGTGGAGGCACTGGCCGGTGAGGCCGGGGACCGGCTTTTTGGCGCCGTAGACCGTGTCGCCCAGGATGGGGTGGCCGATGTAGGCCATGTGGACGCGGATCTGGTGGGTGCGGCCGGTCTCCAGGCGGCAGCGCAGGTGGGTAACGCCGGGGTAGCGGGCGACGACCTCCCAGTGGGTGACGGCACGGCGGCCGGTGGGGACCACGGCCATCTTTTTCCGGTCGGCGCTGCTGCGGCCGATGGGGGCGTCCACGGTGCCGCTGTCCTGCTTCATATTGCCGGTCACCAGGCACTCGTAGGTGCGGGAGAGGGAGTGGTCCTTCAGCTGCGCGCTGAGGGCCAGGTGGGCGGCGTCGTTTTTGGCGGCGATGATGAGGCCGCTGGTATCGCGGTCGATGCGGTGGACGATGCCGGGGCGCTTTTCGCCGCCGATGCCGGAGAGACTGTCGCCGCAGTGGTGGAGCAGGGCGTTGACCAGGGTGCCGTCCGGGTGGCCGGGGGCCGGATGGACCACCAGGCCCGTGGGCTTGTTGACCACGATGACGTCGTCGTCCTCATAGACCACGTCCAGGGGGATGTCCTGGGGGGGCAGGGCCGTCTCGCGGAGCTGGGGAACGTCCACGGTGACCGTCTCGCCGCCGGAGAGGCGGGCGCTTTTAGCGGCGGGCTTGCCGTTGACACGGACGCGGCCCTCGGCGATCAGGCGGGCGGCCTGGGAACGGGTCAGCGCGCCGTCGGCGGAGAGGAAGGCGTCCAGGCGGACGCCGGCGTGTTCAGTTGCGGCTGTCAGCTCCCGCGTCATGGTCAGGCTCCTTTTTCGGATTGTCGTATTTGTCGTAGAACCACAGGTAGTACACCGCGCCCAGCAGGACGCCGATGACCACGAAGATATCCGCCAGGTTGAAGATGGGGTAGGACATGAATTCCAGGTCAAACATATCCACCACGTAGCCGCGGCAGAGACGGTCGATCATGTTGCCTGCGCCGCCGCCAAGCACCAGCATGGCGGACGTAAGGCCCAGGGGGTGGCGGACGATCTTCTTTACCACCAGATAGACCACGGCGGCCATCAGGACGATGGTGACGGCGGCCAGAAGGCCGGTCTTGCCGGAGAAGCTGCTCCAGGCAGCGCCGGTGTTGTGCAGGCGGGTGAGCCGGACGATGCCCGGCAGCAGCGGGGCCGACTGGCCCACGTCCAGGTGGGAGGTGACCCACCACTTGAGAAGCTGGTCGCCGCCGATGCAGACGGCCAGCAGGATGACATACCACATAGTGTTTCCTCCGGGAGAATGTACTGCTGTTATGATAGACTATTTGGGCGGGGATTGCAACCGGAAAAGAAAAACGCCCCGAGGGGGGGCGCTGCGAGGGGCGGGAAAGGGGCGCCGGGAGGTCAGTCCTCCGGGAAGCCGGGCTTCATGCGGAAGGTGTAGGTGCCGTCAGCGCAGAGGGTATCCTGACTGTCGGTGACCCAGGCGTGCATGACCACCAGGGTGCGGCCCATGTGGATGGCCTGAGCGTGGCCGCAGAGGACATCGCCCTGGGCGATGCCCAGGAAGCGGGTCTCGCAGTTCACCGTAAGGCCGCGGCTGCCCCGGGTGCAGGCGGCGGCGCCGGCTACCTGGTCCAGCAGGGTGCAGTACACGCCGCCGTGGACGATGCCCAGGGGGTTCAGGTGGCGGGCGGTCAGGCGGACCTCGCCCTCGGCACCGCCGTCGGACAGGGACGTCAGGCGGATGCCGTTTTCCACATTGAAGCTGCCGGGGAGGTTGGCCCGGCGGAGGATGGTGTCAAAAAGGGCTTGTTGTTCTTCGTGGGTCATGCGGCGGCCTCCGTGGCGGTGTCGGCGGGGGTATCCTCCAGCTTGACCAGCTCGCCCAGGACCACATAGCGGTAGTTGGCCGCCTCGTAGGAGCAGGTGCAGAGGGTCACGATCTGGCCGGAGGGGACGCCCTTGCCGGAGTAGAAGGTGGAATTATTGATGAAACGCTGGAGCTGGTCGGCGGAGAGAGAGGTGCTGAACACCTCGTGGGTGCCGGGGACAACGATGCCGGCGAACAGGTCTACCCGGTACTTGCCGGCGTTGGTGTAGAGGAAAAAGTAGGGGTGGACGTCGTAGTACCACTGCTGCTTATAGTTGGAGATGGAGGCGAACATGGAGCCGTCGGACATATGGTGGCCATAGAGCACGTTGTTGTGGCCGGAGAAGTCGCTGGGCACGCGGGCGTCCAGGAAGATGGTGCCGTATTCGCTGTAATTGCCGTACAGATCGTGGTGGAGGTAATACTCGTTGTTGCCGTCGTAAGCGATGGGGTAGCTGATGGGGGTGCCGGGGCTGTAGACGTAGCCGATGATGTCGTTGTAGTGGCTCTGCCACCAGCTCAGGTCGATGCCCTTGGGGCCGGTCTGGCGCTCGATCTCCCGCTGGAGGTCGGCCCTGGTCTGGGCGATCATGGCGGCGGCGTCCGTCTCCGGGGTCATAGCGGCGGCCAGGTCCTCCACGGAGGGAAGGGCCTTCAGCAGGGCCACGGCCTGGGCCGGGGCGGCGGAGGAAACGGTTTTGGCCGCGGCGGTGGGGACGGCGTCGGCGGCCAGCAGGTACAGCGGCACGCCGAGGACCAGCGCCAGCAGCGCGGCAAGGATGCGGTTTTTCATGGGGTTCTCCCTCTCTGTCTCTATTTGGGAACACAACAGCAATATTATACGCGTACAGGCGGGCAAGCGTCAAGTTATTGAGAGGAAAAAACATCAAGAGGGGTTGATTTTATACACGATTTGACAAAAAGACGCCTGCGGTGTATACTGCGTCACAAGGACGCTGCAATAAACGGCAGGCGGTCAGTCACAGCCCCGAAAGGGGGTGACGCCATGTTTTTCGTACTTACGATCCATGTCTTAGGTCATTCGATCTCGATACGGGTCCAGAAGCTGAAAAGCAGAAACCGCCACCCGGCACGGTGACGGTTTCTAAGCTTCTTTAGATTCCTTAACCACAGGGGTTGACCGCTTGTCGCAGCGTCCCCCTGCTTTTATTATATCCATATCCCGTTGTTTGTCAAGGGGCGGCCAGCGTTGCCCACCGATGCAAAAAAGAGACAGCCGTACGGCTGTCTCTTTTTGTGCTGTGAGGAGATACGGCTTATTTGTCGTACATATCGATGAGCTTGAGCAGATGCTCATAGCGGGCCTTGGCCTCGTCCTCGTTGCGCTTGAACAGCACGTCCGCACGCTCGGGGAACTCGCGGGTCAGGCGGGAGTAGCGGGCCTCGTTCATCAGGAACTCCTGATAGCCGCCGGCAGGGGCCTTGGAGTCCAGGGTGAACTTCTTGTCGCCGCCGTCGGGATTGTAGCGGAACAGGTTCCAGTAGCCGCAGTCCACGGCCTTCTTCATTTCCTTCTGGCAGTTCATCATGCCGCCCTTGATGGAGTGCATCTCGCAGGGGCTGTAGCCGATGATCAGGGACGGGCCGTGATAGGCCTCGGCCTCGGTGATGGCCTTGATGGTCTGGGCGGGATTGGCACCCATGGCCACCTGGGCCACGTACACATAGCCGTACTGCATGGCGATCTCGGAGAGGCTCTTCTTCTTGACCTCCTTACCGGCGGCGGCGAACTGGGCCACCTGACCGATGTTGGACGCCTTGGAGGCCTGTCCGCCGGTGTTGGAGTATACCTCGGTGTCGAACACGAAGATGTTGACATCCTGCTTGGAGGCGATGACGTGGTCCAGACCGCCGTAGCCGATATCGTAGGCCCAACCGTCGCCGCCGAAGATCCACATGGACTTCTTGGCCAGGTATTCCTTCTTGCTGAGGATATCAGCGGCCAGCGTGCAGGCGGCGCAGTCGCACAGCAGAGCGCCCTTGGCCTTCAGCTCGGCGGCGTGCGCGGCGAGCTGCGGCATGGCGGCCAGCTCCTCCACGGTGCAGATGCTCTCCTCCAGGGCCTTGACGTAGGCCTTGGCGGGCTCGGCGTTGGCGGTGCCGTCGTTCATGGTGTCCAGCCACGCCTGGGCGGCGGCCTTCAGCTCAGGACGCGCCCATTCCACAGCGATCAGCTGGCGGGTCTCGTCGGCCAGATCCTCGCGGATCTTGTTCTGACCGGTGAACATACCCAGGCCGTGCTCGGCGTTATCCTCGAACAGGGAGTTGCACCAGGCAGGACCGTGGCCGGCCTTGTTGGTGCAGTAGGGAGACGTAGCCGCGGGACCGCCCCAGATGGAGGAGCAGCCGGTGGCGTTGGAGATATACATATGGTCGCCGAACAGCTGGGTGACGAGACGGGCGTAGCTGGTCTCGGCGCAGCCGGCGCAGGAGCCGGAGAACTCCAGCATGGGCTGCTTGAACTGGCTGCCCTTGACGGTGTTGTCCTGCATATCCTTCTTCTCGGACACCTCGGCCACGCAGTAGTCGAACACGTCCTGCTGGGGCAGCTCGCCCTCCTGGGCGACCATGGACAGGGCGTTCACCGGGCAGGCGCCGATGCAGACGCCGCAGCCCATGCAGTCCAACGGGCTGATGGCCATGGTGAACTGATAGGTGCCCTTGCCCTTGCCGGCCTTGACATCCACGATCTTGGCAGCCTCGGGGGCCTTGGCGGCCTCGTCAGCGGTGAGGGCGAAGGGACGGATGGTGGCGTGGGGGCAGACGTAGGCGCACTGGTTGCACTGGATGCACTTCTCGGCGTCCCAGGTGGGGACGGAGACGGCCACGCCGCGCTTCTCATAGGCGGCGGCGCCCAGCTCGAACTGGCCGTCCACATGATCCACAAAGGCGGAAACGGGCAGGCTGTCGCCGTCCATCTTGCCCACGGGCTCCAGAATATCCTTGACCATCTTCACCAGCTCGGGCTTGCCCTTGAGCTCCTTGGCGGGCTTGGTATCCACGGCGTTGGCCCAGTCGGCGGGCACGTCGATCTTCTTATAGGCGGTGGCGCCCAGGTCGATGGCCTTGTAGTTCATGTCCACGATGTCCTGGCCCTTCTTCAGGTAGGAGGCCTTGGCCTTCTCCTTCATGTAGGTGATGGCCTCCTCCTCGGGCATGACCTTGGCCAGAGAGAAGAACGCGGACTGGAGGATGGTGTTGTTGCGCTTGCCCATGCCGATCTCGATGGCCAGGTCAATGGCATCGATGGTGTAGAGCTGGATGTTGTTCTGGGCGATATAGCGCTTGGAGGCGGCGTCCATGTGGTGGTTCAGCTCGTCGAAGTCCCACTGGCAGTTGATCATGTAGACACCGCCGGGCTTGACATCCTGCACCATCTTGAAGCCCTTGGTCACGTAGCTGGGGTTGTGGCAGGCCACGAAGTCAGCCTTGTTGATATAGTACGGGCTGCGGATGGGGTGATCGCCGAAGCGCAGGTGGCTGATGGTCACGCCGCCGGTCTTCTTGGAGTCATACTGGAAGTACGCCTGGACGTACTTGTCGGTATGGTCGCCGATGATCTTGATGGAGTTCTTGTTGGCGCCCACGGTACCGTCGCCGCCCAGACCCCAGAACTTGCACTCGATGGTGCCGGGGGCTGCGGTGTTGGGACAGTTCTTATCCTCGGGCAGGGACAGGTTGGTCACATCGTCCACGATGCCGATGGTGAACTGGCGCTTCATCTCGTCCTTCTTCAGCTCGTTATACACGGCGAACACGGAGGCGGGAGGCGTGTCCTTGCTGCCCAGGCCGTAACGGCCGCCGATGACCTTGATGTCGTTCCAGCCGGCGTTGGCCAGGGCGGTGACAACGTCCTGATACAGAGGCTCGCCCTGAGAGCCGGGCTCCTTGGTGCGGTCCAGCACGGCGATCTTCCGCACGGAGGCGGGCAGCGCCTCGATGAGCTTCTCGGCGGCGAAGGGGCGGAACAGGCGGACCTTGACCAGGCCCACCTTCTCGCCGTGGGCGTTCAGGTAGTCGATGACCTCCTCGGCCACGTCGCAGATGGAGCCCATGGCCACGATGACGCGGTCAGCGTCGGCGGCGCCGTAGTAGTTGAACAGCTTGTAGTCGGTGCCCAGCTTGGCGTTGATCTTGTCCATGTACTTCTCGACCACGGCGGGCAGGGCGGTGTAGTAGCTGTTGCAGGCCTCGCGGTGCTGGAAGAAGATGTCGCCGTTCTCGTGGCTGCCGCGCATATGGGGATGCTCGGGGTTCAGGGCGTGGCGGCGGAACTCGGCCACGGCGTCCATGTCGCACATATCCTTCAGATCCTCGTAGTCCCAGACAGCGATCTTCTGGATCTCGTGGGAGGTGCGGAAGCCGTCGAAGAAGTTGATGAAGGGGACCTTGCCCTCCAGCGCGGCCAGATGGGCCACGGGGGACAGATCCATGACCTCCTGGACGTTGCCCTCGCACAGCATGGCGAAGCCGGTCTGGCGGCAGGCCATGACGTCGGAGTGGTCGCCGAAGATGTTTAGCGCCTGAGTGGACACGGTACGAGCGGACACGTGGAACACGCAGGGCAGCTGCTCAGCCGCGATCTTGTACATATTGGGGATCATCAGCAGCAGGCCCTGGGACGCGGTGTACGTGGTGGTCAGGGCACCGGCGCCCAGAGAGCCGTGGACAGCACCGGCGGCACCGGCCTCGGACTGCATCTCGACGACCTTGACCTTGGTGCCGAAGATGTTTTTCAGACCGTTGGCGCTCCACTGGTCCACGAAGTCCGCCATGGGGCTGGACGGGGTGATGGGGTAGATGGCTGCGACCTCGGAGAACGCGTAGGAAACGTGCGCCGCGGCGTTATTGCCATCCATGGACTTCATTTTTCTTACCATAATGAGCCTCCTTACATTATATACTTCCGTACCGCCAGAAGGGCGCAAAGACCCCTTTGTACGGAATGTTAGGCACCGTCATAGTAGCACAAAAAATCCGGGATGTAAACCCATATTTTCGTGATTTGTGCCACGATAAAACTTTTTTAGCGCCATGCACAAAAATTCTCACGGCGGCGGGACAGGTTCATGCACTCCGCGCAAAAGGCAGGGGACTTTTTTGGAAAAAGTGGCTGTTCACGGCGGAAATTTTGTGGTAAAATGTACGATGCTATAAAATTAGTGTAAAGGGGGCGCTGTCCATGATGGTGACGGTACGGTCGCTGGGCCTGACGGGCATCACCGGCTATGAGGTGTCGGTGGAGTGCTTTCTGTCCGGCGGACTGCCGGGGTTCGACGTGGTGGGCCTGCCGGACGCGGCGGTGAAGGAGTCGCGGGAGCGCGTTCGGGCGGCGGTGAAAAACTGCGGGGCCAAGTTTCCTGTCAGCCGCATCACGGTCAATCTGGCTCCGGCGCGGGTGCGGAAGGAGGGCACGGTGTACGACCTGCCCATCCTGCTGGGCATTCTGGCCGCGGCGGAGGAGATATCTCCCCTGCCCCAGGGCGCGGCGTTTTTGGGCGAGCTGAGCCTCTCCGGCGCGCTGCGGCCGGTGACGGGCGTGCTGCCCATGGCGCTGACGGCGGCGCGGCTGGGCATCGACACGCTGTATGTGCCCGAGGCCAACGCCGCCGAGGCTACCCTGGCCGACGGGCTGACCGTGTACGGTGTGACGGACGTGGGACAGCTCATCGCCCACCTGAAGGGCGAGCAGGTCATGACGCCGGCGCCCCGGTGGACGCCGGGACATCAGGACCGGCCCCTGCCGGACTTCGCCGACGTGATGGGACAGGAGAATGTGAAGCGGGCGCTGGAGATCGCCGCCGCCGGCGGCCACAATGTGCTGCTGGTGGGCTCGCCCGGCGCGGGCAAGTCCATGCTGGCCCGGCGGCTGCCGTCCATCCTGCCGGACATGACCCGGGCGGAGGCCCTGCAGACCACGGAGATCTATTCCGTGGCGGGCATGACCGACCCGCGGCACCCGCTGGTGGATACGCGGCCCTTCCGCAGCCCCCACCACACGGCGTCCACCGTGTCGCTCTCCGGCGGCGGGGGGATACCCCGGCCGGGAGAGATATCCCTGGCACACAACGGCGTGCTGTTTCTGGACGAGCTGCCGGAGTTCAGCAAGGCGGCGCTGGAGACACTGCGCCAGCCGCTGGAGGACGGCTTTGTGACCATCACCCGGGCCTCCGGCTCCCTGGCGCTGCCCAGCCGCTTCATGCTGGTGTGCGCCATGAACCCCTGCCGCTGCGGCTGGTACGGCCACCCCTCCGGACGCTGCACCTGTTCACCCCAGCAGGTGGAGCAGTATATGCAGCGCATCTCCGGCCCGCTGCTGGACCGGATCGATATGCACATCGATGTGCCGTCGGTGGAGTATGAGGCCATGCGCCGCAAGGAGCAGCCGGAGCCGTCATCGGCCATCCGGGAACGGGTCAACGCCGCCCGCGAGGTGCAGAAAAAGCGCTTTGCGGGGACGGAGGTGTCCTGCAACGCCTACATGACCCCCGCCATGATCGGCCAGTACTGTGCGCTGGACGCCGCCGGCGAAAAGCTCATGCAGGGCGCCTTTGAGCGCCTGGGCCTAACGGCCCGCAGCCACGACCGCATACTGCGTATGGCCCGGACCATTGCCGACCTGGAGGGCAGCGAGCACATCGAGGCGGCACATCTTGCCGAGGCCATACAGTATCGAAGCAGCAGCACACTGAAATGACGGCGGCATCTTTTCCGCCCTGCCATCGTCAAGCCTCCTCGGCGTATACCTGATACGCCGTCGTCAGCTTGCCATCGGCAGGACGAAAAATCTCGCCGCCGTGGCGGGATACATTTCCGCCCTGCCTGCGTCAGACCTCCTCGACGTATACCTGATACGCCGTCGTCGGTCTGCCATCGGCGGGACAAAAAATCTCACCGCCGTGGCGGGATATTTTCCACCCTGCCATCGTCAGACCCGGTACGCCGCAGATAAACGTCCGTAGGGGACGGCGTCCCGCAGTGGAGCGCAGCGGAACAAATGCCCTTGGGGTACGCCGTCCCGTTGTAGGGGCGGACGAAGCTGCCCGCCGTCCCCATATCTGTACACCAACAACAAGGAGAGAACCATATGCACGAGATCATTCTGTGCAAGCTGGGCGAGGTGGTCCTGAAGGGCCTGAACCGCCGTAGCTTTGAGATGAAGCTGATGAGCAACATCCGCCGCCGTACCCAGCGGTTCGGCAAGTGGAAGATTTATTCCCGCCAGTCCACTATCTATGTGGAGCCGGCGGAGGAGAACTGCGACATCGCCGGGGCTTACGCTGCCTGCAAGCAGGTGTTCGGCATCATCGCCATTACCCGGGCGCTGCCCTGCGAAAAGAGCAAGGAGGCCATTTTCGACACGGCAAAGACCTATCTGGGCGGTGCGCTGACCGCGGCTAAGAGCTTCAAGGTGGAGAGCAAGCGGGCGGACAAGTCCTTCCCCATGGGCAGCATCCAGCTGAGCCAGTGGGTGGGCGGCGCGCTCCATGACGCCTTCCCCCACCTGACGGTGGACGTACACCACCCGGAGCTGACGGTGTACATCGAGGTACGAGAGGACGCGGCCTACGTCCACGGACCCGCCGAGAGCGCCGCGGGCGGTCTGCCCCTGGGTATGGGCGGCCACGCGGTGAGCCTGCTGTCCGGCGGTATCGACAGCCCGGTGGCCAGCTATATGATCGCCAAGCGGGGCGTACAGCTGGAGATGATCCACTTCGCCTCTCCGCCCTATACCGGCGAGCTGGCCCGGGAGAAGGTGCTGAAGCTGGCGGAGGAGCTGACCCCCTGGTGCGGCCGGCTGGCGGTGTTCATCATCCCCTTTACGGAAATTCAGGAGGAGATACGCCGCAAGTGCCCGGAGGACCACTTTACCCTGATCATGCGGCGGTTCATGATGCGCCTGGCCAATATGCTGGCGCTGGAGCTGCGGTGCCGCGCCCTGGTCACCGGAGAAAATCTGGGTCAGGTGGCCAGCCAGACCATGCAGGCGCTGGCCGTCAGCGAGGACGTGACCACCATGCCGGTGCTGCGGCCCCTGATCGGCATGGACAAGGAGGAGATCGTGAAGATCGCCCGTCATATCGGCACCTTCGACACGTCCATCCTGCCCTATGAGGACTGCTGCACCGTGTTCACCCCCCGGCACCCCAAGACGAAGCCCAGCGTGGAGGAGACGCGGGAGTACGAGAGCGCGCTGGATGTGGAGGGCCTGTGCCAGCGGGCCATGGCCGGACGCGAGATGATCCGGATCAAACCGACGCTATAAGGAGGCGCGTCTATGCCCCGTACCGCGGAGATCATTGCCGTGGGCAGCGAGCTGCTGACCGGCGGCGTGACCAATACGAATGCCGCGTTCCTCTCCCGGCTGCTGACTGCCGCCGGTGTGGAGGTGCTGTACCACACCACTGTGGACGACGACGCGGCGCGGCTGGAAAAGGCCGTGACCATCGCAAGGGGACGGGCAGAGCTGCTGGTATTCACCGGCGGGCTGGGTCCCACCTACGACGATATGACGAAAACGGCGGTGTGCGCCGCGCTGGACACGCCGCTGGTGCTCCACCAGGAGGTGGTGGAGGATATGCGGCGGTATTTCGACCGGGTATTCCGCCGGGAGATGCCGGAATGCGATATGCAGCAGGCCTATCTGCCGGCGGGGTGCACCGTGTTCCGCAATCCGGTGGGCACGGCCCCAGGGTGCGTGTTCACCGCCGGGAAGACCACGGCAGCGCTGCTGCCCGGCGTGCCCCATGAGTGCCGCTATATGGCCGAGCACTGCCTGCTGCCCTGGCTGGAGCAGGCCCGGGGACAGACGGTGCGGTCACACACGCTGCATATCTTCGGCCTGACGGAGCCGCAGGTGCAGGAGCTGCTGGGCGACCTGCTGCGGCGGGAGGCGGACATGATGCTGGCACCCTATGCCAAGCCGGGCGAGGTGATGCTGCAGCTGTCCGCCCGCGGGGCGGACGAGCGTGCCTGCGAGGCGCGGATGGCGCCGGTGCTGGCGGAGGTAAGGGCCCGGCTGGGCGCGTATCTCTACGGTGTGGATGTGTCCGGGCTGGAGGAGACGGTACTGACGCTGTGCCGGGAACGGGGACTGACGCTGGCGGCGGCGGAGAGCTGTACCGGCGGACTGATCGCCAAGCGGCTGACGGATATCCCCGGCGCGTCGCAGGTGTTTCTGGGCGGCGTAGTCAGCTATACGAACCATGTGAAGCAGCAGGTGCTTCACGTGCCGGAGAATTTGCTGGCGCGCTGCGGCGCGGTGTCGGCGGAGGTGGCCCGGGCCATGGCCCTGGGCGTCCGGGTGCTGACAGGCGCGGACCTGGCGGTATCCGTTACCGGACTGGCCGGTCCAGACGGCGACGACCGGGGAAACCCGGTGGGCACCGTGTTCGTGGGGCTTTCCGCGCCGGAGGGCGTGACCGTGCGGCATCTGACCCTGGGCGGCGATCGGGAGCGCATCCGGACGCTGTCTGCCCACTACGCTTTTGATATGCTGCGGCGTTATCTTACCAATCTACCGACAGAAGGAGAATAAAACCATGGCAAAGAACAGCTACAAGGCCAACGTGAACCAGTACGCCAACCAGGAGGAGGCCATCCGCAAGGCCAAGGGCAACCCCAATAAGAATATCCATTCCAAGAAGAAGAACAGCAACTACGGCGGGTACACCACCGGCGCGTACATGGCCCAGAAGGTGGCCGAGAAGGTGAACCAGCAGGAGAAGGTGAAGCTGCCCACCTGGCTGAATGTGACGCTGATCGCGGAGTTTGCCGTGGTGCTGGTGATCCTGATCCTGCGCCTGACAGCCTTCAAGGACAGCGCGGTAATGACCCACCTGTCCTCCCTGACGCTGGGCATCACCTGCGGCACGCTGTTCTATATCCGCAAGTACAAGCACACGAAGAAAACCAGCGCCATGTACAGCATCATCACCATTCTGCTGGTGGTCATGTGCCTGCTGTACACCACCTTCGGCATTCTGGGCCTGCTGGGCTTTTTGGGCTGAGCGCCCCGCGCCGTAAGGCGCAGACTTTCCGGAGGGAGAAAGGAGCCGAGCTATGGCTGAGCTGACACCCATGATGCGGCAGTATATGGAGGAGAAGGAGAAGCACCCCGACTCCCTGCTGTTTTTCCGGTTGGGTGATTTTTATGAGATGTTCGGGCCGGATGCCCGGACGGCGTCGAGGGAGCTGGACCTGGCCCTGACCACCAGGGACAAGGACAAGAGCAAGTCCGACGAGGAGCGCATCCCCATGTGCGGCGTGCCGTATCACTCCGCCGAGGGGTATATCGCGCGGCTGATCGCCAAGGGGTACAAGGTGTCCATCTGCGAGCAGATGGAGGACCCGGCTCTGGCCAAGGGGCTGGTGAAGCGGGAGATCATCCGTACCGTCACCCCCGGCACGGTGCTGGACGAGGCATGCCTGGACGCGGGACGCAGCAACTATCTGTGCGGCGTGTATCTGACAGACACGGCGGCGGGACTGTGCGCGGCGGACATCTCCACCGGGCAGGCCCAGGTGACGGCGTTCACCGGGGCGCAGCGGTTGACGGGGCTGATCAACGAGCTGGGGCGCTTCGCCCCGGCGGAGGCGGTGATGAACGCCGCGGCCTATGACGACCCGGTGCTGACCGCCGCGCTGGAGGAGCGCTTTTCCTGCCGGCGGGAGAGGCTGGCGGAGGGACGGTTCGACGTGTCGGACGCGGAGAAGAAGGTGCGGCTGCAATTCGGCGAGGCGGCGCTGCGGGACCTGCCCCGGAATGAGAGCGCACCGCTGCTGGCTCTGGGCGGACTGCTGACGTATCTCTACGAGACGCAGAAGACCGACGTGAAGCAGCTGGACAAGCTGGAGTGGTACCGGACGGGACAGTTCATGGAGCTGGACCTGACGGCCCGGCGCAATCTGGAGCTGACGGAGACGCTGCGGGGCAAGGAGAAGAAGGGCAGCCTGCTGTGGGTGCTGGATAAGACCAAGACGCCCATGGGCGCGCGGAACCTGCGGATGTGGCTGCAGCAGCCGCTGGTGAACGTGGCGGCTATCGACCGGCGGCTGAATGCCGTGGCGGCGCTGACGGACAACACCGTGGGCCGCCAGGAGCTGCGGCTGGCCCTGACCGGCATGGGCGACATGGAACGGCTGATGAGCCGGATCGTCTACGGCACCGCCGGGGCCAGGGACCTGGTGAACCTGCGGGCGGCGCTGGAGCACCTGCCGGAGATCAAGCGGTGCCTGACGCCATTCCGGACAGGGGCACTGGGAAAGCTGGACGAGCAGATGGAGACGCTGGAGGACATCAGCGGGCGCATTGCCGCCGTGCTGGTAGACGAGCCGCCGTTCTCCGTCCGGGAGGGCGGCATGATCCGCGAGGGCTATGACGATGAGGTGGACCGGCTGCGGGGGATACTCTCCGGCGGCAAGGGGTTTATCGCGCAGCTGGAGGCCCGGGAGAAGGAAAAGACCGGCATCCGTACCCTGAAGGTGGGGTACAACAAGGTGTTCGGGTACTATATCGAGGTGAGCAACTCCTTTAAGGACCAGGTGCCGGCAGACTACATACGCAAGCAGACGCTGGTGAACGGCGAGCGCTATATCACCCAGGAGCTGAAGGATCTGGAGCATGAGGTGCTCACCGCCCATGACCGGGACGCGGCGCTGGAATACGACCTGTTCGCCGCGCTGCGGACAGAGGCGGCGGGACAGGTGACACGGGTGCAGCTGGCGGCATCGCTGATCGCGCAGCTGGACACGCTGTGCGCCTTTGCCGAGGTGGCGGCCCAGAACCACTACTGTCGGCCGGAGGTGGATGAGTCCGGGGTCATCGAGATCACGGCGGGACGCCATCCGGTGGTGGAAAAGGTGCGGGGCGACGCATTCTTTGTGCCCAACGACACCCACATGGGCGCAAAGGAGGACCGGGTGGCCATCATCACCGGCCCCAACATGGCCGGTAAGTCCACCTATATGCGCCAGGTGGCACTGATCGTGCTGATGGCCCAGGTGGGGTGCTTTGTCCCCGCCCAGCGGGCGCATATCGGCGTGGTGGACCGCATTTTCACCCGCATCGGCGCCAGCGACGACCTGGCGGCGGGACAGTCCACCTTCATGGTGGAGATGACCGAGGTGTCGGAGCTGCTTCGCTGCGCCACGAAGAACAGCCTGCTCATTCTGGATGAGATCGGCCGGGGTACGTCTACATTCGACGGAATGTCCATTGCCCGGGCGGTGCTGGAGCACTGCGCCGGGAAGCTGAAGGCCAAGACGCTGTTCGCTACCCATTATCATGAGCTGACCACGCTGGAGCAGGAACTGCCCAACGTGCGGAACTACAACGTGGCCGTCCACGCCCGGGGCGAGGATATCGTCTTTCTGCGGAAGATCGTCCCCGGCGGCGCGGACCGGAGCTACGGCATCGAGGTAGCCAAGCTGGCGGGCCTGCCGGACACGGTGCTCAAGCGGGCGCGGGAGATACTGCGTGAGCTGGAGAGCCAGCCCCGGCAGCCCCACACCCCGGCGGCGCGGGAGGACCAGGTATCCATGGAGGGCATGGCCGAGGGCGCCGTGGCGGATATCATCCGCCGGACGCAGGTAGACGCGCTGAGCCCCCTGGAGGCGCTGAACCTGCTGTATGAACTGAAGAGCAAGCTGCAATAGAAAAGGAGTGAATACCATGCCGCAGATACAACAACTGCCTGCCCATATCGCCGATCTCATCGCTGCCGGCGAGGTGGTGGAGCGCCCCGCCAGCGTGTGCAAGGAGCTGCTGGAGAACGCTTTGGACGCCGGGGCGTCCGCCGTATCTGTGGAGCTGGAGCACGGCGGCATGACGTATCTGCGGGTGACGGACAACGGCTGCGGCATCGCGCCGGAGCAGCTGCCTACCGCGTTTCTGCGCCACGCCACCAGCAAGCTGCGCCGGGCGGAGGACCTGGCGGCTATCGGGACGCTGGGATTCCGGGGCGAGGCGCTGGCGGCCATCGCCGCCGTGTCACGGCTGGATATTTTCTCCCGTGCGCGGGGCGCCGACAGCGGCGCGTCCCTGCATCTGGAGGGCGGCGTACCCGGTGAGGTCACGGCCGCCGGGTGCCCGGAGGGCACCACCGTGTGTGTGCGGGACCTGTTCTACAACACCCCGGCACGGATGAAATTCATGAAAAAGGACAGTGCCGAGGGCGCGGCGGCTGCCGCTGTGGTGACACAGCTGGCGCTCAGCCATCCGGAGGTGTCCTTCAAGCTGCTGCGGGATGGGCAGGAGGTGCTGCACACCCCCGGCGACGGGCAGCTGCTGTCGGCGATCTACGCTGCCCTGGGCCGGGATTTTGCCAAAAGTCTGCTGGAGGTGGACGGCGGCAGCGGCGATGTGCGGGCCAGCGGCTTTGTGAGCAGTCCCGCCGCGGGACACGGTACCCGGGCGCGGCAGCTGTTCTTTGTCAACGGGCGGCTGGTGAAGAGCCAGCTGCTGACCGCCGCCGTGGAGGAGGCCTACCGCAACCGGCTGCTGAAGGGGAAGTTCCCCGGCTGTGTGCTGCACATCACGCTGCCGGTGAACGAGGTGGACGTGAACGTCCACCCGGCCAAGACGGTGGTGAAATTCGCTGCCGAGAAAGCGGTGTTCGACGCGGTGCACTACACCGTGAAAGACGCGCTGGACGGCGAGGGGCGGCCAAAAGCGGCGGGAAAGCCCTTCTATCAGACCATGACGGCACAGAAATTCCTGAAACGACCGGATGCGCCAAAGCCTTCGCAGGCGGCGATGCTGCCCGCGGGGAAGGCCATCGGCTCGGCACCCGCAAGACCGGCGGCTACGGAGCCGGTCAGACCCGCGCCCGCTCCCGCCCCGGTCACGCCGGTGATGGCGGTGCACGACGTGGTGTGCCAGCCGGACAAGCCGTTCACGGCACCGGCCGCGCCGGGCGTGGTGTATCACATCACACCGCCGGAGGTCCGTACACCGGCGGAGGAAACGGCGGAACGACCGGAGACGACGCCCTCCCCTGCCCCGGCCGCGGAGCCGGAGCAGCAGGAGATCGCCATGCCGGAGGGCCCCGCCGCGGCGGAGCAGCCCTGGCGCGTGGCGGGCGAGGTGCTGAAGACGTATATCATCTGCGAGGACACGGAACGGAACGTGTGGCTCATTGACAAGCACGCCGCCCATGAGAGGATGCGGTTCGACGCGCTGAAGGCGCGCACGGAGCCGCCCATGCGGCAGCTGCTGCTGACGCCGGCGGCGGTGACGCTGGCGGCGGAGGAATACACCGCCGTGCTGGAGGATCTGGAGCTGCTGGCGGACTGCGGATTCCTGTGCGAGGACTTCGGCGACGGCACGGTGCTGGTGCGGGAGGTGCCCGACGATGTGCGGGCCGAGGACGCCGCCGCCACGCTGGAGGAGCTGGCGCAGAAGCTGCGCCTGCACAGCGCGGACAGGGTGGCCCTGCGGGACGAGGTGCTGCACACCGTGGCCTGCAAGAGCGCCATCAAGGCCGGCATGACCAGCGATCCGGCGGAGCTGCGGGCGCTGGCGGCGCAGGTGCAGTCCGGCGCGGTGCGCTATTGCCCCCACGGGCGGCCCGTGGCGGTGAAGCTTAGCGAATACGAGATCGAAAAAATGTTCAAACGGGCGTAAAGCCGCGTCTCTTCCGTTCTGCCATCGCCGGGTCGGCTTGCTGTACACAAAGTACAGCGGCACCGTCCCGTCATCGGCAGAACGAAAAATCCACGACTTTACAGGCCATAACGGCGCTGCGGCGCTTTCCAAAACGGATCGAGGTGAGGACATGGACAACAAGGTCGTCTGCGTGGTGGGCCCCACGGCCTGCGGCAAGACGAAGATGGGTGTGGCGCTGGCGCAGCGCTTCGGCGGCGAGGTGGTGTCCGTGGACTCCATGCAGATATACCGGGGCATGACCGTCGGCACCGCCGCCCCCACGGCGGAGGAGATGGAGGGCGTGCCCCACCACATGGTGGCCGTGGCGGACCCGGCGGAGAGCTGGTCCGTGGCCCGGTACGTCCGGGAGGCGGACGCGTGTGTGCAGGACATCCTGCGGCGGGGAAAGCGGCCGGTGCTGGTGGGGGGCACGGGGCTGTATCTGGACGCGCTGGTGCGGGGGCAGGACTTTGCCGCCGGCAGCCAGGGCGGGGAGATACGCCGGGAATTGCAGGAAAAGCTGGCGAAGGATGGCGCGGAGGCGCTGCTGGAGGCGCTGCGGGCTGTGGACCCGGAGAGCGCGGCGCGGCTGCACCTGCGGGACGAAAAGCGCATCGTCCGGGCGTTGGAGGTCTATTACGAGACGGGGGAGACTATCGGGGCGCACGACAGAAAAAGCCGGGAGATACCGCCCCGGTACGACGCGGCGTACATCGGCCTGGCCTTCCGGGACCGGGAGGATATGAAGGAGCGCATCGACCGGCGGGTGGACGCGATGGTGGCACAGGGGCTTTTGCAGGAGGTGGAGACACTGCTGCAAAGCGGCCTGCCCCGGGACGCCACGGCCCTGCAGGCTATCGGGTACAAGCAGTTTCTGGCGGTGGCCGAGGGCCGCGCCACCACGGCCGAGGCCATCGCGGAGGTAAAGCTGCGGTCACGGCAGTACGCCAAGCGGCAGCTGACCTGGCTGCGGCGCAACCAGGCCATCCACTGGATATTATGGGAAAAAACGCCGGATTTTTCGGCGGGGTTACAAAATGCGACAGAATTCCTCCTGTCCGCCGGGGTATGCTGATAGCGGCGGGCGGAGGCAGATATTGTGCATATCGTCCGTACAGACATACAAGGAGTGGACGATCATGCAGAAGACAAACAACTTACAGGATATCTTTCTTACCAAGGCCCGGAAGGAGAACGTGCCGGTGACGCTGTTCCTGGTGAACGGCTTTCAGCTGCGGGGCGTCATCACGGGGTTTGACTGCTTCGTGGTGGTGCTGGACAGCGAGGGGCGGCAGCAGGTGATCTACAAGCACGCCATCTCCACCATCGCGCCGGCGCGGAATGTCACGCTGTGGGAGGACGCGGAGTAAGAGAACATAGACAAAGAGGAAAGCCCATGAACAACACCCCAGACAACAACACGAACATCCCGGCGGGGAACAACAAGCGCTCGTCGCCGCTTTTGAAGGTGCTGCCTATCGCGGTGCTGGCGGCGGTGCTGGTGTACTTCGCCGCGCAGGTATACAACTACTTTGCCGACCCGATGACCATCACGCTGGTCTATGAGGCACAGGCGGAGGACGTTATCTCCATGGAGGGCTGGCTGGTGCGGACGGAGGAGCCGCTGCCCGGCCAGACCGGCACCGTGTCCCGGGCTGTGCAGGAGGGCCAGCGGGTGGCCGCCGGCGAGACGGTGGCCACGGTGTACAGCGACGACAGCGCGCTGCAGACCGTCAGCCGGATCGAGACGCTGGAATTGCAGCTGCAGCAGCTGCAGTTCGCCCTGACGTCCTATCTGGACCCGGACGCGGCGCTGAAGCTGGACACGTCCATCACCGGCGACATCCTGACCCTGCGCCAGACGCTGAGCGCCGGGGACTATGCCGCGGCGGAGAGCGACCTGGCGGCGCTGAAGGCCGCCGTGCTGAAGCGGGACCACGGGAGCTATACGTCACAGGAGGAGATACAGGCCCAGATCAAGTCGGTGGAGAGTGAGATACAGCAGCAGAAAGCCGCGCTGTCCGGCGCGAAGACCGTGACCGCCAAGGCCTCCGGCACCTATTCCGCCGTGTGCGACGGGTACGAGAGCGTGCTGACGGAGGCGTTTCTGGAGGACGTGACGCCCAGCAAGCTGAACGGCGTGAAGGCGGCGGCGGAGCAGAGCAACGTGGGCAAGCTGATCTACGGCGACACCTGGTACTATGCGGTGGTGCTGCCGGCAGAGCAGGCGGCGGCGCTGAAGGATATGGGCCGGGTGGATGTGCGTCTGGCCAAGGGCTTTGACCAGAGCATCCGCATGAACGTGGTGTCCGTGTCCCGGGAGGAGAACGGCCAGGCGGCGGTGGTGCTGTCCAGCACACGGTATCTGGCACAGACCACGCTGCTGCGTCATCAGGCGGCGGACGCGGTGCTGCACACCTATCAGGGACTGCGGGTACCGGCCGACGCGCTGCGGGTCAGCGCGGACGGCACCACCGGCGTGTACTGTGTGGACGGCGAGAACGCCTCCTTCCGGCCGATCGAGCTGGTATATCAGGGGGAGGGCTACGCGCTGGTGAAGCCCGCCGAGGGCGTACGGGACACGCAGACCCTGCGCTCCGGCGATCAGGTCATCGCCACGTCCGGCGAGCTGTATGACGGCAAGGTCATCCGATAAACACGGCGGCACCCGCCTCCAGCGGGCGCACGCGGCTTAGATACGAAAGAGACAAGGAGGCACAAGCGATGTCTATTCGGGAAAATTTGGAAGTGATCCGCGCCGAGATCGACGCGGCGGCACGGGAGACGGGCCGCACCGGGGCGGATATCACGCTGGTGGGCGCCAGCAAGATGAACGATGCCGCCGCCTGCCAGGAGGCCATCGCCGCCGGCATCGACGCCCTGGGCGAGAACCGGGTGCAGGAGATGACCGCCAAGCTGGCGGAGGACGCCTATCGCGGCGCGCCGCTGCATTTCATCGGCCACTTGCAGCGCAACAAGGTGAAGCAGGTGGTGGGCAAGGTGGCCCTGATCCAGTCCATCGGCTCGCCGGAGCTGCTGGCCGAGGTGGACAAGCAGGCGGAAAAGCTGGGCATCGTGCAGGATATCCTGCTGGAGGTGAACATCGGCGGCGAGGCGGCCAAAAGCGGCTTTGCGCCGCAGGAGGTGGAAAACGCAGCGGCACAGGCGAAGGAAATGGGCCATGTGCGGGTGCGGGGACTGATGACCATACCCCCGGCGGACGCCACACGGGAAGAAAATGTGGTATATTTCCAAAAAGTACAGGCACTATATGTTGACATAAACAGAAAAATGTACGATAATGGATTAGAATATCTTTCTATGGGTATGAGCGGCGATTTTGCCGATGCCATTCGCGCGGGAGCCAACATGGTCCGCGTGGGCACCGCCATTTTCGGCGCAAGAGACTATTCCAAATAATACGCGGGAGGTATTGCACATGGGCCTGATGGACGAGCTGAAGAAGATCATTCATCCCTACGATGATGAGGATTATGATTATGAGGACGATTTTGAGGAGCCGGTAAAGGAGTCCTCCCGTTCCCTGTTTGACGACCGCAAGGACGACCGCCGTGAGGATCGCCGCAGCGAGGACCGCCACAACAAGGTGGTGAACATCCACGCCACCACCCAGCTGAAGGTGGTGCTGGTGAAGCCGGAGCGCTTCGAGAACGCCTCGGAGATCGCGGACCATCTGAAGGAGAAGCGCACGGTGGTGCTGAACCTGGAGTCCACCAACAAGGACGTGGCCCGGCGGCTGATCGACTTCCTGTCCGGCGTGGCCTATGCCGGCGAGGGCAAGATCAAGAAGGTGGCGGCCAACACGTACATCATCACCCCCTACTCCGTGGATATCATGGGCGACCTGATCGATGAGTTGGAGAACAACGGATTGTACTTCTAAAGAAATCATATAACGGAGGGATCGGCAATGTTTACACCCCAGGAAGTTTCCGAAAAAGTATTCCCGAAGGCGTCATTCGGCGGCGGCGGATACAATATGGCGTCTGTGGATGAGTTTCTGGACGCGCTGACGGAGGACTACACCGCCCTGTTCAAGGAGAATGTCACGCTGAAGGCCAAGCTGAAGGTGCTGGCCGAGAAGGTGGAGGAGTACCGTTCCACCGAGGAGGCCATGCGCCAGGCGCTGCTGACGGCCCAGAAGATGGCCGCCAAGCTGGTGCAGGAGGCCCAGAGCGAGAAGGAGAAGATCCTGGCCGACGCGCAGGTGGAGGCCCAGGCGGAGATCCACCGGCTGGACGACGAGCGCAGGGCGGCGGAGAAGAAGCTGCAGGCCGCACAGGAGAAGACCGCGGCGTTCATTCGCCGCAGCGAGGAGCTGTGCCAGGCCCAGAGCGTCTTTTTGAAGTCCCTGCCGGAGCTGGACTTTGTGCCGGAGCAGCCGGAGTCCCCTGCCGCTGAGCCCCAGGCCGATGTGGTGTCCGCCATCGAGCAGGATATCCTCAGCAAGTACATCGACGCGCCGGAGGAGAAGGGCGCCGGGAGCGCCGTCACCGACGAGCCCACCATCAAGCTGCCGCCGGTGGACGGCAGCGCCATCCCCAGCGATTTCCGGCTGAGTCTGGATGAACTGAAGTTCGGACGGAATTACAGCGGAGACAAGTAAGCACAACAACAAAAGGCGGCCTTGCGCCGCCTTTTTTCCACGGAGGAAGACGGTATGACAAAGCCCATCATCGCGCTGCTGTACGACTTTGACAAGACGCTGTGTACCACGGACATGGAGGACTACGCCTTTATCCCGGCCCTGGGATACACCCCGGCGGAGTTCTGGCACAAGGCCAACACCTTCGGCCGGGAGAACCGGATGGACGGGCTGCTGGCGTATATGTACACCATGATCGTCGAGTGCCGCGCCCAGGGAAAGGACCTGAAGCGGGACTTTCTGGTGGCGTGCGGCCGCAGCATGGAGCTGTTTCCCGGCGTGCGGGAGTGGTTTCAGCGGATCAACGCCTTCGGTGAGCAGCAGGGCGTGACCATCGAGCACTATGTGCTGTCCTCCGGGCTGAAGGAGATCATTGAGGGCAGCGGTATTGCCCACGAGTTCAAGCAGATCTACGCCTGCGAGTTCTACTATGACGAGGCGGGTGCCGCCTGCTGGCCCAAGCTGGACGTCAACTTCACCAACAAGACCCAGTTCGTCTACCGCATCAACAAGGGTGTGCTGGACGTGGCCGATGACAAGACGCTGAACGACTCCATGCCCGACGACAGCAAGCGGGTGCCCTTTACCAACATGATCTATGTGGGCGACGGGCTCTCCGACGTGCCGTGTATGAAGATGATGCGGTCCTACGGCGGGCAGGCCATCGCCGTGTACCAGAGCAGCAACCGGGCCGGCGTGGAGGACCTGCTGGCCAAGGGACGGGTGGATTTCATCTTCCCTGCCGACTACCGGGAGGGCACGGGGCTGGACGTGACGGTGCAGAACATTATCCGCAAAATGGCCATCAGCGATGCGCTGACCGCCGAGAATGTCCGCCAGATACAGTCCATCGGGCACACGGAGGTGCCGGGACAGGCGGGGTTGTTTGAATAAAAGGCATAAAAAGAGACGGCCGAGGCCGTCTCTTTTATTTGGCTGCTTCAGTCAATTTTGGTCTCCCGGTACTGCATCCAGGTCAGCACGTCGTTTTCAAACTTCAGCGAAAGGCTGCACATTGTTTTACTATCCAAACGCTCGGAAAGGACAATGTCGCTGTCAGTATATTCGCGGGTGTCAACACGTAAAGAGTACTCCTCAGAGCCATCGTAACGCGGTATAAGTTCCCAAGTGAAATCCGCGAAGGAATGATCGACAAGAACCTGACACCAGGGCGTCATTTGAAGCTGTGCATAGACCTGCTCCCGGGTCATGCCGGTCATTACCCCGCAGGCAGAAAAGGTCACAAAGGGCGATTCGAAAGAAATGCTCTTGGAATGGGTCTGCTTGTAGCTGTCCAAAGTCGCGCTGTCAAATGTGGCGGCGCTGACCAGGGCGTACAGATTTGTACGCCTACACTCATCCTTCCATTGAAAGAATGCATCGTTACCCATCTCTTCAGCCTTTTCAGGGAAAGCGCTAAACAGAGCAAGCCCATCCTCGCCCTCCAGGTCATAGATCAGGACGTTGCTGCCCCAGTTACCAAAGGGAGAGGCATCAAAATACTGATCTAAATCACAGTTGCCTTCAAAGGAAAGATCATCAAGGCCCAGCGGCTCCCAGCCGCGGGCGGCAAGGCAATCGGCGTTCGCCTGCGCCTGTCCCTCGGTATCACCCAGCAGGCGGTATAGCTGCGCCATGCGCTTATAGGCGAGATCAATGTCCAACCCAGTCCAGGTATCTGTTTCCTCCGCGGCCACAGCCTTCTTCAGGCCCTCGATGCCGCCGGGAAGGTCGCCGTCGCAGGCCAGCTGTATGGCGGCCTCGTACAGGGTGCGGCCATCGCTTTCCGCGGATACGGTATTACCGTCGTCACCGGCGGCGCCGGTGGGCTGTTCGCCGCAGGCAGTCAGGCTCAGGATCATAGCCAGAGCCAGCAGCAGGGTGATGAACTTTTTCATGTCGTTCTCTCCTTTTCCAGAATTTTCCTTTTAACGGATATACAACTAAAATATACCATGTATGGATAGAAAAGGCAAGCGAAATAAATAAAAACCGCCCCGGGCCATTGGCCCGGGGCGGTCTGCACGCTGTTTACTTTTTCTTCTTTTTGCCCACGATGAGCAGCACCACAACGGCGATGACGGCCACGACCACCAGGGTGATCCACAGGCCCATGTTGCTGGTGTCGCCGGTGAGGGGGCTGGCACAGGCGACGCACAGGCTCATGGCCGCGGCGCACACCGCGCACAGCAGCGCGATCAGTTTTTTCATCTTTTTCACCTCATTTTAACGGTTTCTCCATTCCACCGCCGCCGGCGGGGAAATACATACAGGCGCAGGTCTATTGTACCATAGTTTTTGGGTTTTGCAACCCCGGAAACGTGCGCCCTGCCGCAGGGAAAGATCGGCGCCCCCGCCGATGGGCAGGGGCGCTGCGGTTTACAGATAGTTCAGCGGGTTGACAAACGTGCCGTTGAACTTGACGCCGAAATGGCAGTGGTTACCGGTGGAGCGGCCCGTCGAGCCCATGCGGGCGATGAGCTGGCCCTTGTGGACCTTCTGCCCCAGGGACGCCACCAAACTGCTGTTATGCCCGTAGTACGTCTGATACCCGTTGCCGTGGTCGATGATGATCAGATAGCCGTACCCGCTCATCCAGCCGGAGTACGTCACCGTGCCGCCGTCGGAGGCATAGATGGACGTGCCGTAGCTGTTGCCGATGTCGATGCCGCTGTGGTAGGTGCTGCCCAGCAGGCTTCGATAGCCGAACCGGCTGGTGAGGATGCCGGTGCAGGGCCAGGAGAACGACCCGGTGGGATACCAGGTGGGCCGCTCCTTCGTGCCGCGGAGCTGCTGCTCCGTCACCGGCTGGGACAGCGTCACGCTGGCGACCACCTCGCGCTCTGTCTCCTCGCCGTTGATGTACGTCACGTTGGCGGTCATGTCCGCCTTGCCGTACACGCCGGGGGACGTGACCTTATACTCACCCTGATACATGGACGCGTCGTCGGTGTACTCCACCTGGTACGGCACATCCTGCACGTACCGCTGCCGCTCCACGTTCACCACCGTCAGATAGGGCACGGCGTTGCTGATGGTCAGCACATCGCCCACCCGCAGGATCTTCGGGTCATAGCCGGGGTTCAGCTTCATCAGCGCTTCCACGCTCAGGTCGTATTTCTCCGCGATGCTGTAATAGCTGTCGCCGGAGGTGACGGTGTACGTCACCTCGCCCTCCTTCGTCTCGTTGAGGATCTCGGCGATGTAGCCCAGGTTCATCACGTAGGACGACTCCACGTACTCCTGCCGGATGTCCACGTCCTCCGCGAAGTAGGCGTTCACCGTGTCCGCCGTCTCATAGCCCAGCTTCAGCTGCTCCAGCAGGTCCTCCAGCGCGCCGGAGCGGGTGGTGGCCACCACCTTTTCGCCGTCCACATACAGGACATAGGCGTAATCCACCACGCCGAGGGTGTCGCTCAGTGTCTCTTCAAACTCGTCGTCGGAGATCAGCTCGCGGCGGGGGAAAACGCCTGTTTCGGCGGTGAGCAGCGCCGTATCCACGGTGTAGCCGCCGTCGCCGGTGGTCGCGCGGGTGACATCCTCCAGCTCCGCCACCACCTTTTCGGCGGCGCGGCGGGAGGAGACGATGCCAAGGTCCTGACCGTCATAGGTCACCTGAGCGCCCAGGGTGTACAGGGACAGAACGGTGGCCGCGGCGGCGATGGCCATGGCGCCGCACAGGAATGCCACCGGGTGCAGATGCATCTTCTCAAAAAAGTGGCGGCGTTTGCCGCCCATCCAGGTCAGTGCCTTGCGCCGGTTGGAGAAGCCCTCGCGTATGGCGGCGGCCCGGCGCTCCAGGCTGCCGCGGAAGAAGAGGAACAGCTGGGCTGCGCCGTATTCGGATTCGGGGAACCGCCTGTCGCGGTTGGCGGCCGCCAGAGCCCGCGCATTGCTGCGCAGATCGGACAGCCACCGACCGATGCGGCGGAAGCCCGCTTGTATGTTCAGGGTGAACAGATCGTGGTGCTCATCGCAGAAGCTCCGCCAGCTCATTAAATTGTCACGCCACAGCTGCCACAGCTCCGATAGGGTCATGTGCTCCCGGTTGGGGTCGCGGTCGGCGGCTTTTTTCTGTTGTTGATCCTGCGTCATGGTGTAAGCCCCTAAAAGTTACAAATAGTTACAAAGCGTATGATACAATGATTTTCCCCTCACGTCAAGGATTAAATTGTAAACAAACCTTGCTGTGAAGAGAAAACCTTATAAAAAGGGGCTTTAATGGGGGGGAAACGGCGGGTTTTCGGAAAAAACTTTTTGATGAAAAGCGACGGGACAGTGGCCGGGGCGGTCAAACGCGGTCTGTATTGTTCCTGATAAAATACTCCCTTTTACCTTTTGTGTGGATAGGGTAGAACTTCGGTGATTTCACTAAATCACGCACTTAACCGGTACTGGATACCGAAAAGAGCCGAAGGTAACTTTGGCATCTTTTCATACCTTGAAAGTAACACAAAAATAATGTATAATATAGAAAAGTCGGAACAATTTGCTGGCTTTTCCGTCTATACAAATAATGAAGCAACTAGACAAATTCAAATTTGACAAAGGAGTGTGATAATATGAGAAAAAAAGTAGTTACAGGTATTTGCATCTTGTTGGCTATCGTTCTTTTGATACCCATTCCTATGCGTCTGAAAGACGGCGGCACAGTTGTATATAATGCTATCCTGTATCAAGTTGAGAATGTGCATAGAATAGACCCAGAAGCCACGTCCGAAAATGATTACCTTGAGGGAATGATAGTAAAAATCCTTGGCATTGAAGTCTATAACAATGTTGAGTAAATAGATTAGCCAATTTCAATTTGTCGAACTGAATAGTATATATCCCATAGGAGGAGCAAGGTTGAAATATACCTTGCTCCTTTTCATGTGCTTAGAGTTCCGTTAAATCGACGAAGGATTTGGCGGATAGGCTTATATCAACACAAAAGGTAAAAGGGATATAAAATAAAAATCCAAGCCCCGAAAGGGGGCTTGGATTTTGGCTTTTTCAAAGCTGCTTGTCCAGGGAACGGATCAGCTGGGCAATGGCGTTGTCGCGGCAGTCGGGCAGGCGGCGGACGCCGGGTGTGTGCAGCACCTGGGGAATGGCATTGGCGGGGGCGTAGCCCTGGCCGGCCCAGGTGAGCATACTGATGTCGTTGGCGTGGTCGCCCACGCAGATCACGTTTTCCCGAGCCACATCCAGCAGGTCCGCCAGACGCCGGACCATGCCGCCCTTGTTGGCGCCCTTGGCTGTCAGTTCCACCAGGGTCACGGCGCTGGGGACTACCTCATAGTCGTGGTACCAGGGCTGGGAGGCCAGAAAGTCCAGCAGGGCGGGCAGGTGCGCCTCCTCGGTGGAGAAAAGGGCCTTACTGATGGGGGACGGCACGTCGTCCATGGTGTCTACCTCGATGGACGGCGCGTGGGTGATGTGCATATGACGGCGGGTGACGTCGTTGGCGTTCAGGGCGTGGATGGTGTTGTCATCGTGGTACAGCTCCACAGCCACCTGGGGCAGGGCGGTGACGACCTCCGTGACGTGCTGCCGGACGGAGTCGGGCAAAAAGGCCGTGACCAGATACTTCTTCTGCGGGAAGTCGTAGATGGCCGCGCCGTTGAACAGCACGGTGGGACCGTTCATGGGAATGCCGTCCACAACCGTTTCAAAGGCGGGCTTGGCGCGGCCGGTGGCCACGGAAAAGATGCCGCCGTTGGCCATGAAATACTCGATGGCGGCGCGGTTCTCGTCAGAGACGGGGGGCATATCCACGCACTTTTGCAGGGCCTCCTCGGTGTAGACAAGGGTGTTGTCGAAATCGCTGACCAGCAGCAAGCCGTTGAATTTACGCATGATTTACGCCTCCGTGCCGCCGTTGGGCTTACTGCCGCCGCTTCTGCGGCGGGGCCGATGGCGGCTGCGCTTCTTCTCACCGCTCACGGTACCCTGGCCGGCCCCGGCGGGCTTGACTGCCTTGGGTGCGGGTGCGCCGGTGCTGCCGGCGGCGTTGGCACCGCCGTTTCCGCCGCGGCGTCCGCTTCTGCGGCGGCGATCGCCGCCCTCGCGGCGGGGCTTGCCGCCCTCGGCGGGGGTATCGGAACGCGGGGCTTTTTCCGCAGGGGCGGCGGACTTCTCCGCCGTGCGCTTCTCGCCGTCGCCCCGACGGCGGCTGCGGCTCCGGCGGCCGCGTTTCTTTTCACTCTCCGCCGCGGCGTCCGGGTCGAAGTCGCTGAGCAGGGTGATAGTGGGCAGCTCCTCCTCGGCCAGGGGCTCCACATAGCGCTCGGGGCGCTTGTCGGGGACCGCGATTCCCTCGCGGCTGCCCTTGCCGTTCCGCAGGACGCAGACCTCGCAGTTGTGGTAGCAGCGGGGACCGTCGGTGCGGTCATCCAGGCGGACGTTCACAGTCTCCTTCAGCACGTTTACGTCGCTGACGTTGCCGGTGCCGTCCGGCGTCAGGACGAAGGAGTCGTTCTTGGGCAGGCGCTTAATGGCATCCTCATAGGCGTCCTGTTCATATTTCAGGCAGCACATCAGCCGGCCGCAGGTACCGGAGATCTTGGTGGGGTTCAGGCTCAGGTTCTGGGTCTTGGCCATCTTGATGGACACGGGCAGGAACTCGTCCATGAACTGGGCGCAGCAGAAGGGCCGGCCGCAGATGCCCAGGCCGCCGATCATCTTGGCCTCGTCTCGGACGCCGATCTGCCGCAGCTCGATGCGGGCGCGGAACACACCGGCCAGGTCCTTGACCAGCTCGCGGAAGTCCACGCGGCCGTCGGCGGTAAAGAAAAACAGGATCTTGCTGCCGTCAAAGCTGCACTCCACCCGCACCAGCTTCATCTCCAGCTTGTGCTGCTGGATCTTCTTTTTGCAGACGTCGAAGGCTTCCTTCTCACGGCTGCGGTTGTAGGCGGCGGTGTGTTTGTCGTTGTCGGTGGCGATGCGGAGGACGGACCGCAGGGGTTTGACCACCGCGTCATCGGGCACCTGGTGGTTGCCCACCGCGCAGTGGGCGAATTCCGGGCCCTGGGCGGTCTCCACGATCACGTCGGTGCCGGCGGGGATCGTGAGCCCCTTGGGGTCGAAGTAGTATTCCTTGCAGCCGCTGCGGAAGCGGACAGAGATCACATCGGTCATAAAAGTTCCTCCCATTTCACGGCGAGGGCGCCCAATATCTGGCCCACGCCCGCATTTTGGTCACATTGTTCGGCAAAGCGCTGACTGGCCGCGCACAGTCCCAGCAGCTGCCGCGCCGTCAGCCTGTCCGCCAGCAGAAGGGCTGCCTCCGCACAGGAGGGATCTGGCCGCGCCTTGCCCTGCTGCACCAGCAGGGCTTCGGCCGCGGCGCGCCACAGCTCCTCCAGCAGAGCCTGCAGCGCCTCGCGCTTCAGAGTCTGCTCGCGGGAGAGCAGCGCCGTGGTCACCGGCAGCAGACGCCCGGAGGCAAACGCACGGCACAGCTCCGCGGTACCGTCGCTGAGGGGCGCGTCTTCCCCGTCGTATTTCAGCAGAGCACAGCGGGAACGGACGGTCTCCAGCAGGGCGGCGGGAGCGTCGGCGCAGAAGATGAAAGCGGCATAGGGCGGTCCCTCCTCCACCACCTTCAGCAGGACATCCTGATCCCGCTGGTTCAGCTGGCGGCAGTCAGAGATGACGTATACCTTGCGCCGGGCCTCGTTGGGGCGGATGTACACATCCTTACGCAGGGCGCGGACTGCCTCCACCGTCAGCTCCTTGTGCTCTGTATCCAGCACGGGGATCACGTCCGGGTGGATGCCCTCCAGTACCTTGCGGCAGTGGCGGCAGCGCAGGCAGGGCCTGTCCGTTCCCTCGCAGACGTGGGCGGCGGCGAGAAACCGGGCAGCGGCGGTCAGGTCACCCCGGCCCGTCAGGATGACCGCGTGGCTGAGACGGTCCTCCCCGGCGGCGCGGCGCACGGTGCGGGCAAATATGCTGTTTTCCTGGGGCAGCTGGACCATGCGCGTACCTCCCGGTAAAGTGCCTACTAATTCAATATAATAGTATACCACAGGAGTGGGGGAATAGGCAAGACACAAAATCTTCCCTCCGTTCCGCCGGGAGAAGCGCGCCGGGACGGCGGCTTTGCGGGTGCTGCGCCAAAAAGGACGGAAAATAGAGGAAACGGAAATGTGTTATCGGTTTACGGCGAGTGTCCGCAGAGGAAACAACATTTTTTGTAAAAATATCCGCGACAGGGTTGCTTTTAAAAAAAAATATGACTATAATAAATTGTTCTCAATGTTTGGTACAACTATTTAATATACGGAGGAACTGCAATGAGCAAGAAGTATTGTTACCTGTTCACCGAAGGCAACGCCAAGATGCGTGAGCTGTTGGGCGGCAAGGGTGCGAACCTGGCGGAGATGACCAATATCGGTCTGCCCGTGCCCCAGGGCTTTACCATCACCACCGAGGCCTGCACTCAGTATTACGAGGACGGCCGCCAGATCAACGGCGAGATCATGGCGGAGATCATGGAGTATATCGAGAAGATGGAGAAGATCACCGGCAAGAAGTTCGGCGATCTGGAAAATCCCCTGCTGGTATCCGTGCGCTCCGGCGCCCGCGCCTCCATGCCCGGCATGATGGACACCATTCTGAACCTGGGTCTGAATGAGGACGTGGTGGACGTGATCGCCAAGAAGTCCAACAACCCCCGCTGGGCGTGGGATTGCTATCGCCGCTTTATCCAGATGTATTCCGATGTGGTCATGGAGGTCGGCAAGAAGTACTTTGAGCAGCTGATCGATGCCATGAAGGAGAAGAAGGGCGTGACCCAGGACGTGGAGCTGTCCGCCGAGGATCTGAAGGAGCTGGCCATGCAGTTCAAGGCCGAGTACAAGTCCAAGATCGGCAGCGACTTCCCCACCGACCCCAAGGAGCAGCTGATCGGCGCCATCAAGGCCGTGTTCCGCAGCTGGGACAACCCCCGCGCCAACGTGTACCGCCGCGACAACGACATCCCCTATTCCTGGGGCACCGCCGTCAACGTGCAGTCCATGGCCTTCGGCAACATGGGCGACGACTGCGGCACCGGCGTGGCGTTCACCCGTGACCCCGCCACCGGCGAGAAGAAGCTGATGGGCGAGTTCCTGACCAATGCCCAGGGCGAGGACGTGGTGGCCGGCGTGCGTACCCCCATGCCCATTGCCGAGATGGCTGAGAAGTTCCCCGAGGCCTATGACGAGTTCGTGAAGGTCTGCAATATCCTGGAGGACCACTATCGCGATATGCAGGATATGGAGTTCACCGTGGAGCACGGCAAGCTGTACATGCTGCAGTGCCGCAACGGCAAGCGCACCGCTCCCGCCGCGCTGAAGATCGCCTGCGACCTGGTGGACGAGGGCATGATCTCCGAGCAGCAGGCCGTGGCCATGATCGACCCCCGCAACCTGGATACCCTGCTGCATCCCCAGTTTGACCCCAAGGCGTTGAAGGCCACCGAGCCGGTGGGCAAGGCGCTGCCCGCCTCCCCCGGCGCTGCCTGCGGCAAGATCGTGTTCAACGCCGAGGACGCCAAGGAGTGGGCTGCCCGGGGCGAGAAGGTGGTTCTGGTTCGTCTGGAGACCTCTCCCGAGGACATCGAGGGCATGAAGGCCGCCCAGGGCATCCTGACCGTCCGCGGCGGTATGACCTCCCACGCGGCTGTGGTGGCGCGCGGCATGGGCAAGTGCTGCGTATCCGGCTGCGGTGCCATCAACATGGACGAGGCCAACAAGCAGTTTACCCTGGCAGGCAAGACCTACCACGAGGGCGACTGGATGAGCCTGGACGGCTCCACCGGTAATATCTACGACGGCGCTATGCCCACCGTGGACGCCAATGTGGGCGGCGATTTCGGCCGCATCATGGCCTGGGCCGACAAGTTCCGCCGGCTGAAGGTCCGCACCAATGCCGACACCCCCGCCGACGCCGCCCGCGCCCGCTCTCTGGGCGCCCAGGGTATCGGCCTGTGCCGTACCGAGCACATGTTCTTCGACGGCGACCGTATTGCCGCCATCCGCGAGATGATCTGCTCCGACACCAAGGAGCAGCGCGAGAAGGCTCTGGCCAAGCTGCTGCCCATGCAGCAGGGCGACTTCGAGGGCATCTACGAGGCCATGGAGGGCTGCCCCGTCACCATCCGCTTCCTGGATCCCCCTCTGCACGAGTTCGTTCCCACCGAGGAGGCGGACATCGAGCTGCTGGCCAAGGATATGGGCAAGACCGTGGCCGACATCAAGGCCATCATCGCCTCCCTGCATGAGTTCAACCCCATGATGGGTCACCGCGGCTGCCGTCTGGCCGTCACCTTCCCGGAGATCGCCGTCATGCAGACCCGTGCCGTCATCCGCGCCGCCATCAACGTCCAGAAGAAGCACCCCGACTGGAACATGGTGCCTGAGATCATGATCCCCCTGGTGGGCGAGGTCAAGGAGCTGAAGTTCGTCAAGGACGTGGTGGTCAAGACCGCTGACGAGGAGCTGGCTGCTGCCGGTATGAACATGAAGTACCTGGTGGGCACCATGATCGAGATCCCCCGTGCTGCGCTGACCGCTGATGCCATCGCCACCGAGGCGGAGTTCTTCTCCTTCGGTACCAACGACCTGACTCAGATGACCTTTGGCTTCAGCCGTGACGATGCCGGCAAGTTCCTGCCCGCCTACTACGACAACAAGATCTACGAGAGCGATCCGTTCGCCCGTCTGGATCAGGTGGGCGTGGGCAAGCTGGTGGATATGGCCTGCAAGCTGGGCCGCGCCACCCGCCCCGACATCCATCTGGGCATCTGCGGCGAGCACGGCGGCGACCCCTCCAGCGTGGAGTTCTGCCACCGCGTGGGTCTGGACTATGTGTCCTGCTCCCCCTTCCGCGTGCCCATCGCCCGTCTGGCCGCCGCACAGGCTGCCATCCGCGAACAGCGCCAATAAGAAGTTGACGCAAACAGCGTAGGCAAAACAACTGATATAAATACGGTCACACAGTCCGTCAGGATTGTGTGACCGTTATTTTTTGCCCATTTTCAGCTGAACACATCGCAAATCAAGCCGCTGATTTCACTACGAAATCAGCGGCTTTTTTCGTGCTCAAAAAATTTTTTGAATTTTTTTCGCTCAGGGGGTTAAAAAATGGGCCTTCTCGCTGGCTACCTATTGAGGGACAAAACAAGCGCCCTCACGAACCTTGAAAATCGAATAGACATTCAATAGGTACATTCCTGATCGGGGGCGAAAGCCCCAGCCGGATGAAGGTGCGCCACGAACTTCCTGCCCACAAGGGTTATCACGGAAAGCAAGGTTGGTAGCGATTCCGAACCATTCTGAAATATCCGCTTGCTACGGATAAGGCGATGAAACGATTCAGGGACAATGATACTTCCCTATGGGGCTGGCGGAGTACCCGGCAGAGGTGAGATTCCTATGAGTTCGGTCAGCAGCCGAACGCCTGTTGATTTCCTTTTACGCATTTGGGGGATGAGATCGAGTTAAATGCGACCACCAAAGCACAGGACTCGATTCCTGTGTTTTGGTGGATCGAGCGATCCAAATCTAACAAGAAGGAGGAAAAGCGAAATGCCAAACTGTAAAACCATAGCGATATGCAACCAAAAAGGCGGCGTGGGGAAAACCACCACGGCAGTAAACCTCGGCATTGGATTGGCTATGCAGGGCAAAAAGGTGCTTCTCGTGGATGCTGACCCGCAGGGCGACCTTACTACCTGCCTCGGTTGGCAGGACACGGACAGCTTGCAGCAGACCCTTTCCAATAAGCTATCAGCGGTAATGCGGGAAGAACAGCAAGACCCGTTCTCCGGCATTCTCAGCCACGAAGAAAAGGTTGACCTTGTTCCGTCAAACCTTGACCTTTCAGCGTTGGAGATGAGCCTTGTGACTGCAATGAGCAGAGAGAGCGTGATGAAAAACTATCTCAGCCAAGTGAAGGACAGATACGACTATGTACTGATAGATTGTATGCCGTCCCTCGGTATGATAACGCTCAATGCTCTGACTGCGGCGGACAGTGTGATTATTCCCGTGCAGGCACAGTATCTCCCCGCAAAAGGTATGACGCAGCTTTTATCGACGATTGCCAAGGTGAAGAAGCACACCAATCGGAACCTGACAATCGACGGTATTCTGCTCACGCTTGTAGACGGTAGAACCAATCTTGCTAAAAGTACGGTAGAAGCGCTGCGAGAGAACTTCGGTTGTCGGATCAGGATATACCGGACGACCATTCCCATTGCCGTAAAAGCCGCCGAGGTTTCATCTAAAGGGAAAAGCATATACGCCTATGAGCCGAGCAGCACCGTGTCTAAGGCTTACACGGATTTTACGAAGGAGGTGTTAGCCGATGGCAGGCAGAAAGAGCGACTTCACGCTTCCCACGAACACACTCGATGAGCTGTTCTCTACGCAAGAGGAACGGGATGATGCTAAGCTCAGTAAAATCCGAGATATTCCCCTTGAGCTGATCGACGATTTTCCCGACCACCCATTTAAGGTACGGGACGACGAGGATATGATACAGCTTGTGGAGAGCGTCAAGGAGCGAGGAGTTATTACTCCGGCTACCGTGCGTCAGAAAGAGGATGGCAGATACGAGCTGATTTCCGGTCACAGGCGAAAACGGGCTTGTGAGCTTGCCGGGTTTGAAGCCCTCCGTTGCGAGGTCGTAGACCTTGACCGTGACGCCGCCACCGTCCTTATGGTGGAGAGCAATTACCAGCGGTCGCAGATACTTCCCTCAGAAAAGGCGTTTGCCTATAAAATGCGGTTGGATGCGTTAAGTAGGCAGGGTAAGCGTACTGATTTAACTTCCGACCCAGTGGGTGGGAAGTGGGATGGAAAAGAAACGGCACAGATGATCGGAGAGCAGTCAGGTGACAGTCAGACACAAGTTCGCCGGTATATCCGCCTGACAAACCTTGTGCCGGAGCTTCTTGACCTTGTGGACGAGGGCAAAATCAAGATGCGACCTGCGGTGGAGCTTTCCTATTTGAACGAGGGTAATCAGCGGGCGGTGGTTGATGAAATCGACCTGAACCAATGCACCCCGTCCCACGATCAGACTATTCGTATGCGGAAGTTCTTCACAGATGGAAAACTCACGCCGGAGGTGGTGTCCGCCATTATGGGCGAGGAAAAACCAAATCAGCGGGAGAAGATCGTCCTGCGTGGGGACAAGGTGCGAAGTCTGATCCCGAAAAATATCACCGTAAGCCAAACGGAGGATTATGTGGTCAAAGCACTGGAGCATTACAGCCGCTTTCTTCGTCAGCGGGCAGAGCGTGACAGCCGATAGGCACACGGAGTATGTTTCCTGCTGTCCCCCTTCCTCACACTCCAACCCCTGAGAACCACCAGACTATCCGAAATAAACTATCTCCTGATTTATCTCTATCTCTCTAAGCTAAATCTATCTAAGAGCAAACGGAGTTCGCACAATTCGGAAAACTGCGTTTTGGCGGTATGATGAAAAGTTGCGCTTCAAAACGCACCTTTGTCGGAGCAGTTCTCATCGGGTAGAATGTAATCGAAGGGAGTGAAGCGAATGAAATCCAAAATCGCAGTTCTTTTTCTCATTGTCCTTTTGTGTCTGACCACGGGATGCAACAATGCCTCGCAAATTGCAGAAATGCCTGACCCTATTTCTTCTTCGGACAGTAACATCGTCCCCAGTGAAGCGGAAACGGCTCAGGCAGAAAAGAAAACGGAGGTTGATCGTCCCCAAAGCACAGAATCGCAAACGGATAGCCGTGCCGCAGAGTTCCCGGCAAGCGTATCGGAAAGTGACACCCAAACAACAGAGGTTCCCGATCAGGCTGACCACAGCACGGCAGTGCTACCACAGCCAAGCGAACCTGAAAAGAAAACAGACGAGTCCGAACGCCGACCGGAAACCGCTGCCCCGACTGAAAAAGAACAGCCCACACCTCCGGCAACTGAGGAATCGACGACACCGGAACCGCTGAAAGAAGAACCTACTGAGCCGGTCTTTGACATTGACTACTGGATCAGCTTTGCCAAGAGCTACGCTGAAAGCATCGGACTTGCGCTTGACAGCGGAGCCGTGTATTGCTGGGATAACCCCATCGCCGCAGGTGTAAAATGCAAATACACCGAACGGGATATTCGTGGCTATCTTGACCGATATGCCAAGGACGGCGACATCACCGACATATGGATTTGGTATGAGCAGACCGGAAGCGGCTCTTATGAAATCTATATCGGCTACGCATAACAACAAAACACATTTCACCCGAAACGCATCGTCATTGTACGGTGCGTTTTTCGTTTTCAAGGAGGTAACAAACACAATGAAAAAGAGCCTTTTCAAGCGAGGGATGGCGGGACTGCTTTCCCTCGTGATGTGCCTGACAACCCTTGTGGGGATTGGCACAACCACTGCCTATGCCGCAGGAGAAAGAGCAGAGGTCTACCTTGTTTCTTTTCCGAGAAGCGGCGATGCTAATATTGATTACAGCGGTACTTGGGGGCATCCCAATCTCCGGTATATGAACGGCTGGCATTCCGGCGAGTCCAAGTACACTACCATTCGAGCAATGCACTCGTATGACGGTAACATCTGTTACTGCATTGAGCCGGGAGTGCAGCAGGATACCGGCGACACTTATACCAGTAAGGACGAAACCTTTTGGGACAACCTGCCCTCAGACATCAACAGCACCATTTCCCCCTACGATATAAAGCTATTCATCGGGCGTATTATGCAGTACGGTTACACGGGACCCATCGGCACCTCGTGGCGTTCACAGAACCCTGCTGATGCCGCAACGCTGGCGGAAGCTATGGCAACACAGGTTCTCATTTGGGAAACCGTTGTCGGTGAGCGTGACGAGGACTTCGATTATGCAAGCCCCGGTAGCTACGATGCAGTTAAGGGCGTTTTCAGCACCGCCCATCCGCTGTATGACCTGTTTTGCGATTACTATGACAGCATTGAAGCAAGCGTTCAGCGTCACTCCGCCATCCCCAGCTTTATGTCTAAAAACCCGAACAGAGCGCAGAGCGTGGAGCTGGAATGGGACGGCAGCAGTTACACCGCTACCCTGACAGACCACAACCGTGTGCTTTCCGATTACAACTTTTCCGCTAATGAGGATGGCATTTCATTCAGCGTCAGCGGAAACCAGCTTGTTATCACAGCAACGGATGCTCCTTCTGACAGCGTAAGAATTACCGCCAATAAGGTCGGTTCAACCCGCCGAGGTATCATCACATGGACGGACGGAACATTCAATCAAGGAAGCGGCAAGCAGGATGTTATCACCTACGCACAGTCGGTCAGTGACCCCGTGCAGGCGTTCCTCAATCTGAAGGTGTCCTACGGCTCTGCTAATATCGTCAAAACCTCGGAGGACGGCAAGGTAGATAACCTCAACTTTACCGTCACCGGCAACGGCATCAATCAGACGGTCAAGACCAATGCAAGAGGTGAAATTCAGATCGACAACCTGATGCCCGGTGTCTATACCGTGACGGAGCAGGACTACGACAAGTATGAGCCGCAGGAATCCCGCCGTGTTACGGTGGTTTCCGGTCAGGTTTCCACCGTGAATTTCAATAACAAGCTCAAGCGTGGCAACTTGCAGATCATCAAGTCCTCGGAGGACAGTCTTGTGGAGGGCGTAACCTTCCATCTCTACGGCACTTCGCTCTCCGGCATGGCGGTGGATGAGTACGCCGTTACGGATAAGAACGGCGTGGCGGCCTTTAAGGATGTCCTCATTTCCGGTTCTTCCCCCTATACCGTGGAGGAGGTGGACACCGCCGTCCGCTATGTCGTTCCCGAAGCGCAGATCGCACCCGTGAAGTGGAACGAGGTCACAAGCCGCAGCTTCACCAACATCCTCAAAAAGTTTACCGTGACCGTCACCAAGAGCGACGCCGAAACGGGAACGGCACAGGGCGACGCATCCCTTGCCGGTGCGGTCTATGGCATTTACAAGGGCGAAACCCTTGTGGACAGCTACGCCACCGATAAAAACGGTCAGTTTACCAGCAAGGAATATATCTGCGACAGCGACTGGACGGTGCGTGAGATCACCCCGTCCGAGGGCTATCTGCTGGACAACACCGTTCACAAGGTCGGTGCAGAGCCGCAGCTCTATACCGTGGAGCATAACCAGACGGCGAACGATGTGACCGAGCAGGTTGTGAAGGGCAATATCGCCATTATCAAGCATACCGACAACGGCGAAACACAGATCGAAACGCCGGAGGGCGGCGCAGAGTTTGCGGTCTACCTGAAAGCCGCAGGCAGCTACGAGGTTGCCGAGGACACCGAGCGTGATTATCTCACCTGCGACGAAAACGGCTTTGCCCAGACCAAGGATATGCCTTACGGCATCTACACCGTCCATCAGGTATCCGGCTGGGAAGGCAGCGAGCTGATGCCCGACTTTGATGTGTTCATTTCACAGAATGGGGCGACTTATCGCTACCTTATCAACAATGCACCCTTTAACAGCTTCATCAAAATCGTGAAGCAGGACGCAGAAACCGGAAAGACTATTCCTTATGCCGGTGCGGGCTTCAAGATTTATGACCCGGACGGCAACCCCGTAACAATGACCTTCACTTACCCGACGCCCACCACCATTGATGTGTTCTACACCAATGCAGAAGGTTCTCTTGTTACGCCGGAAAAGCTGCCCTTTGGAAAGGGGTACTCTATTGTCGAGGTACAGGCTCCCTACGGCTATGTCCTCGACGAAACGCCCGTGTACTTCGATGTCACGGAGGATAATTCCACAGAAGAAAGCGGGGTTACGGTAGTAAAAGTGGATAAGCCCAATATGGCACAGAAAGGCACCATCACCGTGGAAAAAACCGGCGAGGTGTTCTTCGGCGTTTCCGTCATCGGCGGCGTAGATGAAAGCGGAAACGAACTGCCAACCATCTATCAGCCGCAGTATGAAAAGCGTGGACTTCCCGGTGCGGTCTATGAGATCGTCGCCGCTGAGGATATTATCACGCAGGACGGCACTGTCCGAAATCAGAAGGGCGATGTCGTGGACACCGTTACAACCGATGAAAACGGCACAGCGGTGAGCCGTGAACTCTATCTCGGCAAATACGAGGTTCGTGAGATTACTGCGCCCCACGGGATGGTGCTCAACCCGGAACCCCACTGTGTCGAGCTTGTCTACGCCGGTCAGAATGTTGCCGTAACAGAAACGGCGACTTCGTTCGAGAACGAGCGTCAGAAGGTGGAAATCAGCCTTGTAAAGTCCATCGAGCAGAATGAGCGCTTCGACATTGGCAATAACGGTGAAAGGAAGAACATTTCCTTTGGGCTGTTTGACGCCGTGGAAATCGTATCTGCCAGCGGCACTTCCATTCCCGCAAATGGTCTTGTTGAGATCATCTCTCTGAATGAGGACGGAACGGCGAAAATCAAGACTGACCTTCCTTTTGGAAGCTACTATGTGCAGGAACTTGCTACCGACAGCCACTATATGCTGTCCGATACCAAGTATCCCGTAACCTTTGGGTATGCCGGTCAGGATACGGCAGTTGTAAAGATTGCCGCTAACGACGGCAAGGCAATCGAAAATGATCTGATCTACGGTTCTGTTTCCGGTAAGAAGGTCGATGAAAACGGCGATTCCCTCGGCGGTGCGCTGATCGGACTGTTCCGCACGGATGACGGCGAGTTTACAAAGGAAAACGCTCTGATGACTGCCACTTCTGCTGAAGATGGTAGTTTTTCTTTTGAAAGCATCCCTTACGGCACTTGGTATGTCCGTGAAATCGAACAGCCCGCCGGCTTCGTGCTGGACGATACCATCTATCCCGTGACCATCGGCGCAGACGGTCAGGTCGTGGAGATCAAGATCGTCAACAAATATGTCCGTGGCAACATCCATCTGACCAAGGTGGATTCCGAATATCCTGACAATAAGCTGACCGGAGCGACCTTTGAGGTCTACAAGGACAGTAACGCAAACGGCAAGCTGGACAGCGGTGATGAACTGCTCGGCACACTGACCGAAAAGGAAAAGGGCGAATACAGTATGAACGACTTGTTCCACGGTCGCTACTTCGTCAAGGAAACCAAAGCACCGGAGGGATTTGTCCTTGATACCGGCGTGTATGAAGTGATGATCGACACCAACGGCAAGACCTACGAGGTGGAGAACAAGGCAGGCGTCGGCTTCATCAATGAAGCTATGCGAGGCAACCTGAAAATCGTCAAGACCTCCTCTGACGGCAAGGTCAAGGGCTTCGCTTTCCGCATTACCGGTGCAAATGGCTATGACATTATCCTTGAAACCAACGACAAGGGTGAGATCTTCATTGACGGGCTTCGCATCGGGGACTACACCATTTCTGAGGTAAGCAACTCGGCTTCTTCGATGTATGTCCTGCCTGCCGACAAGAAGGCAACGGTCAAGCTCGGCTCCACAACCATTGTGGAGATGCACAATGTTCTGCGTGATACGCCTAAGACCGGCGATACCACCAATCTGCCGCTGCTCTATGCCCTTGCAGGACTGTCCGCAGTGGGCATCGCTGTGTGCGGCGTTATTGGATTCAAGAAAAAGAAAAAGGAGGATCGTAACTAATGGAACCTAAAACCATCGTGGCTATCGTACTGGTAGCCTTTATCATCGGCGGCTTTATCTTCTTGCAGATTAGATCGAAAAACAAGAAGTGAGCAAACCTTCCGAGGGGCGGAGCAAAAACTCCGCCCCTTTTCTACTACCAGAAGGAGGGAGAAAATGAACCGAATCAATACCGTTGAAAACAAAGTGCTTCAGATCCTGCGGGATTCGCCGGAAACACGGTATGAGGATATGAAGCTGTATTACCGCTACTACAACCGCTATGCCGATGATCTCCGTGCCGGCGAGCTGCCGCTGGGGGACTTGGCATACAACTACAAATTCTACGGACTGCCGTGCTTTGAGTCCATCCGCAGGGCAAGGCAGCGTGTGCAGTCCCTTTTCCCCGAACTGTCCCGAAAGGAAGTCAGGGAGAGTGACGGCGGCGTTGTTATCGTCATCAATATTCTTTGAGGTGGCGGTTATGAAAAGTGAAAAGCGTATGGTGGGCGATTACACCGTCCTGTGTGCCGTGAATATCGGCTCCCGTGAAATCATCCTTGCTGAAAACGAGCAGGACAAGAACGGCGAACGCTTCCTGTGCTGCTATGGGGAGCGCAACGACATCTTTCAGCGATACTCCGAATGTGCCGTTGGCGACGATTATATTGATGCGGCACTGTTCTTCGCGGAGCGTATCAAGAAGGATGCCGAACAGTTCCGGTCAGAGATTGAGAAGCTGGGTATTCCCGCGACGGTTATTACCGAAGCGGACTGTATCCCCGACCACTACAAAAATGACATCAACGGCAAGGTCATCGCTATCAACCCCGCTGTTCTCAAGCCGGAATACCGGCGAGCCGACCGGCAGCTTTATCTCGTAACGGGCGGCTTCGGCGCTTCGGCAAACAGCCGTGGCAGCGCTGTTTTTTGCACGAATCTCTATGACGGGAAACCGACCCGGTATGAGCGAATGGATGTGATGGGTGAAGTAAAAACGGAATGTATGCCGCACTGGGCGGTCAATAAGGCAACCGTACTCAAACACATTCAGGGCAATAAGCTGATCTTCGAATACGGCGGCAAGCATTTCTGCCCCTATCGCCTGTTTACAAAAGCGGAGGGCACTCTGGACTTCATTTCAAGGCACACGGCAAGAGATAACGATCTCGGACTAACGGACAAACCCAATGCCGGGGATAAAAGCCACTATGACCATTCGGCGTTCTATGAAAGGTCGAGCATAAAAAACTGCGACCTTTTCATTTGCGTGGACAACGGGAAACTCTACTGTCCGGGCGAAAAAGAGATGTTTGAATGGCGCGGCGAAGTCGGGAAAGCGGACTTTGATGGAAAAACAAAGGCGAAACCAAGCCGCAACAAAGACTATGAACGATAAGGAGGATACCGCAATGGCAACAGTAAAGAAAACAGCAGCCGAGCAGGGCTTGCAGCAGAAAATGAAGGTGCTGGCAAAGCTCTTTGACGCAGGCTGTAAAACCGAAAAGGATTTGAAGGCGCTGACCTTGCCGACGATCCTGAAAATCCCCGATGTGACCGTGCCGGATATGACGGTCATCACCGAGCTTCAGGAGCAGGTTGCAAAGAACCGCCTTTTCTCATACTTGGGAGGTGGAACAGATGAGCCAAGCGACACGACCGAATGACCGCCACATCATTTGGAGCAACCAAAACCTTGATGTGGACGACTGGCGAGAGGGCTACAAGGAGTTCCTTGAAGCTAATGAACTGGACGACGATCCGAATGATGAGCAGGCACTCTATGAGTGGATGGAGGAAACCAATTACGACTACCTCTCCGATGAGCGAGTCAACCTGAATGTTCAGCTTTCCCAGCCAATCATTGTCATTGGCGACATCGGCAGATGGAACGGCAGAGTGATGGGCTACAAGGATATCCCCTCCGGCAACATCCGATATTGCCTGTATGCCGACACCGACTATACCGAATGGTATGTAGATAAGTACGGCGACCTTCGTGCCGATGCTATTCATCACGACGGCACAAATCACTATCTCTACCGTGTGTTTAAGGAAGGCGTTTCCGAAACGCAGATGGAGAACCTGAGAGATAAAATCTATCACGGCAAAGCCACACGAGCCGATATTACCCGGCTGACCCGGCGACTTGGGGATGAGATCGCCGCCGTTTACGGCTTTGACATCCCAAAACAACGAACACCGCAAGAAAGGGGCGCAAGATAATGACAGATTTCACACTGCGACCGCTGACCGTTCCCGAACGCAAATACACCTACGCTCAAAGCTCGCAGCTTCAAGGGCAGACAGGCAATATCGGTTATCTGCGTGGGGACTTCGGCTCAAGCGGCGATCAGTTTTATACCACTTGGTTTGATACCCGACCGCAATGGAAAAGCGATGAGTTCAAGCGGGACTTGGACGATGTAATCAACGCCCTGCGCTCCGAGGATTACGGACTGCTTCAAAGCCGTTCTCAGATGGTGCGTTATGGGCGTGAGAACAAGGAAAGCGAAATGCAGGGTGCTTATACCACTGAGTTCGGCTTCCGAGCAGATACCGAGAAATATGCGTTCGTGCTTCGCTGTAATCCAACGAGGGGCGACTATAACTTCTACTGCCTCTGCTATGTAAAGGAATGGCTGGACAAGCACATCGAAGAAGCCAACCGGGATATTCGCTTTATTGACAGCCACTATAAAGAGCTGTTCCGCATCCCCGACGGCGAGCGCATCATCGTAACAGACCGTGACGGCAAGACGGAAAGCTATCCCTGCCGCTATATTGATAACTATCACACAGAGGTTGGATGCAATCTCTTTCACATTTGTGAGTTTGCCGAGCGTATGGAGCAAGGCGGTTGTACCTACGCTCCAATGGAGCCGCCCTTGCCTCCGATGTGCTATTCCGTATTGCCGTCTACCGGTGAGGTCATTCAAATCGACCGCTGGCAAAAGGGCTATACCGCCACAAGTTTTAACGACGGGAACCGTGCAGAGAACGAAGCAATCAAAGACAAGTTCAATGAAAAGCTGGGTGTCAGCAAGGCACAGGAGCAGGCGATGCTTGCAGGTTCTATGATCCGGTGGGACTCCATTGCCGCCAAACCCAAGAGCTATGATGAGAACGGCAAAGCCATCAAGCCAAAAGACTATGAACGATAAGGAGGTGTCCGCCGATGGCACGAAAATACGACTTCATCTCGGAGCTGTATAACCGAACCTGCAAAACGGTCGTTGCAAACCCCGAAAGCTGGGAAGCATTTCTGCGCTCTGCCTGCTACAATTACCGTCTGCGCTTTGATGAGCAACTTTTGGTTCACGCACAGCGACCGGACGCCACCGCCGTTCTTCAGATTGACGACTGGAACCAAAAGTTCGGGCGTTGGGTAAATCGTGGAGCGCACGGCATTGCCGTTTTTGAGGATGCCGACCAACGCCGCCAGCGACTTGTCCACTACTTCGATATTTCCGACACGCATCCCAGCCGCTTTTCCCGCAGAGTTCCCATTTGGCAAATGCGGGACGAATACACGGCAGAAGTGATCGACACGCTGGAAAGCACCTTCGGAGAGTTGAACGACAAGGAAACCCTTGCCGTTGCCATCGAGTCGGCGGCAAGGAACGCCGTAGAGGACAACATCCCCGACTATCTCTCCGATCTGATCTACAGCGTAAAAGACAGCTTCTTGGACGGCGCATCCGAAGAAGAAATTACCCACATTTTCAAAACGGCGGTGAGAAACAGCGTCGCCTATATGACGATGACCCGCCTGGGCATTGAAGCCGGAGAATACTTTGAACACGATGATCTTCGGGATGTGGTGAATTTTACAACCCCTGCCACGCTGAACGCCCTCGGCTATGCCACCAGCGATATTGCGGAGATGGGACTTGCGGAGATTTCTCGCACCATTCTTGCCCTCGACCGTCAAAATCGCATAATTGCAGAGAAAACCAAAGCCGATTACAATGTAGGCAAAGAAAAAACCGAAAGGAGTCCTGACGATGAACGAGATCACTTACACGAGGCAGGGGGATTATCTGCTCCCCGATCTGACAATGCCGGAGCAGCCGGAGCTGTCGATGGGCAGGTACGCCCGGATGCGGAAGAAGTTCCTGAAGGAGCATCACAAGGTACGCTACTACAACCTGCTGACGAGCTGCGCCCTGAACGAGCATCTGAACGACACGGAGCGCAGAGCGAAGGAGCTGGAACAGATGCTGACGGAGCAGATGGCAGCGTCGGAGGGCGTGACGGAGAATCTGAAAGCGACGGATATGATGAGTTGGGTTCGGAAGATGAACAGTATCCGGAGCCGAGTTCAGGAGATCGTGATGGCGGAGGTAATCTTCGCTTAGACTATTACGACCGAGGTCACGAGGATAAAAGCCTGCCGTTCTTTGGCGGCGATGATACGATTCGTGAAATCCTCGGCACCACGCCGCACCTGAAAGCAAGCAAAGACGAGATACGGGCATTCTTTGAAGCTACCGCTGATGAGAACGCCCGTATTTCTTATATCAAGCGCATTTTTAACAACGACTACACCGAGGTCATTCTGAGAGATGGACGGCGTGTGGGCTACAAGACCTATCAGAATGTGTTGCAGCTTTGGGAGGGCAGTTATCTCTCCCGCACGGCACAGAGTTTCTATGATTGGGGCGTAATTGCCCAGCATTTTGAAGCGATGCGGCTGCTTGGGGAGTTGCAGGACACGATGAAGCCGCTGCCGTCCATTGACGGGCAGTTGAGCTTGATGACAGCAGGAGCAGAGGAACGAAAGCCCTCTGCTTTTACTTTCTCTCAGGAGATCATCGACGCTGTTCTCACCCGTGGCAGTGGCATTTCTGAGGGGAAAATGCGAATCTATGATCAGTTCCAGAAGAGCCTGTCTGCAAAGGAAAACGCAGATTTCCTGAAAAATGAATACGGCTGGGGCGGAGTCTATCCGGCTATTGTCGGAGCCGGTGTTGATGAGCAACACGACGGTAAGGGTATCCGTATTTCTAAAGGCATCGGAAGCGATAAACCTCATATCGACCTGAAATGGAGTCAGGTGGAGAAGCGTATTGCCGAGCTGATAAAACTCGACCGTTACTTGAACCCCAAGGAAAAGGCGCAGTACCCTGCGTGGCTGCAAAGGCAGGAAGAACGCCGTGCAGAGCTTGCCGAGGAACGGAGGAACAGAGAAATCTTGTCTACCGCACCGTCAGAAAAGACAGAGCCGAAAAATGAGCGATATGAGTACCATCTCGGCAGCACCGTCTATCTCGGCGCAAACGAATATGAAATCCTGTCCTTTGATGACGAGCGTGTGATGCTCTATGATACGCAGTTTCCGCTTTTCAACAAGGAAATGACGAGAGCTGAGTTCGACAGCAAGGTGCAGGAGAACCCGCTGAATGAGCATTTGAAGGTCGATGAAATACAGCCCGAAGAAAAGGCGGTCGAGTATGACATCGGAATGGGCTATCTCGGCAACGGACTGACCGTTTGGAACCGTGCCGTGGAGGTCAATGGGGACTATCAGAACATTGCCCACATCTCCCCCGAAGGTGAGATCACCTTCTATGTGCAGGACTTGCCGCAAAGCGTTGTGGAGCGTATCGAACAGGCGGCAGAAAGAGAAAAGCCAAAGGATGCTGCTTTGCCGGAGTTCTATCAGGCGTATCTTAAAACCAAAGCAGACAATCCGAGTAGCCTTGTACTGTATCAGATGGGAGATTTCTTTGAAGCCTATGCTGATGACGCAGAGGTCGTCGGGACAGCCCTTGATTTGACGCAGACGACCCGTGCCGTCGATCACAACACCCGTGTCCCTATGGTGGGATTTCCGCAGCACCGCTTGGAAACCTACCTTACAATGCTGACCGACAGAGGGTACGATGTAGCGGTCAACGCTTTGGAGGATGGTAAACGCATTACCCGCACCGTGGTTTCCACCACGAAGGAAGCACCCATCGAGTCCAAACCTATCGGCAGGATCGACTATCTCGGCACGGACGGCAAGGTCGGTGAAAGCATCGAGTACACCAGCCCGTATAGCTTTGAGAAGGATATTAAGGAGGAAAATTACTATGGTGTGCCGATGAGCATTGTTCTGTATAAGGACAAGGACGGCAGCACCATTTCGCACAGTTTTATCACCCAGCTTGACCCACCGCCCAAGGGCTTTGAAATCATCGACAGCCCGTATCTGCCGGAAAATGCTCTGGACAAGGCGAAGCATCTCATTGATGATTTTTGCCGTGAGGAGTATCAGCGTGAGGATGGTGCGGACTACACCGATCTTACCAATGTAGGTATTGCTTACACCACCACAGAGGATGACGAGCACGAAATACAGGCAAGGGTCAACCTTGTGGATATCCGCATCGAAACTCTTGCAGACGGCAAGGTCGTCCGAAGTGTGCAGTATTCGTCCATTGAAGAACTGACCGAAAAAGGACTGCAAGCATTGTCCTTTGACGACCTTGTTTATCTCTCCGACGAAGAACTTGCACAGGTGGAAGCACCTCTTACCCCTGTTTGGGAGCATCCGAAGAAAAGCCAGGTGCAGACCTTTGATATTCATCCCGAAATCCCAATGGCAGACCGTCATACCTTTGACCTTGCTTCTTACGAGGTCGAGGAGGTCAACAAGAAAGAACGCTTCCACCGCAACTATGCGGCGATCACCGTTCTGAAAAGGTGTCAGGAAGAAAACCGCTTCGCCACACCAGACGAGCAGATCATCCTCTCTAAATATGTGGGCTGGGGCGGTATTCCCGAAGCCTTTGATGAGAGAGCAGGTTCTTGGCAGACAGAGTTCGGGATGCTGAAAAACATCCTGACGCCGGAGGAATACGCTTCCGCAAGAGAAAGCACTCTGACCGCTTTCTACACGCCGCCAACGGTTATCAATGCCGTGTATAAGGTGATGAAACAGCTTGGCTTCCGTGAGGGCAACATCTTGGAACCGTCCTGTGGCATCGGGCATTTTATCGGTATGCTTCCCGAAGAAATGAAGGAAAGCAAGATCTACGGTGTGGAGCTGGATACGGTTTCTGCCGGTATCGCACAGCAGTTATATCAAAAGTCCTCTATCGCCGCACAGGGCTTTGAAGAAACCAACCTCCCCGACAGCTTCTTTGACGCCGTTGTGGGGAATGTACCCTTCGGGGATTTCAAGGTTCCTGACAAGCGTTACGACAAACACAAGTTCCTCATTCACGACTACTTCTTCGCCAAGTCTTTGGACAAGCTCCGTCCGGGCGGCGTAATGGCTCTCATTACCAGCAAGGGAACGATGGATAAGGAAAACTCCGCTGTCCGCAAATATATTGCTCAGCGAGCCGACCTGCTTGGTGCTATCCGTTTGCCGAACAACACCTTTAAGGGTAACGCCGGAACGGAGGTCGTTTCGGACATTCTTATTCTGCAAAAGCGTGACCGCATTGTGGATATAGAGCCGGATTGGGTACAGCTCGGCACGGATGAAAAAGGTATCCTGATGAACAGGTACTTTGTTGAGCATCCCGAAATGATACTCGGAGAGATGAAAATGGTGTCGGGGCGTTTCGGCCCCGAAGCCACCTGCGTCCCTTACGAGGGGGCAGACCTTGCCGAGCAACTCAGCGAAGCCGTTTCCAATATTCACGGTGAGCTGACCGCATATGAGGTGGAGGATGAGCTTGCAGAGGAGGACAATTCCATTCCCGCAGATTCCACCGTCCGTAACTTCTCCTATACGGTGCTGGACGATAAAATCTACTTCCGAGAAAACAGCCGTATGGCTCCGGTGGAGGTATCGGCTACCGCAGAGAACCGCATAAAGGGTATGATCCGCATCCGTGATTCGGTCAGAAAGCTGATCGAATTGCAGACAGAGGATTACCCCGACTCGGAAATTCAAGCGGAGCAGGAGCGATTAAACGCTCTTTATGATACCTTTTCCAAGCAGTACGGACTTATCAACAGCCGTGCCAACATCTCCGCCTTTTCGCAGGACAGTTCCTTTTCTCTGCTCTCGGCTCTTGAGGTCTTGGGCGATGAAGGACAGCTTGAACGCAAGGCGGATATATTCCACAAACGAACCATCAAGCCACACACCCCGGTCACTTCCGTAGATACCGCCAGCGAAGCGCTTGCTGTTTCTATGGGCGAAAAAGCCCGTGTGGATATGGATTATATGTGCGAGCTGACCGGCAAGACCGAGGAAGAAATCTTTGCGGACTTGAAGGGCGTTGTCTTTCTGAACCCGATGTACGGGTACGGCAATTCCACGCAGGCAAAGTACCTGATGGCAGACGAATACCTCTCCGGCAATGTCCGGGAAAAGCTGGTACTCGCCCGAAAGTCGGCGGAGCTTTACCCCGAAGATTACACCGTCAATGTGGAAGCACTGGAACGGGTGCAGCCGAAAGACCTGACCGCCAGCGAGATCGCTGTTCGGCTTGGTGCTACTTGGCTACCGACCGAAATTGTCGAACAGTTTATGTTTGAGTTCTTGGGAACACCGAGGTACGCACAGTGGAACATCAAGGTTCATTTCTCTGCCTATACCGGCGAATGGAACATTGAGGGCAAGTCCTATGACCGCAGCAATGTGAAGGCATACAGCACCTACGGTACGGGGCGCATCAACGCCTATAAGATCATCGAGGAAACACTGAACCTGAAGGATGTCCGCATCTTCGACTATGTAGAGGACGCAGACGGCAAAAAGAAAGCCGTCCTAAACAAGAAGGAAACGGCAATCGCACAGGCAAAGCAGGAATTGATCAAGCAGGGCTTTCAGGATTGGGTTTGGTCTGACCCTGAGCGCAGAGAACGACTCTGCCGCCTTTACAACGATAAATTCAACAGCCTGCGTCCCCGTGAGTACGACGGAAGTCATATCGTTTTCAGTGGTATGAACCCGGAAATCGAGCTTCGGGAACACCAAAGAAATGCGGTGGCGCACATCCTCTACGGCGGCAATACGCTGCTTGCACACGCCGTGGGCGCAGGGAAAACCTTCGAGATGGTTTCGGCGGCGATGGAGTCCAAACGGCTCGGATTGTGCAGCAAATCCCTGTTTGTCGTACCCAATCACCTCACCGAGCAGTGGGCATCGGAGTTCTTACAGCTTTATCCCTCAGCCAACATTTTGGTGGCAACGAAGAAAGACTTTGAAACCAAGAACCGCAAAAAGTTCTGCGGCAGAATTGCCACCGGTGATTACGATGCCATCATTATCGGGCATTCGCAGTTCGAGAAAATACCGATGTCCATTGAACGGCAGCGGGCGATCCTCGAACAGCAGCTTGATGAAATTACGGAGGGCATTGCGGAACTGAAAAAGAACCGTGGAGATAACTTCTCCGTAAAACAACTGGAACGCACAAAGAAATCTGTCAAGCAGAAGCTCGATAAGCTCAACGATCAGTCCAAAAAGGATGATACAGTGACCTTTGAGGAGCTGGGTGTGGATAGGCTCTTTATAGACGAGAGCCATTACTACAAGAACCTGTTTCTCTTTACTAAGATGCGGAATGTAGGCGGCATCGCCCAAACCGAAGCAATGAAGTCCAGCGATCTTTTTATGAAGTGTCGGTATTTGGACGAACTGACCGGAGGGCGTGGGACAGTGTTTGCGACAGGAACGCCGATCTCCAATTCGATGGTCGAGCTTTACACCATACAGCGGTACTTGCAGTACAACACTCTTGTTCAGAACAACTTGCAACACTTCGATGCCTGGGCTTCCACTTTCGGAGAAACCATTACGGCAGTAGAACTTACACCCGAAGGAACGGGATACCGAGCTAAAACACGCTTTGCCCGCTTCTACAATTTACCGGAGCTGATGGCGATGTTTAAGGAAATCGCAGACATCAAAACAGCGGATATGCTTGACCTGCCAGTGCCGAAAGCAGTCTTTCACAATATCTCGGTGAAGCCCTCTGAAATCCAAAAGCAGATGGTAGCCGAGCTTGCGGAGAGAGCCGAAAGGGTACGAAACGGTATGGTTGATGCCAAGGAAGATAATATGCTCAAGATCACCAACGACGGCAGAAAGCTGGCTCTTGATCAGAGGCTTATCAATCCGTTGCTCCCTGATTTTGAGGACAGCAAGCTCAACGCCTGCGTGGACGCTATGTTTGAAACTTGGGAGCGTGGCAGTGAGAAGCGGTTGACCCAGCTATTTTTCTGCGACCTGTCTACGCCGAAAAACGACGGCTCCTTCAATGTCTATGACGACATTCGACAGAAGCTGATTGCCCGTGGTGTACCTGCCGATGAGATAAAGTTCATCCACGAAGCAGATACCGAAGCGAAGAAGCTGGAGCTGTTCAAAAAGGTACGCCGAGGGGATGTCCGCATCCTGATGGGCAGTACGCAGAAGATGGGAGCCGGTACGAATGTGCAGAACAAACTTGCCGCATCCTCCGATCTCGATTGTCCGTGGCGACCCTCTGACTTGGAACAGCGGCTCGGCAGAAGTATCCGGCAAGGCAACGAAAATGCAGAGGTTCACATCTACCGTTTCGTAACGGAGGAAACATTTGATGCCTACTTGTATCAGCTCGTGGAAGGCAAGCAGAAGTTCGCTTCGCAAATAATGACCAGCAAATCGCCGGTGCGCTCCTGCGAGGATATTGACGAAACCGCACTGTCCTATGCTGAAATCAAGATGCTGGCGACCGGCAATCCCCACATCAAAGAGAAGATGGACTTGGATATTCAGGTTCAGAAGTTGCGGCTCTTAAAGTCCAGTTTCCTTTCCGAAAAATATGCTTTGGAGGATAAGATCATCAAGTTCTATCCGCAGGAGATTGCACGGCGGACGGATGTAATTGCGGGATTAAAATCCGATATTGAAAGAGTGGCAGAGCACCCGAAGCCGTCTGATGAAACCTTTGTTGGTATGACGGTCAAGGGCGCTTTCTATTCAGAGAAAGCGGATGCCGGCAACGCTATCTTGGAGGCGTGTAAGGCAATGACAAATCCCGAACCCATTCCCCTCGGTGAGTACCGTGGCTTTACGATGGAATTGTACTTTGAAGCAAGAGAATACAAAGTGCGGCTCAAGGGTGAGCTTGGCTATCCCGTAACCCTCGGCACGGACACCTTCGGTAATATCACTCGCTTGGATAATGCGCTGGAGGGGCTTCCAAAGCGTTTGGAGATGAACGAAATGGAGCTTGATAACCTCAAAAAGCAGTTTGAAACTGCGAAGGTCGATGTGGAAAGACCGTTCCCGCAGGAGGAAGAACTGAAAGCCAAGACCGATCGGCTGAACGAACTCAACGCCCTGCTCAATGTGGATAAGCGTGAGAACGAGATCGTTGGCGGTGAACCCGATGAGGGTGAAGAACCGCCCGAAAAGAAACCGAGGGACTTGGAAAGATAACCGAACCTCTTGACAATCGTTATCATATATGATAACATTATAATGGACTGGAAGGGAGGGTTTTGTATGACCGAAAAGGAACTGCTGGCGGCAAGGCAGAGCATCGTGCAGAAGCTGACGCAGGCAAGACTGGAAAAAGGATTGTCGCAGGAGCAGCTTGCAAAGCGCATCGGAACCCAGCGTTCCAACATCTGCCGCATTGAAAAAGGAACGCAAAACCTCTCCCTTGACCTGATGCTCAAGATCGCAGAGGCACTTGACAAGGATGTGTCCGTAATGCTTGAGGAAAGGAGCAGCACAATGGAAAAAGTATATAGCCTGCGCCTTTATGATGAAACACTGCTGACCTTCACGCTGGAGGAAAGAGGCTTGGAGGGCTTGCAGGCGACAATTCTTCACACCGAAACGGCAAAGCAAAAGCTGTTTCCCCTCGACTTGGAGCTGACAAACGAGGGCGTTGTGAAGTGGCTGGAACGACGGGTGATCCCGAAGAACCGGCAGTTTGTAGATGAAATCTTAAAGACGCTGGGGCTGAGCGTAAACAACACGAAGGGCATCATTGATGTCTGTATGGGGCTGTCCCTCAACGACAGCTATTGGGTCGTCCCCGCCGGCTTTGACGGCAAGTATGCCGATTATAACCTCTATGAAAACCGCTTCTCCGAAGCGCTGTCGCTGGTGGCTTATACCGGCGTGGGCGGCAGTCGGGAGGCATTCTCCACCTCGCCGGAGCTGACCACCAACGGTATGCTGCGGAAGGCTTGGAGGTTCGTGGAGGGTGACGGCATCTATCTGTATAAGGGCGGCACGGAGGGCGCTGCGAACACCGGAAACGAGCCGTACAGCGAGTATTATGCCTGTCAGGTCGCAGACAAAATGGGCATCGGCTGCGTACAGTACGACTTGGAAAACTGGAAAGGTATCCTTGCCTCCAAGTGCCGGCTGTTCACAGATATTGATACCTCTTTCGTTCCTATCGGGCGTATTCTCCGCAAGACGACGCTGAAAGCCTGCCTTGATTATTACAAGACCTTGGGCGACGAGTTCTACGAGCAGCTTTGCAGTATGCTGGTTTTCGATGCCCTGATTTACAACGAGGACAGACACTTCGGCAACTTCGGCTTGCTGCGGAACAATCACACGGGTGAAATTATCGCCCCTGCACCCATCTTCGATAACGGCTTGTCGCTGTTCAACTATGCAATGCCGGATGATTTCAAGAACCTGAGTGCGTATGCAAAGACCCGTTCCAATCCCTACCGCATTTCCTATGAGGATGTGTGCAAAGAGGTAATGGGTGCAAAGCAGAAAGCGCAGCTTCGGCGAATGGTGGACTTCAAGTTCACCCGTCATCCGTCCCTCAATTTGCCGGAAGAACGGCTGACAGCCATTGAAAAACAACTTGGAGAGCGTACAAGAGAGCTGCTCTCCATTCCGGTTCAGAGAAGTACAAAGCGCAAAAATGAGCCGGCAGGTTCGCTGCAGAACGCTGTCTCTTTCCCTTTCAAGCTCCAGGGGCGCAATGGTGCAGGAGCTTCAGACTGCCGCTGAAGATATGCAGAAGCTCGGTGAGGCGATGGCAGAGCTGTTTGAAAGGACGGCACAGGCCATCCGAACCGGTAGCCTGCTGTTTGAACAGGCGGATAACGGTGCGGCAAAGGACTGGAAGGGTTGACAGCACCTGTGGCCGGGCGAACGAAGGGAGGCATATTGACGCGATGAGATATTATAAAAAAATGCTTGCGCTTTTCTGCGCAGGGCTTATCCTATTTGGATTATGGGGGTGCAGCGGAAGAATGGATAACCGTGAGGATACAAAGACAAACAGACTGGACTTACCGCCGGAGCATCTGGAGCTCTCCGAGCGCCAGCGGGAGATTCTGAAAAAGGAGAACCTGCCGCAGGAATACGACAAATTGACACAGACGCAGAAGCGCGCGATTTGCCGTATGGAAAAGATGCTGTGCTATCTGGATGAAAAATACCCCGGCGTGGAGTTCCGCTATCTGGAGTATTCGGCGGGCTATTTTGATACCGAGTGGCTGTCCGTGTACCCTCGCGGCGGTTCCTCCAGCAGGGACATCGTTACGGTGCGTCCGGCGGGTTATAACGAAAATGGAACGTTTACGGATAATTATATCGGAGTATATGTGCGTCCTTATTATGAGGAAGCAATTGCGCAATATGTAAAGGACTATTTTCAGTCGGGAAATGTGCTGGTCATCGGGCCGGATTCCGTAAAAACAACGCTCGAAAGCACGGATGACGCGGCAGCCGGAAAGATCGCCGGAAACTGCAGCGGAAGCTGTCATATTTACTTTTATCTGAATCTGACGGATGAAAAAATGAAAGAATTCTGCGAAGCGTTCGGTGCGTGGTGTGCGGAAAATGGTTACTCCGGCGACCATCTGGTGACGTTGGTGGAATCTTCGGAAAAATTGGAGGAAATCTCCGAATTCAATCAGTACAGCTATTTGAATGAGGACACGTATACGCTGCAATATCACTGCACGGTGAGCACAGGCGGGACGGTGGATATCCTCTGAGAGAATGAAAGATGTTTTGAACAGAAAAGAGTGATAGCATGGATATATCAGTAGAAGAACTCCTCCTGCTCGAAAACTTGACATATATTGACAGTAATTTCAGAGAAGCCATCGGAAAAGACCTGGATATTGCCAGCTATAAAACGGTCGGACAGATGCTGGATCAATTCACACCGGAGGTCATGGATAAGCTGATACAATGCGGCGATCAGACGGTTGACGGCGGCTTGACGAGTGGATATGAGTGGGCTGCCATGATCCAGAGCATGAAGAATAATCCGAACCTTTGCTCCCTGAAAATTGACAGAGAGAGTACCGCCATGCACGGCGGAGACGCGGGAAAAACGAAAGCCATCTGTTTTGTCAAGCCGGACGGAAAGGCCATCGTTGCTTTCCGCGGCACGCTGGTGAAAACGAGTGGGCGGATAATGTGTATGGAGGAGCTGGAGCTTGAGCCGGAAAAGGCAAGGGCTTTGCTTCGTTCCCCTTGTCCTCTGAGTGATGTGTATAAGGAGTTCCGGGACAGAGAAACCGAGCATATGGATACCATCCGGGACTCCATCGAAACGGAAGCGGATAAGAGCTTGCAACGGCAGGAGAAGAAACAGCAACGGGAAAGCAGGTGATTTTATGCCATATATCCCCCCGGAGGTGGTGGAACAGGCACGGCAAATCGACCTGTTGACCTATCTGCAAAGCTGTGAGCCACAGGAGCTTGTCCGCATTTCCGGCAACAATTATACCACCCGCACCCACGACAGCTTGAAGATTTCTAACGGCAAGTGGATGTGGTGGTCACAACGCATCGGCGGCTGCAATGCCCTTGACTATCTTGTGAAAGTCAAGGGCTGTTCTTTTGTAGAAGCGGTCGAAACACTGATGGGAAAGGCGGCGGTGATGCCGTCGGTGACGGTCAAGCCCAAGCAGAAAACGGAGCCGAAGGTCTTGCTTCTGCCGGATAAAAGTGCTTCCACAGATAGAATTACAGAGTATCTTTTCGGCAGAGGAATCGACTATACCATCATCCAATACTGCATTGACAAGGGGCTGATTTTCGAGAGCCTGCCGTATCACAATCTTGTGTGCGTGGGATTTGATGAGAAAAACACCCCTCGTTATGCGTCCTTCCGAGCGACCAATGACCGCCGTGTTTTGGGTGACTGCTCCGGCAGCGATAAGCACTATTCCTTTCGGATCGCAGACAGCGACAGCAGTACGGTGCATCTTTTTGAGTGTGCCATTGACCTGCTTTCCTATGCGACGCTTGAACGGATGGCAGGCAGAGATTGGCGGAAAGACAACCTCGTTTCCCTCGCCGGTGTGTATCTGCCCAAGGAGAGAATCGAGGACAGCACTACCCCTGCGGCTCTTGTGAAGTACCTCGATGAGAAGCCGCAGATAAAGAAAATCTTCCTGCACTTCGATAACGATAATGCCGGGAGAAAAGCCAGCCTTGCGCTGAAAACCATATTGCCGAGCAAGTATGAAGTCATTGACAGCCCTCCGCCCTGCGGTAAGGACTACAATGACTTTCTTTGTTTTCAGCTTGGTATCCGCCGCAACAAAACCAAAGAAAGGACGAATGAACGATGACTGAGTTCAGCATTTATCAGATCAATACGGATCGGGACGACAACCGTATCTGCTTCTTGGGACTGGATACCCTTGAACGATTTCAGCACTCCAAGGAGGTCGATCCCGTTCTTTACGACCGAGTTTATGATGGAAAGCTCGATTGCAATTCCCTTGAAACCATCTATGAGAAATTTAATATCGATCATCCCGCTGACTACAAAGGACGCTCTCTTTCCGTGTCGGATGTAGTCGAAATCAGGGAGAGCGACACCCTGAATCCCGGCTTCTACTTCGTGGACAGTATCGGGTTCAAGTCGATTTCTTTCGACAAATCTCTCTGCAAGGAGCCGGTAGAAGCAGGTAGTGGAAAGATTTCCGTCCTGCTTGTGGAGCCGAACAAGTACCCCAAGATGATCGAGATCGACGACACCTTGGAAGCTATGCAGGAGGTTGTCGGTGGCGACATTGAGGAATATATGCCCTTTGAGGATGAGGTCGCCATCATCTGCAATGAGGAGGGCAAGGTCAATGGGCTGACCCCGAATCGGGCGGTTTATGGAGAGCCACAAGCCGTTGAAATGACCTTTGCCGAGATGCGTAGCCGCTTTTGTGAAGCGGAAAATGAGGGCAAAGAACACCTTTCCGGCTATATCGTTTTCACGCAGGACAGCTTCGACAAGCCATACGATGAGAGGTCAAGAACCTATGGCGTCAGCTCCAACAATAAGGCGTTTCAGGCTGGAATGGGTGGCTATTCCATCTTCGGGTCGTGCCTTGACGGAACTGACCCGTGCGTCAGACTGGACGGTTATATGTTTGGCGAGAACGCTTGGAAAATTGAAAAGTGCTATATGATGGAGCCTTCCCGTGAGATGCTGGACATTATCTGCGGGAAGTTTTTCATTGCTTACGCACCTTTCGATGCAGAGAGGTTCCAGTCCCTCCCGCCTGACCTTGCGGAGAAATACCGTGAGAAATTCAAATACCCCGAACGCTTTATGAGAGTCAACAATGAGATCGTAGCTGTGCCTTTTAAGCCCGTCAGGGCGGACAAAGAACGCTGATCTCAATGAGAACGGGGTTCCCCCGAACGCTCTGTATTATCTTAACGAGCAGACTGTTTTTACTCCTACCGGTCAAAAACAGTAAATCGCTCGTTAGGGGAACCCCCTAATACCCCGTGCAAGAAGCACCACACATTTCAAGAGAAAGGATGAAATCCATTTATGAAGAGAACGATCAAGAAGCAGTTTTGGTTTTCCCGTGACGAAGCGCAGGACTTGCAGAAAAAAGCCAAGAAAACCTGCCTGTCTGAAGCGGCGCTCGTCCGTCTGTTGCTCCGTGGATATGAGCCGAAGGAGAAGCCCGATGACCGTTTCTACGATGCGATGCGGGAGTTCTCCGTCATCGGCAATAACATCCATCAGATCTCCGTTAAGGCAAACGCCCTCGGCTTTATCGACACGCAGAAGCTGAACAGTGAGTTGGATCGCCTACACAAGTTTCAGGCAGATATGGAGCGTCAGTTTCTTCGACCCGGTGAGAGCAACTTGAAATGGCAGTAAGTAAGCTGTGGCCGGTCACGGTTCGCCTTGCGACCGTTCTCGACTACGCTTCCAATCCTGAGAAAACCACAAAGTCAAAGTCGAAGTACAGCGACGCCGATTATCAGGCACTCCGTGATGTAGTCGCCTATGCAAAGGACGGAGAGAAAACAGAACGGGAACTGTTCTGTGAGGGCATCCACTGTAATCCGCAAACTGCCCGTGAGCAGTTCATCACGGTGAAAGAGCAATTCGACAAGCCGGATGGCATCCAAGCCTATCACGGTTATCTCAGCTTTGAGGAAACCGACATCACACCGGAGCTTGCTCAGCAGGTCGGTATGGCGTTCGCAGAAAGAATGTGGGGCGACCGGTTTCAAGTCCTTGTGACAACGCATCTGAATACGGAGCATCTTCACTGCCACTTCGTTGTGAACTCCGTTTCGTTCAGGGACGGCAAGCGATTGCAGAACAAAGAGAAAGCGTGGTGGTACTTCCGCCATATTGCCGATGAGGTCTGCTTGGAACACGGACTGTCCGTGGTACAGAACCCGGAAGCCTATCAATCGCCCCGTATCCTGACGCAAAAGGACAAAGCCGGGATGCCTACACGCTACAACCTCGCCCGTACTGCATTGGATGAAGCCATTGCAATGAGCCACAACCTTCGGCAACTTGAATATCATCTGTCTGAGATGGGATACACCCTCGGTTCCAATCCCAAGCGGAAGTATTGGACGATCAAAGGCAAGGGCGATGAACGCCCCATCCGATTACACCGGCTCGGTGAGGAATACACCAAAGAGCGCATTACACAGCGCCTCATTGAAAACCGTGATAACATCGACTTCGAGCCGTTTCAGCCTAAAACCTACCGACCGAAGCAATACCGGCTCAGAACACGGAGCGACAGAATTGGAAAAGTCGGCGGTCTGTATGGGGTGTACCTTTACTACTGCTACCGGCTCGGCTATCTGCCGAAGTACAAGGCAGGACAACAGAATCACGCACGAGTCCACTACCTTTTCAAAGAAGATCTGATGAAGATAGATGAACTCACCAAACAAGTCACGCTGCTCGGCAAGCACCACATCGGTACAGACGAGCAGCTTTTTTCATATCAGCACTCGGTCGAGGAGCAAATCAAGACCTTAACTGCCGGCAGAACGCACCTCCGAAATGAAATACGAAAAGTGAACATCACAGATGCAGAGCTGTCACAGGCAAAGGCAAGTATCTCACTTCTCAGCGAGAAGCTGAAAGAACTCCGCAAGGAGGTCAAACTCTGTCAGGACATTGCTGCCCGTTCCAAGGTTATCGAAGAAAAGGTGGATGCAGTCCGAGCAGAGGAAGAAAAATCAAAACGAAAGGAGAACCGCAACTATGAACAACGGCGGTGATGCGGCTGAGCAGGTCGTCAGGCTCTCGCTTGAAGGCTTTGAAGTTGCCGCAAAACTTACAGGCTCGGCGGCAAAGAATGTCGCCCTGCTTCTCGTGTCCGTGCTGAAGCAGGAACAACAGACCAAAGGCAAGGCACGGCTCACCAATATGATCAAGTCCGGCAAGGAACTGAAAGTCTTTTCTATCCCGAACAAGGACTTGGCACAGTTCACCAAACAGGCAAAACGCTATGGCGTTCTCTATTGTGTCCTGAGAGATAAGAGCGCCAAGGGAGATGATGTACCCGTGGATATTATCGCCCGTGCAGAGGACGCTTCCAAAATTCAGCGCATTGTGGAACGCTTCGAGATCGGCAAGGTCGATAAGGCAGGCGTTATCACGCAGGCAGAGCAGGACAAGGCTGACCGTGAAGCGGTGGCACGGGAAGTGCCGACCAAAACCAAGGGCGAGATCATCGTGGAGGAAGCAATGGGAAAGCCTTTGCAGAAAGAAGGTCAGTCCCACGAAAACCCTACGGTCGCAAAGACGGAAAAAAGCCCTCCGTCCGAGCGAAGCTCCGAGATCAGCGGTACGGCTATTGACCGGGGTACAGCAAAGCAGGCAGACAAGAAGCCTTCCGTGAGAGAAAAGCTGGAGCGCTACAAGACTGCTGCAAAAGCTGACAAGGAAGCAGACCGTGCCGAGCCTGCGCTTTCCAAGGAGAAAAGCAAGACTCCCGAACCGAACCGTCAGACGGTTCACACCCAGCCGAAAAAGCATAAGAAATCGAAAGAGAGGTAATCAGCTATGACTAACAATTTCACTCCCAAGAAGTCCGGGACTGCGGCTCGTCCGCAGCTCTCCCCGGAGGAATACGCCGCCAAGAAAAAGGCGGAGAAGGATGCCGTGTATCAGATGATCGACGATACTGCTACTGATATCGTCCGTGACCCCGACAAGTTCAGAGCCTATCTCGATACGCAGGCACGAATGGATCGCTATTCTGCCGCCAACGCTCTGCTCATTTATAAGCAGCAGCCGCAGGCGACCCAGCTTAAAGATTTCCGTGACTGGCAGGAGGACGGCGTGAAGGTCAATAAGGGTGCCAAGAGCCTGTCCATTCTTGAACCTGTGGAATACACCAAGAATGACGGCTCTACCGGTATTGCCTACAATGTGAAGAAGGTGTTCGATGTGGCGCAGACCAGCGGCAAGAAGCCTGCTGCACCAACCATTGACCGTGATCCCCGAAAGCTCGTTGCCATTATGCTCGACACGGCTCCCATTGATGTGAGCACTGTGGAGGAGCTGCCTTCTCCCAATATGGGAGCGTTCTATAAGAACGAGGATCAGACCCTCTATATCAAGCGGGACATTGGGGACAGCGTTGCACTCTGCCAGTGCGTGGCACAGGAGCTTGGTCACGCTCAGCTTGCAATGAACTGCGAAGCATACAGCCGCAGAGATATGGGCTTCTCTGCCGTATGTGTCGGTTATATGCTCTGCCGTAAGTTCGGCGTGGATGTGAAGAACTTCGCCATTGACCGTATCCCGGAGGAGCTGGCGGGCAAGTCCCCAAAGGAAATTCGTGCGGAGCTTTCCAAGACCCGTTCTGCGATGAGCGAGATCGGCTCTCGTGTGTCGGAGGAAATCTACCGTCGCCGAGCAGACCGAAGCAAAGATCAGGAAAGATGAGGTGTGAGCGATGAAAGAGGAACGCTATCACATCGCCTTGGACGATTATGAACACGGCGTAGTGATTCGAGCTTTGAACGATACCAAGACCGAACTGATGAATGAGGGTAAATCCACCGATGCCGTGGACGATCTTATCATCAAGGTCGGGTATGCCCCAAAGAAAAAGTTCAAGGTAGTGGAAAGAAAGGACTGCTCCTGTCGTGAATCGAGATAACGACAGACAGACCTCCATCATTCTCGCCGTACTCGGCATCCTGCCGATTGTGTGGCTCGGACTTCTCATTGCACCATCCGTTAAGGGTGGCTTGCCGGAGATACTGCCGAGCTTGATGAATGTGATGAGCGACCCGTTTCATATAGTGCTTTGCGAGGACAGTGTAAAAACTGTCCTCGTTTTGCTTCTCTGCTATGGAATGGGCATCGGTATCTACTTCTCTACACGCAGGAACTACCGACGCCGGGAGGAACACGGCAGCGCAAAATGGGGCAATGCCAAAGCCGTGGACAAGAAATACCGGCAGAACCCACCGTCCGAAAACAAGCTGATGACACAGGCAGTCCGTATCGGACTCAACGGCAAGAAACACCGCCGCAATCTGAACACCCTTGTCTGCGGCGGTTCCGGTGCCGGTAAGACACGCTTTTACTGTAAGCCGAATCTGATGCAGGCAAATACCAGCTTCGTGATTCTTGACCCAAAGGGCGAGATCGTCCGGGATGTGGGAAATCTGTTGGAGAAAAAGGGCTATGAGATCAGAGTTCTCGATCTGATCTCAATGGAAAAGAGCCACTGCTACAACCCGTTTGTCTATCTCCATTCGGACAACGATGTGCAACGGCTTGTGACAAATCTGTTCAAGAGCACAACGCCAAAGGGGTCACAAAGCAACGACCCGTTTTGGGATACCTCAGCTTCAATGCTGTTGTCTGCTCTCGTCTACTATCTTCACTACGAAGCACCGGAGGATGAGCAGAACTTTGCAATGGTTATGGAGATGCTGCAAGCGGCTGCCATCGACAATGAGGAAGATCCACGACCTTCTCCGCTGGACTGTCTGTTTGCCGATTTGGAGTTGGACAGACCCGACCATATCGCTCTGAAATACTATCGCTCTTATCACACTGGTTCGGCAAAGACGCTGAAATCCATTCAGATCACCCTTGCCGCAAGGCTTGAAAAGTTCAACTTGGAGAGCTTGGCGGCACTGACCTGTACCGATGAGCTTGACCTTGCCTCTATGGGCGAAAAGAAAGTGGCACTGTTCGCTATTATCCCGGACAACGATTCCAGCTTCAATTTCTTGGTCAGCATCCTTTATACCCAGTTATTTCAGCAGCTTTTCTTTTCCGCTGACCATATTCACGGCGGCGCATTGCCAATTCCCGTTCACTTCCTGATGGACGAGTTCGCCAATGTCAGCCTGCCGGACGACTTCGATAAGATCCTTTCCGTTATGCGTTCCCGTGGTGTGTTTGTATCCATTATTCTTCAGAACTTGGCACAGCTCAAGGCACTGTTTGAAAAGCAGTGGGAATCCATCGTCGGCAACTGCGATGAGTTCCTCTACTTGGGCGGCAATGAGCAATCTACCCACAAGTATGTAAGCGAATTGCTGGGCAAGGAAACCATCGACACGAACACTTACGGAAAGAGTTCCGGGCGGAGCGGAAACTATTCCACCAACTATCAGATCAGCGGTCGAGAGCTTCTGACTCCCGATGAGGTTCGTATGCTTGATAACCGCTACGCCATTCTGTTCATCCGAGGGGAACTCCCCGTGATGGACTTAAAATACGACATTCTCAAGCACCCCGCCGTTGACCTGACTGCCGACGGAAAAGGCGGCGTCTATCAGCACGGCAAGGTCACAAGTAATGTTGCGACCATTGAGGTGCAGTACCTCGACCCCGATACTCTGCCGGATACAAAGGTATCGGAAACCACCTATGAGCTGCTGTCCGATGAGGATTTCAACTCGGAAACCAACAACAATACAACAAAATTACGGAGGTAACTAATATGAACATTTTCAAGAAGAAAACCGAGAAGCATACCGAAAAGCTGCCTATGACCGGCAAGGTCAAGAAGGGCTTCCGCATTTACTGCACTGCCATTATGGGTGCAGCACTCGTCCTCGGTACTTCGGTTACGGCGTTTGCCGCCAACGACCCCATTACCGTTATCAATAACCTGTCCACCTTTATTTTTGGTCTGATCCGTGCGATTGGACTCATCCTGCTGGGCTTTGGCGTTGTGCAGGTCGGTCTGTCCCTGAAGTCCCACGACCCCTCTCAGCGAGCAAACGGTTTCCTGACCCTTGCGGGCGGCGTCATCATCACCTTTGCAAAGGAAATCCTTGACCTGATTGTCGGCTAAGAAATTTCACACCGAGGGGTGTTCCCAAAAAATCGGGAGCACCCCTTATTCTTTGAAAGGAGGTGCTTTTCGTGAGCGACAACTGGGTCGTACAAAATCTTCAAAACGCACTGGAAACTTGGAACGAGAAGCTGGCTGAGATTTGGCAGCTTATCACGACAACGCCGCAGGACTTCAAAGGCGGTGGGATATGGGGCGTGATCGTCAACATCAACGGCGCAGTGCAGTCTATCGGACTTGCACTCCTTGTGCTGTTCTTTGTTGCCGGTATGGTCAAAACCTGCGGCTCGTTCACAGAAGTCAAGAAACCGGAACACGCTCTGAAGCTGTTCGTTCGCTTCGCCATTGCCAAGGGTGCTATCACTTATGGTATGGAGCTGATGCTTGCCCTGTTCAATATTGTGCAGGGAACGATTTCGACAATTATGAGTTCGGCAGGCTTCGGTTCACCGCAACAGACGGTTCTACCGGCTGAAATGATAACGACCATCGAGGACTGCGGCTTCTTTGAGTCCATCCCGTTGTGGGCGGTCACGCTCATCGGAGGGCTGTTCATCACCGTAATGTCATTCATCCTGATAATGACCGTGTATGGGCGGTTCTTCAAGCTCTATATGTATACGGCACTTGCGCCCATTCCGCTTTCCACCTTCGCCGGTGAACCGAGTCAGAATGTGGGCAAGTCCTTCATCAAAAGCTACTGCGCCGTTTGCTTGGAGGGGGCAGTGATCGTGCTGTCCTGCATCATCTTCTCGCTCTTTGCGTCCTCACCGCCCGTAGTAAACCCCGATGCGGCGGCGGTCACGCAGGTGTGGAGTTATATAGGCGAACTGCTCTTTAATATGCTCGTTCTCGTTGGCTCGGTCAAGATGAGCGACCGCATTATCCGAGAGATGATGGGACTGTAAGGAGCGCACTATGAAAAACAACACCAAAATCTATAACCGCTTCAAGGGGTTCACCCTTGAGGACTGCGATTGTCGATATTGTCTGTACTATGGCGGCAGACGCAAAGGCAAGGTGAATTGCCTTGCGGATGAATGCGTCTGTGTCGAGGAAATCCGTCAGGCAAAGGAAAGCTATCGCAGAGAAAGGAGCTTCAATGGAAGTTAAAATCAACCGAGAAATCCGCAACTATACGGAGGCAATGTTCTTTGGACTGTCTATGCGACAGTTCATTTTTTCTGCCTGCGCCTGCGTGGTGGCAGTGGGACTCTATTTCCTGCTCAAGCCATATGTCGGCACGGAAACCGTATCGTGGATGTGCATTTTGGGAGCCGCACCCTTTGCGGCTCTCGGCTTTATCAAATACAACGGAATGACGGCAGAAAAGTTCGTATGGGCTTGGTTCAAATCCGAGTTTCTGATGCCAAAGAAACTGACCTTCCGTTCTACCAACACCTACTACGAGATGATGAAGCCGGGAATGGAACACAAGCAGAAGGAGGTATCAAAAGCCAATGATTAAAACGCTTCGCAACCTGCTCAAGCAGGATAAAGAACGATTTGTTGTGCCGAGGGGCGTCCAGGATGTAATCCCCATCAAGGCGATTTACGACGACGGTATTTTTCAGGTGGGCAGAGATAAGTTCTCCAAGACCTATAAGTTCAGCGACATCAACTATGCTGTCGCCAGTCGTGAGGATAAGGAAGCTATGTTCCTTGAATATTCGGAGCTGCTCAACAGCCTTGACAGCGGCGCAACCACCAAGATCACCATTAACAACCGTCGTTTGAACCGTGTAAACTTTGAGAAAACCATTCTTCTCCCCCTGAAGGGCGATGCTCTTGACGAGTACCGTGAGGAGTACAATCGAATGCTCCTTGATAAAGCAACCGGCGCAAACGCTATCATTCAGGAGAAGTACATCACCATTTCGGTATGCAAGAAGAATGTGGAGGAAGCGAGAAACTACTTTGCCCGTGTGGGTGCTGACCTGATCGCCCACTTCGGGCGACTCGGCAGTAAGTGCGTGGAGCTGGAGCCGGACGAACGGCTCCGCATTTTCCACGACTTTTACCGTGCCGGTGAAGAAACGGAGTTTCGCTTCGACATCAAGGAAACCCGCAGAAAGGGTCACGACTTCAAGGATTTCATCTGCCCTGATTCGATGGAGTTCACGGGCGACTATTTCAAGATCGGTGAGCGTTACGGCAGAGTGCTGTTCCTGCGGGAGTACGCTTCCTATATCAAGGACAGTATGGTTGCCGAAATGACCGATCTCAACCGCAATCTGATGATGTCCATTGATGTTATCCCCGTACCCACGGATGAAGCCGTGAGGGAAGCTGAAAGCCGTTTGCTCGGCGTGGAAACCAATGCGACCAACTGGCAGCGTCGGCAGAACGCCAACAACAACTTTTCTGCCCAGCTTCCCTACGACATTGAACAACAGCGCAAGGAAATGAAGGAGTTCCTTGATGACCTGACGACCCGTGACCAGCGAATGATGTTTGCCGTTCTGACGATGGTTCACACGGCGGACACCAAGGAGCAACTTGACAATGACACAGAAGCTCTGCTTACCACAGCGAGAAAGCACCTTTGCCAGTTCGGTATTCTCAAGTTCCAGCAGCTTGATGGACTGAATACGGCGATGCCCTTCGGTGTCCGCAAGATTGAGTCGTTCCGTACTCTGACCACAGAGAGCCTTGCGGTCTTTATCCCGTTCCGTGTGCAGGACATTTGCCATACCAATGGCGTTTACTACGGTCAGAATGTCATTTCCAAGAATATGATCATCGCAGACCGCAGACAGCTCCTCAACGGCAACGAGTTTATTCTCGGTGTTTCGGGTGGTGGTAAGTCCTTTACCGCAAAAGGCGAGGTCATCAATCAGGTGCTTGCCGGCAACGCAGACATCATTATCATTGACCCGGAGCGAGAATATTCGCCCCTTGTGCGGGCGCTGGGCGGCGAGATCATCAACATTTCTGCCACTTCTCCCACTCACATCAATGCGATGGATATGAACCGGGAATACGGTGACGGAGCAAACCCTGTTATTCTGAAATCCGAGTTTATTATGTCCCTGTGCGAGCAGCTCATCGGCGGCAACAACCTCGGCGCAGTGCAGAAGTCTATCATTGACCGCTGTACGGCAAGCGTCTACCGCACCTATCAGCAGAACAACTACACCGGCGAGGTGCCGACCTTGCAGGACTTCCGAGCGGAGCTTCTCAAGCAATCCGAACCAGAAGCGCAGGAAATCGCTCTTGCCATTGAGCTGTTTACCAACGGCTCTCTGAACACCTTTGCAAAGAAAACCAATGTGGACACGGATAACCGCCTGATCTGCTATGACATCCTTGACCTCGGCAAGCAGCTTATGCCCATCGGTATGCTGGTCGTCCTCGACTCTATTCTGAACCGTATTACGCAGAATCGAGCCAAGGGCAAGAACACCTTCATCTTCATTGATGAAATCTACCTTCTGTTCCAGCACGAGTACAGCGCAAACTTCCTGTTCACCCTTTGGAAGCGTGTGCGAAAGTACGGTGCTTATGCCACGGGCATCACGCAGAATGTGGACGACCTGCTTCAGTCCCACACGGCAAGAACGATGCTGGCAAACTCCGAGTTCATTGTTATGCTCAATCAGGCATCCACGGACAGATTGGAGCTTGCAAAACTGCTGAACATCTCGGACACCCAGCTTTCCTATATCACCAATGTGGATGCCGGTCACGGACTGATCAAGGTCGGCTCCAGCCTTGTACCATTTGCCAATAAATTCCCCAAGAACACGAAGCTCTATAAGCTGATGACCACCAAACCGGGCGAGGGTGCTTAAATTCTTCAAAAAAGGTATTGACTCTGACGCTGCGTAATAGTTTATGCTATAATTACCACGAAGGAGGATGATACCAATGATGACCGTCAATGCGGTGAGCAAGCTCACGGGGGTTAGCATTCGTGCCTTGCAGTACTATGACAAAATCGGTTTACTGCATCCAGCGGAATATACCGAAGCGGGCTATCGGCTGTATGACAATACAACTCTGGAGCGCTTGCAGCAAATATTGCTGTTCCGTGAGCTTGAATTCTCTCTCAAAGAGATTCAGTCCATTCTTCAAAGTCCGGACTTTGATAGGGATCGGGCATTAGATCAGCAAATATGCTTGCTCACATTGAAAAAAGAGCATATCGAAAACCTTATCACCTTCGCTCGTGGACTAAAACAGGTTGGAGGAATGAATATGGACTTTTCTGCATTTGATACGGCAAAGATGGATGAATACGCTACGAAAGCAAAAGAAAAGTGGCAACACACCAATGCCTATCAGGAATATACGCAAAAGAACAAGGGGCGCTCTAAGGATGCAGAAGAAGCGCTTGCAAGAGGACTGATGCTGATCTTCTCTGATTTTGGCAAATGCAAGGATGGCGATCCTGCATTGCCGGAAGCGCAAGCCTTGGTGAAGCGCTTACAGGCATATATCTCAGAGAATTATTATCAATGCACCCCTGAAATACTGCAAACTCTTGGTGCAATGTATGGAGCTGGAGGTGAATTTACCGAGAATATTGATAAAGCAGGTGGGGAAGGAACTGCAAAATTTGTCGAGCGTGCAATCTCTATCTACTGCAAATAAACAAGACAAACCTTATAGGCACTCGCTGACTTCAGCGGGTGCCTACTCGCTTTATGAAAGGAAATTCAATGAAAAAGAAAATCTGTATGATTCTTATTGCGGTGTTTGTAGCCGTCCTCGGCACAAGCACCTATTTTATTATTGATCACTACAAGGAGTCGAATAAGCAAGCTGAGCTTTATGGCGAGCTGGCTGACCTTGTGAATGCTGCGGCACAGACGGATGCTGCAACGGAACCGGCGGAGCAGATTCCATACTCCGAGAAAAAGATGCTTCTGCCGGAGCTTGCAGAGCTTTATCAGCAGAATGGCGATTTGGTGGGCTGGATCAGCATTGCAGATACCAACATCAATTATCCCGTGATGCAGTCGGTGAATGAGCCGAATTTCTATCTAAAGCACGGCTTTGACAAGGCATATTCCGACTATGGCTGTCCCTATGTGCAGGAGGATTGCGATGTGCAGGAGCCGTCCGACAATCTTGTCATCTATGGACACCATATGTCCAACGGTTCGATGTTTGCTCACCTTGAAAAGTTTAAGAGTAAAGACTTTTGGAACAATCATCGAATGATTACCTTCAACACACTGACGGATAAGCAGGAATATGAGATCGTTGCCGTATTCCGCACGGAGGTCTACACCGACAGTCCCGAAGCATTCAAGTTTTATCGATTTGTGAACGCAGAGAGCGTCGATGAGTTTGACGACTTTATTGCCAAGTGCAAGGAACTGTCCTTCTACGATACCGGCGTGACCGCCGAATACAGCGATAAACTCATTACGCTGTCTACCTGCGAGTATAGCCGCAACAACAGCCGTCTTGTGGTTGTGGCGAAGCGCATAACGGAGGACGGTGGTGCGGATGCTGCCAAGACTCACGCCGAAGCAACGGAAGAGAGCGAACGCCCTAATTAAGCGCCTTTGTGCTAATTATGATAACGGCAACTGCCTTGCGCTGGACGACGGAGAACCCTGCGTCTGTGTGCAAAGCATCTCATACTCACTTCTCTTTAAGTATTTCCGCAAAGCTGTTTTGCCGGCAGAGCCTTTGCTGGAAGCGGATATTTTCGGTACACGCTTTGAAAAGTGCGTGTCCTGCGGTGCGCCGATTATCAAGAAGGGCAACCGAAAGAAATACTGCGAGAAGTGCGCTCAAAGAGCCTACAAAAAGCAACAGGCAGAGTACGCAAGAAGAAAACGGGCTGAGTCGAAAAATAGGTGCTGAAAAAGCCAGCAATATCAAGACTTTTCAGCTACCGCACTTTGAGGGGTAAGGTGTTTATACCTTTACCTCTCATTTTTAATTCAGGGGCGTTTTGGTACGCCCCGGAAAGGAGGTTTCAATGGCTGATATTAAAACGAGAGATGTTGTGAAAGGTACGATCAAGAAGATCGATAAGGCGGCAATCGCCGCAGACCGTATGCGCTCCGCCTATGTGCAGACAAAGGAAAAGGCAGAACACTCAACGCACCCGGATGAGCATAATGCCGAGGAGTACGCCTCCGACCGAGTGGAAGGCGGCGTTGACCGTATCACACACGAAGCGGCACACCAGTTTGATAAGCAGGGATGCAAGGGGCTGGAAGAAACTAAAAGGAATGTTTCCAAAGCAAAGGATGGTGTTCAAAGGTTCCGGGAAAAGCGGGCGGCTGAGTCAATGAAAAGGCAGACTGTCCGCACCTCCGGGAATAAGACCATCAAGGCGGTCGAGCAAACGGAAAAGACGATCAAACGGTCTGCCAGTTCTGCCGGTAAGAAAACCATCAAGACTGCCGGGAAAGGTACAGCCAAAGCCGCACAGAGGTCGGTCAAGACCACGAAAACGGCAATCAAGACCACACAGCAGGCGGCAAAGGCGGCGCAGAAAACTGCACAGGCTACGGTGAAAGCATCGCAAAAAGCTGCACAAGCCGCCAAAGCAGCAGCCAAGGCAACAGTTGCCGGTGTAAAAGCTGCCGTGAAAGCAACGATTGCCGCAGTCAAAGCGATCATAGCGGCGGCAAAAGCACTGGTCGCTGCTATCGCCGCAGGCGGCTGGGTTGCCGTTGCGGTCATTGTCGTAATTTGCCTGATTGCTCTGATTTGCGGCTCGGTTTTCGGGATATTCTTTTCCGGCGAGGATTCCGGAACGGGAATGTCGATGCAGACAGCCGTGCAGGAAATCAATGCTGATTACGACGCCAAGATGGAAGCGGAGAAAAACTCGGTAGCCTATGATAATATGGAGATCAGCGGCGGTCGAGCCGTTTGGAAGGATGTGCTTGCAGTCTACGCAGTAAAGACCAATACAGACAAGGACAACCCGCAGGAGGTTGCCACGATGGACGAGAGCAAGAAGCAGATCCTCTCGGACATCTTTTGGGAGATGAACTCCATATCCTCCCGCAGTGAAAGCCACTCGGAAACGGAAATTACCGAAACGGACGACGGAAACGGCAACATCGTTCAGACGGAAACGACAGTCACAAAAACAACGCTTTATATCACCGTTTCTCATTTGACGGTGGATGAGATGGCTGACTTGTACGGCTTTGACGCAGAACAGCGGGAGTATCTTGCCGAGCTTCTCAATGACAAAAACAATTCCCTTTGGGCGGCGGTACTTTACGGTATCCGATACAGTGACGATCAGATTGTCACCGTGGCGCTTTCACAGGTCGGCAATGTAGGCGGCGAACCGTACTGGTCTTGGTACGGCTTCGGAAGCCGTGTGGAATGGTGTGCTTGTTTTGTAAGCTGGTGCGCCGATCAGTGCGGCTATATCGACACCGGGGTTGTTCCGAAATATGCAGGCTGCGTGAACGGCGTCCAGTGGTTCAAAGATCGAGGACAGTGGATCGACGGTGCAGCCGAGCCTGTCCCCGGAATGATTATTTTCTTTGATTGGGATAACAAGGGTTCGTCGGGTCCGCAGGATGGACAATCCGACCACACCGGTATTGTTCAAAAAGTAGAAAACGGTATCGTTTATACCGTTGAGGGAAACTCCGGTGATAGCTGTCGGGTAAACCAGTACAGCGTAGGTCACTACGAAATCCTCGGATACGGAGTGCCTCAATATTAAAAAGGTGCCATCTTGCATGCGCGAGATGGCACCTTTATTTTATATCACTTTTCGCAGAGTTTGCCACTCTGCTACAAGGAAATTGTAAATGCTTGTATTACAAAGGAAAACCGGCGCTGGAGAGCTAGATAGGCACACAAGTTTGACTGCGGAGATTAAAACCCCGCCGCAGCCAGCTTGCTCATATTCGCTCACTTTAGTTCCATAGATGCGTGGACATATCGATCTAACCTATTTTACTTGATTGGTAAATCCATTGTTGACTGCGTATTTGACAGCGCTGATATATGCACTGTGGAGAAATGTGTCGCTCCAAGACACACGAAAGTATGATATGACGACGAATTTCGGATTTTTCTTTCATTTTTTCTATTAGTTGATATTGATTTTTGTCCATCCAAATGCTATAATGTTTCTGAATATAGCAGACAGGCTCTCACATAGAGTGGCAAACTCTGCAAAAAATATTGACATATTTTTTGAAATCGGCGTATTGATGTGGACTCTCCACCCCGTACATTTACCAGTGCTACAGAGATTTGCCTGCACTTATGACGGATGCGTATCTGAGAGCGGATATGGAAGTTGCAAATCTAATGCATGTTGTGCGTAATCTGCATTAACAAACGCAACGAATCGGAAGAAGCGTCGTGGGTAATTTGGAGCCTATACTGGGAATATTTAATGAATGATCCCGACAAAACTATTTTCAGCTGGCGTTATTATTTATCCGGTTACTTTGGAACGGAGGTGCAAGAATTTCGGAAGATGTAATTGGAGCGAACGTTTTCTGGCCCTATTTGCGGTGTTTCCTGATTTTTTAAAACTTATCCCAAAAAGGAGAAAATATCATGAGCAAAATGAATAAGAAGCTTCCAGCGCTGTTTCTGACACTTTTTCTGGTGCTGGGTATGACGGCCTGCGGCGGCAAGACCACGGATGGCACGACCGGCAGTACGGACAACACTGTGACCGCAGGAGAGGAAGATCACAAGACGCAGAACACCAAGGTTGACCCTAATTCCCCAATCACCGAAGAAATGCTTCGCAACCATGCAGTCGCTCCGGCAGAAGACTTCACCTATGATGTAGAGGATGATGGTATCAAAATCAGAAGCTATACGGGCAGCGATACCGTTGTTGTCATCCCTGAAGAGATTGAGGGCAAGCCGGTTACGGGTTTCTATGATTACGTTTTTGCCAACAATAACCCTGTGCGTGCGGTATTGATCCCGGAAAGCGTAAAAGAATTAGAAGAAGTATTTACGAACAATGAATCAGTGGAACTTGTAATCTGTGAGGGTGTAACCGTATTCAGAGGACTGACTTTTGGGAATTGCTCTAACCTGCGTCAAGTTATTCTCGGCGAGAATGTGCAGGAATTAGTAGGTATTGGTACATTTACCAACTGCTGCCAGTTAATGGAACTCCACTTTACAGATGCACTAACCAGTATTGATGACGAAGAAAATTTTTACGGTTGCGACAACCTCACCATCTACGGTCCGGCAGACAGCTATATTGAATCCTTTGCCAAGGAGTATGGAATTCCGTTCGTAGTGGAGTAACACATTTAAAAAGCATATTACGTGTATCGTGCAACAAAACAAAGTGAAAATACAGGTTGGAAAGGAGAGCCCTATTGGTGAACAATAGGGCTCTCCTTGCTGATGGAATCCAATTAAAGGTAGCAATCTGTGGACGCGAAAGCACCTGCGCTTCAATTTGAGCGCAGGTGCTTTTTTACTTGTCATATCTAAGAAACTCGTTACAGTGTTCCTGCTGGCGCAAACGGTAGCCCTGAGAAATCAGCGTATCGGCTTTTAGAGCGACAAGGTTAATATCTGAGTTCAATGTCCGTGCGATCTGCTGCGTGTCGTATCCTCTTTCCGCAAGTTCAAGGAAGTCCTCATCTGATAGGGAAATCTGTGCGGCAAAGAGATTGGCTTCGTACTCCATACGGTTGTCCCTCATATTGAAGATCTCAAACTCTTTGAAGCCCCCGACTTTCGTGGCTTCCTCCCGGTGTAAAGCATCGTGCCCCAATTCGTGAAGTAGCACGATGTTCTCCATAACCGGATGAAGATCATTTTTGACAAAGATGAAGCGATTACGCATCAAGACTTTATATGCTCCACGCTGTTCATTGAACGGATAATACATTACCTCGATTCCTAAGTCCCTTGCTATTCTGAGAGGATCACGGGTTCCGCATTGAGCAACGATGGAGTTTGCTTTTTGTACGATTTCCGAAGTGCTTACATACATCGGCTTCACCCCTTTTCAGTTTGTTCCTGTTTCCATTCTAACATACAATGTGTCCCATAAACAGGACTCAGTCCTGTTTGCCCTTAGAACGGTACTTTTTGGGGGTGTACTTTTTGTTTTTCTCTTTCGCAAGCCAATAGGCATCCATAATGGCTTGCATCATAACATCCATATCATCCTGTGCCAACTCACCGCCGGTAAACAAACCAGTTACTTCATCTGTGAGCTGTTGCGCTTGTTTGGCACCTCGTGCGCCATACTGCTCCGCAGCCTGAGCAACGAGCATACCATCCGTACCGAGAAGCTGATCCACGGAAATATTAAGTGCCTTTGCCAGCTTCTCCGCTGCATCCAAGCGAGGACGAGAGGTTCCGCATTCGTATCTCTGTATGGTACGGGGGGAAACACCGGAAACCTTAGCAAGCTGCTCCTGCGTCATATCAGTTTTTTCTCTCAGCCCTTTTAATCTGTCGCTGAACTTCATTATCAATTCCCTCCATAAGATTTCTATTTTTAGCAGCACGACACTTTTTTCGTCACTTCTTATTGACACGACATTGGTGTCGTGCTATAATCTGAATCACAACGGCGACACTTCTGTCGTGTTCATATGATACAACACGACACTTTTGTTTGTCAAGAGGTTTCGCAGAATTTCCAAGAAATAAGGTGATTTAGTTGAGCAGATCAATACTGCATTGCGATATGAACAACTTTTATGCGTCGGTTGAGTGTATGCTCGACCCGGTTTTGAAGAAGTATCCTGTCGCAGTCTGTGGTTCGGTAGAAGAACGACACGGTATTGTTCTCGCCAAAAACTACGCCGCAAAAGCCTTTGGGATAAAAACCGGCGATGCTGTATGGCAAGCAAAGCAGAAATGCAGAAACCTTGTTGTAGTGCCTCCGCACTTTGAGGAGTATATCAAATACTCTAAACTTGCAAGAAATGTCTACCAGCGCTACACAGATCAAGTTGAGCCGTATGGAATGGATGAGTGCTGGCTTGACATCAGCGGAACAGACTACGCCTTTGGTTCCCCTGAAAAGGTGGCAAATGACATAAGAGAAACAATCAAGTTTGAGCTGGGGTTGACCATCTCAGTCGGCGTGTCTTTCAATAAGATATTTGCCAAACTCGGCTCGGATATGAAAAAACCGGATGCTGTGACGGTCATACCGAAAGACACTTTCCGAGACAAAATATGGGGAC